>WNFW01014045.1_pt1 | contig 10030 bp, 5 predicted proteins | sample 5400131 | NCBI WGS metagenome assembly WNFW01 (sample SAMN13153362, study PRJNA577476) | soil metagenome | isolation source: 20 cm soil or saprolite under grassland replicate 1 | place: USA:California | collected 2016-06-15
CGGCCCGGCTTTCCGTCGCTGGTCAGTGACGGAAAATGAACGTTGGAGCGAACATAGAGTTTTCAGGGTTGAGTTGCCCAAGGGCTGAATCATTCGTGCGTCCGTCGCCATCAACCAAAGCAACAACCCCCGCCGCCAGGATTGTAGCCCTGGCTTCGCTTTCGCCGGCAATTCCCGATCGATTGATTGGCAACGCGCTCGCGCAGTTCCTGCATTCGGAGACGGGCGATTCTGTTCTGCTGGTCGAGGTTGATAATGCCGGTCCGGCTGTTTCGTTGCGAGACTTCGCAGCCCTCCAACCAACGCTAAACGGCGAGTTCTGTTTCCCCGAGCACCTCCGCCACGGTGAGGGTGGGTTCAAGCGCCTGGGGGTCCGCATGACGCGGGAACCCGGCGAGTTGAGTTTCGTCAAGCCGCTGCTGGAGCATTTCGGCAGTCACTTTCGGTTCGTCCTTTTGCGAATCGGCGCCGACGTGCCTGTTCAAGCTCTGTTGGAATGCCTGGCGGACTCGGACATGACTTATCTTTTCGTTCGCCAGTCTTCAGACGACCTTTACGACATCGATTTACTTCTCCGAGAGGCGCGTTCGCAATTCAACGGCGATTGTGCACGCCTGAAAACCGTCTTGTGCTTATCTGCAGGTGAACGCGCGCGGATGTCGTCTGAGTTGACCAAGAAAATCGGCGGGCCGTTGCACGCCTTCTTTCACGATTGTCCATCGCCTGGTGTCGGCCCTGAAAGTCAGGCCAACGCGTCGAGCAAGGCCCTGGGGGCGGACATTCGCCGCTTGGCGCGGGAGATCGGAGGTTGTCGGGTCGGTCTGGCACTTTCATCCGGCGGCGCAAAGGGTCTGGCTCACGTGGGTGTCATTCAGGTTTTGGAGGAAAACGGCATCGAAGTGGATGTCATCGCGGGATGCAGCATGGGCGCTTACGTCGCCGCGGTTTGGGGTTATGGGTGTGACGGCCAAGCGATGGAAAAGCTCGCGCGCGAAGTGGAAGGGCGTTGGGGAATCTGGCGTCTGGTGGATCCCGTGTTCCCCCCGCGTGAAGGTTTCATTCGGGGCCTCGCGGTCAAAAGACGCCTGCAAAAAACCATCGGCGACGTTCACTTTTCCGAATTGAAGCGCCCGGTTCGTGTCGTCGCCACCAATCTTTATACCCTCGACCGGGCGGTCTTTTCGAGCGGTGACCTGGCTTCCGCAGTCCTGGCGAGTGTTGCCATTCCCGGCGTTTGCGCTCCGGTCGTCATTGACGGGGAAGCCTACGTGGATGGCGGCATTGCCGACCCGCTGCCGGTGGACGTGCTCGAGGAGATGGGCATCAATCGCATCATCGCGGTGAACACGATTCCGACACCGGCTTACATGCGCTGCTGCCTGGAGATGGAACACGAACAGGAGGCGTTGTACGGCCGGCGCCACAATTTTCTCAGGGCGCTGAACCGGCAGGTCAACTACTTCGCGCCTGGAAATATTCTCGACATCATGATGCGCGCGGTGCATGGTGCGCAACTCCGGGTGGCGGAGGAGTCCTGCCGCCACGCCGACGTCGTCTTGCGCCCGCTGGCCATGGACGCGCACTGGTATGAGTTCGACAAACCGTGCAAATTTATTGCGGTGGGTCGGCGCGCGGCCGAGGAGCATCTGGATGAAATTAAATCGCTCGTGAACAAACGGGCACCGTCGTATGAACCCGAGGCGGCTTACAACCAACTGGCAGGATCTGCCTGAGAAAGTCGTTCGCCGACTGCAGGCGGAGAAACTGAAGGACTACCTGCGCCGGGTTGTCTTGCCGTTTTCGGCGCATTATCGCGAATGGTTCCAGCAAAACAGAGTCGCAGTCGATGTTATTCGGTCGCTCGAAGATTTGCAGCGGTTGCCGTTCACTTCCAAAGCCGACCTGCTCAATACGCCGGGTAATCCGCAGCGCGCGCGTGATTTCGTGCTGATTCCCGATCAGCAAGTCCTCTCGCGACGGACATCGACGATTCTGCGCGCCCTGCTGCACGGTCGAAACGAAGTGAAACAAAGTTTTGAGGCCGAGTTTCGGCCCATTTTTATGACCAGCACCACGGGGCGTTCGGCAGACCCGATTCCATTCCTGTTTACACAACACGATTTGGTGAATCTGGCCCTCACGGGCAAACGGCTCTTCGAAGTTTGCGGCGCGCAACGTGAAATGCGAATCTTGAACATGTTTCCTTACGCGCCGCATCTCGCTTTCTGGCAGACACACTTCGGCGGGACCGCGTTTGGCGTTTTTGTCACCAGCACAGGTGGCGGCAAAGTGATGGGGACCGACGGGAATCTCCGGCTGATCCGGAAAATCAAACCGGACGTGCTCATCGGCATGCCGACCTTCATTTATCACGTATTGCTCCAGGCTGCGAAAGAAGGGTTTCGTTGCGAGAACCTGCGGCGCGTCGTTCTGGGTGGTGAAAAGGTCTCCGAGGGCGTCAGGCGCAAGCTGGCCAACCTCGCCGGCGAACTCGGCGCCACTCAAATCGACATCATCGCAACCTACGGTTTCACCGAGGCGAAGATGGCCTGGGGCGAATGCCCCTGCGGGCTTGATGAGACGCCCGGCGGATACCATCTCTATCCCGACCTTGGCATTTTCGAAGTCATCAATCCCAAGACCGGCGAACTCGTTCCGACCGGTGAGCCCGGCGAACTGGTTTTCACGCCACTCGACGCGCGGGGCACTGTGGTGTTACGTTATCGCACAGGCGATTTCATTGATGGCGGTTTGGTATATGGGCCGTGTCCGCATTGTGGCCGGAGAACGCCGCGATTGGTCGGCAACATCTCCCGCAGTTCGGAAGTGAAAGAAATGCGGCTCGATAAAATCAAAGGGACGCTCGTGGATTTCAACCAACTCGAACATGTCCTCGACGACGCCGAGCATATCGGCGCCTGGCAGCTCGAACTGCGCAAACGCAACAACGATCCGCTCGAAGTGGATGAGCTGATTCTCCACGTCCACAAGACGGGCAGCGTTCGGGAAGACATGCTCATCCGCGATTTGAACAGCCGCTTTGTCGCAAAGACAGAGATTCATCCAAACCAGATTGTTTTTCATGACGCCGACGCCATGCGCGAGCTGCAGGGCGTCGGCGTGCAACTCAAGGAACAGAAGATTGTCGATAACCGCAAAGCAGAGCAGTCCCCCCGCCGGTCGCGCGAAACGGGCGATGCTCCACCTGAGCCGGATGCTCGTTCCGCGGAAACAATAGAGGCGCTTAAGTGAAAGCCGAACGACTTCTCATCGTTGACGGAGTTCGCACGCCGTTCTCCAAAATGGGCGCCGACCTTGCGCAGCTGGGAGCTGACGAACTGGGTCGTATTGCCGTCAACGCATTGCTAACCCGCACCGGCCTCGATCCGAGCCGGATCGATGAAGTGATTTTCGGTTGCGTGGGCCAGCCGGCCGATGCGGCCAACGTGGCGCGTGTCATCGCTCTTCGTGGCGGGATTCCGGAGCATGTTCCAGCGGTCACAGTTCACCGCAACTGCGCGTCGGGTTGCGAGGCGCTCACGCAGGCCTACGAAAAGATGGTCGCGGGCCGCGGTTCTGTGTTTGTCGTTGGCGGCACGGAAAGTATGTCTCAAATTCCGCTGCTGTTCAGGCAATCTGCCGCGATAAAATTTGCGGCGTTGTCGAAAGCAAAGTCGCTCGGCCAAAAGTTGCGCGCCATCGCTGGATTTCGTCCGTCGGACTTTGCACCTCGCGTGGGATTGCAACTTGGTTTAACCGACCCGGTCTGTGGTTTGAACATGGGCGAGACGGCTGAAGTACTTGCGCGTGAATTCGGCGTGACGCGAGCGGAGCAAGACGAGTTCGCTCTGGAGTCCCACCGCCGAGCCGTGGCCGCTCGCGAGAAGCTCGCGGAGGAAATTTGTCCGGTTTACGCGAGCGGAGGCCTCGTCAGTCATGATAATGGTCCGCGAGCGAACCAGACTTTGGAGGCACTGGCCAGGCTGAAACCGGTCTTCGACCGGAAGACCGGCACCGTCACCGCAGGCAACGCCTCGCAAATCACCGACGGCGCGGTGGCCTTGCTGGTGATGTCCGAGTCGAAGGCGAATGAGCTGGGTTTCGCTTCGCTTGGTTATCTCGCCGGTTACAGTTACGCTGGTTGCGACCCGGCGAGAATGGGCCTGGGACCGGTCTTCGCGATTGCCAAAGCGGAGCTGCAAACCGGCTTAACGCTGCGCGACGCTGACCTGATCGAGATCAACGAAGCGTTCGCTGCGCAGGTGCTTGCGGTCCTTAAAGCGATGGAGTCGGAGAAATTCGCACGCAAAGTCCTGCACCGCGACACGTCACCCGGCGCCGTTCCACGCGAAAAGCTGAACGTGAACGGCGGCGCGATTGCTCTGGGTCATCCCGTTGGCGCGACGGGCGCGCGGCTGGTTTTGACGAGCTTGAAAGAGTTGAAACGACGGAAAGCGAAGCGCGCGCTGGTCTCCCTCTGCGTTGGCGGCGGGCAGGGCGCGGCGCTTTGGCTGGAGGCTTTATGAGAACCGAAGCTTTGTCCACGGATGAAAAACGGATGAACCTCGGTGTCGTTCCATCTGCCGGCGGACCTCCACTTTCATCCGTAGCGCAGGAGAAACGCTGTGTTTATCGACAAATCACCGATGAGCAGGTTTGCATTCTCACATTCGACCGTCCCAATTCATCGGCGAACGTTTTTGACCGCGAAACGCTTCACGAGTTGGACGACCACCTGGATTTCATTGCCGACTCGACGGAGCTCAAAGGTGTCGTCCTGACCAGCGCCAAGAATTCCATCTTTATCGCGGGCGCCGACCTCCACGCGCTGGCAGGCGCGTCAGCGGACGATTTGGCGAGTCTGATTGAACTGGGTCAATCCGTTTTTAGTCGAGTCGCAGCGCTGAATATTCCGACCGCGGCGGCGATTCACGGCGCATGTGTCGGTGGTGGCTTCGAATTGTGCCTGGCTTGCGATTCCCGCGTCGCCTCGCCTGACCGCGCGACGAAAATCGGTCTGCCGGAGACGCAACTGGGCATCCTGCCCGCCTGGGGCGGAAGCACACGCCTGCCGCGGCTGATCGGACTGCCGCGCGCGCTGGACGTGATTCTTGGCGGCAAAACGCTCGCTGCAAAACAGGCGTTGAAATACGGCATGGTGGACGACCTCGTGCCGCGCGAGCGATTGGCTGAGTTCGCTTGCCGGAAAATTCTCTCTCAACGCTCTGAGCTCCGCCGTCGGCGTCACGGGTTTAAACATTGGGCGACGAACCATCGGCTCTTTGCAATGGCCCTGTCACTCCGGATCGAATCCCGACTATTGAAGAAAACGCGAGGGCATTATCCGGCCGTGTTCAAAGCGTTGGAAGTCGTGACCCGGGGCCTTTCCCGTCCGCCGGCAGAGTCGTTGGCGCTGGAACGAGAAGCCATGCTTGAACTGGCCAGGACCGAGGAATGCCATAACCTCATCCGAATTTTCTTCATGCAAGAGCGTGCCAGGAAACGGAGCTACATCCTTGGCCCAACACCGGCAGTTGCCAGGCCCGTTGACCGCACCGCGGTCATCGGCGCAGGCGTGATGGGCGCAGGCATCGCACAATGGCTCAGCTCGCGCGGTCTGCCCGTGATTTTGCGCGACGTCAACGCGGAGCAGGTCGCCAAAGGAATGGCCGGCGTGGCTCAGCTCTACCAGGAGGGCGTGAAACGGCATCAGTTCACGAAACTTGAAGCCCGCGCCGGTCTGGACCGCATTTTCCCGAGCCCGGCCGAAGAAGAAAAAGATTCTCCAGGAGCTTGGCGAGTTGGCGGGACCGAACACCGTCCTGGCGACGAACACTTCGGCTTTGTCTGTTTCTGAAATCGCTGCGAGCACGAAATCGCCGGAGCGGGTCGTGGGCATTCATTTCTTCAATCCGGTGCACCGAATGCAGTTGGTCGAGGTCGTCGTAGCGCGACAGGCGAGTTCGGAAACGGTGCAACGCGCGGTGCGGTTCGTTCAGCAGATCGGCAAGCTGCCGGTCGTGGTGAAGGACAGCCCTGGCTTTCTGGTGAATCGGATTCTGATCCCGTATTTGATTGAGGCCGGACATTTGTTCGAGGCCGGGGCGTCGGTGGAGGACATTGACGAAGCGATGCTCGACTTCGGCATGCCGATGGGGCCGTTGCGATTGCTTGACGAAGTGGGCGTGGACGTTGCGCACCACGTGGCCGGGGAACTTGAAGTCAAATTCAGCGACCGCATGCAAACGCCGCGGGTGCTGGCGCAGATGCTGAAGGCCGGGCTGTTGGGTCGCAAGGGCGAACGCGGTTTTTATCTTTACAACAGCAAGACACCCGAGGTGAATTCAGGTTTGAGTCTGTTTCAGGAAAAGGATTGGGCGAGGCATTTCCCGCGCGAAGAACTACAAAAACGAATGGCGCTATTGATGGTCAATGAAGCGGCGCGTTGTCTGGAGGAGGAATTGGTGACGGAGCCGTCCGACGTGGATTTCGCGATGATTATGGGAACGGGATTTGCGCCGTTCCGAGGCGGTCCCTTGCGCCACGCGGACAGTCGCGGCGTGGAGAAGGTTGTTGGGGAAATGAAACGCCTCGTGGATTCAGGCGGTGCGTATTTCGCGCCGTGCGCTTTGCTGCAGCGCATGGCGGATGACGGTAGGAGATTCTATGCAGAGAAAGGAGACCGGTGATGGATGGCACCAACACCGTTCCGAAGGACCCGGAGGTGAAAGACGCGACCGAAGAGCAGGGAGCGGTCATTGACACTTCGAAGATGTCGGCCGGTCAGCGGGCGGCGTTGGAGTTGACTGAGGCCGCGCGCGACGCCGCCGCCGAACGGGGCAGTTTCGGGGGCGGCCTGTTCATGGGACGCTTCGATTTGGGGGCGATTCATCCTTTTCCAGTTCAGAAGCCCGAAGACCGCGACCAGGGAGACGCTTTTCTGCAGCGACTGGAAGGATTTTTGCGGGAAAAGGTTGACCCCGATGAGATCGATCGAACGGGTGAAATCCCGCCTGAAGTCATTAAGGAACTCGCCGGAATGGGCGCCTTCGGCATCAAGATTTCGCCTGGTTATGGCGGGCTGGGTCTCTCGCAAACCAACTACTGCCGCGCGGCGATCTTGCTGGGCAGTTATTGCGGCAATCTCACGGCGCTGATTTCCGCGCATCAATCCATCGGCGTGCCGCAGCCGCTCATCCTTTTCGGCAACGAAGAACAGAAGCGAAGATTCCTGCCGCGCGTCGCCAAGGGCGAGATTTCGGCATTCGCCCTCACCGAGGCTGGGGTCGGTTCGGACCCGGCGAAAATGCAGACGCACGCCGAGCCGGCGCCAGACGGAAAGTATTTTGTCGTCAACGGCGAAAAACTTTGGTGCACGAACGGCACCAAGGCCGGAATCATCGTCGTCATGGCCAGGACACCGGCGAAAATGGTCAACGGCAAACCGAAAGACCAGATCACCGCGTTCATCGTCGAGATGGACACCCCGGGTGTGGAGGTCGTCCAGCGCTGCCGGTTCATGGGCTTGCGCGCCCTTTACAACGCCGTGGTCCGTTTCAACAACGTTCGCGTGCCACGCGAGAACATTTTGCTGGCCGAAGGCAAGGGTCTGCGCGTGGCGCTTTCGACGCTAAATACCGGGCGACTCACCTTGCCTGCGGCTTGCGTCGGGCTGGCGAAGCGTTGTTTGGAGATCGTCAAGAAATGGGCCAATGAACGGGTGCAATGGGGCGCGCCGATCGGCAAACACGCGGCCATTGCGGACAAGATCGCCCGAATGGCGGCAAACACATTCGCGATGGAGGCGATGACACTTTATAGCGCCAGCCTCGTGGACCGCGACAAGAAGGCAGACATTCGACTTGAGGCCGCGATGTGCAAGCTCTGGGGCAGCGAAATGTCGTGGGAGATCGTCAATGACACGATGCAAATCCGCGGCGGACGCGGCTACGAGACGGCTGACTCCTTGAAAGCGCGCGGCGAAGAGCGGGTGTCTGTGGAGCGTTTCTTTCGCGACAGCCGTATCAACACGATTTTTGAAGGCTCCAGCGAAATCATGCGTTTGTTCATCGCCCGGGAGGCGCTGGACCCGCACCTGAAAATCGCCGCGCCGGTCCTGAATTCACGCCTTCCGCTGACCGAGCGTTTGAGAGCTGCGTTGAAGGCGGGTTGGTTCTACGCCGGGTGGTACGCGAAACAGCTCCTGCCGCGATTCAACGTTCAACGTTCAACGTTCAACGCTCCTCCGGTCTTGCGGCGGCATCTGCGGTACGCCGCGCGCACTAGCCGGAAACTGGCGCGAAGACTTTTTCACGCGATGCTCGTCCATGGCCCGAAGCTCGAACGGCAGCAGGTTTTGCTCGGACGTTTCGTTGACATCGGCACGGAATTATTCGCCATCACGGCTGCCTGCGCCCGAGCCGCTGCCTTGGTTGCTCGAGGAGGGAACGCAGATGAATGGTTCGCGCTGGTCGATTACTTCTGTCGATCTTCCCGCCTGCGCATCGAACGCAACTTCCACGCCCTGCGTCATAATACTGACCGCCAGGGCTATCGGCTGGCGCAAGGCGTGTTGGACGGCAAATATGATCGTTTGGTCGAGGGGACAGTCGGCCGCATGGATTGAACGCATCTGATGAGTAGAACCAGGACCGCTGTCATCCGCCACTGCCCTCCGTAAAGCCGGCTCAGCGGGTCCTCTCTCTGCACCATTCAGGTAGAACCGAAAATCCTGTTGTGATATTTTTTTGCTGGCGGTTCCCAGATTAACGATTTTGCTTGTAATACGCGCGTTTTGTGAAAGTCTGAGGTGAAGCCGCCTGCGGGTTGTCGGGACGCGCGGACGTTTGATTCTTCTTATGGCTACAGTTGATTTTGCAGTCGGCATCGGCGGTGAAAACGGTCAGGGCATCGCCAGCACGGGAGACATCCTCGCACGCATTTTCGCGCGCCGCGGGCTGAATCTTAACGCCTACAACGCCTACCAGTCCATTATTCGGGGCGGCCACACGTTTCTGACCATCCGCGCCGGCGACGGGCCCGTTCGCAGCATGGGCGATAAAGTGGATGTGCTGATTCCGCTTAACCAGGATTCCGTGGATCGGCATCTCCGATTGATGAAGGCTGGATCGCGCGTGCTTTACGACGGCGACAAACTCAAGCCGGGCGCGCCCGCCGCTGGCGTGCAGCTTTGCCCGATGCCGATGAAGGAACTGACCAAGGGCAACAAACTCGCTGCCAATACCGCGGCACTGGGCGCCACGCTGCAGATGCTCGGCATCGAGTCCGAACCGCTCGAAGCGGTCATTGGCCGCCAATTCAAGAAGAAAGGAGACGCTGTCGTCGCTGAAAACGTTGGCATCGCCCGAGCCGGGTACGATTACGCCGCGCAGAATTTCAAACCGTTTCCTTTCAAAGCGCCCAGGCTGCCCCGGCCGCAGGCCATCATCACGGGCAACCAGGCCACTGCGATGGGCGGTGTCGCGGCCGGTGTCAAATTTTACGCGGCCTATCCGATGAGTCCGTCCACGGGCGTGTTGATGTGGATGGCGGCGCACGCGCGACAGTTGGGCATCATGGTGCGACAGGTGGAAGACGAAATCGGCGTGATGAACATGGTCATTGGAGCGGGACACACCGGATGCCGCGCGATGTGCGCGACTTCCGGCGGTGGCTTTGCCCTGATGTCCGAAGCGGTTGGCATGGCGGGCATGATCGAAACGCCGGTGGTCTGCGTGGACGTCCAGCGCGCCGGCCCTGCCACGGGCGTGCCGACCAAGACGGAGCAAGGCGACCTGTGGCAAGTGCTCGGCGCAGGGCAGGGGGATTATCCGCGCCTCATTGTCGCGCCCGCCAATCAACTCGACCTGTTTCGATCCATCCCCGAACTGTTCAACCTGTGCGACAAATATCAATGCCCGGGTCTCGTCCTGGCGGACCTGCTGATTTCCGAAGGCACCGCGAGTGTTGACCCGGCGGACCTCAACTTCGATGTGAAGATTGACCGCGGCGAACTCATCCTGACGAACGG
>WNFW01008799.1_pt1 | contig 10029 bp, 8 predicted proteins | sample 5400131 | NCBI WGS metagenome assembly WNFW01 (sample SAMN13153362, study PRJNA577476) | soil metagenome | isolation source: 20 cm soil or saprolite under grassland replicate 1 | place: USA:California | collected 2016-06-15
CGACCGCCGGCCCGACCGTCTGCCCCGAGAGCAGCGCGCTCGAGAACAGCGCCATGTTCGCCCCCCGCCGCTCGGCGCCGGTGGCGGTCGCGAAGGCGAACATGCCGGTGGTGTTAGTGAGCGCCGAGGCGGAGCCGATCAGGGCGAAGGCGAGGAGGGCCTGGGGGAGCGAGCCCGCGGTCGCGAGCAGCAGGCAGGCGGCGGCGAGCGAGATCCCGGCGGCCGCGAGGCCTCGCCGCGGGGAGACGGACGACGCGATCCGGCCCGCGGGAAGGTCGGTGAGCAGGCGTCCGAGGCCAAACGCAGCGGTGAGCAGGCCGAGATCGCCGGCGGACAGCGAGAGGTCGGCGCCGATGTCGGGCAGCAGCGGCACGCGGGTGAACGAGGCGACCGCGACCGCGAACACGACCGTGCCCGCCAGGGCCCGCGAGACGCCGAGACGTTGCCGATTGGGCCGGGCGCCGCGGATCAGCGGACGATGAGATAGGTGCCGAGCAGGAGCAGGCCGATTCCGATCACGCGATCGAGCGAGATCGTCACCTGCTCGAGGCCAAGGACACCAAGCCGGTCGATCACGACCGATGCGGTGAGCTGTCCGACGATCGTCGCGGCGACCACTCCGGTGGCGCCGATCGCGCTGACCGTGATCAGCGCCACCACCACGTACGCGGCTCCGAGGACGCCGCCGCCGAGGTAGTAGATCCAGCCCGGCTGGAACGCGTGCGAGAGCGTGCCCGCCTTGCCGCTCAGGACCATGATCGCACCGATCAGCAGCGCTCCGACTGCGAACGAGACGAAGCCGGCCTGAATATTCCCCGTGAACCGGCCCAGCTCGGCGTTGATCGGCGGTTGAAGGGCGATCAAGCCTCCGCCGAAGGCCGTGAGGAGGACGGCGACGCCCCGATCCATCGAGCCGGATGCTAATCGGACCTCTCGCGGCGTCACTTAGCGTGGAGCCAGTCCTCGCCGATCCCGACGTCCACGGCGAGCGGCGGGTCCAGCTCGAACGCCTCGCACATCTCACGCCGCACGAGCTCGGACGCTGCCTCGGCCTCGTCCTTCGGGCCCTCGAAGAGCAGCTCATCGTGGATCTGGAGGACGAGGCGGGTCGCCAGCCCCGCGTCGGCGAGGCGGCGGTGGCAGCGGATCATGGCGAGTTTGATGATGTCCGCGGCGGTCCCCTGGATCACCGTGTTCACCGCCAGCCGCTCGCCGAGCGAACGGCGCTGGTACTGACCCGAGCGGAGCTCGGGAATGGCGCGCCGGCGGCCCATGAGCGTCGTCACGTAGCCGTCCTTCTCGGCCCGCGCGATCGTGTCGTCGATGAACCGCTTCACCGCCGGGAAGCGCTCGAAGTAGCGGGCGATGTAGGCGGCGGCCTCCTCGCGCTCGATCTGCAGGCGATCGGCAAGCCCGAACGCCGACAGGCCGTAGGCGATCCCGTAGTTCACCATCTTCGCCTTCGAGCGCTCGCCGGGCGTGATCGCCTCGGGGTCGGCGGCGCCGACGATGCCCGCGGCGGTCGCCGCGTGCACGTCCTCGCCCGAGGCGAAGATGTCGCGCAGCACGTCCTCGCCGGCTGCGTGGGCGAGCACCCGCAGCTCGACCTGGTTGTAGTCGGCGGAGATGAGGCAGGAATCGGGCGCGGCGACGAAGCAACTGCGGATCGGCCGGCCGACGTCGGAGCGGATCGGGATGTTCTGAAGGTTCGGGTTGATGCTCGCGAGCCGGCCCGTCGCCGCGGCGACCTGGACGAACGTAGTGTGGATCCGGCCGGTCTCGGGGTCGATCAGCGCCGGCAGCGTGTCGAGGTAGGTGCTCTTGAGCTTGGTGAGCTCGCGCCACACCTCGACCTTGCCGACGATCTCGTGCTCGTCGCGGATCTGCGCGAGAACGCGAGCGTCGGTCGAGAAGCCAGTCTTCCCACGTCGCTTGCGGGAGAGCCCGAGCTCCGCGAAGAGCACCTGGCCGAGCTGCTGCGGGGAGCCGATCGTGAACTCGTGCCCCGCGAGCTCGTAGATCTCCGCCTCGAGGGCGGCGACCCGATCGGCCATCCCCTCGTTGATGTGTGCGAGCCGCTCGGCGTCGAGGCGAAGGCCCGCGCGCTCCATCGCGGCCAGCACCTCGATCAGCGGCATCTCGACCTCGCGGAGCAGCCGCTCGAGGCCGAGCGCGGCGATCCGCTCCCGCTGGCGCCCCGCGAGCTCCCACGTAAGCCGCGCGTCGACGGCCGGGTCGCCGGCCACATCCTCCCCCGCCCCAAGCGACATCTGCGCCTCGGCCGCGCCAGCCGGCGTGGCGGCCAGCCCGGCGTCCGCCGCGAGCTCGTGTAGGTCGTACGTGCGCCGCGCAGGATCGATCAGGTACGCGGCGATCATCGTGTCGAGCTCGAGGTCGAGGCCGCCGTGAGCGGCGGCGAGGAGGGAGCGGCGAGCCCGCCCGCCTAGTCCCTTGAGGTCGTGCCCGACGAGCGGGCGCCCGCGCAGGGCCGCCGCAAGCTCGGCGAGGTCCGCCGCGGTGCCCGCGACCACACGCTCGCCGTCGGAGCCGGCCCACTGGCCGCCTGCCACGGCGAGCGCGATCGGCCCGGATGCCAGGTCGCCCGGAGTGCCCTCGACCGCCTCGACCTCGATCTCCTCGGCGACCGAGCGGCTCGGGACGACCTCCCCCCACTCCTCGTCGAGACGCTGCATCACGGCGCGTAGCTCGAACTCCGCAGCGGCGTCGCGAAGCCGGCTGCGGTCGGGCTCGCCGCGAACGCACTCGCGAAGGTTGATGTCGAGGTCGACGTCGTCGGTCAGGGTCGCGAGCGCCTTCGAGACACGGGCGTCGTCGGCATGCTCGGCGAGATTCTGCTTGCGCTTCGCGCCCGAGATCTGGTCGATCGACTCGAGCACCGCCTCCAGCGAGCCGAACTGTTGCAGGAGCTGGGCGGCGGTCTTCTCGCCGATCCCCGGAACACCCGGAATGTTGTCGGAGGTGTCGCCTTTGAGGCCGATGAGGTCGGGGACGAGCTCGGGCGGGACGCCGTACCGCTCGATGACGCCCTCGCGGTCGTAGATCCGTGTGTCGGTGACCCCGCGCGAGGTCGCCATGACGCGGACCCCGTCGTCGACGAGCTGGTAGACGTCGCGGTCGCCGGAGACGATCATTACGGGGATCCGCCCGCGCTGCGCCTGCCGGGCCAGCGTCGCGATTACGTCGTCGGCCTCCCACCCCGGAATGCTGACGTTCACGAAGCCGAAGGCTTCCGCTAGCGGCGCGAGGTGCGGCCACTGCTCGCGCAGGAGATCGGGTCGGGACGGGCGGCCCTCCTTGTACGGGGCGTAGACCTGCTCGCGGTTCGACATCCCGGCGTCCCACACGACGATCACGGCCGGCGGATCGTGCTCGATGAGGATCTTCGCCATCATCGAGGCGAAGCCGTAGATGGCGTTCGTCGGCCGCCCGTCGGCGGTGGCAATCGACTCGGGAAGCGCGAAGAAGGCGCGGTAGGCGAGGCTGTTGCCGTCGATCAGGAAGAGCTCGGCGGTGCGCTTCGAACCACCAGCCGACGCGGCCGCCGGCTTCGCTTCCTGCCGAGTAGCGGGCACGGAATCCATCTTAGGCTGGGTGGAGGAGGCCACCTGACGGGAATTGGCGAGTTGTTGGCGCATACCGACAACAACTCGCCAGGTCCGGGTGAATCAAGCGAGATACCGGCGAAGGACGGCGACGACCGACGCCGGGTCGTCCCTCAGCTGGCGCCAGGTGAACCTCAGGACCTCATAGCCCCGAAGACGGAGGAAGGCGTCGCGGGCGCGATCGTCCTCGAACGCCTGGCGGCCGCGGTGGCCCTCCCACCCGTCGGTTTCGACGACCAGCCGCTTCTCCCGCCACAGGAAGTCCATGGTGTAAGGGCCGATCGGGACGTTGACCTCGGGGATGGGCAGGTGGTAGCGGCGGCAGACCCAGAGCATTCGCCGCTCGAGCCCGCTGCGCTCCGGCGCGCCGTCTCTGTCGTTGCCTATCTCGAGCCCGAGATACGACGCCTGGCGTAGGGCGCGGCGGACTATCGGGCTCGGCTCGGTTCGTCGCAGGTCTCTTACGATGCGGGCGGGCGTGGTCGCCGCGATGCCGTTGCGGCGGGTTCGGTCGGTGATGAGCAGCGAGGTAGAGCGGTGAACGACTAGGCCGTTGCGGCGGGCCCGTCCGGCGCTTCCGATCACCGTCACATGGCTTGGGCCGCGCGTGACCGGCAGCATCCGCCACAGCTGGGCAGCGCTGCGATGACTCAGCACAGCGTCTTCCCCGCAGGCCGCGACAGCTGCAAACCACCATCCTTCATTGCTCAGCGCCGCGTGACCCACCGCGTACACGGCTCGGTAGACCCGGTGCAGCCGGCCCGCACTGACTCGGCGCGCGATCCCGTTCGCGGTCACTCCTGCACCGAGCAACTGCTCGTACGTGACGATGCCGTGCTGCCGGCCCGCGATGCGCGCGATCACCTGGTCCGCGTTGTCGAGTTGTTGTCGCATACCGACAACAAGTCGCCAGAACCGCTTTTTGCCCCCCGTAACATCGTGCGCCATGGCCGTGGCCCAATCCGTCAGCGCGCAGTACTCGGTGGTGGTGCGGGTCGAGCTCGATGCCCGCCAGGAGCCGCTCGGGAAGCTGACCGCGAAGATCGCCGAGTCGGGCGGCGCGCTCCAGGGCGTCGACCTCGTTCCGGGCGCCGGCGGCGAGGGCAAGCGGGTGCGCGAGTTCACGGTCGACGCGCGCGACCGGCGCCACTGGGAGCAGATCATGCGCGCGATCGGCTCGACCCGCGGCGCGCGGGTCCTGAGCTACGTCGACCGCACGATGGCGATGCACCGCGGGGGCAAGATCGAGCAGCACAACAAGTACCCGCTGAAGACGCGCGACGACCTCTCGATGGCGTACACGCCAGGCGTCGCGCGCGTCTGTACCGAGATCGCCGAGGACCGCTCGAAGGCGTTCGAGTTCACGATCAAGAAGAACACGGTCGCGGTCGTCTCCGACGGCAGCGCCGTTCTCGGCCTCGGCGACATCGGGCCCGAGGCCGCCATGCCGGTGATGGAGGGCAAGGCGATGCTGTTCAAGGAGTTCGCCGGCGTCGACGCGTTCCCGATCTGCCTCGGGACGCGCGACCCCGACGAGATCGTCCAGACGGTCGCGCTCCTCGCGCCCACGTTCGGCGGCATCAACCTCGAGGACATCTCGGCACCGCGCTGCTTCGAGATCGAGGCGCGCCTGAAGGAGGCGATCGACATCCCGGTCTTCCACGACGACCAGCACGGGACCGCCGTCGTCACGATGGCGGCGCTCTTCAACGCGCTGAAGATCGTCGGAAAGCGGCCGGAGAACCTGCGGGTGCTGGTCGTCGGGCTCGGCGCCGCTGGCGTCGCGGTGACCAAGATGATGCTCGCGGTCGGCGTCCGTCACGTGATCGGGTGCGACCGCCAGGGCGCGGTCTCGACCGAGCGCGAGGACTACGTCGCGGGCGAGATGCACGGGGCGAAGCGCTGGTACGCCGAGAACTCGAACCCGGAGAAGCTGGAAGGCTCCCCGGTCGACGTGATCGAGGGCTGCGACCTCTTCATCGGCCTCTCGGGTCCGGGGATCATCCCGCCGGAGGCGTTGGGGAACATGGCAAAGGACCCGATCGTCTTCGCGATGGCGAACCCGAACCCGGAGGTCATGCCGGAGGAGGCCGGGCCGTACGTGCGGATCATGGCTACCGGCCGCTCGGACTACGCGAACCAGATCAACAACGTCCTCTGCTTCCCGGGGATCTTCCGCGGCGCGCTGGACGCCGGCGCGCCGGCGATCACCGAGGAGATGAAGCTGGCGGCCGCGCACGGCATCGCGAGCGTCGTCACCGACGAGGACCTCTCCGAGGACTACATCATCCCGAGCGTCTTCAACCGGGAGGTCGCCCCCGCCGTCGCCGAGGCGGTGGTGGAGGAGGCCAAGCGCGCGGGTCTGGCGCGCTTCTCCGAGGAGACCGGGACCTTCCAGGCACTCGGCTGACGAGATGCGCGTCCTCGTAACCGGCGCGAGCGGGATGATCGGCTCTGCCGTGTGCGACGCCCTGCTCGCCCGCGGCGACGAAGTCGTTGGGCTATCGCGTGATCCAGCTCGCGCGGCGCGCACGAACCCGACCGTCTCCTGGCATCCGTGGGACCCGCTCCACGAGCGGCCTCCGGGGCAGGCGCTCGAGGGTCTCGAGGCGGTGGTCAACCTGATCGGCGAGCGGATTGATCAGCGGCTCACCCCGGAGGCCAAAGAGCGGATCCTCCAAAGCCGCGAGCGGGCGACGAAGAACCTCGTCGACGGCCTCGCCTCGGTTCCAGAGCGCCCGCGCGTGCTCGTCAGCCAGTCGGCGGTCGGCTACTACGGCGACCGCGGGGAGGCGATCGTCGACGAGTCGACGCCGCCCGGCTCCGACTTCCTGGCAAGCGTGTGCGTGCGCTGGGAGGCTGCCGCGGCGCCCGCCGCCGACGCTGGGATCACGCTCGTCACGCTCCGCACCGCCCCGGTGCTCGATCCTCGCAGCGGGCTGCTCGGGCGGCTCCTCCTCCCGTTCCGCCTCGGGCTCGGCGGCCCGCTCGCCGGTGGGCGTTGGTACATGCCATGGATCCACCGCGATGACGAGGTCGAGATGATCCTGTGGGCGCTCGACACCGCCGATGCCAGCGGCGGCACGTTCAACTGCTGCGCCCCGAACCCCGTCACCAACCGCGAGTTCTCCAGCGCGCTCGGGCGCGCTCTCGACCGTCCGGCGATCGCGCCGGCGCCGAAGCTCGCCGCGACCCTGCTCCTCGGACGGGAGATGGCCGACGCCTCGACCGCGAGCATCCGCGCCGTCCCGCGCCGCGCGCTCGATGCCGGCCACGGGTTCCGATTCGAGGACGTCGAGGCAGCGCTCCGGGACCTGCTCGCCTGAGGAGCCCGCTTCCTACCGCGCCGGGAGCAGCGCCACGGGACGCGGTGTGCCTCGAGAGCGAAGTCGGTATCCGGTCAAGCGGTCGAGCGTCGTGTTGCCGGCGGTGTCGATCGAGTAGGTGCCCAGGATCGAGCGCCGGTCGCGCGTGGCGAAGAACGCGTCGATCACCGCCTGCCGGTCGGTGGCGTCGTCCCCCGCGCCGCGGATCGAGGCGAGCACCACCCGCTGCCGAACGGCGGCAGCACGGCGTCCGAGGAGAGCACCTTCGCGCCGGACGTCTGAAGGGCGGAGAGCGGCTCGGCGCTTGCAAGCCCGGCGTAGTAGACGAGCGGCGCCGTGTCGACGACCCGGACGCGGCGCAGCGACTCCCGGAACCCCTCCCCCAGGGTGCGCCCGAAGGCCGAGTGATCGTGGACGACGCCGACGCGCCGGGCGTGGAGCCGTCGCACCCAGGTCGCCGCCGCCGCGGCCTGCGCCTCGTCGTCGGGGATCACGCGGCCGAAGGTCCGCTCGCCACCCTCCTGCTCACCAGCCGGAAGCTCGTTGCTCCCGGGGAAGGGACGTGTGAGGTCGACCGCCGTCGAGGCGGGCGAGACCTGGAGGAGGCGGGCGGCGTTCGTGATCGGCTCCGAGGTGCGCGTCGCACCGGACTGGAAATCGCCGACGTACGTGACGGCGCTCGTGTCCTCCGTTGCGCGGCGGGCGTTTGCTCCCGCGCGAACCTGGCTCCAGCGCGCGCGGCGCCCGGGACCAGCGGTGTCGTCCAGGTAGATCGCGCGCACCCGCACGTCGCCCGCCCGCTCGCGCGCGTCCGCCAGCGCCATCCGCGCGCCCGCGGCGACGTCGCGGCCGGCGGCGCCACTCGGCCCGCGGAGAGGCATGCTCACGTAGACGGTCACACGGGAAGCGGCGGACACGCCGCCTCCGCATGCGGCGAGCAGCAACGAACCGGCAGCGACGGCGCCGAGGCTAGCCCAGGAACGGCGTCGCAACGTCGAGCTCGTCGGCGGGCACGGTCTTGAGCTCGCGCACCGCCTCCGCGAGCGGGACCAGCTCGATCCGCGATCCGCGGAGCGCCGGCATCGTCCCCCAGTTCCGCTCGTGGGCCGCATCGATCGCGGCCACGCCGAACCGTGTCGCGAGGACGCGGTCATACGCCGTAGGCGTGCCGCCGCGCTGGATATGGCCGAGGACCACCGCTCGCGTCTCGAACCCGGTTCGGCGCTCGATCTCACGCTCGAGCTGCTGGCCGATCCCCCCGAGCCGCACGTGGCCGAACTCATCCTCCCCCGCCTCGACGGTCTCCATCGTCCCCTTCTTCGGCACCGCGCCCTCGGCGGCGACGACGATCGAGAAGAACCGCCCGCGGGCGTGGCGCCGGCGGATCAGCCGGCAGACGTCGTCGAGGTCGAACGGCCGCTCGGGCGTGAGGATGACGTCGCCGCCGCCGGCAATCCCAGCGTGGAGCGCGATCCATCCGGCGTGCCGCCCCATCACCTCGACGACCATCACCCGGTGGTGCGACTCGGCAGTGGTGTGGAGCCGGTCGATCGCCTCGGTAGCGACCTGGAGCGCGGTGTCGAAGCCGAACGTCGCGTCCGTGGCGCCAAGGTCGTTGTCGATCGTCTTTGGAACCCCGACGACGTTCACTCCGTGCTCCGCATGGAGCGCCGCGGCGGCGCCGAGCGTGTCCTCGCCCCCGATCGCGATCAGCCCGTCGAGGTGCAGGCTCTGCATCGTCTCCCTCACCCGCGCCGGGCCGTCGTCGTGCTTCAGGGGGTTCGTGCGCGACGTCCCGAGGATCGTCCCGCCGCGCGGCAGGATCCCCCGCGTCGACTCGATCGTCAGCTCCTCGAACAGGTTCTCGAGCGGCCCGCGCCAGCCGTCGCGAAATCCGATGATCGCGTGCCCGTGCGTGTCGATCCCCTTGCGGACGATCGCCCGGATCGCCGCGTTCAGCCCCGGGCAGTCGCCGCCGCCGGTGAGGACGCCGAGACGCACGGCGCGGACGATACCGCCAGCCCTCGTGGGCTCTATCGAGCGCGTTATCGATTGCCGATGAAGCCCAGGGGCGCTCTTTATGGGCGCAGCAGCCTGAGAAGCGGCTCCGAGACCCGGATCAGCACGCCGACGAACAGGATGCCGAGGAAGAGGAGCGTGCTGAGCGCACCGCCGAGTCCGAACGCGTAGCCGGTGACGAGCGCGCACAAGGCGATGACGGTGAACGCCAGGAGCAGCACGCGCGGCAATCTAACCGACACGCTCGAGCGCGACGCGGCAGTCGCGGAGGAACTCGCCCACCGCGGCGGCGGCCGCGTCCGCGTCGCCCGCCTCGGCGACGGCGCGGACGAGGCGCGTGCCGATGATCACCCCGTCCGCGTACGCGCCGACGGCGGCCGCCTGCTGGGGTGTCGCGATCCCGAACCCCACCGCGACCGGGACACGAGCGTCCGCCTTCGTCGCCTCGAGGAGGTGCGCGAGGCCCGCGGGCAGCTCGTCGCGCTCCCCTGTCACGCGCGTATCGGAGACGAGATAGACGAAGCCCTCGGCCCGGCCGGCGATCTCGCGCCGGCGCTCCGGTGCGGTCGTCGGCGCGACGAGGGGAACGAGCGGCAGCCCGACCTCTCGCAGCCGGGCGGCGATCTCGCCGCCTTCCTCGGGTGGCAGGTCCGGCACGATCACGCCCGCGGACCCGGCGCCAGCGAGCGTCGCGGCGAACTCCGCCGGCCCGCGCGCGAGGGCGAGGTTCGCGTAGCACATCGGCACCACCGCCACCCGTCGCGCGACCCGCTCGCACACCTCGAGCACCGCCTCGAATGTCGCGCCGGCGGCGAGCGCCGCCGTCGCCGCCCCGTGGATCACTGGCCCGTCCGCGAGCGGATCCGAGAAGGGAACCCCGAGCTCGACGAGATCCGCGCCCGCGTCGACGTAGGCCTCCGCAACCGAGATCGAAGCCTCGAGGTCGGGAAAGCCGCCCATCAGGTACGGCATGAGCGCCGCGCGCCGCTGGGCCCGAGCGGCAGCGAAGGCGGCGGCAACTCTGGCGCCGCCGGCTCCCATCTCGTCGACCGTCGAGTTTT
>WNFW01004263.1_pt1 | contig 10028 bp, 11 predicted proteins | sample 5400131 | NCBI WGS metagenome assembly WNFW01 (sample SAMN13153362, study PRJNA577476) | soil metagenome | isolation source: 20 cm soil or saprolite under grassland replicate 1 | place: USA:California | collected 2016-06-15
AATGCATCTTCATTTAGTATTGGTTGTGCTTGCCTTGATGGAATGGAATGTGATATACTGGTATTTACTGTAAGATCGACAAGACCATCTATCCCAAGAAAGGAGACAAGCAATATGGAAGAGCAGAACATCTATCCACCTGGCGGCCTGGTACAGGTGACCAGTTACAGCCCTTTCCGGGGACTCAATGGGACCATTCAAAAGGTTGATACCATTTCAGATGATGGTGAGGAGCCGTTTTGTTTTTACCTTGTGGATCTGGAAGGAACACAGATCAAGGAGCCAATGTGGTTTGAATACGACGAGGTCGAGTTGATTACCACTCCGCTCGTGGCGCTTGAGGCATAAGCCTCGTGCACACATGAAGAAGGTGAAGATGGGTATCTCTCATGGGATACCCATCTTCACCTTCTTCATGCTCTCATGCCAGCAGTTTCGTAATGGTGTGGAGCAGTTCCATCAGATCAAACGGTTTGGCTAGAAAGATGAGCGCGCGTTTCTGTAACTCGCGAAGCGGAGGTTTCACAGCACTGATCAGCAGCGTAGGAACGGTTCTCAGATGCTCCAACGTATGCAGGCGATCATGCAGTTCGAGACCGCTCATATCAGGAAGGTTGTAATCGAGAATAAAGAGATGAGAGCGCGTGGTCCTCATGGCTTGCAGCGCCTGCTTGCCTGTGAGGTGATGCTGCACCTCATGCGAAGTATGCTGGTGGATGAGTTCGGTGATGATTGTGCCAATCTCTTGATCATCATCCACGACCACAATCACTTTGTGGAAGAGGTGGTTGGGTGCTGGCGGTGTCGACGCTGACATGGCATCATTCCTTCTGCTTCTCACTGGTTCCAGGACACACAAAGTCTATCTCCCTGTATCACGAGATCGGTCAGGCGAAAGGTTTCATGAAAGAACGGACAACTGAGGCACGGCTTCGAAGAGGCAACTCGTGCCACCCTCCACATAGTCACTCCATGGGCAGTGGTCTCTCAGCAACACGGGAAGATGAAACAATGAAACTATGTACCAGGAGATGGAGTTCGTCAAGCTCAAAGGGTTTGTATAAGATAGGAATACCGTAGGATTCGGTTGTGGCTTCTTGTTCAGAAGTCAGCTTTCCAGCGGTGCACAAGATGAGCGGGATATGTGCAGTCGGAGGATGTGCTTTGAGTCGGTGAACAAACTCCCATCCTTCTTGAGTGCCTCCAATGTAGACATCGACAATCATCAAGTCAGGAGCGAGGCGTTCCACATCTGTGAGATTTTCAAAAACCTGGCTGAACAGATGAATCTCGAAGCCAAGTTCTTGAAGAAAAACAGAGAACAACTCTCGGATATCTTCGTCATCCTCAAGAATAACAATACGCCCGTTCATCTTCCTCTCCTCTTTTCCTCAAAGTGTTTCGTCTTGTATCATGCAAAGATGTGCAGAAGAATATCTCAGGTACACATCTATAGATCCGACTTGTTACAACACATGAGAACAAATTTTTTGCTACTATAACATGATGGGAGAAGAATACGCAACCCGTTTTACACTCGCAATATCATTACTTGCGAAAACCAGGTTGTTGCTCCTGATGATTTGCTATAATGGATAGATGACAAAGCTTTTTGTAGAAAAAACCATTGAAATCAATGCTCCGGCTTCGAAAGTCTGGGATCGAGTTTTGCCGAAAGTTAAGGCGAACGAACCGCCAGTAATGTTGTGCATAGGCAGCCCGTCCTTCGAGGCCTGGAGAGTCTATCTATCCTCCTGCTTGTTCTTTCACTTCACTCTGCTAGAGGGCCGGCAAGAACTCTATCAATCTTAGAGGTGGCAGTCTCATGACTGGCCGACGAATGTTGTTTTTTAAACAGAACCGCAAACAGGATTCGGGGCTCGAACAGGGCCGTTGGAGGTTTGATCATGTTGAGAACTTCATAGGAACGCAAGGTTGTCCAAGGATAGCAAGCCGCCAACCCAAACAATCGACGCGTGTACCAGTGAAGCAGACTCGTCCACCTGGGTCGGTGTCCCCGTGTTTCTGGGAAGCGGAAATCCTCGTTTGTTGCTAGCAACCACGGCACATCGAGCACTTTCGCGATTGCTTTTTGGAATCGGCGAGCCAGGCCAGTAACATTGCCATAGTTACGGGAGCTCGACTGTTGATGCAGACAGGTATTGAGGGTGCTTGCCTCCATTGCTGCCACCGTCATACCCTGCCCATAAATGGGATCGAAGCTACAGGCCGCATCGCCCAGGATGATGAAGCCCTCAGGAAAGCGCGACAGACGCTCGTAGTGACGCCGCTGATTTGCGGGATACTTATGCGTGGCAATAGGAGTGAGTGGCTCAGCCTCTTTGATTGCCTCATAGAGGTCGGGCATCGGTAAGCTGCGGGCATATGCAAGAAAGCCAGTTTCGTCGTCTGGTGGATAGTCTCGCGACCAGCCAAAGAGCGTTACCATCCAGCGATTGCCCTCGATCGGAAAAATAGCTCCAGCCCGTTTTCCATCTGAAGGCGTTGGGAAGACGATCAACACTTTCCAATCAGGAGAAACGTGTTTGGGAGGCTGGTAAATACGGGTGGCATAGCCAACTCGACCTGTACCCTGGATTTCTCTACCTTACTATACCCGAGAGCAGTTAGCCATTGGGGAGAGCGTGAGCCGCGGCCACTGGCATCCACAACGAGATCGGCGAAACGGTCCTCTTCGTACCGCTCAGTGTTGTGATACCGCAGGTGTACGCCAGTGATGTGGCTGTTATCAGCAGTAGCACATAACTCGGCGACCTCACATCCCTCTATGAAACATACATTGCTTCTCTTCATCAGCTGATCTCGCACGTGCCCTTCAATGAACGGCCGGCTCTGCATATATCCCTTAAGGTTGCTCTCAAATCGAGCTTTCCAGACGCCAAAGTGGTACCAACGGGTGTCTGCAACTCTATCCACAGGAATGGCTCCATCCTGCATGAGCACAGGGAAGAGATCCGGAAAGAGGTCCGATAGAATGGAGGCACCCTTGTTCAGTAAGATATGTATATGCCGTCCCTGTGGCACTCCTTTGCGTGCCTGTTCACTCTCTGGAAGTCTATCCCGCTCGACAACCGTTACGAAATCGAAGTAGTCTGAAAGGACGCGAGCAGCCAGTAAGCCAGCCATACTGGCGCCGATCACAATAGCATGTTGGTTGCCGGTTTTGTTCTGTGGAGGTTGCCTGGTATTCATGTGTTATTGCTCCTAAAAGTAATTGAATTTACTAACTAATGCAACGATAAAAAAACTCCTGAGCATCCCTTCCAGTTAGACGGCACGGAGCCAGGTAGCTAAGCGTTGGAGTTTTCGCTCCAACAGTTCCGTTGAACGAAGACTATTAGCCAAAAGAAAGCTTCCTTGCAACGACGAGATCAGTTCAAGCGCCAAATCCTTTGCCTCCTGCTCATCCTTGCCAAGCAAGCGAAACTGCATTTCTCCCCAGTCCAGATATGTCTGAAACAACTGGGACGCCATGCTAGCAGGCTGGTTTCCCTCTTTGTCAAGTTCCTGACACAGGCTCCCATAGGGACAGCCGTAGCGAACAACTGCCTGCTCACCCTCCTGCCCTGCGACCACAAGACCCAGGAGGCGCTGGCGCGGATCAGGATTGAGGGCCAGACGCGCCAAGAACGCCTGGAGTTCCTGCAGATGAGCCTGTATCACGGATTCAATCAGGGCTTCCTTAGTGTGGAAATGGTAGTATACGTTGCCCAGGGGAACTTCGGCCTGCTGGGCGATATCTGCGAGGGTTGTGCGAGTCACTCCCTGCTGGTAGAACATATCTTTGGCTGCCTCAACCAGGCGGTCCCGCTTGGATATGGTGTTCATGAAAGCTCTCTTATCAAAAATTAGTCAGTTAACTAACTCAATATGCTGCAAGTATATCAAAGGGCAAGAGATTTGTCAAGGGATAGGACGGTAAAACTTCTGATAGAAATCGGCATCCAGGTGATGAGCCTGATAGGCCATCAAGGCGCGGAATGGCCCATTAGTCGCCGGAATACGACCATAGCGTGAATAAAGGTACTCACAGCAAGCGATTGTCGCCGCGATGGACTGATCGGAGTAACGAGGAATGCCCGCCTGTACCATTGCCCCGTCCCGCCAATTGCTGGCAGCACCACCATCGCGCAATGTGCCTTGCCCCTGAGCATACTTATAGTCTACAAAGGCCAGGACTGCCTCTTCCATGTTTCGATAGTATGGTGGGCAGAACGGCTTGATGAGTACCTGTCCATCACGTTCCAGGCCGACCGCTGTCGGGATAGGGATGTCTTTTTTGAGCACCCGCATCAGCCCTTTCATTACAGGTCCAGCTCCAATGGTGTGAGAGAGCGGAATATCCGTCATGCGAAAGCCGAGCGTGTGAAACCAACCAAACGGATGAGAGGCCAGATGAGGAAAGCCGCCAAGCCCCAGAGCAGCCGTCACAAGAGCCATGTTTTGGAGCATAGCCCCTTGTTCGACGGCAGCAAACTCATACATACTGGTGTCGAGTAAGCTAACAGTCGCCGTGCGGTCATCTGCAAGATTGTCGTGCAGGTAGCCTCCCTTTGAACGGGCAAACCTTGCAACGCCTGCGGGTTGAAAGTTATGGCGCTCATCGACGACGAAGTAAGCCATTTCTTTGCTAAACGCTGCCAGCAGGACATTGATAAAGAGTCCGCTGAGTTCGGCAATGGGCAGGAAGTAGGTGGTGCCACGGACGTTAGCCGACCACTTATTGAAAGGTGGCACAAATGGAGGCTTGCGGGGTACGTCAAGCCGTTGATTGGCGATACGCACACGGCTCTTTTCGTACAAGTCCGCCCAGCGTTGTTCGCGGGCCAATTTGACCAGTTCGGGCACCTCCAAGCGTGGATAGTCCTGAGGTCGCTTAAGCAGCCATACACCATCGTCATTGAGCACAAAGACAGTTACCAGGTGCGCTGCATCAGCGCTGAACACAGTTCGACCAACAAAGTTCATAATGATATTACCTCCTCCGGCCTCAGCAACATCGCCTGTATCGTATGGCAGTTCACCCATGGTATAGCCGGTAATACCGCACGCTGCAAAGGCGAGGATTGCCTCCTCAACTAGACTCAACGGTGATGGCTCGTGCGAGCTTTTATAAGCCAGGGGTCCACCGTTCAAACGCATGCCTTTGGCGAAACGGCGCGAGCGCCGGGCGAGCAGGGCATCAAGCAGCGAATAGTGAGCAAGTTGCTTCTCTGGTTCTGGTGCAGAGCGAAATAGTTCTTTTGCCATGAGAGTCTCCCTTGTAGGTATCCTGTCTCCGGTCACATGAGAATATACATTGGCTCTATACTAGATGTACGTAAGAAAACAGCGCATGGATCAGTATGTCCTATCATTGAACAAATAGAGTTGTCTTAGGAGGAATGCCTAAATTACTTGACTTTCTAATATGTAGGTGGGAGGCTTGCATGCTGCTTGATCCAGATCCCAATCTCGTTTACCACCTCGTCAGCCACATGACCAGCCACGGTATAGGTGATGGGAGTGGCCTTCTGACGGCCTTCTATGGGTATAAAGAGGTTGCTGAGGCCGGGATACATGATAACAGGAAGGCGATTGACACAAGCAAAAGACCGTAGTAATTTGGGAATGGCCGAGGGAAGAGCAAGAGTGGAGGCCAATATAAGGCTCCTATGAGGCTACCACCCAGGCCTGGATCATCGAACCAGTTTGCTTGACCAGTGGATACACTCACACCATCAGGCGTTTTGTAGATGCTCACCCCAATACTATGGCGGATGCGCCTCCCGCTGTGACTTAGAAGTCCAAGCTGCACGAGTGCCTGGTTGCCCTGGCCCACTTTTTGCGCTACTGTGTCGCCATATCCCTGATTAAACATGTTAACAAGGTAATCTGCGAGGGCATCCGGGTTGATGTTGCCATGATACATGCGTTGTTCCATAATGCATCACTTCCTTTATTTTGCGTTGATGATCGTAACCAACCAACAATGATAGTATCACATCTCTTTATGATGACTTCCGCGATCAGCATATCTATTATGATATACTGTGACGAGCAAAATTGGGAGTGTAGTTCATCTTTCTTAGCGATGCGGATTGCGTTCACATATATGATTTGTGTTGTTATGCATTTACTTCAGGAGCAGCTATGGCGACTTCAAAAGTGAAAAGCTCTGATCAGGCCCTTCAAACGACCCTCACTTTGCTGCAAGACTTACTAGGCTCGATGCAACAAACCGATTTTGGCGTTCGCTTGTGGGATGGTAGCACCTGGAGACCCGATGAAGAATCGCAGGAACCTGTGCGCTTTACTATTGTATTACAGCATCCTGGCGCTCTGCGCAAGATGTTCTTACCACCGAACGACCTGACTCTGGGTGAGGCTTACATCTATAACGACTTTGATATAGAAGGGGATATTGAAGCAGTTTTTCCACTAGCGGACCATTTTATGGATAATCGATGGGGAAAAATGGAGCAGGTACGTTTTGGGAAGCGGTTGCTCAGTTTACCGAATACAGGTCAAACCCGACCAGGAGATGCTGCGGCAAAATTGCGCGGCACACCGCACTCAAAAGAGCGAGACCGGCAGGCTGTTGCCTATCATTACAACCGATCGAACGATTTTTATGCGTTGTGGCTGGATGCGCGAATGGTCTACTCTTGCGCTTATTTCAAGTCTACTGATGATGATCTCGATAAAGCACAGGAACAGAAACTTGAGTATATTTGTCGCAAGTTGCGCTTGCAGCCTGGAGAGCGATTACTGGATATCGGGTGTGGCTGGGGCGGGCTGGTAATCTATGCTGCACAGCATTACGGGGTAGAGGCATATGGGATCACACTGAGCGAGCCACAGGTCGAATTGGCACAGAAGCGTATCGAGGAGGCAGGTTTGACAGGAAAGTGCAAGGTTGAGGTGCGCGATTATCGTGAGGTCACTGAAGCAAACTCGTTTGATAAAATTGTCAGTGTGGGCATGTTCGAACATGTCGGAGAATCACTGCTGCCTACCTACTTTAAGCAAGCATGGCAGTTGCTACGCCCAGGTGGGGTTTTCTTGAATCATGGAATTGCAAGTGATTCCTTTGATGCGGCGAAAGCGAAAACAAGCTTTGTCAATCACTATGTGTTTCCAGATGGAGAATTGTTGCCAATCAGCAGTACGCTGCGAGCAGCAGAGACAAGCGGCTTTGAGGTACGAGATGTGGAGAGTTTGAGAGAGCATTATATGCTCACCCTGCGACATTGGGTACAGAGACTAGAAGTGCATGCTGAGGAGGCCCGTAAGCTTACGAATGATGTGACGTACCGTGTGTGGCGTTTATATATGTCTGGCTCGGCGCACGGATTCCATACTGGATCCAATAACATTTATCAGACATTGCTCGCTAAACCTGACCGGGGAGATAGCGGCTTGCCATTGACAAGGGCTGACTGGTATAGATAAAGAACCATGGGCGGCGCAAGCGCCCCCACCACCTATCCCAACCGCTCCCGCCCCTACACTATAGGCATCTGGCACCCGATTGTTGGAGGAACCGTACAGATAAACAAACTTGACAATGAGGAGAGGGACATTATGGACCAACTCGTGCAATTAAAATGTACAGCTTGCCGTAAGGGTGAGCCAACAGTGACTGATGAGGAGATAAATGAATTTCGTCCGCAGGTTCCTGATTGGAACATTTTAGAGGTTGATGGGGAGAAGCGTTTAGAGAAAGAATTCAGGTTTGATAATTTCGTACATGCGTTGGCTTTTACAAACAAGATTGGTGAACTCGCAGAGGAAGAGGGACATCACCCGGCGCTGCTGACCGAATGGGGTAAAGTGACCGTGTCCTGGTGGACACATAAAATTCGGGGATTGCATCGTAACGATTTCATCATGGCAGCCAGGAGCGACCAGGCATATGCGACAGCGGAGGGCAGAAAAGAGTAGACAATGGAAGTGGGTGAGACCTTGCTTGTCACTACACGGGAGGAGTGGCGCGAATGGTTAGCACAGCACCATAAAGAATACAAGGAAATCTGGCTGGTCTATTATAAGAAGACTTCCGGGAAGAAGGGTATCAGTTACGAGGAGTCTGTAGAAGAGGCGCTGTGCTTTGGCTGGATCGATGGTGCGATCAAGGGCATCGACCTGGAGACATATGCTGGTCGTTTTACACCTCGCCGTGCGAAAAGCCCCTGGTCGGATTCCAATCGTGAGCGGGTTGCACGTTTGCTACGCGATGGTCGTATGACTGAGGCAGGTTTAGCAGTTGTTCCCGCTGATATGCTTCAGGCCTCATCATGATGCATTCTTAATATATTTTTGCTATAATATAAGTATAAGTTGGGGGACAGTTTAGCTCTACTTTACCTTTAACCAAAAGTACCGGATGAGCATTTTTTTGCTCATACTTGTACATTTTTGTGCTTTTTTCAGAGGTTTACATAAAAATATGAAGTAGAAATAAAGTTTTTTACATTATTAATACAAATTAATTATAATTAATTTAATATTTATCAACTATTACATATGCATCTTCGTTTCAGAATTATGGGGGCGATGCGTGCATATTATATATAGAGAAAAAGGGGTGAGCTATGGACGAAGAAAAGCAGCTGGTACTCGCTAATGATAGTGACGAAACAGAAAAGCTTCCAGGACCTAGTCAACGACAGGGTAAACTCCTGCAGAAACCCAATACAGGAGTTTACTACGAGACCCCTCACCGGCGAATGCATCCCGTTGGATGGCACACTCGGCGCCATTTCAAACGAAAGAAACTACGACGCTCCAATAAGCAATATGCAGTGGTAGACCGCATAGGCACACAATTCACAATGTTGCCCCTTGCAACTGGAATACTGGTGATGATATTGGTGCTTGCCAGTATGTTGGTGAGTATAACGGCAGTCGTTGAAGCCACGCATGAACGCTATCAGTCTGAGGTCACAACGCTGGAGGACATTTTACCAAAGGATAGCCTGAAGATGTATGACGAGCACAGCACAATGATCTACCAGATGCTTGACCAGGGCATGCAAACCACTGTACCGCTCTCGCAAATTTCCCAGAACTTAATAAATGCCGAGGTTGCGATCGAAGATCAGTATTTCTGGACAGATCCGGGGGTCGATATCACGGGAATAGTACGGGCAGCGCTTGCAGACATGACACATGGACAAGTGGTCGAGGGCGGTAGCACAATCACGCAGCAGTTGATTAAAAATGCAATTGTAGGTGACCAGGATACAATCATGCGGAAACTGCAGGAGATTATCCTGGCACCTGAGGTGACACGGATCTATAGCAAGCAAGAGGTACTCTCGATGTACCTCAACACTATTTACTTCGGAGAGCAGGCATATGGAGCCGATGCCGCTGCCTTTACTTACTTCGGCTTACAGGACACTGCTCATGCGAGCGCGGCTTCCAAGCTTGATATTGCTCAAGCGGCGATGCTGGCCGGTCTTCCAAGGGCGCCTTCTGCGCTTGACCCCTTTTTGCATCCCAGCGCAGCATACCAACGCTTGCAGGAGGTGCTTAACCAGATGCGCCTGCTTGGATATATAACAAACCAGCAGATGCAAGCTGCGCTTAACGAGGCCAATCGACCGGGCTTCCTACATCGCGGAGTTGTACACAACAACTTAGCACCACATTTTGTGAATTACGCCCTGAATGAGCTGGCACAGGTGCTTCATGTGAAGCAAGCAGACCTGGCGCGTGCAGGGCTCAACATCTCCACCACGCTAGACCTCCCACTACAAAATAAAATTCTGAAGATTGCACAGCAACATATTACGCAGTTGGCAGCAGCACATCACATGTCAGATGCTGCCGAGGTGATGATCGATTTCCATACCGGCGCGATCCGCGTATTGTTAGGAAACGACGACCCGGCCAATCCACGCTATGGATCGTTTGACATGGCCACCCAGGGGTACCGCCAATCAGGATCATCCTTCAAGCCTTACATTTATGCCACAGCTTTCTCAGAGGGAATGAGTCCAGGTATGCCAGTCATGGAC
>WNFW01004264.1_pt1 | contig 10028 bp, 8 predicted proteins | sample 5400131 | NCBI WGS metagenome assembly WNFW01 (sample SAMN13153362, study PRJNA577476) | soil metagenome | isolation source: 20 cm soil or saprolite under grassland replicate 1 | place: USA:California | collected 2016-06-15
TCCCTGCGGCAGCATCAATCCACTCGGCATTACCGGCACGCCGGTTGTCGATCTTACTTCGCGCGCGTTGCTCCTTGACGCCATGACTACAGCCGACGGCGGCACGACCAAAAAACATCTCATCTATTCGTTGAACGTCGATACCGGAGTGATCAACACCAATTGGCCGGTAGATGTAAATGCCGCGGCGAACTTTGGTGGGACCGGTTTTACTTCAACGGTGCAGCATAATCACGCGGCGCTCGGGCTTGTGAACGGAATTGTTTATGTGCCGTATTCCGGACACAACGGCGACTGCGGGACTTATCACGGCTGGGTAGTTGGGGTTGCAATCAACAATCCAGCGAGCGTGATGGCTTGGGCGACGACTGCCACCGGCGGCGGCATTTGGGGCACGGGAGGTATCGCAAGCGATGGCACCAACGTTTTTACGGTTACCGGAAATACTTTCGGCACTGGCGGTACGTGGCAAGGCGGTGAAGCAATTGTTCGTTTGCAAGCAGGACCAGTCTTTAGCGGCAACTCGGCTGATTATTGGGCGCCGACCAATTGGTTCAGCCTCGATAACGCCGACGCCGACCTGGGCGGTTGCGGTGCGGTTCTCATAGACGTGCCGGGAGCCACGCCTTCGCAACTTGTGCTGGCGTTAGGCAAAGACAGCAACGCATATCTACTTAATCGCAATAATCTCGGCGGCATAACGACACCCATAGCTTCCATGAGCGTCTCCAGTTCTGGTCTCAGCGGTCAGGCAGCTGCAAGCTACCGGACAAGCCAGGGCACATATTTCGTCTTGCGCGATGGTTCCAGCACACTGGCTGCCTTCAAAATAAATCCGGGTAATCCGCCGACGATCACGAACGCATGGAGTGTGAGCCAAAGCGGCCAGGGATCGCCATGGGTAACCACCAACGATGGCTCGAGCAATGCCATTGTATGGGTAGTTGGCGCCGCGGGCGATCAACGGCTGCACGGTTACAATGGTGACACCGGTGCCGTGATGTATGCGGGAGGAGGCGCTAACGAATTGATGATTAACACCCGCAAATGGAACACTGGCACGGTAGCTCGCGGCCGCATCTACTTTCCTGCGCTTAACAAAGTGTATGCTTTTACCGTGCCGTTTGCTCCACCGACTCCGACCAGTGTCGTCTCGCGCAAGACTCATGGCGTCGCCGGCGATTTCGATATTGCTCTACCGCTTACGGGGACGCCTGGAGTCGAGTGCCGCCGCGGCGGAGCGACAAACGATTATCAGATCGTTGTCACATTTAGCACGGCTGTTACCGTTTCTGGTAGCCCTCAAGGGCAAGCCGTTGTTACGTCGGGAATGGGCGATGTAGGAACCGGTGGAGTCGCCAATGGTGGTAACGTTACTGTCAGCGGCAACAACGTGACGATACCGCTCACCAATATCGCCAACGCTCAAACAATCAGTGTCACCTTGTATGGCATCAGCAACGGGTCCAACTACGGAAATCTCGTGATTCCAATGAGCCGTCTTCTCGGCGACGTGAATGGAAACGCTGCGGTAAATGCTACCGATGTCGCCCTCACAAAATCGGCAAGCGGCCAACCCGTTAGCGCGGCAAACTTCCGTTCCGATATTACTACTGACGGGTCAATTAACGCCACTGATGTCTCGCTGGTTAAATCAGCTGTCGGCACTGGATTACCTTGATCCTTTGCGAATCGATAAAGAAACTTTGCTGTGGCAAATAGGTTAAGCGCCGGCGCGCCTTGACCTGACCCCGCGCAGCCTGTTAATCCCGAGGCGATGAAACGCCTCGCTTGGCTCGATATTTCCAAAGCTTTGGCGATCTGCTGGGTGGTTTACTTTCATTTTCTCCGCACGGTTTTCGAGCATTACGAACTGCCGCCGCCCGATTGGAGCGGGATCGTCGCGACCACGACGTCGATCTTGCGCACCGCGTGGTGGGAAGTTTCCGGGCTTGGCTTCCACGCTGTGGGCGCTTTCATCATCTTAAGCGGATGGACTCTGATGCAATCAACCATGCGCCGCGCGGAGTCCGGAAAGGTGGCGTGGGGCGCGTGGTATGGCGCGCGATTCGTTAGGCTCTATCCAATGTATTGGGTCGCGCATCTAGTCTATCTCTTTTCGCCGTTCGTGGCCCGGCTCGAATCTGTCGATGAGCGAATAGTGCTAAGCCTGCTCGGTCTTCGCTTCATCAATATCGAGATGAATTTCATGTACCTCAACGCGGCCTGGTGGTACTTCTCGATGCTGATCCAGTTTTATCTGATCTTCCCCCTGCTCTTCCTGGCAGCACGACGACTCGGGCCGTGGACTTTTTTTCTAATCGCATCCGGTCTCGGCTTTTTCGTGCGCTATCTCATGCTCGATGTGTATCCACAACATGGGTTCTGGGTTCTTGGTGGATTTGCTATTTGCCGGTTGCCGGAATTCGCATTGGGAATGGCGCTCGGAATGTGGCACTCAAGATCGACATCGCGGACGGAATGGTTTCTCCTGCGCGGCACCGGATTCGTCGCTGGTTTACTCTTGTATCCGCTGGCATTGAAACTTTATGACAACGGGATCGCCTACGTCTTTTGCGATTTCGGCACGGGCGCATGTTGCTTCCTGGAAATCGTCGGCGTTGCCGGAATTATCGCACGTTTCACCAGCGTTGCGAAACTCTTTAGTCTTATCGGCGCCTATTCCTACGGTCTCTATCTCATTCACCAGCCTTATGTCATATGGCTCGGGCTCCACATCCGGCCGCAACCGATCTGGACGTTTCTCATAATTTTTCTGATCGCATTGGCTGTGCTCAGTGCGTGGGGAATCGTTTTGGAGAAATCAACCAATGCACTCGTGAACAAACTCCTGCCCGCAAGGAAACTGGCCCAAGGAGTGACGGCTTCCTAGCCGTCAGGTTTAACTCGACGGCTAGGAAGCCGTCGTTTCTTGGCGGAGCTCTTATTCGTTTGCAGTTCCTTCTCGATCAAGTCACCATCATCGACGTGAAAGTACTTACGGTTATTGCCCGCATTTTGCTCGGACTCATATTCGTCGTGTTCGGTTCGAACGCGTTTTTGCATTTCATTCCCATGCCGCCGCTGCCGCAAAATCTGGCGGGCGACTACACGCGCGTGTTCCTTGCCAGCGGTTACGTTTACGTTATCGGCGGCCTGCAAGTAATTGGCGGCTTGCTTCTTTTGATCGGCCGCTTCGTTCCTCTTGGCCTAACGATTCTCGGCGCGATCATCGTCAACATTTTGATCTTTCATGCCTTGATGGCACCGGAAGGCTTCGCACCAGGGCTCGTGGTCACGGCGCTTGAGCTGTTTCTCGTTTGGCGTTATCGCGACGCGTTCCGCGGACTTATCCAGCCATGAGCCTACCACCGCACGCTCGGGGCAGGCCCGGTTGGCCCCATGGTGGCCGGTCCGAGGCGATCGTCAGAAACTCGTTCGCCCGGAACCGTGTCCGCTGATTGCGAACTGGACTGATCCGCGACGCCGGAAGCGCATCCGCTGCACAGAAAAACAACGGCTGCGATCGATGAAAACAAAATAGCAGAAAGCGCCAGGCGTTTGTTCACTAAACATGAACCTAACCATGCGTATGTTTGATGCAAGCTTCGCCGTCCGGTAAGCTTCGCTGTGAGGATTACGACCAGGATCGATATCAAATCTCTTCATTTAGATGAGCTTCAAGAGAAGCTCCGCGACCTGGGCGAGCCCGCTTATCGCGCCGCCCAGATCACCGATTGGCTTTACCAAAAGCGCATCGATGCATTCGACAAGATGAGCGACCTTCCGCAATCGTTGCGGGAGCAACTCGCCCGCGAATTTTCTTTCGACAAGATCGACATCGTCCGCGTCCTCGGATCAAAAGACACAACGCAAAAATTCCTCTTCCGGTTGAGCGATGGAAATTTGATCGAATCGGTTTTGATTCCGGCATCGCCCGCGCTCTACGGCGAAAAATCGGACCGGCGTACGATTTGCATCTCCACCCAAGTAGGTTGCGCTTACGGCTGCAAGTTTTGCGCGAGTGGTCTGGAAGGATTTTCTCGGAATCTGCGGCCGAACGAAATTGTCGATCAAATTATCGCAGTGGAGCGCGAAAGTGGAGAGAAGATCGACAATATCGTTTTCATGGGGATGGGCGAACCGCTGGCCAACTTTGACAACGTCCTGCGCACGATTCGAATCATCAACGCGCCGTGGGGACTCGGCATCGGGGCGCGGCACATCACGGTTTCGACCAGCGGACTCGTGCCGCAAATTAAGAAGCTCGCCGATGAGCCGTTGCAAATTCGTCTGGCGGTCTCGTTGCATGGCGCAACTGATGAAGTCCGCGATCAAATCATGCCGATCAATCGCAGGTTTAACATCGAGAAGTTGCTTTCCGCATGCGATTACTACGTGGCGCATAAGAAGCAACGGCTCACCTTTGAATACATTTTGATCGCCGGAGTAAACGACGCCGATGATCAGGCAAATCTTCTGGCGCGCCACGCACGCCGATTGTCAGCGAAAGTGAATCTGATTCCTTACAACGCGGTTGAAGGTCTGGTCTGGTCGCGACCCTCGCGAAACCGGCAAGAAAAGTTTTTGTCGATCTTACGCGACGCGGGCATCGCAGCCACACTTCGGCGCGAGAAAGGTCACGACATCAATGCCGCCTGCGGCCAGTTGCGGTTACAAACCAAGCGCGAAGAGGTAGGGACGGATCGCCGAGCCGTCCGTTCTCGTTCCTAATGAATCGGCGCGCCCAATGCCAGTCCGGCTCGGACCGGTCGCGCCCTACCAAAATTTTTTGCGCGCGCGCAAAACGTGGCTTTTAGTCAACCATGGCTGATTACGAGGGCGAACGAATCTGGGACGAGTTCCAATGGGAACGTTTCCTCCAGCAGCAGGACCAAAAGACAGAGAAATACATGGAACTGTTGGAGAAATATCTCGATGATCCGCAGCGCGACGAAATCATCGCCCAGGAGATGGGTTGGTCGCAGTTGCTCGAGGCCAAAGATTGGGAAGACGAAGTCGATGCGCTGGCAAGCGAAGATTGGCGTTCGGAGGAAGAAGACCAATCAAGCTCCGAGCAAGCAGCATCTCTAGCCGAGACCTTCGAAGACCACGCCTTGTATCGCGCGGCCTTCGGGTTAACGATCTGGATCGATCAACTTTTCGATGAAAATTCTTCTCTCCAAAACGAACCTTCGGCGGTAAAGTTGGCGACCCATTCCGCGCTGGCCAGCGCAAAACTCGCCGCCGCGCTTAACGATAACGATGCCGATGAGATCGGCATGACAATCGCCTATCTAAAACGCGCCTTGAAAGCTATCACGATCTCGATGGAAGCGGCCGGACAACTTCTTTCGCGCAAGCTCATCAATCCATCACAATATTCAGTTCTGGAGCGGCAACTCTTTCAAGTGCGCGACGGGATTATCAATCTAATGGGCGAATATCGCAGTGAATGGCGTCGCCGGTTTGGCTCCGAAGGCTATCGGAGTTGAATGAAGTAGCTGTTCGCTCGTCCAATTATGCAAAGGGAAGCGACTCTGGCTCAAGTCGATGTGTCGGAACTGGATTTGGTAAAACAATGCCAGGCTGGTCAAACCGAGGCATTCGACCAGTTGGTAACTCGTTACCGAACACGCATTTTCGCTATGATTTATAATATGGTCCATAACGAACAAGACGCTTGGGATTTGGCCCAGGACAGTTTTGTGAAGGCTTGGAAATCGATCGGCCGCTTTCGCGGTCAGTCGTCGTTTTACACCTGGATGTACCGGATCGTTATGAATGTGACCATCGATTGGCTGCGAAAAAAACAGATCAAAGGCGCCGGCGCAGAATTTGATGACGCGATTCAATTGCGCGAAATCGATCCCGCCGCGAGGACAGCGCCAAGAGCCGAGCCGTTGCCGCATCGACAAATGGAGCGAGCCGAAATCCGAGAAAGGATCGACAACGCGATCGCCCAACTCTCGCCCGAACATCGTGCCGTGATTTTGATGAAGGAAACCGAAGGAATGCAGTATCATGAAATCGCCGAGGCTCTCGGCTGTTCTATCGGCACGGTGATGTCGCGCCTCTTTTATGCGCGCAAGAAACTGCAAAATCTATTGAGGGATGTTTATGAAAACGTTTGAGGAAAAATGGACAGCGTGGCTCGACGGCCAGTTAAGCGGCGAGGAGCTGGCTGAATTCGAGGCTTCGTTGCCGGATAAAACCGCAGCTGAAGCCGACAAGCGCGACGCGCAGAAACTTGGCGTATTGTTGAAAGACCACGCCGCGGCGCGCGCGTTGGGCAACGAGGAATTTTTTAGCCATCAACTCCGTGAACGAATCGCGCGAGAGAGCGGCACGCCATCTGATGAACCGGCCGAAGAGGTTTCGACATGGTGGACGATTCGACGGTTGGCTTGGGCGGGAGCGACTTCCCTTGCGATATTTGCGATTTGCACCGTGTTCGTCGTGCGCGAGAAAAAGCCGGCCGAACAATCGCAATATCTGACTCAAATCCTGAATGCGCGCGTCGATCCAGCCGTGAACCCGAACGCAACCATCTCGATGTTCGAGGCAAGAGACGAAAAAGTCACCGTGCTTTGGACGGAAGGCTTGCAGTCGTTGCCAGCCGAGTACGCGACCAAATAACCAATGATGAAATCTGCGCTTCCGTTCTTTGCCGTTTTTCTCGGCGTGATGCTGAGTTCGGTTGAAGCGGGCGCGACTGAGACGGTCTGGAGCGGTTTGGTGATCGCGGAGAATGTGCCTCAACCGGCTGCGATGCCTTCGGAGTTAATCCCTATCGAGCAAACCTTGAAGCATTTTTTTGGATACAATCAGTTTCAAGTTATTGGCCAGTCGAGTAAGACGCTGAAAAGCGGCCAGGAGGATTGGCTCGCTTCAAGCAAATATTTCGCGCTGCACGTCGATGCCCGCGGCCAAACCAAATCCGGTTACGAATTGAACCTCCAACTTTGGAAAGAAAAGGAAGTCCTGCTGGAAACCGACACGAAGCTAAGCAAACGCAGTCCGCTGGTAATCAAAGGGCCGCAAGTGGGCGGCGGACAATTGTTGTTGGTTTTGGTTGTGCTGTAGATTCGCGTGCTGTTTACAGCCGAAATGCGCGCCCAATATTTCTTTGCTGTTTTATTCTTTCTATCAATCACCGGCATGAAGGCTGAGAAGCCGTTCAACTTCGACAGCACACCGGGCAAATTGCCGAAGCAAGTTGTTCCAACCGAATATTCGATTCGGATCATACCGAACATCGATAAGTTGACCTTCACTGGGACTGAAACGGTCAAGCTGAATGTGCGCGCACCTGTCCGCGAACTGGTATTGAACGCGCTTGAAATCGAAGTTGGCACTGCCGATGTCGATGCTAAATCGCTTCCCAAGTCGTCGATCAAGATCGACAAGAAGAACGAGCTGCTCAGGATCGCGCTGCCATCGGATCTTCCCCCGGGCGAGCACACACTCACGCTCAATTTCTCGGGGAAGATTAATCAGCAAGGCCAGGGTCTTTTTTACGCCCGGTATCAGGAGCAAGGCACCGGCGCGAACAAGATTGTCCTTGGAACGCAATTCGAAGCGACCGACGCGCGCCGGCTTTTCCCTTGCTGGGACGAACCGAGTTTCCGGGCGCGCTTTCAACTGACCGCTGTCGTGCCGGAAAACTGGCTCGCCGTTTCGAACATGCCGATTGAATCGGAACGCAAGATCGATTCGCCTGAGGCGAACAAAGAAGTTCGTTTCGCGATCACGCCGCCGATGTCGAGTTATCTAAACGTTTTTGTCGCTGGCGAGCTAGACGTGATCGAAACCAAGGCAGCCGGCACGCAAATCCGGGTCATCGCCACAAAAGGCAAAGCCGAATGGGGCCGCTACGCGCTCGAAAGCACAGCGAAAATTCTCGAGTACTACAACGATTACTTCGGCGAGACTTATCCGCTTCCGAAGCTCGACCAGATCGCGCTTCCCGGCGGATTTGGCGGCGCGATGGAAAACTGGGGCGGCATTACTTACTTCGAATCGGTTTTGCTATTCGATCCGGAGAAATCTTCGGAAAGTACAAAGCAAAACGTTTTCGAAGTGATCGCCCACGAAGTCGCCCACATGTGGTTCGGCGATCTAGTGACGATGGCGTGGTGGGACAACCTTTGGCTTAACGAGGGATTCGCTTCCTGGATGGGAACGAAATGCTCCGCCCATTTTAATCCGCAATGGGAAGTCTGGCTGCGTCGGAATTTTCCGCGCGATCCGGCCCGGCGCGTCGGCATTTCAAAGGAACAAGCGATGGAAGGCGACGCAAGATCGACAACCCATCCCGTCCAACAACCGATCGCGACCGAGGCTGAAGCGAGCAGCGCATTCGATGACATCACTTACAAGAAAGGTCAGTCGTTCATTCGAATGCTGGAAAGTTTTCTCACCGAAAAAGTTTTTCGCGACGGCATTCGCAAATATATCGCGGCGCATAAACTTTCGAACTCGACGACCGCAGATCTTTGGAACGCGCTCTCGGACGCCTCGGGTAAACCGATTGGTGAAATCGCGGCTGGCTGGACCCAACAACCGGGATTTCCGATAGTGAAAGTGAAGCGTGGCGAAGGCGGCAAGATCTCGCTCTCGCAAGAGCGCTTCACGGTGAATTTCAAAAATCCGCCGCCTCTTGAGTGGAAAATTCCGCTCACTTATTTCCTCGCGGGCGAAGAGCCGCGCAGTTTGTTGATGACGGGTAAGATCGACAATCTTCGGGATATTCCAGCGGATCGCGCATTGAAGCTGAACGTCAATGGCGCAGGATATTATCGGGTCGATTACGATGCTGCGTCCTGGAAGTTACTGCTCGAGTCGCTTGCCAGATTAGGCGTCGACGATCGTGTTGATCTCTTGTGCGAGGCATGGGCGTTAGTTCAGGCGAATCGCGCTTCGTTCTCGCATTATCTGGAGCTCGTCGAAAAATTGCCGGCTTCGACGGAGTTGGCCGAGCGCGAACAAATCATCAATGTTTTTGATTTCATAAATCGTTTGCTGATTGACCACCCAGAGCGCGAGAAGTTTCAAATCTACGCGCGTTCTACCTTACGTCCGACCTTCGATGCGCTGGGCTGGGAACCGAAAATAAGTGAGTCACCGAAAGCCGCAAATTTGCGCGCCAGTTTAGTTGCTGCGCTGGGCGACTTGAACGATCAGGAAATCATCGCTGGTTGCCGCGAGCGTTTCCAAAAATATTTGAAAGAGCCAGGCTCGCTTTCGCCCGATCTGCGACCGCCTGTCCTCGCCGTGGTCGGGCGCTACGCAGACGAAGCGACTTGGAACCACCTTCATGAGCTGGGCCTGAAGACGACGAGCATCGAAGAAAAGCAAAACTATTACAACGCGCTCGCTGCCGCGATTGATCCGAAACTCATAAGGAAAACGTTGCCCATTTCGCTGACCGACGAACTGCCCACCAGCCGCGCCGCGTTTCTGGTTTCACGCGTCGCGCGGGAAAGTAGGCATCCGGAGATGGCCTGGGATTTCGCGAAAGCCAACATGAAAGCATTGCTGGCCAAATCAGATGCGCTTGCAGCGAATAGTTACGTGCCGGGTCTGTTTACATTTTTCTCTGATCGCGGGCGCATTGCCGAGTTGCAGAGCTACGCAAAAGCGCATTTGCCGCCGACGAGCGCGAAAGAAGTCGCCAAAGCTGTAGATGAAATCGAATTTCGCGCCGAATTTCGCGATCGGTTATGTGCGCAGATTGCAGGCGACGTCTTGAAGTGATGAGCACGTGGGTGGATCGCGACCTCCGGGCGCGATGGTACAGTTAGGCGCCAACGGCGCATGTTTTTAGCATCGCCCTCGGAGAGGTCGATCCACCTCCATCCTTCACCCCGTTTTCTCGCCTTGGGGCGTGATCCACAACCGCATCGGGATCATTGATGATTCCACGAATCCATGCCGCCGGAAAAATTCCTGGGCAACGTTCTCCGGCCGATCGGTCAGCAGAGTGATGCGGAGAAAATTCTTCTGCTTGGCGAAATCGATTGCAT
>WNFW01009578.1_pt1 | contig 10028 bp, 8 predicted proteins | sample 5400131 | NCBI WGS metagenome assembly WNFW01 (sample SAMN13153362, study PRJNA577476) | soil metagenome | isolation source: 20 cm soil or saprolite under grassland replicate 1 | place: USA:California | collected 2016-06-15
CGTCCCTTCTTCATCTGGACGGGCCACGTCTCCACGTCGAGCGCCCCCGCAGCCACCAGCGCCTGGCGGAGCGGCTCGACGTACTCAGGACTCAGGTCGTCGAGATCGCACGCGAGCAGGGTGACGCTCCCCGCTTCCGTCGCCAGCTCGGCGACGATGATGCGCAGCGCATTGGGATAATGCTTGGGGTCGCGTTGACCCGCCCCCCACCCCGCCCCGACCATGCGCCAACGCGCCGGCGGCGGGCCCGCCGAGAGGACGCGCACCAGCGCCGCGCCCGTCGGCGTCGTCGCCTCGCCTTCTACCGGACCGCCGCTCGCGACCTCGACCCCCTCGAGCAGAATCGCCGTCGCCGGGGCGGGGACCGGAAGCCGGCCATGCGCCGCCTCCACCCACCCAGTACCGAGCGCGACCGGCCAATTATACACCGCGTCAACGCCCAGTCGCTCGAACCCTTCGATAGCCCCGACGATGTCGAGCACGGCATCCACCGCCCCCACCTCGTGCAAATGCACGCGCTCGGCAGGCACACCGTGGACGCGCCCTTCAGCCTCGCCGATGAGCCGGAACGCCCGCACCGCACGTTCCTTCACGGCAGTCGTGAGCGGCGCGCGCTCGACGAGCTGCACGAGCTCGCTGACGTGCCGTCCATGCGGCTGCTCGGGAATTGCAAACTCGACCTGCTTGCAGCCTACCCCGGACCGCCGCACGTCCCGGACGGCGACGCGCACGCCGGCGAGTCCCAGCCGTGCCGGCAACTCCTCGAGCCACGTGGCGGGAACGCCGAGCGACAGCAAGGCGCCGAGCGTCATGTCGCCGCTGATGCCGGCGGCCGGATCGAGGATGGCGACGCGCATGGGGGAAGTGTCGGAATATAAACGGGTTAGGCCCGATACAGCCACCCGGCGCCGGTATTGAAGATCACTACCCGCTCCTCGGGCCGGATGGCGCCGGTGCGCTTGAGCTCGATTGCGGCGGCCCAGGCAGCACCACCCTCGGGTGCGGCGTCGATGCCTTCGACGGTCTGCAGCTCGCGCGCGGCGGCGCTCAATGCCTCGTCGGTCACGGCGACGGCGCCGCCGTTGCTCTCGCGCAGCGCGCGCAGCATCAACCGGTCGCCGAGCGGGCTCGGCACCCGCAGCCCCGCGGCGATCGTCCGCGGCTCCGGCCACGGCGTGCAGCGATCCGCCCCCGCGGTGAACGCCTGCACCACCGGCGCGCAGCCGCTCGACTGGACCGAGTAGAATCGCGGCCCACCTCCGCGCACCCATCCCGCGGCGGCCAGCTCCTGAAACGCTTTCCACATACCGATCAGCCCCGTGCCACCTCCGGTGGGATACACGATGGCGTCGGGGAGGGTCCAGCCTAATTGTTCCGCGAGTTCCAATCCCAGCGTCTTCTTGCCTTCGATGCGGTACGGCTCGCGCAGCGTCGAGACGTCCACCGCCCCGCTCTCGGCGGCAAACGCGCGCGCGGCCTGGCCGCAGTCGCCGATGTGGCCGTCCACGAGCACCAGCTCCGCGCCGAAGCTGCGGATTTGGGCGAGGATGGTCGCCGGCGTCGTCTCCGGCGCGACGACCCGCGCACGCACGCCGGCGCGCGCCGCGTACGCGGCCAGCGCGATGCCGGCGTTGCCCGCGGTGGGAACGACGAAGCGCGTCGCTCCGGCAGCCGTGGCGCGGGTGACCGCAGCGGCGAGCCCCCGGGCCTTGAAGGAGCCCGTCGGGTTGACGCCCTCCTCTTTGACCCACAGGCGGGCGAACCCCTGCATCGCGGCGAGGCGGTCGACCCGCAGGAGCGGCGTACCGCCTTCACCGAGCGACACGGGCTCTTCCTGCGCCAGGAGCGGCAGCCACTCGCGGTAGCGCCACATCGTGCGCCGCCGCTCGCGCAGCAGCGCCTTCGTCTGCGGGGGCGGCCAAGTCGCATAGCGCACGAGATAGGGCTGGCCGCAATTCTCGCAGACACCGGGAGTGCCGCCGGCATCACGCGTGCGTCCGCATGCCGAGCACTCGAGCGACCAGGGAAGCATCAGGTGCGCACCTTCAGAGTGTCGAGGATCCGCCCGGCGAGCCGCGTGGAGAACCCCGGCAAGGCGGCGATCTCCGTGGCGGTCGCCGTCCGGACGCCGGCCAGGGAGCCGAACCGCTCCAGCAACGCGCGGCGCCGGCTCGGCCCGATCCCCGGGATGGTGAGCAGCTCCGAGGTCAGCGTGCGCCGGGCCCGCCGGCCCCGGCTGTAGCTCACCGCAAAGCGGTGGGCCTCGTCGCGGATGCGCTGCAGCAGCTTCAAGCCCGGACTGCGGCGCGACAGGCGCAGCCCGTCCGCCCGCCCGGGAATGAACACCTCCTCCTCCCGCTTCGCCAGACTCACGATCGGAAGTTGGTCACAGCCCAGAGCCCGCGCGGCATCGAGCGCCGCGCCGAGCTGCCCCTTGCCACCGTCGATCACCATCAGGTCAGGCAGCTGCTGTTCCTCTTCCAGCCGGCGGCGCAGGAATCGTGTCACGACCTCGTGCACGGCCGCGAAATCATCCTGCTGGCCGGGCCCCTTGATCCTGAAGCGCCGGTATTCCGCCTTCTTGGGCCGGCCGGCCTCGAACCACACCAAGGACCCGACGGTATCGCGGCCCTGGTTGGTGGAGATGTCGACGCACACCAGGGAGCGTGGTACGCTCGCGAGGCCGAGATCGCGCCCCAGATCGTAGACGGGGTCGGCGGCGCGCTCTTCGATGTCGAACGACTCGATCATCAGGCTCTCGAGCAGGTGCCGCGCGTTCTGCTGCGCCAACTCGGCGAGCCGGGCATTGACGCCGCGCTGCGGAACGTGCCATTCCACGTCCGCCGCCAGCTCCCGCAACGCGTCGAGGTCCGCGGGCGCGAACGGCAGCACCACACGCGGTCCCCGCGCCTCCAACGGCAGGTAATAGCGGACGAGGAAGGCCGTGAGCACCGCGCCCTCCGGTTCGTGCTCCACGTACTCGAAAAAGCGATGGTCCCGCGCGATGACCCGGCCGCCGCGCACCCGCAGCACCACCCCGCACGCCTCGTCGCCGTCGCGCGCGAAGCCGATGGCGTCCGCGTCGCCTCCGCCCACCATCTCCACCGCCTGCGGCTGCTCGACCTGATCGAGCCATTGCAAGGCGTCGCGCAGCTGGGCGGCGCGCTCGTAGTCGGTGCGCGTGCTCGCGTCGAGCATGCGGTCGCGGAGCCGGGCGCGGACGTCGGCCGTCTTGCCCTCGAGGAAAATCAGCACGTCCTCGATCATCCGGCCGTATTCTTCCCGGCTCTGGAACCCCACGCATGGCGCCCGGCAGCGCTCGATGTGGTAGTCGAGACAGGGGCGGTCGGGGTGGTCGTCGAAGTAGCGGGCGCCCGGAAGGCTCACGCGGCGCACTACAAGTACCCGCGGGAACGGCTCGCCCATGGTGACCGCGATGCGCGGATAGCTCTTGTCATCCGTGAGCCGGATGTTGAAGCGCGGCTTGTGCTCCTTGATCAGGTTGTTCTCGAGGAGCAACGCCTGCGCCTCGCTCGGCACCACGATGGTCTCGAGGTCGGCGATCTGCTGGGCTAGCGCGACCCGCTCCGGCGTCTCCTGGACCTCGGCCGGGAAGTAGGCAGGCACGCGCGACCGCAGGCTCTTGGCCTTTCCGACGTACAGGATCTGGCCCGTGGCGTCTTTCCACAGGTAGACGCCCGGGCGGTCCGGGAGAGTATCTAGCTTGCGCGCCAGGAAGTCAGGGATCGCCATGTGCGAAGGGCGTCGGGGTGCCGCAGCAGAGCAGTGACCGCGGCGTACACCACCCCAAAGATACCCACGGCTGCCAGGGCCCGAGGCAGCACGCCGAGCCCCGCCGTCGCGGCGGCCGCGCCGAGGCCGGCCAGGGCCGCCGCCCCCGCCCCCAGCACCGCCGCCCCCATCGCCCACCAGTGCTCAGGGCGCAGCACGGCGCCGATGCGCCGGTCCAAATCACGGAGGTGCAGCACGGTGCTGAGCGTTCCGCCCACCGACGAGCCCAAGGCGATCCCCGCGGGCCCGAACCACCGCAGCAGCAGCCAGCCGAGTCCACTCCCGACCGCGAGGGAGAACGCGGCGATCTTGACCGGCGTGCGCGTGTCGCGCAGGGCGTAAAAGCCGGAGGCGAACAGCTTGACGGTCGCCTGCCCGAGGAGCCCGACGCCGTACGCGGCGATCACGCCGCCGACGAGGATGCTGTCGCTGTGGGCGAAGCGGCCGGTCTGGAACAGCGCGGCGACCAGCACGGGCCCGAGCGCCGCAAACAGGAAGGCGGAGGGCAGCACGAAGAACGCGATCCGCCGGAACCCGACGGCGATGCGCGAGCGCAGCTGTTCGTTGGCGCCACCGCCCGTCGCGATCGCATCGCGCGACAGCTCGGGGAGGGACGCTTGGGCCACGGACGCCCCGAACAGGCTGATGGGGAGCACCTGGAGCAGCTGCGCGTAGCCGAGGCTCGACGCGCCGCCTTCGCCCGCGAGGGTACCGAGCAAGGTGTCGATCAAACCGGAGATCTGCGCCACGCCGGCGCCGATGAGGAGCGGCAGCCAGGCGACGACGACGTCGCGCACGCCGGAGGTGCGCCAGCTGAACCGCACCGCGAGTCCCCCCAGGGCGCGCCGGCAGGCCGGCAGCTGCGCGGCCACCTGCAGCACCGCGCCGGCGACGGTTCCCCACGCGAGCGCGTACGACAGCCGCGTGAGGCGATCCGCGAGCGGGAGGGTCGGAGTGACGAGCCAGGCGGCCCCCGCCACGAGCGCGGCGATGCCGGCGACGTTCCACAGACTCTGCGCCGCGTACGACAGGAAGAACTTGCGATGCGTGTTGAGCACGCCCAGGCACCACGCCGAGATCACCATGAGCCCGGACATCGGGAACAGGATGCGCATCAACGCCACCGCGAGCGCGCGACTTTGACCTTGCAACCCGGCGCCGAACACCGTCACCAGCGCGGGGGCGGCGGCGATGCCCACGAGGGCGAGGGCGCTGGCCGCGAGCAGCAGTAGCCCCAAGACGGCGCCCGCGAGCGCCCGGGCCTCGCTCTTGTCCGGGCGCTCGTTGAAGGCCGCGTACACGGGGATGAAGGACCCGGCGAGCGTCCCCTCCCCCAGCAGGTTGCGGATGGTATTGGGGATGCGCAGCGCGACGCGGAACGCGTCGGCCGCCCAGTCGTTCCCCAGGTAGTGCGCGAACAGCAGCTCGCGGACGTAGCCCAAGACCCGGGTCAGGAAGATGCCGGCGGCGACCTGCGCCGCCTGGCGGCCTCCGGCCCCCGGTCCCGACACGGTCAGGAGGGCTTGGTGGGCTTGGGCTTCTCGAGGAGGCGTTGCATGAACTGCAGCTCTTCCCGCGTCGCGGTGAGCGACCGGTTGAGCTCGTCCACCTCCCCCTCGAGCAGATCGACCTTCCGCCGTAACTCTCGCACGTCCGTGCCCCCGGCCTCAGGGTGTCCTTCCAGCCGCCGGGCGACGCTGCGCCCGAGTGGGGAGTCCACGAGGATGGCCACGATAGGGATCATCAGCGCGATGACGAGGATAATCCCGAGGAAGATCATGTGGAGGATTCTACGACGCGCCCGCCCACCGCGCCACCTCGGACTCGAGACCCGCGAGCAATTCGGGGCCATAACGAATCGCGAACGACGCGTAGGTCAGGACGCGTTCCTGCGCGGTGCCGCGCGGGAACACCACCGCGCGCGCCCGCGCGATCTGGCCGACGAGGGTCTCGCTGGCGCGCTTCACGCTCGCGATGAGCTTCTTCTCGATCTCCTGCGCCTGGCCGAGCGCCGCGTTGCGCGCGGTCTCGACGGTGCGCTCCAGCGTGGGGTCCACCGCGGCGACTGCCCGCGCGAGTCGATCGTAGTCTCCGCCGATGTCGGTCCGGAGCCGCTGCAGCGCGTCGGTCACCGCCGCCGGAAGGGCGTCGCGCACCAGCCGAGCCTCCAGCGCTCCCGCGGGCCCCGCGAGGTCGTCCAGGGTGAGTCCGTGCTTCGTCAACACCTTCTCGACGCGGTTTTCGATCAGCACGCCGCTCCACCGCGGCACGGGGGTCTGCGGGGCGACGCCCAGCGCGGCATACAACGGCGCAGTCTCGGCGAGGTACTCGAGCTCGCCCGGCCCCGCCGCGTAGGCCACCGTCGGCCACAGCGCTGCTTCGACGACGGGTCGCAGCAGCACGTTGGGAGAGAGCCGCTCCGGCTCGGTCGCCGCGAGCCGCTCCAGGTCGCGCCGCGCGAATCGCTCACCGCTGCGTCGCGTCACGAAGGCGTCGCCGTCGGCGCGCAGGCGGTCCCGCCCCGCGGTGCCCTCGACGAGGACCGGGCTGAGTCCATCGGCAAGCGTCATGGGAAGCGCGCGGAGCAGATGCGGCGCGGCGGCGCGCTTGGCCCCCGGGTCGTGGAACCGGAACACCACGAGGCCACGGTCGCCGAGCAACGTGTGCAGGGCGTGGGCGAAGGCATCGGAGAGGGACGCCTCCGGCCGATAGGCGGCCGCCAGCCAGGCGAGGACGGCACCCTTGAATTCGCTGTCGGGCGTGCCGGATCGCAGCTGCTCGAGGGCCGCCGGCACGGTGTCCCCGCACAACTCCCTCCACAGCGGCAGTTGCGGCGCTTCGGCGGGGCGCTCGCGCAGGAGGATTCTCGCCGGGTCCCCGCCGCCGTTCAAGAACCACGTGTGGTTCGCTTCGGCGAAGTCGTGGTCGTCGCCGGCGACCCAGAACACCGGAACGACCGGCACGCCGCGCTCCGGCTCGAGCCGGCGGGCCAGCGCGATCGCGGTGAGGGCCTTGTAGATCGTGTAGAGCGGGCCCGTGAACAGACCGGGCTGTTGGCCCGTGGTGACGCACAGGACCTCGCCCGCGGTGAGGCGGTCGCGGCCCGGTCCCGGCAGGCACGCGGCGATGATTTCGTTCGCCACGCGCCGGGGTGTCCCGGCCGGGGGGGGGGGCGCAGGTGGACCCGCCAGCGGCGTAGCCACGATGCGCGGGATCACGGGCGGAGCCCGACCAGAATCGCCCGGGCCGAATCGGCCGTGAGGGGACGGCCGTCGTAATCGCCGTAGCTGCGCTCCACCGCGAGGCCCGCCGCGGTGATCAACGCCTTGAGCTCCGCCGGGCTGAACAGGCGGACGCGCTCCTGAAAGCTGCGACCCTCGTCGGGGATCTCGATCTCCTTGATGACGTAGCGCCCGTCGTCCGAGATGCGCCGACCGATGCGCACCGCTCCCCCCGCCCCACGCCCTGCCCCGGTCGTCTGGACCATCCGCAGCGAGCGCCGCACCTGCTCCGCATTCAGATAGTCGAGCACGAACCGCCCGCCGGGAACCAGCACCGCCGCGACCTGCGCGACCACCACCCGGTGCTCGGCGTCGTCACGGAAATAGCCGAAGGACGTGAACAAGTTCACGGCCAAGGCGAAACTCCCCGCGCGAAACGGTAGCGCGCGCATGTCGCCGCGGACCAACGTCGCGCGCGCGCGGCCGCGGGCCCGGCGCAGCATGGCGGGTGAGAGGTCGAAGCCCGCCACCCGCGCCCCCAGCCGCTCAAACTCGGCGGCGTGACGCCCCGCTCCGCAGGCGAGATCCAGGACCCGATCCCCGTCCCTCCACGGGGCCGCCCGGCGCACCAGGGCGACGACCTGGCGCGCGTCGTCTTCGTCCCGATGGGGATAGAGGGCGTGATACTCCTCCCCGAACCACTGCTCGAACCACTCGGTCATTCGCCGAAGCTGTCCGCCTGAAACGTGTAGACCCGCGTCCCGGGTTCCCGCCAGCCCGCTCCCGGCAGGCCGGCCTTGCGGCACGCCGCGGCGAGAAACTGCGACGCCGTCCAGCCCTGCTCGGCGGCGACCTGGGGCAGCAGCACGCCCGAGGCCTGCCCCCGGCGCACCCACAGCCCGTCGCGCCCGACCACGATGCGCCCGGGATCGGCGGGCTCGAGCAGGGCCGCCTCGCCGAGCACCGAGATCTCGTAGCGCAGCACAGGCAGCTCGTCGACCGCGACGGGTGGGAAGCGCGGGTCGTCGCGCGCGGCCGCCACCGCCATCGCCCGGACGACGTCGCCCAGCGGGCGGTCCCCCCTGAGGTGCCCGATGCAGCCGCGGAGGGCGCGGTCGGCGGCGAGCGTCACGAACGCGCCGCGCCGCAGTGCCGCGCCGGGGACGTCCGGGACCTCGGGCTCCGGACAGCCGGTCGCCCAGGCCTCCACCGCCCCGCGCGCCAGACGCAGGAGGGCCGCGCGGTCGGCGGCGGTCAGCTCAGGCACCGCGATGGTACGGCTCTCCCCGCCGGATGGTGTAGGCGCGGTAGAGCTGCTCGTACACGATCACGCGAGCCAGCTCGTGTGGCAGTGTCAGGGCGCTGAGACTCCAGACCTCGTCGGCCCGCGCGACGAACGGCTCGGGAAGCGCCTCCGCACCGCCGATCGCCAGCACGACGTCCCGTTCGTCCCGCTCCCACCGCGCGGTCCGGTCGGCCAGGTCCCGGGACGACCACGGCGCGCCGCGGCGCGACAGCGCGACGAGGCGCGCTCCGTCGGGGATCGCCCCCGCGAGTCGCGCCTCGTCTTTCACTTCCATTTCCTCGGCCTTCGTGTAATGCCGCAGGCGGCCCAGGTAGTCGTCACACGCCGCCCGGAGCGCCGCGTCCTTCATGCGGCCCACCGCGACGACGCGATAGTGCATCAGGCATACATCCCGCGGAGCCGGTGCATCGCCGCCACGCGGTCGACGGCCACGATGTAGGACGCGATGCGCGTGTTCACCTTGTACTTCTCCACCGCCGCCGCGACTTCGTTGAAGGATCGCACCATGATGCTCTCGAGCCGGCGGTTCACCGTCTCCTCATCCCAGAAATACCCGCCCCGGTCCTGCACCCATTCGAAGTAGCTCACCGTCACGCCGCCGGCGTTCGCGAGGATGTCGGGGATCACGAACACGCCTTTGTCCTCGAGGATCTTGTCGGCGGCGGCGGTGGTGGGACCGTTCGCGCCCTCGCAGATGATCTTCGCTTTGATCTGCGGAGCGTTCTTGCGGGTGATGACGTTCTCGGTCGCGGCGGGAATCAGCACGTCACAGTCGACGGTCAGCAGCTGGTCGTGGGCGATCGCTTCGGCTTTGGGATAGCCGGCGAGCTGGCGGCGCTCACGCGCCCACGTGATCAGGTCGGGCACGTCCAGACCCTTGGGGTTGTGGAGCGCGGCCGACTTGTCCGAGACCGCGACGATGATCGCGCCTTCTTTCGCCATCAGGTCCGCGGCGATCGAGCCCACGTTGCCGAACCCCTGCACGGCGATCCGCGCCCCCTGCAGCGACATGCCGAGTTTCGCCAGGGCTTCCCGCGTGACGAACATGCACCCGCGCCCCGTCGCCTCCCGGCGACCCAGCGACCCTCCCATCTCGACCGGCTTGCCCGTCACGACCGCCGTCACCGTGTGGCGCTTGTGCATGGAGTACGTGTCCATGATCCACGCCATCACCCGCTCGTTGGTGTTGACGTCGGGCGCGGGGACGTCCGAGTCCGGCCCCAGGGTGTCGATGATCCCGGACGTGTACCGCCGGGTGAGGCGCTCGAGCTCCCCCATCGAGAGCGCGGCGGGATCGCACACCACGCCGCCCTTGGCGCCGCCGAAGGGGATGTTGACGAGCGCGCACTTCCACGTCATCCACGCCGCCAGCGCCTTGACCTCTTCCAGGGTGACGTTGAGATCGAAGCGGATGCCGCCCTTCGCCGGGCCGCGGGAGGTGTTGTAGAGCACCCGGTACCCGATGTACACCTCCACCTCGCCGCTGTCGCGCAGGATGGGGACGGAGACGATGATCTGTTTTTCGGGGTTCCGCAGGACCTTGTAGAGACCGGGGTCCAGGTTGAGCACTTTCGCCGCGTGGTCGAAGCGCTCCATCATCGCTTCGAACGGGTTCTCCTCCGCCAGGAACGTGTCCTTGTCCGGCCGGATCAACGGCGCGGGCTTGGAGGTGATCGCAGGGTCGCTCATAGCCGTCGCGTGAGGGTTGG
>WNFW01004265.1_pt1 | contig 10027 bp, 11 predicted proteins | sample 5400131 | NCBI WGS metagenome assembly WNFW01 (sample SAMN13153362, study PRJNA577476) | soil metagenome | isolation source: 20 cm soil or saprolite under grassland replicate 1 | place: USA:California | collected 2016-06-15
GCTCGACCTACGAGCAGGCGAACGGCAAAGGCAAGAAGGCCAAGACCGCGAAGATCACTTCGTGGTCCATTCGCGCCGATGTTGTGCGCAAGCTCGATCGCGGCGAACCCGAACCGGAAACCGTCGTTTCCGGCTCCGCTGCTTCGAGTGAAGCGCTCGACACGTCTGATCCGGCTCCCTTCTAGAGGCGGCACAATGAATTGGGCCTCGACTCTGTTGGCGAGGCCAAATTTTTTTGCTTCCGAGCTTCACTCCACCGCTTGCCGCATGCGAAGCAGGTTGCTTTTGCCTTCCAGTCTTGGGTTTTCCCCAGACGCGAGGAACCGTAGCGATCCATCCAGTCTCTTGCCACGCCGCCCGGCGGCTTCAGCTCCACGCATGACGCGCTCGGATGTCGCATTCATTCACACACCGCCGTCACCGGCTCAACACCGGATTCAATGTCCCAAGAGAACTGCCTCCCGCAAATTGTTCATAAGACAGGCCCAGGCCGCGCACGCGCGGCGACGGTCGTCGCCCGCGCCACCGGCGAAACTTACCGCTTAAGGATGGCAAGAACCCGTCCCCTTCACGCCCCACCTTGCTGTGTACGTGATACGGATCTGCAAGTGGCCCGGCACCCGGCGATTCTCGTCGCCTGGAGCACCGGCGAAATTCATCGCTTGGCATGGCGAAACTCATCGCTCCCCGAGCCACCGTTGCGGTACACTCTGCGAATGGCTCGTTCGACGAAAAGATGTGCGGCTTTGGGTCCGACCATCCAGTCGAAGCCGGATTTCTGTCCTCTTTGCGACGGGCGCCAGATCATCAAGCGCGGCTTGCGCAAGAACAGCTTTCGCCAACTCCAAATTTACTTCTGCAGGGACTGCGGCCGGTACTTTTCGTCCCTGGCTGGACTGAAAGGCGTCAAGTATCCGCCGCGTGTCATCGCGCGCGCGCTGTGCCTGTACAACCTTGGACATTCTCAGGAAGAGGCCGCGCGCCGCATCGCATCGGAGCACCGCATCACCGTACCGCGGCGGACCATCTCCGATTGGATCTCGGGCTACCGGTCCATCACCACCTTCCATCGGCTACGCGATGCCGCCATCCTCCAATTCCGCGGCGGCATGCTCAAGGAGCGAACGCTAAATCACCAGCAGGTCTACCAATACAAAGTCCACTTGGCGAAGCTCGCGCTAATGGGAGAGGCGGTGCCTCGCGATGTGGCGGTGAAGGTGAAGAGTTATCTGCTCAGCGTCTTTGAAGATTTCCCGGATGTTCTATTTCAAGACGACAAGACTACAAGTCTTGATCGGCAGGCCGCTCCTGAGGCTAATTCGCCTACGCAGTCTGCCGGCATGAGATCTTCCAAGTCTCGCTTTGAAATCCTTCCGATCTCCCGGAGCGAGAAGCAGAATCTTGCGAACGATCTTGCCGCGCTGGGTCTGCTGCTCGCCCGTAAGAACAAAGACCGCCATCCTTCGGTGCAGGATTTCATGCTGGCCAACGATTCTTGCACGGTCGCTTGCGAGGTTCCTGTTTACCTGACTGCGGAGGAAATTGGCTATTACAAGTCCAAGGGATTCTTCGTGGCATTGCCGCAGTCGCCCAAGCCAGTCACGGGACACATTGATATCGTCCAAGCCAGAAATGGTTTCGTCCACCTACTCGACTACAAGCCGAAGGCGCGCGAAATTGACCCGGCAAACCAATTGGTTGTTTATGCCTTGGCGTTTGCCTCGCGCACCCGACTTCCCGTGAAAGTCCTGAAGTGCGCCTGGTTTGACGAGAAGGACTATTTCGAGTTCTTCCCACTCCAAGCCGTCAAAGCCAAGAGCGCGCAGGCCTCCGCCTGAAATCGCATAACGAGTAGCTCAAGCCACGAACTCTATCAGGGAATGGTTCGGAGGCGTCCCAAAATAGGCCTCGAGGATCGATTTCCCGGTCGGAGAGGCAAACGGCCGACCCGCAGGCTCAAGAGCCACAGAGACCGTGTCAATCTTTTCGAGCAGTTTGGAACCCACCTCGACCTAGTACTACGGTATTGAGGCATCGCGTAGCCTGCAATAAAACCCCCCTTCCTCCTCTCGCATCAACACTGGCAACAGACTTGAAACAACCAACAGCGGAGGGCATGCTTCCCCCGGGGATTTTTTTTGCCCTCGATTGAGGTTTCGGCTGAACTAAGTGCTCTTAATAGGTAGAAGCACAAAAAGGCTTCGAACCCTCGCTGAAGTGACGAACCTAGGCGAGCAGTGGAGCCGAAGGACGTAGCTCCGGTCAATTCCAGAGCCAGCCGGCGCAACGTTAAGGTGGGGACAAGAACATGCACGGAGGCGCGCGGCCGCTCAATCGGAACCTTCGCATAAGCCCTGTTGACCGCCGTGGGTACACGATAGGCCATCCCGTGCTCGTTGCTGCCGAGGAGATCGGACGTCGTGCTATGGAGCATGCAGAACAACTGGTCTTTGATCCAGCGATCGCGGCAACCCTCTTGGAAGAAGCTGCAGCTTCGGTTTCGCGAGCTTTATTGTCAAAAAGACATTCGCGCCAGGCTGGGGTTCGAGACCTTCCGTCCTATCTTCTCCGCGCTTTCATCCGACGCATCAACCGAGCCAAGAAGCGACAATTGATCCAAGAGGCCGCTATTCTGGCGCACTTGGCGGAGTCTCCAAACTCAACGGACCCTAACGGTCTTGATCTCAAGATTCTCGTTGATGAGCTCTTAACAAGGTCTGATCCGGTAACGCGCGAAATGTTCTACCGGCGCATTCAAGGTTTTTCGTGGAAGGAAATCGGCTCGTCATATGGCATATCGGACCATGCCGCGGAATCGCGCTTTAGTCAAGCGATCCGCAAGCTCGCGCAGAGGCTCGGTTTCAGTGCTGACGTGTGAATTCTAAAAGAGGCTTAGTAAGGGGTTCTGAACGATGAAAACGAGAGTCAAAAACCAAAGCGCTTTCGAGGAAAAAAGCAAAGACTTGCTCGACTTTGCACGCAACTATCTGTCGAACGCCTTTCCGAACCCGGACCGCGAGGGCTGCCCCCCTGACACCGCGCTCCGATCTCTCGCATTCAACCCGAAGGAGAGCCAGCCTTCAGTCACCGAGCACTTGGCAGCTTGTTCTCCATGCTTCAGGCGTTACTCGGAGTTCCTGGCTGAGTTAAAAGCGCAGAGGGAAGCGGCGAAGAGATTCTCTTGGGGACGCATACTCGCATGGACGAGAGTTCATCCGGTTCTAGTCGGGACAGCCGCCGTTTGCGCGCTGCTCATCGCAATCGGAGCCGGTCTGTTGCTCCGTAGAAGTAGGCTCCCGAACACTCCACCGGCAGAGACTCATAGGACACCCGCTTCCGTAGAGCCGTTGAACTCAGCAGTTGTTTACGCGCCATTTGGCTTAGATCTCAGCGCACTTTCCCGAGTACGTGGCTCCGAGTCCTCGGCGACCGTCCCTCAACGGCTCGCTGTTCCAAGTTCACCGCTGGATCTCACTTTGACCTTGCCGTTGGCGAGTAAGGAGGGGCCTTACGATCTAAGGGTGACCTCGGGAGACCGCACATTCTGGTCGAAGTCTGCCCAAGCGCATCTGCTCAAAGGCAAAACACTGATTCAGGTTGAGGCGGATTTTAGGCAAGTCCCAACTGGCAATTACAACCTGGAAGTTCAATCGTCGTCCGGTATTCGTCTCATCCAGCCAGTCTTCATTGCACCTGGATTGCCTCACGGTGAGAAACCAGAATGATGAATGATCGGAATGTTACGCACTTGTGTCGGTTACGTTCAACGATGGAGAAGCACTTGCTTGCAAACGTATCCGAGGAACTCGCTGTCGAGTTGGATACCAAGTCCGCCGCCTCAGTCGGGCAAAGAGCGAATCTTGCTTCTCCGAGATTCCGGAGCACCTGTTCGGCTCGTAAGAAGTGAGCAGAAGGAGTATTCATCCTTGCGTGTGCACGTCTCAAAGGTCTGGTCCGCTGTTTGCGTCTTCATCTCCGTTGCCCTTGTGACGTTTATCCTTCTTTTCAGCAGGTACATTTGGTTATACGCGAACCGAGCACCCGCATCAGCACCAGGGAGCGCCGATATAGTCCACGACCTGACGGCTACGCGGAATCCTGAGATTCTCCTGGCAGAAGCCAACCGCCTCGCCTGGGTTTTCAATTGGCAGAGAGCAGGGCCTCTCTATGTCCGCGCAGAAGAGTTATTCAAAGAGAGGGGCGACCCGCGAAACGAAATATACGCCCGCGTTGGCAGGATTCGGGCGCAGTCAGAAACTATATCTTGGGTTGACGTGTCCGACTTGCTCGCGAAGCAGCTAGAGATTCCAGTTGTGAGGAGCGACCGGGAACTTCGCCTGTGGTGTCTCGCGGCGAAAGGATACACGGATTTGGAGATCAATCCAGTTTCGGCCAAACAAGCCTGGACGGAAGCTCGATCGATTGCCCATGACTTGAGTGAAGGCGAGTGGGAAGCACGGGCAAGAGGCGAACTCGGGATCATCGCTTTTCTCGAAGGCGACAGCAGACGCGCGGCTGCGATGGTTGGTGATGCACTTTTGTCAGCGACGGCGAGTGGTGATGTGGGTGGTCAAGTTCGATCTCTCGAGATGCTCGGAAATGGTTTCAAGGAAGCGAAAAGATATGGGGAAGCACTCGCGTTTTTCGAGCGGGCCATAAAGGCAAGCAGTGCTACGCCGGATGCTGGTTTTCCGTTCATGGCGTTTGAGGGCGAGTCTGCGGCCCTTGTCGGCCAGGGTAAGGTCTCGGAAGCGAAGGATAAGTTGGAGCAGGCCTTTACCAAAGCCAGAGAAAATCAAAAGTTCGGTCATGAAACCATGATTCTTCAGCTGTTGGGAGAACTGGCGATCCAAACGGGAGACCACCAATCGGCGCTGAAGTATCTTCAGCAATCAGCTAATCTCGCGGAAAAGTACAAGTTTTATCGGACGGTAGGTCAATCAATGATCGATCTGGCGGGGCTCTATCGCGACGCAGGCGATCTAAAATCGGCTGAGGAACGTGCTTCCGCTGGGGTTGATGCCAGCAGGCGCGTCGGAGACAGATATTACCTCCCGCGAGATCTCACGCTTTTGGCGGACCTCAAAGCCCGGCGCGGAGCGACCGCTGAGGCAGAAGCCCTCTATGAAAATGCCGAGGATGTCATTGACGGGATGTTGGTCAACTCACATGAAGCGTACTGGAGCAGCTCGCTGGCTGGCGCGATGAGCGAGACGTACCTGAAGCACTTCGCACTGGAGGCACGGGAGGGAAAGGTGGAGCGCGCAATCAACGTATTGGAGCGCGTTAGAGGACGAACCGCAGCGGCGCTTCTAGAAAATAGGGTTACGTTCAGCAAAATCGACTCCGAAGATGTACGAACGCTCGAAAACGAGGTCTCTGAGTTGCAACTTCGGTTGATGCGCGCTGAGAACGCGCAAGAGCGCGTGGTTTTACTCGATCAGCTGGTCGAGTATGAGCGCAGGCTAGAGTGGACGCGAACTGACCAGAAAGAATCCAAACCGGGATGGTTTCAGAAGCCAGCGTCCCTGAAAGCAATTCAAGCCAGTCTACGGTCCGACGAGGTTTTGCTGGAATACGTCCTCAGCGATCCGCACTCGTATTGTGTTTGGATCTCCAAGAAGCAGGCGGGCGTACAAACTTTGATCGCCGCGCGGCAGCGGATTGAAGAGTTGACACGCAAGTACTTGGGCGAGTTGCGAGTGAAGAGCGATGACACTGTCCTGGCGAGACAACTACACGACATTCTTTTGGGCCCTCTGCCAAAGGAGGCAACCGCCGAACGTTTGATCGTAGCACCAGATGGAATACTCCATCTGTTACCGTTCGACGCTCTCCGCGATTCGGCGGGGGCCCTGCTCCTTGAAAGTCGTACCGTAAGCTATGCGCCGGCATCGACAGTGCTAAGTGTTCTGAGGACCGTCAAAAACCCCCAACCCTCACGACGTGCATTCTTAGGGGTCGGGGATGTGCTATTTCAGAATCAAGGGCATGTCTCGTCGACAATTGAGAAGCCTACAACGGTTAAGCAAAGACTACTGCGAGGATTCTCCGACGCTCTGGGGGCACCTCTTTACGACTTGCCGCAGACCCGCGAGGAGGTCGTTGAAGTGCGCAAAATTCTTGGAAGTGAGGGGGTCGTGCTACTTGGCCCAGATGCAACCGAGACAGCGTTCAAATCTGAACCTCTGGAGGATTTCAAAATCATTCACTTTGCCGCGCATGGGTTTGCGGATACCGAATTTCCAGAGCGGTCAGGCCTTGTGTTGGGCGTGGATGTGAACTCACACGACGATGGCTTATTGCAGGTCCGGGAAATCATGCGGCTCCGCTTCAACGCCGACTTGGTGACGCTCTCCGCTTGCAACACGGGCGTTGGGAAACTCGAAGGGGAAGAGGGAGTAACGAATCTGGTGGAGGCATTCCTCGTCAGCGGGGCGAAGGCCGTTGTTGCAAGTCTCTGGAGTGCTGACGACACGTATACGCTCGAGCTGATGAAGCGTTTCTATATTCACATCGCAGAGGGCCAGGACAAAGCGATGGCGTTGCGAGGGGCGAAACTCGACTTGCTGGCGAAATACGGTAAAGATGTATCTCCATATTATTGGGGAGCGTTTGTTCTCGGCGGAGACGGAGGGTCTCCGATCCGGTTGACTGTCCAATGACGCTAAGCCTTCAGGCCCGAAAAAAGATCTGCGACCGCGTTTGTCAGCTGGTGACGCGAAAGCATTTCGACCCTGGAATGAATGGAGCCGACTGGGAGGAATTGTCCAACGCCAGGAAGGATCAAATCCTTCGAAGCAATAGCGATGAAGAGTTCGAGAAGCAGATGCAGGAACTGCTTAACGAACTTAAAACGAGCCACACCGGCTTTCGGCACTCGAAGAGTCCCAACATCCCAAGCCGCCACGCCATCAGCGCCACGTTCATGCGGTGCAATTTCGACGGTGAGGAGCGCTGGATGTTTCAAGACGTTCACGAAGGCGGGCCAGCGTATGTAGGTGGCCTGCGTCCTGGCGACATTTTGCTGCAACTCCGGAACCGAGATCTGAAACCGCCCGAACCGCCGATTTTCGCCGTAGGAGAAGATTCCCAATATGTGGTTCAAAAGCCGGATGGCAAACGGGTCATGGGAACCTTGAACATCCCTTCTCCAAGGTCAAAGAGCCATCCCGTAACTATCCCGAAGGCTGTCCTGTTCTCTCAGCTGCCTGACGGGATCGGCTGTCTGAAGGTCAGCATGTTTCCGGGCGCAGTCGGAATTGATCTGGCGAAGGCGCTTGATAATGCCTTCGCTCACCTGCGGGAATCAAACCGTTTGATTGTGGATCTTCGAGGCAATACAGGCGGCGGTATCGGCGGCTTGCGTCTGATGAGCTATTTGACATCGAGCAAGACAGAGATCGGGTACAGCCTCACACGGAAGCGCAAAGAGAAGGGATATTCTCGAGAGGAGCTTCCAAGGTTTGGCCGCATACCATCACGGAAATCCGCGTTGATTTGGCTGGCATTACGGTATGGCTTCATCGATAAATCGATTCTTGTTGTCACAGAGGGTCTAGGGCCGCAACGCTTCCATGGACGCATAATACTTTTGGTCAACGAGCACACAGCAAGTGCCGGAGAAATGGTAGCGGCCTTTGCCGAGGAGAATAAACTCGCCACCATACTGGGAACGAAGACTTCAGGACGCCTCCTGAGCGGCAGTGCTTTCAAGGCAGGATTTGGGTACATTGTGGGGCTGCCTGTGGCTGCGTATCTTACGTGGCAAGGACGACTGATCGAAGGAAACGGAGTGTCGCCGACCATCCGCGTCGAGCAATCCGCCGAGCAGCTTCTGGCAGGCGAAGACCCTCAAATGCAAAAGGCATTAGAGTTTGCGCGACGCATTTGATTTTAATCAAAGCACTGCGCGTCCCTATGGCACCTTCTTTCGAACAGACACTGATCCAGGTTTGGCGACAAGCCCTCGTGGAAAACGCCAACACGGTCGAGTTGGAGACAAAGACTTACCCCGTTCAGCGCTCTGCCAAGCGCGGCTTGCGACAGGTCGACTTCGTGTTTGATGGCAACGATATTCGTGGGCTGGAGCAGAATCCAGACACGAAATCCCGATGGGCACAGATGGCACGGTCTGGCAAGAAAGTGATCCAGTTCTTGAGCGAAGGTCGCTACATCGCAAACGTGGCTGACGGAAAGGTGACTCTTTACGGGCGAGCCGAGACAAATCGCTGAGCCGGCAATCTTTGGCGTGAAATCCGACCCCCAACGATTCATCGAACTATTTCAGCGGCTACAAGATACTGACGGCCGGGATCGTATCGTACTGCGAGTAGCGCCGGACGGAACTCCGAAGCTTCAACTGCTGGAGGCAGACGGTAAGGTAGTTAGCGAACTGCCGCAAAACGCCAGCAACTCAACAACCCACCCCTAACGCCCTTCCCGTACGAGCGCTTCGGCAAAAGGATCGACCGACACGTCTACCCTTGCATGACAAATCTGATTTTGATATTGAGCATATTCTTCTCTCCCTTCTTCCGGCCGCAGAACGCTTGCACCTCGTCTCTTCCTTCCGCAGCTGGGGTTGCGCGGACAGCCATATATAATCCACCACCGAACAACCAGTGCGTGAGGCCACCTGTCCCTTCAACAGGCAAAAGCCGATTCACCCGAACCTCTAATTCCAATTGAGGTTTTGCCTCATAGAGGGCCTCTTTATATATAGAAGCCGAATTCGCAGCTCAATTTCAGGAGCTTGGCCTTGCGAGAAAATCACCGCTGCCGTTGCCACGTCTGCAAAGTCGAAGAGTGTCTGTTCGCTTCCTTGAGCGAGTCGCCGGACTCAGACCGTTTCTTAAATCTGGCCCCCTGTTCTCCCTCGCTCGCAAATTTTACATCAGCCATTGCGCTCATCGAGCATCTCCATGCCCAGAAAGACAGCGCTAGCCAGCCACCTTCGGCCAATGAGATTCTCACGGCCCTAATTGGTTGCGGTCGCGACTCGGAATCCGCCGAGACAAGTCAATCCGTTTTGGTTCTCGCCTTCATGCCTGCTATCCACCGCACCTTTCGCGAAGTGTGTGTCTGGTACAAAGGGCTGCTTCCAGAAGACATTGCGCAGCAGATTCTCACGTATTTCCTGGAACTGGCGGCGTCCGCTCCGGTAGGACTCGTCGACTGCCAGCTTTCGTTCCTGCTCGCGCGCAGCCTTCGGAGGAACACTTTCCGCTGGGCCCGGCGAGAACAATTGACGCTTTTGGACCAGGAACGCCTAGCAGAAGTAGGAGCAAATCAAGCCGAGCCAGGCGAAGACCCGCATCAGGAATCCATCACACTCTTAACCGACTTCCTTGACTATTCCATCCGTGTCGGAATCCTCTCGACCTTTGAACGCGACTTGCTTATCAGAGTTAAAGTGGACGGATTCGAGGCCAAGGAACTTTTGGACCGTCACACCGTGCTGTCGCCGAAAGCCGTATACGTACGCGTACAAAGAATCATGAAGCGGCTACAAGACGCAGCAGCGACGCCGTCCCCAAACGGGAATTCGCCAAAGCCCGTAAAATCCCAGGCTGAAGAAAAATCAAATAATCTTCAAAAAGTATGAGCACTTTTTCTTTGAGCACTTCCACGGAATTTTTGGCTATAGGTAATAGTAGAAGGCAACTCTCGCTGGACTCCTCACCGACGCAAAGTGTCAGAAACTGACAAGCAGCTCTCCGCCGCCCACCCGAGCTTGCTGCCAGCCAACCGTACTCTGCTCTCGGTGATCCGGCGCACTTGTGGGATACGGGGAGCGGCTTCGCGGCGGCTTGCCGCAACTCCACCCTCCGGCTCCCCACTCCCCTGTTCCGCTCCACTCAGTTCAGCGAGAGGTTGCCTTTGAATCCGATGCGGGCCCGGCTCGCATCATCCGAAAGGAACTCGCCGGCATGAAGAAACTATTCCACAAGAAATTGGCTTACCGCTGGCTCCGGCCCACCTTCGTCACACTGTGGTCCCCTCTGATTCTCGCATCGGCGGCTTT
>WNFW01004266.1_pt1 | contig 10026 bp, 10 predicted proteins | sample 5400131 | NCBI WGS metagenome assembly WNFW01 (sample SAMN13153362, study PRJNA577476) | soil metagenome | isolation source: 20 cm soil or saprolite under grassland replicate 1 | place: USA:California | collected 2016-06-15
GTCGTCCGGGTTCTCGACTGAGATGATGTTAAGCCGAAACGAATATTTTCCAACCGGAGTGCCGGGCGGCACCGCGATATGCACAGTTAACTGGTGAGCTTCGCCCTTGGCGAAATTGCGTTCCTGTTCTCCGTCAAGACTCAGCCAGGCTGCTTTGGCCGAGCCAAGTGGAACGAGCTTCGCCCGGCCCGCTATCGACTTCGGACCGGTGTTGGACGCGGTGAATGAAACCTCCGCGCGTCCTTCGTTATCCAGTGTCACTGTCTCACGTGCAGCGGTGATAGCAAAGATTCGGGTTGGCATCGTTGTCTCCTACATTGTGGTCTACAGAATTGTAAATGTGCTTATGTGCGCCGGGCATGGTTAGACAATCACTCAATGTTGACCAAGGCGGTTTTCTCTCCTCCCGCCTCAGTGCACGTAATGGTAAGTGTGCCTCCTTTTTTCATGACGCTTAGCTCCACGCTACCGCTAGTCGAATGCAGCCGCAATGCTTCCTCGTCAGCCGGGACAAAATCAATCGTGCATTTGCTGTCTTGTTTAACGGTGAGCTTCGCCTTTCGCACCGCTTTCCTGCTTTCTCCAATGTTGGCTTCGCATTTCTTTCCGGGTTCTATAACAAAGGCGACCGGGGCATTGGTCAAGCACGCCGAGCTAATGTCCTGGATTTCGAGCTTCTGATTCTTGAGGAAGACGTTCTTCAGCGCCTGAACCCAGGCGGCCCGGGGGACCGAGCGCTGGTCGCGCCCCGTACGGGTACTCACTGCCAGACTAATGCCGAACAAGACGAGAACGACTACCGCAAGAATGATAATGATTCGAGAGGGGGGCATTGGCTTGGTTCCAGTCTTTAGCTTTCAGCTTTGATTACGAGCTCGTACGTCACGTAAGCTGGTTTCTCCGATTCAATGATGCGCTCGATCAACGTTTGATGCGTCCGCATCGACGCGGGCGCAACTATGACTAGGTGGAAAAGCTTCGGCAAGCCGTCCCTGTCAACGTTCTCCTTGATCTCGAAGTTTTCTTCGCCGGTTGCTCTTTGAAGGAAATGCTGCAGGCCTTTGGCTGTGCCTCGCCACCTTGAGAGATATGCGGCCGAAGAGACCAGCTCGCGCAGACGACCGATGCCGGTAGAGATCGTCGGCCGCGACCGCGTGATCGTTCCGGTACCTCGAGTCTCCTGGAAAAGCCAGTTCAGGTCCACCCAGCGCGCCAGAAATGGCACGAAATCTTCCGTCGTTCGGCGCGGATCGAAGACGGCGTCCAGACGTGCTAGCGCCGTCTCGGATGGCAGGTGCAAAGTTTCCATTATGTCCAGAACGGCGGCAAGCGGACTCTGCGGCTGCACCGTCCGCTGAATGACGCTCGGCAAAAGACGTTCAATCTCGGCTCGCTTCATCTTCGCTTACCAGTATGACTTCGTGCTCGCCCGAGCAGAATAGCCAGGTCTCCGGCAGCGTCACGGCATCGACGAACTCCTTGCTCGAGCATGATTCATAGTGTGCGCCGCCGTCCTTGCTGCAGTAGATGCCCTCGGGTCCGCCTGCCAGTAACAACCTCCCATCCGGATCAACCGCGACGGCGCTGACCCGATGGAACCGGTCCACTTCTCGCAATGGCAACCCGCATTTCACATCCGGTGCCTGCCACTGGGCTGTCTCGGCATGGGTCGAATCGATCCACAGCACGCCAGCGCGGTGAGTCGCGGCAAGGGTCTTGCCACCAATGAATGTTAGTCCCAGGCAACTGCCGCCTTTCCAGTTTCTCTCAAACAGGACCCACGATTCATCAGCGCTTGTCAGCTCCCACCGAAAGCAGCCCTTGCCAGTCTCGTTGCCGGATATGGCCACACCCGCCCAGAGAAACCTTCGCGGCCCATCCTCCTGTGATTTAAGAACCCGGATGTCTTCGCCCTTGAGACCGATGTGCTTGAACGTGTTCGGCTGGCCATTTTCAGTGGAGAGATAAGCACCATCCGTGGCGCGCGCTGCGACGGCGACGCTGGATTTCCCACGGATATCGGTTGAGACCGCCACCGCGAAGAAACCGCGGTTCTGGCTCTTAGGATCGACCAGCACCTGAATCGGTACTGCGCCGGTTTGCAGCGCCAGTTCATACAGTCCGACGTTGGTCGCCAGAAACAGCACCGCTGTTTCGTCGCGCATCATCCAGGCCAAATCGTCGATCGCAAACGCCGTCTGTGTCGCCACTGTCCAAGTCTCGGCACAGTCATGTGTCACGTGAACGCGGGCACCAGTGGTCTCGCCGAGCAATTCGGTAGCAATTGCCAGCAAGCCGGGTTTTGCGGGATGCTCGCGAATGATTTTTACTTTCTCGCCCGGAAACGACGCGCATCGTTCCCAGCCTCCGCCATCGTTGGTAGAGCGGAAGATCGACTCGCCCGTGGCCGCATACCAGGTGCGAGGTTGAAATGCGTCGGCGCAAACCGACGCGATGTCTTTCTCCGGCACTTCATCCACCAGTAAGCGAACCTGATCGACGTAGCTTACACCCGGTTCGGCGAGGATGATGTCATAAACATTCGAAGCCCGGAGGCTCTGACCGAAGCGCCACCCAGACGACCGCAGGCTCTCGCCTGGCAAGGGGCTGATGGTCTCGTACAACCGCCGCAAAACTCTCGCTTTCACTGCCGCTGGATCTTCCTCGCTGTGAACCACCACACGCGCTTTCACTCGGACGGTCTTATAGTGGACCCAGTCAACGAGACAACTCGTGCCCATTGGCCGGCGTTCATCGAGCACGGTTTGAATGCGCTGTCGCGCGTCCTCGGTTTGCTGCTCGCTAAGTTGCTGCAGACCGACCCGTCCCTCGCTGAAGCTTTCCTTGGGTACCGAGGGGACAAGCAGCACTTCCACGGTCCCCGGGGTGGCGTGCCGCCAGAGCGTGGACTTGGTGAATGCCCGCGCCCGCGCCACGGCTCCGGAGCTGCGCAACGCGATCAGCTCGAAATCGCGAGCCGTGACCACCCGCTCAAGCGAATGAAGTTCTTGCGGGCCGCGGACTAATGCGTTCTCGAGCGTCTCGGCAGCGCGACCGCCCTTGGCAGGCTCGGGATTCGTCACCTGTACTCCGGCCAGTGGATCTTTAAGGGTGGTCAGTGTGTTCGCGGCAACGTTACCTTCCGGCCCGCCGCCGCGGCGATACCAAAGCCGAATCTCGCGTCCCGCAGCCGGAATCGCTGCTAGCGCCTTGGGCTGGCCTTCGAGCTGATAATCGTTTTCCTTGCTATACATCCCAGGCGCGAAAGTGACTGTACCCGTCGTGCGGTCAGTGACATAAACAAAAGGGTCCTGACCCAAGTCGGTAAAGTTATCCACCTCGCGCCAGATACGGAACGCTTTGCCGTTGTGTTGGACCGCCGGCGCCCGCTCATCGAGTTCGGTTGCCACCGATTCTACTCCGACCACAAGGTCCAGTTCGTTCCCCAGTGGTGCGACGATCGGCGGACGCTGTGCGGTAACCGCATGCCCGGGCAAGCCGGTGCCTGTGCCGGCGAGCTCAGCTTCCACCAGCTCGCAGTGATGCGCCCGAACCGTCGTCTCGGTTTTTCCTGGCTCAATCGTGACCGCCTGCGCGGTTGTAAAGATCGGCGGCTCGATCCCGGGTTCGGTACGCGCGATGGTCACGCGCGTTCCGCGCGGGATTTGGAGCGGCTGTTCCTGGGGACGAGAGATAGAAAACTTCAGGCTTGCGCTCGCAGCGGAAGGAGGCAGAATTTTTACTCCCATCAACCGCAGAAACTCGACGTAGGCTTTGTCCGGCAGCCGGTTCAGCCGGTAGATCATGATCTCGCTCAGATGCGCGAACAGCTCCAGCAGCATCATCCCGGGATCGCTGGGCGAGAGGTCGGTCCACTGCGGGCAGGATTGCTTGATCCGCAGCCGGCACTCCTCCAGCAATTGACTGAAGTCGCGATCGTCGAGATTAGGCGAAGGTAGTGACACAGTTACTCTCCAGCAAGATTCACGGAGAACGACGCGTCCTGAAGACTCTGCGTGGCGCGGACGCGGTATTCGAGAGAGACCGTCAGCCGTGTCGGGTCCTCCTCGCTACGGCCCGCGTCGAGATGAACGATCTCAATCCGCGGTTCCCAAAGCTCTAATGCTCGCCGGACGTAATGAATCGCCAGGCCTGCAGTGGTGTCATCGTTGGGTGAGAAGATCAGCTTGCGGAGTTGACAGCCATACTCGGGGCGCATCGCCCGCTCACCAGGCGACGTCGAGAGAAGCAGCAGGATCGCCTGGCGCACGGAAGCCTCTTCCTCGACCATCGCTACGCCGCCCGTCGGCGCGATGCGCAGGCCGGGCGCATCCTCCGCCCCATAGAAGTCCGGATGTAGAAATTGCCACGCGCGATAGCGGCCGCTTTTCATGTGGTTGACGTCACTAGCGCCTGGCCCGGACGGCGCACTTCGTATTTAACCACGCCGGGTGGAGTGCCGTCTGTCAAGCCAGTGACTGTGTCGAGGCAGACGCGCCGGTCATTCACGCGAAGCAGGTTGGAATACCCTCCCTGCACAGCCAGAGTCGCGGTGCATGGCTTGATCGTGGCGCCAAGGTTCGGGCAGCCGAAGATCGGCCGGCCTTCAGGATCGTTTTCGACTAAAACCTTTCGATTCCCGATCATGACGAGTCCCTGACTCGCAATGATCCCCGCGCGTCCCAGTTCGTGTTTGCAAACAATCACAGCATCTTCGGTTAATAGTTGCACGTCATGCCTCCTCAAAGTTAATGGCTTTGCCCCGGATAAGAACGGAGCGCCCGGGCGCCTCGATTTCTATGTTCGCCTGAGAATGTAGCGACACCTTTTGTGGCGTGATCTCCAGGTAGCTCCCGTCAGCGTTCTCCAGCCGTAGCGATTTCTTTGCGTCATCCAAGCGCACGAGTTGCCCGCCTGGTGTCAACCATGCAAAACGTTTCACCGCGTCTCCCTCGACGCCACTATCAGGCGGACCTTTGCCGCAGAGGCCGCCCAGCACTACGCCGTGCGCTGGGTCTTCCTTCGCGCACAGCACGAGGACTTCGTCGCCCACGTCGGGGAGCATCACGACGCCTTTTTTGGCACCAACGCCCACTGTAAGCACGCCCATCCAGTCCGTCTCTACGTCGTCATAAGCCGGCAGCGAAACCTGGACGCGCCCGAGCTTCTCGGGATCGCTCACGCGAGTCACCACTCCAAGTGTCATGATGGTTCCCTTGGGGCGGACAGCTGGCGCCGTGGGAGTCGTTGAGATTTCGGAGACGAAGCCTTTTTCTGCGTCGATGATATGGGTTACCTCGGTGAGCACGTAGCGCCCGGTCAACCCGGGAGCCACGCCTCGTAATTCCACCGGGGTTCCGGGCCGTAGCCGCGAGCTGCCTTCGGCCACGCCCCAGAGTACTACCTCGCGTCCAACGCGCCAGTCTAGCTCTGCCTGTGCCAGCGCCTCGGCCTGACGGTTATCCTGGACTGCGTGCCCCACCACTTTCCACTCAGCCGATCCGTTCACGCGGCCTGGCGAGACCTCTGTTGCGATCTTGCGCCCGACTCGTGCGCTGTTGGCGGCGCCTTTGTGACCCTCAACCCGCAACGGGTTCCAACCCGCCGTCGCGACGGACCGACAACTGAGATCGTCGTTGACTTCGATGCGCACCTCGAGCAGCGATTCGCCCAGTATCAGCGACACCGGATCGCCAGTGCCTTCAAGGCTTAACAGGTGCAGGACGGTTTCGCGCAAGGTGAAGTAGAGCCCACACGATTCCGCTAACTCCGTCAGCAAATCGAGGTCGCTTTGATTGTGCTGGATCAATCGCCGCCAGAGCAGAGCCACCCGCGGCGCCTCGACCGTAATGCCCAGACCGCCCACTAATTCATTAGCCACCTCCGTCATGCCGACCTGGACGAGCGCACGCACGGGCTGGCGTTTTCGCAGCCGATGCAATAAATCGTAGCCGCGCACCCGCAGTTCCCGACCGTGCGCTGGTTGATAGCTGTATTCTAACGCTGTCACTTCGCCCAGAAAGAGCGAGTCGAGCTCATTCCGCAGCGCCACTCGTAGCTTATCACCCGATGTGACCTTAAAACTCTCCTCAAAAGCCCGCTCCATGCCGAAGAACGTCAGCTCACACAACGTCGGCACCGAGAATCGCTGTTGGATGCGGATTTGGCCCAGCCCGGACGCTTCGAGCGAAAGGGGCTGGCCATTCACCTCCACGACCACCAGCGGTAAACTGAGACTCGCGATCGGCATATTTCAGGCAGCAAACTCTCGGACTGGCGAGGCTTCGGCACGCGTGGGTTGATTGGCCCCTTTTAACATCCATGGCGCGCCCACCCGCACGTGTCGGAACTTGAGTTGCGAGCTACTCCTCATTCCTAAAATCTGTTTGAATGCTAGCGCTGACCACGAAAAGTGGGGACTTGCAGAAGTTGTCCAGGCGGGATATGGAGCGGGTCGTCGATGTCGTTGAGCGCCGCCAATAACCGCCAGTAACTGGGGTCGCCGAAAGTGCGCTGGGCAATTTCGTCGAGGCGCTCGCCGGCGCCCCGGTCGTCACCGGGCGCGCCAGAGGTTCCGCCTGTTATCTCGTGGACGCCCACGCCCTCGGGCAAGAGTCCCGTCTGCGCCGACAATAGCTCGGGAGGCTGTGCAGGCTGCCGGCCGGGATAGGTGTGCGCGGCGGCAGGTTCTTCCACCCGAAGAAGGCGCATCCGCAGCCAGGAACGCTGTGGCGCGCCCTCCGGCGTGAAATATTCCAACCGCTCGGCGATCGCTGCCACGATGCCGGGAACATTCCAACTCTTCCCCCATACAAAGCGCACAGTTTGTAGCCGCCCGTAGCCGTCTTCGCTCGCAACATTTTCAGCCAATCGCCATAGCGGCCGCGTCAGGTCACGGACGTCTTCAGTCTGAAGCGACGAGCCCGCGAGAGACACGTCAAACAGGAGGTCCAACTTGAGTTCGGTGCTGCCGCCACCGGTGGAGAGCAGTGGATCGTCAGTCAAGCCGCGGCCCGTGAGAGCGCCGCCGATCGAGCGCCGCGGCCGAACGCCAGCTTGCCGGCGAACGTCAATGCTCTCGGGGTTCAGCAAACACCCGAGCCGCTCCCCAGTCTCAAGTAGAAATCCGACGCGCTCCATAAATACCCCGCTGTTCGTCATCCAACCGCCGCCACCGTTCCCGATCGCGTACCGATGCCAAGTGCTCATCCGACGGATCTGGGGACGCTGGCTCTGGAAGCTGAGGCCAAGGATCTTCGAAAGGCTCGAGCGGGAAGTTCAAAGAAGCAGCGCCTGGTGCAGCTCTGATCATCCCGTCACGACAAAATACCGACGCTGTGCGTCGCGATTCGTGCGGCCTGAATGGAGTTTCCGGATGCGCGGGCTCCGGCGAGCCGGTTTCCCGCAAGTGGTCGCGCGAAATGTTGGATGACCGAACGCGGGCAACGCTGTTCTCCTTTCGGTCGAGCGCTTGCGCGTGCGGACGCCGTGGCGAACTGATCAAAGAAACAGGCAACCGTTTTGGTAATCGTTTAGAAAGCTCAGTCGGAAACTTTGCCTGATTTTCGCTGGACTTGTGCCGCGGGGGAGCAGGCGCTAGGAACGATTGCGGCCCGTGCTTCAGCCGTTTTTGTTCTGCCTGCGCCCTGAACGCCGTGGATTGGATCAGCGGCGGCCTTGGTCGATCTGTTGCCGGGTAAGCTGGCTCGGTGTGCTGCTCTGTCCGTGCGCTTCTCGAGCGAGGAATGCCGGCCTCCAGCGGCGTTCGCTCGACCGGCTGATGAACCGGTCGCAGTAATTGCGGAGCCCTCTGCCGAATGCGCTCGAGCCAGTGTACTGGCAATCCGCCGGAAAGAGGCTCGGCGCCGAAATTCTTGATACTCACTTCCTCGGCGCTTACGGGCGGAGCAGACGACGTCTTCTCGATCAGCTCGCCAGCTGAGCTATCGGTAGTAGACTGCGATTCTGCGCGCCCGCTCGGTTCAAGTCTGTGAAGAATGGCCTGGGACCAAGTCGCCATCTTTAGAGCAACGGCGCGAAGGACAATTCTCTTTATGCTGAGCTCAGTTGGCATCGACTAAAGCGTTCAGGGCATTAGCGTCATGCTCTATCGATGCTTTCGAACACAAGCGAGACCGATTCGATGGCGACCTCCTGGCCCAACGCATCCAGAGGCGCTCCGCGCCATTCGCTGACCCAGGCGTTGATCAGGTTCCACTGCATCACCGGCGTGACGCCGTCGTCGGCCATCATTACGATAGAGACGTTGCGACGTTCGACCTTACCTTTCACGGCACTCATAAGCCAGTCCCACAGCAGCCTGGAAGTCGTGAGGCCGTAGCACAGAGTGATTTCGCTGTATTCTACGCGTCCGGGCAACTGGTGGACTACCTGACTGGTGCCCCCCTCCCGATACGGGATGCTTCGCACTCGAACCCCGAGGCCAGTGCATTCGGTGAAATGGCCTTCGGTGACGCCTTGGATTTCTAGTTTGAAATTGTAGGAACGATAAGGATCAACCCATGTCCCTGTTTGCGCTCCGGCACCCGGAGCGGTTGGTGCATTTTCTGGTGCGGCTGCAGGAGTAGGCATGATGACCTCCGCGGGTTACGTTGTGATTTGCGTTCCACCGGCGCTCTGGCCGATGCGGAAGATGACGAACTCTGCCGGTTTAACCGGTGCGATGCCAACCACAGTTACGACTGTACCGGCGTCGATCACCTCGGGCGGATTGGTCTCTTCGTCGCACTGCACGAAGAACGCCTCTTCCGGAGTCCGGCCCATCAGCGCGCCCTGGCGCCAGATCATCGTGAGAAACGCCGTCACGTCACGCCGGATCGCTTTCCAGAGCGGCCGGTCGTTCGGCTCAAACACCACCCAGCGCGTGCTGCGAGCGATCGATTCCTCGACCATGTTAAATAGCCGCCGGACGTTGAGATAACGCCATTCGCTGCTGCTCTCGGCTAGCGTTCGCGCCCCGTACACCCGAATTCCCTCGCCAGGGAACAACCGGATGCAGTTGACACCACTGGGATTCAGCGTTGCCTGCTCTTCGCGGGTGACCCGATAGGTGACGTTCAGCGCCCCGCGAACCGCCTCATTAGCCGGTGCTTTATGCACGCCACGGGTTGCATCGCTGCGCGCGTAAATACCCGCAATATGACCTGACGGCGGCACGTCAACCAGATCTTTTGGCGATAACGGGTCGCGGACAGTGATATGGGGAAAATAATATGCACCCCAGCCGCCGTCGGATTGCCGCGGACGCAGCGCGTCGGCCTCGGATTTGGCTTCTCCGGACGGTTTGGTGTCTTCACTGGCGCCGCGCGATTTTTTCGCTTTGGCAGGCGCGGTGGCGACCTTCGTCAGCGCGTCGATTTTCGAAACCTGCGGCGGCGCGTCGAGGATCGCCACTCGATCTTTCATCTTCTCGCAATGCGACAACAACGCGTCGTAGGACTCAGCGTCCATGTAACCAGGCGCTGCCACGATCGCGATCTCATCGCTCTCTTCCAGCACTTCGAGACCCTTGCGTCCCTGGCCATCGCCGACGATCGAGTTATCCACTCCGACGTTCACAACACAACAGCGCCCGCCGCCGTTCTGAAAAAAACCGAACACAGCGTGCGCCAGCGGCGTGCTCGCGTTTCCCGGTGACACGAACTCTCTGGTAAACTGAGTCCAATTGTCGAACCACATCGGTTCGTTGACATGCTTCGCTCCATCCGGGGCGACACCGACAAACCCGGCGACGCTGGTGCCCACCGCCTCGATTGGTCTCGGGCCCGTGGAGACTTCTTCAATGTAAACGCCAGGAGTTAAATAAGTCGGCATATCACACCTCGCTTTCTTTAAGGCGAATAATCACTGCTTCGTTCGCTTTTTCGACCGGGACAGAAATGGTTCGCCCTTTGGCGTTCACGCGTAACAGCTTGATCGGCGGGTCGGTGGGCACGGCGGCAAACTGAAACCGGCCCCGGAAATCGGTCGCGGTGGAAAGCTCTAGCGCCGGCAACTCCACTCGCG
>WNFW01004550.1_pt1 | contig 10026 bp, 7 predicted proteins | sample 5400131 | NCBI WGS metagenome assembly WNFW01 (sample SAMN13153362, study PRJNA577476) | soil metagenome | isolation source: 20 cm soil or saprolite under grassland replicate 1 | place: USA:California | collected 2016-06-15
GCGATCTCGCCGGCGAGCTTTAAGGGATGGTTGAAGGCCGGCAATACCGCGCCGGTCACCAGCCGCGCTCGCCTTGTCCGCTGCGCCGCCGCGGCGAGAAACACGATCGGGTTCGGGCTGTAGCCGCCGTAATGGTGGAAATAGTGCTCGACGATGCGGATATGGCTGAAGCCCAGCCGGTCGGCTTCCTCGGCAAGGTCGAGCGCTTCCTGGAGATATTGTTCCCCCGATTTCTCCTCGGGCCGCACATCGGGAAAGAACTGCACGCCGAATTGCATTAACGCCCTCTACCGCCCGGTGGGTGGTCAGAGTAACACGCCGGCCCGCCGCGATATCAGGCCGGACCCCTATAGGCGCCGCGCCTTGTGGGAACCATGCCCTGATCTGCGGCGTCAGGTTGAGACGATGATCTTGGCTGGCCGGACGCCTGTTTTATGAAGCTGTTGGACCTGCTGATCGGCCGCAAGCTCGCCAACCGCGAAGGCGAGAGCGAGAAGATCCGGCGCTGACGATTCTGGCGCCGCTCGGCTTGATGGGCCTCGCCTATATGGGCCCGGTCATGCTCGCCGTGCTGGTCCTGCTGGCGATCCTATACATCTCCTATTGGCAGACGATCGAGGCCTATCCGACGAGCGGCGGCTCCTACACCGTCGCGCACGAAAACCTCGGCGCAAATGCCGGCCTCCTCGCCGCGACCGCGCTGATGATAGACTATGTGCTGAATGTCGCGGTCGGCATTTCGGCCGGGGTCGGGGCGCTGACCTCGGCCGTGCCGGCGCTCCACCCCTACACCCTGTGGCTCTGCCTCGGAATTCTCGTGCTCGTGACGCTGATCAATCTGCGCGGAACCTTCGAAGCCGGGCTCGTCTTTGCCGTCCCGACCTATCTCTTCGTGTTGTGTTTTGGCGGCGGTGTCGTGGTCTACGGCGTCTGGCAGGCTTTGATGGCCGGGGGCGACCCGATGCCCGTCGTGCCGCCGCCCGCCGCGCCGGCAGAGATCGGCGCCGCCGTCTCGGTGTGGCTCCTGTTGCGCGCTTTCGCCAGTGGCTGCACCGCAATGACCGGGGTCGAGGCGGTCAGCAACGGCGTCAGCGCGTTTCGCGATCCGACGGTCACCTACGCGCACCGCACGTTGACCGCGATCGTCGTCTTGCTCGGCCTCTTATTGGCCGGCATTGCCTATCTCGCCGGCGCCTATCACACGCTGGCGATGGACCAGAGCGAGCCCGGTTATCAGAGCGTCCTGTCGCAACTGAGCGCTGCGGTATTGGGGCGCGGCCCACTCTATTTCGTCGCGATGAGCAGCGTCTTGGCGGTGCTATGCCTGTCGGCCAATACGAGCTTCGCCGGGTTTCCGCGGCTCTGCCGCCAGGTCGCGCGCGACGAATACCTCCCGCGCGCTTTCGCGATCTCCGGGAGGCGGCTCGTCAATTCGGTAGGCATCCTGTGGCTCGCCGGAACAGCCGCCATCCTGCTCGTCATCTTCGACGGCATCACCGACCGGCTGATCCCGTTATTCGCGGTCGGCGCCTTTTTGTCCTTCACCTTGTCTCAGGCTGGGATGGCGGTGCATTGGTCACGTCAGCTCTCCGGCAAAGATGGAGGCGGCGGACGGCTCGGCCATCGCGTGCGGCTCGGGATCAATGCAACCGGTGCTCTCGCCACCGGCGCCAGCCTTGCCGTGATCCTCGGCGCAAAATTTGTCGAGGGCGCCTGGATTACGGTGCTGACGATCCCGTTCGTCCTGGCGCTCCTCAAGCTGACAAAGCGCTACTACACACAGATCGATCGGCAGCTCATTGACGAGGGTCCCATCGCGCTCGACGATCTGACCCCGCCGATCGTCATCGTCCCGATCCGCGAGTGGAACCGGCTCGCCGAACGAGCCGTGCGCTATGCGCTGCGCCTCTCGTCGGAGGTCATCGCGGTGCATTTGACGCGGCTCGAAGGCCCCGATGGGGAAGAGGATGCCGAGCGGCTGCGGCGGCGCTGGGAGCACGAGGTCGAGCGCCCGGCTCGGGCTGCCGGGCTGAAGCCGCCGCGCCTGGTGCAGACCCCGTCGCCTTACCGCAGCATCGTCGCGCCATTGCTCAAATTCGTGCTGCAGATCCGCGAAAGATCGCCAAACCGCGCGATCACGGTGGTGATCCCGGCGCTCGTCGAAGCGCATTGGTGGGATCACCTGATGCACACAAGGCGGGCGCACCGCCTGCGGCAAACGCTGTTGCGGCATGGCGGCCCACAGCTCGCGGTCGTGCTCGTGCCGTGGACGCTGGAGGAGCCAAAGCCGGAGGCAGTCATCGCCGCCGAGGAACCGCGCCATCGAGCGCGCCGCGCCGCCGAGCGTCGTCGCGAGCAGCACGCGGCGAAGTAAGCGTCAGCCCTTTGCCCAAAGCTGCGAGCGCGGTGGCGACCCGTTGCACGACGCTCTCCCAATCACCGCGCGCGGGCTGGCGGAAGAGGCGCATCGTCGGGTACCAGGGGCTGTCCTCGCGATCGAGCAGCCACCGCCAATCGGCGGTATCATGCAGCAAGAGCCAGACCGGCACGCCGAGCGCGCCGGCCAGATGCGCCACCATTGTATCGACCGAGATGACGAGATCGAGACTGGCGATGACCGCCGCGGTCTCCTCGACAGAGTCTGACATCAGTTCCGCGCCGAAGGGCGGTCCCTCCGGCGCCACCCGCCAGCTTTCGTAAGCCGGCCCGCGCTGTAGCGAGACGAACGCCACGCCCGAGATGTCCGCGAGCGGCGCGAGCTCGCGCGGCTTGAGAGACCGTTCCGGCTTCCAACCGCCGGCCGCCCAACACAACCCGACCTTGCGATGCCGATTGAACGGCGCGAGCCGGTGTCTCGCCGCGACCATTGCCGCTGCGTTCGGCCGGAGATACGGCACCGAATTGGGGATCGTCTCGATCGTCGTGCGGAAGGCGTGCGGCAGTTCGGTGACATCGGTTTCCGCATCGCAGCCGAATTCGCTGCATTCAGGGTCGCTGCTGTCCTGCAATGCATACAGGCGAGCAATGCCGGGCATGTCGCGGAGCAGGTCCAATAATGGCGGCTGCGCCTCGACGCAAACAGACGCGGCGCGCTTTGCCAGCAGCGGGACATAGCGGATGAAGTGAAGCGTGTCGCCGAGCCCGTGGTAACAGCGCACCAGTACATGCCGGCCGTCGAACGGAGTTCCGTCCCACACCGGCCGCATATGCCGCGGCAGCGGCGTCGCTGAGCCGCCGGAGCAGCGTAGGGCGCGGTCCTGATCGGCGAGCCGCCACGCGCTCTCGAAATCGCCGCGCAGCATGTGGCTCATCCAGCCGAAATCGCCGGGAATGAGTCCGCTCATCGCCCGTCCGCGGGCGGCAATGTCGCGGTCCATCCCCTGGCGCAATGCCGCGGTGTGGCACCGCAATGCCGCATCGAGCCGGCGCTGCAGAAACAGCGTCTCGCCAAGCAGGTAATACGCGTCTGCGGCCTCGCGACATTGGGTGACGGCAGCTTCGAAGCAGGCGAGCGCGTCGTCGATTTGCCCGTGCCCCAAATGGGCGCGCCCGCGCGCGATCAGGTCGTCGTGACTCGTCACCCCTGGCAAAACAGCTTCTGCGTCAACGCGTTCCGAGGCGGGCGCGCGTGAAGCGAAGCCGGAACGCCGCCGCGAACCCTCGTGTTGCCCGGGATAACCCCCAACCCTGTCGCGGCGACGGCCTTGCGGATCGCCGCGGCGCGGCGGCGCCGAAGGAGGAAGAATGCAGGTACACGAATTGATGACGCCCGATGTCGAGGTCATTCGGCCCGACGACACGCTGCAGACGGCTGCCAAGATGATGGCCGATATCGATGCCGGGATCCTGCCGGTCGGCGAAAACGACCGGCTCGTCGGCATGATCACCGATCGCGACATTACGGTTCGCGCGGTCGCCGAAGGGCGAGACCCGGACAAGACGATGGTGCGCGACGCGATGTCGGACGCGGTGCGCTATTGCTTCGAGGACGAGGACGCCGAGGAAGTCGCCCGCAAGATGGGCTCCTGGCAGATCCGCCGGCTGCCCGTGCTCAACCGCGACAAGCGCCTGGTCGGCATCGTCTCGCTCGGCGACATGGTGATCGGCGGTTCCGAGGATCCGGCCAAGGAAGCCTTGAAGGAAATTTCGCAGGGCTAGAGCGCGGCCGATCAGGTTGGATCGGCTCGCAACGCTCGTCACTCTAACGACGAAATCCCTGTATCCCCGGGCCAAGCCCGGGGATGACGTTACATCGCCTAATCAAAGATAGGGATCGCTCTGCGCCAGATGATGGGTGACGAGATCCGTCACCGCGGCCTCGAGCGGGGTGAAGGGAGCGTTGTAGCCGGCCTGCCGCAAGCGCGTCAGCTTCGCCTCGGTGAAGTATTGGTAATTCGGCCGGATCTCCGGCGGGATGTCGACAAATTCGATGTTCGGCGCTCTGCCGCAGGCGGTGCCGAGCGCATTTATCAGATCGAGAAAGCTGCGCGCCTCGCCGCTGCCGATATTGTATATCCCGCTGTCGCGACCCTGACGCCACAGCCACAACATCGCCGCGACACAATCCTTCGCATAGACGAAGTCACGCCGCTGCTCGCCATCGCGATAATCCGGGCGATGCGACTTGAACAGCCGGATCGTCTCACCTGCCGCGAGTTTGCGGTAGTTCTTGGCGACGAGGCTCATCATGTCGCCCTTGTGGTACTCGTTCGGCCCAAACACGTTGAAGAATTTGAGCCCGACCCAATGCGGCGGCGCCGCACCCGCCACCGCCTGCCGCAATGCCCACAGATCGAAAGCGTGCTTCGACCATCCGTAGAGGTTCATCGGCCGCAGCCGCTTGAAGGCGTCAATCCCGCCGGCATCGTCGAACCCGGCCGTCCCGTCGCCATAGGTCGCCGCCGAAGAGGCGTAGATCAGCGGCCTCTTCGCGGCGGCGCACCAGCGCCACAGCGCGATCGAATAATTGAGGTTCTTGGCGATAATCTCGTCGGCGTCGGTGAAGGTCGTGGCCGAGATCGCGCCGAGATGAAAGATCGCCTCGACCTCGCCGCCGAACCGTTCGAGCCAGGAATGCAGTGCCTCGACCGGTACGATCTCGAAAAAATCGCGCTTGGCGATGTTGCGCCATTTCTCGTCATGGCCAAAGCGATCGACGATCACGAGGTCGCTGCGGCCGGCTTCGTTGAGCGCAGCCGCGAGCACCGAGCCGATAAACCCGGCACCGCCCGTAACGACTAGCATCAGGCCGCGTCTTCTTTCGAGCGCGCCCGCGCGAGCCGGGTCCGAGCAGTCGCGGGCGTCTTGCGGATCGCCTCGATCAGCCGCGTCGTCGAGCGCCCCTCGACGAGATCGACGAGCAACACCCGGCCACCGGCCGCCTGCACATCCTCGTGGCCGACAACGCCCTCGACGGTGTAATCGCCGCCCTTGACCAGCACATCGGGCTTCAACCGCCGGATCAACTCGATCGGGGTCTCCTCGTCAAAGCTGATGACGGCATCGACCGACTCGACCGCGGCGATGACGGCGGAGCGGTCTTCGAGCCCGTTGACCGGCCGCTCGGGTCCCTTGAGCCGGCGCACGCCGCGGTCGGTATTGAGCGCGACGATCAGGCGGTCGCATTCGGCGCGCGCCGTCGCCAACAGCGCGACATGTCCGGCATGCAATACATCGAAGCAGCCATTCGTGAAGCCGACGCTGAGGCCGCGGCTTTTCCAGCGGCGCACCAGCGTCTCGGCTTCGGCGGCGGTGTAGTACTTGGCGCGGTGCCAGTCCCTGTCGCGCACGTCGCGCGACAGTTCGAGCATCAATTCGTCGAGCTCGACGGTCGCCGTGCCGAGCTTGCTGACCGCGATGCCGGCAGCGGTGTTCGCGAGGTGCATCGCCTGGGTCAGCGAGTAGCCACCGGCGCGCGCGAGCGCCAGCACCGCCATGACCGTGTCCCCGGCGCCCGACACGTCGAAGACTTCGCGCGCCCGCGCCGCTTCGATATGCACCGCGCCGGAGGCTTCGATAAGCGCCATACCCTTTTCCGAACGGGTCACGAGAATGGCTTCGGCCGCCGCATCCTGCATGACCTTGGTCGCGGCCGCGACAATCTCCGCATTCGTCGCGACCGGCATGTGCGCCGCCGCCGCCAGCTCGCGCAAATTAGGGGCGATGCAGGTAGCGCCGCGGTAGCGCGTGAAATCGGTGCCTTTCGGATCGACATAGACCGGGATGCCGAGGGAGCGGGCGCGGGCGATCGCAGTCGCGATGACCTTGGGCCCGAGCGTCCCCTTTGCGTAATCCGAGAGGATGACGGCATGGCTTTTCGGTAGATGCCGTTCAATCGCCGCCAGGAGCGCTTTCTCTTCATCGCCGTCCGGATCATGGAGGCTTTCTTCGTCGACCCGCAGCATCTGCTGATGGCCGGCAATAAAGCGGGTCTTGCAGATCGTCGGCCGGTTGGCGCTCGCCGCATGCGCATCGACGACGCCCCGCGTTTCGCGGATCAACGCGCGCACCTCCTCGCCGGCCTGATCGCGCCCTAAGAGCCCCATCAACACCGCCCGGCCGCCCAAGGCCGCGATGTTGCGCGCGACATTGCCGACCCCGCCGAGCATGCTCTGCGTGCGCTTTAGCAGCAGCACCGGCACCGGCGCTTCCGGCGAGATCCGCTCGGTGTCGCAGTAGGCGAAACGGTCGAGCATGATGTCGCCGAGGCACAGGATCGTGGTGTTCGAGAAATCCATCGGCGGAATCGGCTAATCCCCGGGTCGCGGCGGCCGCTCTTCTATCACGGGCACGGTTAACAGCCTAGAAACACCCGGCTCCGCTGCTGCTGATCAGCGGTCGAGCCGGTATTTGTTGACCTTGTCCCAATCGAGCTCGAGGCCGAAGCCGGGCCCCTGCGGCACCTCGATGATGCCGTCGCGGATCGGTGCGCGGTTGGTGATAAAGCCGGCCCAGAGCGGGTCGCGCTCGGGATCGGGAAAGCATTCGACATAGGTGCCGTTCGGCACGGCGGCGAGCATATGGACCGCGATCTGCGGCTCCTCGTGATGCGCCAGCTCGATGCCGTGCACCTGGCAAAGGCCGGCGGCACGCCGCCATTCAGTGATGCCGCCCGCCTCGGACGCGTCGAAATTGACGATGTCGACCGCCCCGGCCGCGATCAGCCGGCGCACGCCGTGGCTCGAGATCTCGCTCTGCCCGGCATTGATCGGGATCGTCGTGCGGCGGCGCACCTCGGCCATCCCTGCGGCGTCGTCATGCCAATGGCACGGCTCCTCGAACCAGCGGATGTCATATTTTTCGATCAGACGGGCGAATTTCACCGCCTCGGCGACCGGCCAGCCTCGATTGGCATCGACCGCGATGATGAAATCGGCCCCACCTCCGTCCCGGCACGCGGCAACCCGCTCGGCATCAGCCTCGGCGGAGAGGCCGCCGACCTTGACCTTGCACCCCGCCATCCCGGCGCTCTTCAGCCACCCCATCTCGCGGCCGAGATCCGCCAAGGTCTTGCCTTCCTCGTAATAGGCGGCAATCGCGATGATCGGCAGTCTGTCACGGAAGCCGCCGAGCAATGTCGCGACACTGGTTCCGAGCGATTTACCGAGCAGATCCCACAGCGCGGTATCGACGCAGGCGATCGCCTCCATGACCTGCTTGCGGTCCCGGTTCGGGATCGACACCGGAAACATCCTGGCCCACAGCCGCTCGATGTGGCGCGCATCCTCGCCGATCAACAGCGGCGCCAGCTCGTTCTGGATGATGAGCGCGATGTCGCGCCCATGCGCGCGATTGTCGCCGTTATAAACCTCGCTGACGAGCCCGCCGGCGGTATGGATGCGCGTGATGATCGTGTTGCGGCTGGCGACCCGATAACCGCTGCCGCTGAACACCTTGTTCAGCGGGATTTCGACCGGGATCGCCTCGATTCTCTCGATTTTCATGGCCCAATGCTCCAGGACGACCGCCGCAGAGTGCCGATTATCGGCCGGAGCGGCGGAGCGGCATACCCTTTTCGGGCGCCGTCACGCTGCGCTTCCCTCGCCCCTTGCCCGGTGCGCAGTTTGCCCGCACCATCGTTGCGACTGAGGATCCGGGACGCTGCTCCCGGTACAATTGAGGGGATGATGCCGCTTCGCTCGACCGCCGCAGCCCGCGCTCAGAAGCGCTGGGGCGCGGCGATGGCCATGTTGCTGCTTGCCGCATGTCTCGCCGGGCCTGGCCCGGCCCAAGCCGGCGATTTTGTGGATTCCGCCGGCCGGCGCGTCCTCCTGCCCGAGCCGATTGAGCGCGTTATGCCGGCGAACCCGACCGCTGAGGTGCTCGTTTTTGTGCTGGCGCCGGAGCGGCTGGTCGGCGCGAGCCGCGCGGCGCGGCGCGGCGCGGCGGCAAGCAGGCATGTGCCGGTGCTCGGCTGGCGTCCCGGAATGGGCCCGGCCAGCATGGCCGAGACAGCGGCGCAATTGCGCGCCCAGTTGATCCTCGATGCCGGCCCCGTCACCCCCGAGCGCGCCGCCTTTGCCGATCAGGTTCAGCAGCTGGCCGGCATCCCCTACATCCTGGTCGATGACAACTTTGTCCGCATGCCGTCGATGCTGCGCGGTATCGGCGCGCTGCTCGGCGTCACCGAGCACGCGCGGCATCTCGGCCGCTATGCCGAAGACACGATCAACATGATGCGCGGTCGGCTCTTGATCCAAGCGCCCGAGACCCGTCCGCATGTCTATTACGGGCGCCGCGCCGACGGCCTCGAAACGGCTTTGCCCGGTGCCCCCGAAGGCGAGTCGATTGAACAGGCCGGCGCCATCAATGTCGCCCGAGTGCTCGGCCGGGACGGGCTCGCGGCAATAACGCCGGCACAGCTCTATGAGTGGAACCCCGAGATCATCATTGCCGAGCAGCGCAGCTTTTATAACGCACTGCGCCGCGACCGCGCCTGGCGGGGTCTTTCGGCGGTGAGCCACAAGCGGGTCTATCTCGCGCCGGCTTATCCGTTCGGCTGGATCGACGACCCGCCCGGCGTCAACCGGCTGATCGGGCTGCATTGGCTGTCGGGGCTGTTCTATCCCGACGCCAATCAGGAGGATCTGCGCGTGGCGGTCTGCGAGTTCTACGACCAGTTTTACCGGATCAAGCTGACCAATGCGCAGATCGAGGCGATGGTCCGACCGGCCGGGGCGCCGCCCGTCGAGTCATCGCGCGGGGCGCCCGAACCGCTTCTCGGGATTGGCTCGATCCCGCTGCCATCGACGCCGCCGGCCGACCCATCAACGCCGAGCGCGACGGTCTCGCCGCTATCGCCGGTGACGCCGAGCGCCCCGGAGGCTACGGCCCCCTCGACGACCCCGAATGCCCCGGGTCTTCCCGCGTTGCCGCCGATGCCGTCCACGGCCTCCGCGACCTGCACATTGCCGGGCGCCAATGGGCCTTTGGCCAGCAATCTGCCGAGCACGCCCTTGCCGGGCATCGGCCCGCCGGGCCGGCGCGGCGCGGCGCCGGGGCTCGGCCTCCCCGGCACCGTGCCGCAATAGGCTCTATCGCTCGCTTAGCGCGGCTGCGCGGTATAGCGCAGGTATGGCTTCGGAGCGCGGAAGCCCGGGTACCGCTTCTGCGCCTCCTCGTCCGACACCGAACCGGCGATGATGACGTCCCCGCCGGGCTTCCAGTTGACCGGGGTAGCGACCGGATGCTTCGCCGTCAGCTGCACCGAGTCGAGGATCCGCAGCACCTCGTCGAAATTGCGCCCGGTCGTCATCGGATAGGTCAGCATCGTCTTGATCTTCTTGTCCGGCCCGATAACGAAGACCGACCGTACCGTCGCATTGTTCGCCGGCGTTCGGCCGGCGGATGTGTCGCCCGCTTCGGCCGGCAGCATGTCGTAGAGCTTGGCGACCTTGAGCTCGGGATCGCCGATCAGCGGGTAAGTGACGCGGTGGCCCTGCGTCTCCTCGATGTCCTTTGACCAGCGGGTGTGGTCGCCGACCGGATCGACGCTGAGGCCAATGATCTTTGTGTTGCGCTTCTCGA
>WNFW01005157.1_pt1 | contig 10026 bp, 7 predicted proteins | sample 5400131 | NCBI WGS metagenome assembly WNFW01 (sample SAMN13153362, study PRJNA577476) | soil metagenome | isolation source: 20 cm soil or saprolite under grassland replicate 1 | place: USA:California | collected 2016-06-15
ACGGTAGCCGGGCTACCTAGATAAATTTCAGCAGTGGGATCACCCATACGACCAGTAAAATTGCGATTCATGGTTGTTAGAGCGCGTTCGCCTGGGGCAAGCACACCGAAATGACGCCCGATACAAGGGCCACAACCAGGAGTACCAACTGACGCACCGGCCTGTACAAACGTTTCAAGGTAACCCCGGCGCATGGCTTCCAAATACACCTCGCGAGAGGCTGGAATCACTACCATACGGGTCTGAGGATGTATTGTTTTTCCTCGTAAAATGTTTGCAGCGATTGCCAAATCATCAAGGCGCCCATTGGTACAGGTGCCGAGAAATACCTGGTCAATACCCACATGCCCAACTTCTTCGACAAATGCGACATTGTTTACATCCGGCGGACAAGCAATCATGGGTTGCAGCCGCGAAGCGTCTATCTCTACTACATGTTCATATCTGGGGTTGTATGGGGCTAGCATAGGATAGTCACGTTCTGTACGGCCATGTAGCCATGCCCTGGTTGTAGCATCTGGTGCAACCAATCCTGCCTTACCTCCCATTTCAATAGCCATATTGCAGAGCGTGAATCGCTCACTCACAGACATCTGCTCAACCAGGTCTCCTGTGTACTCGATTGCGCGATAGTTAGCTCCATCAACACCTATCTTGCGGACTATTTCAAAGGTCACGTCCTTGGCGTAGACACCGAATGGGAGTGTTCCAAAGATGTGAATATTGATCGTAGATGGGACTCGAAACCAGGTGCGGCCTGTAGCATATGCTACACCGATGTCGGTGGATCCCATGCCTGTCGAGAAAGCGCCAAGCGCACCATACGTGCAGGTATGGCTATCGGCTCCAACGATAACGTCTCCAGGGAGAACGTACCCACGTTCTGGCATTACCTGGTGGCAGATGCCTTCTTGCAAAATGGTAATATCTTGCTCCTGTGCGAATGTGCGAATGTCACGTTGCAGTGTTGCTGCCGCAATAGTTGCAGCAGGAATAATGTGATCAAAGACAATATGCGACCGTTTCGGATCGAAAACGCGTCCATCGTTTTGTTGTGCTAACTCCCGAAACGCCTTGATTGCAAGCGGAGTCGTGGTATCGTGACTCATCACACGATCAACCTCCACTACAATCGTTTCACCTTGCTCTACAGTGCGGCCTAACTTGTTGCTAAAAATTTCTTCAGTTAATGTTCCCATACGACACTTCCTTTCTCCTGATACCATGTATAAATAAATTCGTCTACTTCTTCCTGATTTAGCGAACCAGATTCAGCTCGCTCTTTAAGAGACCGGGTTAGACGGCAGATCTCTTCACTACTCAGATTCAACCCCAATGTTGCAGCACGGTGGCCAATGGCATATCTGCCCGTTAGATGTGATCCAACATCGATGTGGCGCATCAGCCCAAAATCGGTTGGAGTGAGCACCTCATACGATCGAGGATTGCGAAGTACGGCTTTCGTATGTATACCAGCTCTATGTGTAAAAGCCCCTGGAGCTGTGATAGGCATATTAAAGGGAATAGGGAGATCAAGACACCCGGACACATAGAGATCGAGGGAGACAAGTTGTGTAAGATCATACGACTCCAGCAGTTCCTGATGATGAATATAAAGTTGAGCGATAAGTCCACTGAGCGAGGCAATGCCATTGCGTTCTCCGATACCCATTACCGTGACGTCAAGGCAATCTGCTCCGGCTTCGAACGCGGCAAACGTATTAGCCACGGCACAACCTGTATCATTATGGCCATGGAACTCAATGCCAACCTGTGGATAGCGTTCAGCGCAGAGACGGACAAGTTGTTCAACCTGGCGAGGGGTTGCGATGCCGACGGTGTCTGGCAAACCAATGCGCTGCACGCCTGCATCGACGACTGCATCAAATACCGTTAACAAGTCAACCAGATCGCTACGAAATGCATCCTCAGCAGAGAAACGCACATAGCGTCCAGCGGATCGGATGAGTTGAATCAGAGGCACTGCCTCAGCAAGCACACGGTCTATGCGGCGACCATGGCTATAGGCACACAGTTCCGCCGATGTGCCGTAAAAGAGATTCAACCCGAATACCGGGGTATCGAGAGCGGCCTGTACATCAGCCTCAACACAACGCACATGCGCAATAATATGCGCACTCAGACCAGCTTCACACAACACATAGGCAATGTGATGTGCACCGGGCGAGCTGATAGGCGAGGGAACCTCAATGAATGTTACGCCAAAAGCATCCAGCAAATGTGCTATCGTTAATCGTTGCTCAAGTGTAAAGAAAGCCCCAACATATTGTTCACCCTCACGTAAAGTGGAATCGAGAATAGAAAGTGACCTCATAATGTCGTCTCCCTTTGTAGTGCAAGTTCCTTCAGCACCAATTCAAGAATATCAATTGCTTGTATGTATTCAGCGATATCTATTCGCTCCTGTGGCGTATGATCAAGACGTGAGTCACCTGGTCCATATGCGATAATATTTTGTCCCCAGGTCGGCCCAACAACATTCATATCTGAGGTCCCCGTTTTGTGTTTGAAGACGGGTTGCCCTCGGATTGCTCGAATAGCTGAAATGAAGGCACGCGCTACAGGCGTCGTGCGCGCTGTCTGGAATGCTGCCTCTTCACCTGAAAAACTGATATATGCCTCGTCTTCGTCAGCCCACTGCTCCAATTGGATACGCAAAGTTGTGATATCGTAACCGGGAGGAAGACGGAAGCCGATACGAAGCTGCACACGATCCTCTAAGCCGTCCTGGTTAGTGCTTACATTTCGTAGTGAAGGCATGAGCGCAGCAAATGTGGAGTTTGCAGCATATTGCTTATTCCATTCAGCTGCATATTGATACACTCGATTCCAGAAATTCACAGCCACTTCGTTTGCGTTTTGTTGCGACCCAGCACTGTGATGTGCCGCGCGCGTCACGCAATATTCCAGCAGTAATCTGCCCTTGTAGCCAATCGTCACTGCCTGACTTCCGCCAGGCTCTCCAATAATACTGGCAAAGGGCTGGTAGCGTTCGACAACTGCTCTAGCTCCCCGTGACGTAGCTGATTCCTCCTCAACAGCGCCAATCACCACAATTGGGTACTTGAATGAGTCTGCATGAGCAGATCGTGCAAGGCGGCTTGCAGCACACAGAAACGCAGCTAACGGCCCCTTAGCATCTACCGCGCCTCGCCCGTGTAATATGCAATCATCAATTCGCACAGGAATGTAACCTTGCACGGTATCCATATGTCCGAGCAAGATAATAGGCCGTGATTCTGTATGTACCTCGAGTGGATGGGTACTGGCAATCCAATTTCCAACACTGTCAATATAGCTATGCAAGCCTAATAACTGTGCCTGATCAACTAAGTAATGAGCCAGTGCACTTTCCTGACGAGAGTAGCTGGGTATGATGAGCATGTTTTGGAGGAGAGATACCTCCCTGGGCTGGTCATACTCTTGCGTTATAGTGCCGATTCCTGTGGATGCCAGATTGATGGATCCCACTTCAAGCAACACTTCTTCCACTACATCCAATACATGATCCAGTTGCTCCTCAGTAATCACTAAAGGTGGCAACAGACGAATGACGTTCGAGCCAGCCTGAAGAGCCAATACACCGTGTTCACCCAGTGCTTCAAGGTAAGGCTGCACGCGTCTTTTGAGTTCAATACCAAGTAACAGCCCCTTTCCTCGTACTTCGCGAATAAGTGGAGAGTGCATTTTCTTGAGACGCTGCAGAGCATACTCTCCAAGAGCAGCAGCGCGCTGTGGAAGAGTATCTTTTTCAAGGATATCAAGTGTGGCTAGCGCTGCGGCACAAGCTAATGGATTGCCGCCAAAGCTACTGCCGTGTATACCTCTGGTTATATGCCCGCTCTCCATCACGCGTTGGCCTAAACAGACCGCGCCCATAGGAACACCCCCAGCCAGGGATTTTGCCAAACACAGGATATCCGGCTGTAAACCGTAGTGCTGGCATGCAAAAAGTTGTCCTGTTCGTCCAAAGCCTGTCTGTACCTCGTCAATGATAAGCAAGGCTCCACGTTCATGGCAGAGAGACGCCAGGCCATGTATGTATTCCTCACATGCTACATGCACACCTCCTTCACCTTGAACCAATTCTATAATGACCGCAGCAGTTTTCTCGTCGATGGCTGCATCCGCTGACGCAAGGTCGTTGTAACGAATGTGACTCACATCAGGGACGAGTGGGGCGAAAGGTTCACGATAATGTGGTTCCCACGTCGTTGCAAGTGCACCCATCGTACGACCATGAAAACCGCGAAACGTTGCAACTATACCTGTGCGGCCTGTGGCGATACGCGCAAATTTGAGAGCACCCTCCACGGCCTCGGTACCACTGTTACAGAGAAAGATCTGATCGAGTCCCTCGGGCAAAAGGCATGCAAGACGTTCAAGTAGCCGGGCACGCATATCGTTGTAGAAAATTTCGGGACAGGTGACGAGACGCTGTGCTTGAGCTGCAATTGCTGCAGCGATCTCTGGTCGTGCATGCCCGATGTTAGCTACTCCGTATCCTGCAGTGCAGTCGATGTATTCGCGTCCCTCAACATCCCAGACTAGAGCCCCGTTGCCCCGTACAATTGCTACTGGACGCTTACTATACACGCCACTCGTGTAGGTATTTTCAAGTTCGATGGGTGCATTCATATGAGATTCCTTTCAGCGTGGATTGACGGTGATTCAATGACTGTTCCTGATCCATTGAGCACATTTAGCAATGAGTTACTGCCTATACAGACACTTTGTACACCATTTTGAAGAGCCTCCTGCGCTGCAAGTAGTTTTTTGCGCATACGCCCATGAGCATAGTGCACGTAGTCTGCAAGTTGATGGGTAGGGATCGAGCGGATGAGGGTGGATTGATCTTCCGGGTTCGCCAATAATCCTGGGACATTTGTGATGATGACCAGTACATCAGCTTGCAGCGCAGCAGCGACAGAGCTGGCAACTCGATCCCCATCGACATTCAAGCGTTCACCATCCAGACTTAATGCCAGGGGTGCAATGACCGGTATATAGCCACTATCAAGAAGTTGGCAGAGCAGCGTATCATTTACGTGTTCGATCTGCCCGGTATAATCGTCTCGCAGTATTTGCACTCGACCACCTGGCATTAGCGAGCGTATCGCCGATTTTCGCCTCGCCAGTAGAAGTCTTCCGTCAACTCCCGCCAGTCCTAGAGCATTGACACCAAGCTGTTGTAAGGAAGCCACCAGTTCGGTATTGATCTGGCCGGCAACAGCCATAGCATAGATGCGCAAGGTCTCGCTATCGGTGTAGCGGCTGACCATACCTCCCGGTGAGGTAATCATACGTACCTGATACCCTAGACGTTCGGAGAGCATGTTCGTGAGGTCAGAGCCTCCGTGAATCACAACAAAACGTTGTCCACTAGCAACACTTTGAGCAATCTCACGTACAATGTTTGTCGTAGCGACACCATGACTGCCGCCAATCTTCACTACAATCGTCATTACAATACTCCTATACTGGATGCAGTCCGGGAAATGTTAAACTCGTTGATTCGTCCCATTTGCACATGCAGTTGAGCGCCTGTACAGAATTTCCGGCAGCGCCTTTCATCAGATTATCAAGAGCGGAAATGATCACCACACGCTGCTGATCCCGATCAAGCTCAAAGCCGATATCGCAGTAGTTGCTTCCTGCCAGAATCTTGGGTTCTGGATAGCGGTAAACCCCGCTTCGCTCTTTGACCAGGCGAATGAATGGCTCTCGCTGAAAGGCTTCGCGATAGAGACGCCATAATGTGCGTTCATCCACGCTTTCATTCAAAAAAACTTGAGCGGTAACAAGTACTCCTCGCACTAGCTCAATCGCTGTAGCAGAAAAAGCGATACACTGGCGAAGTTCTGTCCCTGCTAATAGTCCAAGCTCCTGTATAAGCTCGGCGGTGTGCCGATGTCCCGTAGGTTGAAATGAGCGCACAGCTCCACTGCGTTCAGGATGATGACTGCCTGGACTCGGAGTTGCACCTGCTGCCGAAGAACCAACTTTGGCATCCACAACAAGTGGGAGGGCATAGTTTACAAGTCGCGCACGATAGAGAGGAGCCAATCCCAAAATTGAGGCTGTAGCCATACAACCTGTACCACTAACGAGTGTCGCCCGAGGCAGCTCCTCTCGATGCAGTTCAGGCAGACCATAGACAGCTTTTTCCATGAGATCAGGCACGGTATGAGATAAACCATACCATTCTTCGTAAAGTGCAGAAGAACGCAATCTGAAATCGGCTGAAAGATCAATGATACGTGGTGCGATTGATCTGTAGCGCTCAATCTCACTGGCAGTCATGCCATGAGGCAAACAAAGGAAAAGTATGTCACAGGAAGTCAGGTCATCTATATGAGAGAAGCGCAACGTGGTGATTTTGCGTAAATTCGGATGCACGCTATGCAAGTAACGACCAGCATGACTGTTAGATGCTACCTGTGTCAATACCACATACGGATGGTAGAGTAGAAGCCGTGCCAATTCTCCCCCGGTATAGCCAGACCCGCCGACTATGGCAACACGCTGTTGATTCATCTTAAAGCCTCCTCACGCACGCCACTGAGTATATATTCAAGCATCTCATTGGCTATATCAACACCAGTTGGAGCGATGCTATTACGGAACTCCATTGTAGCGTTGATTTCATTGACCAGCAGTCCACGTTGTGGGTCTTCCAGCACATCGATAGCCAGAATGCCTCCACCTACGGCCTGGGCCGCACGTACACACAGGTTAGCAAGCTCAGAAGTGACCGGGCAATTGCTGGCAATAGCACCTCGAGCTGTATTTGTGACCCAGTGTTCACTTGTGCGATAGATTGCGCAGATGGTGCGATCACCGACGACAAATGCGCGAATATCTCGCTGTGGTTTTGCAATATGCTCTTGGACATAATGGACATGATGCTGGGAGGAGCCAAGTGTCTCCTGGTGTTCGAGTACTGCCTCAGCCGCATCACGGTCATTAATTCGTGCTAGCAAGCGCCCCCACGAACCCGTTATAGGCTTGAGAACAACCGGGTAACCCAACATCTCTATGCCATGAATGGTTACCCGGGGATCAAAGGCTAGCAATGTGCGAGGTGTCGGGATACCTGAGCGGAGTAGCGCCAGTGTTGTGAGCAACTTGTCGTTACATGTTGCAGTAACTGTGGCCGAGTTATATACACGCACGCCCCAATGCTCCAATATATGGAGTACTGCTAGCCCTCGTGACTGACTCATGCTGCGACAAAGAACAGCGTCGTAAGCATGCCATCTCTCATCCGGATGTGACAGATCGAGCAGCAATTCGCCATCGTCAAAGATGTCAAAAGTGATCGCCCTCCGCTTAAGTGCCTCGATCAACAGTTTCTCTTCCACACGGACGCGTGATGTGAGAATAGCGAGTCTTACCATGTCACTCCCCCCAATCTTCTTCAACCTCAGGTGCCAGCGCTACCGCTGGAGGTTCCAGGCGTAATACTTCTAATTCCGCACTACAATCTGGACAGTAGATGATCTCTCCAACCATGAGATCTCGGACAGTAATTTCTGCTTCGCATTCTGGACAATGTGTCATGGGTAGTGTTCCTCCTTCGATTTCGACTACGTCATTTCAGACAAACAAAAACGCTTTTCATCCTTCACTGGGGGAAGGACGAAGAGCGTTAAAGATTGCTCTCGTGGTGCCACCTTCATTCGTTGATGCCTCACGACATCAACCTCGTCGAGTACTAGCATACTCCAGCCCGCTAACGGGGGCATCCGGCCAAGTTCTACTTTCGCATTATGCGATTTCTTCTCGCAGCTCCGGGTTTTATTCACGGTCGATTGACATACGAGCTTTCCACCAATGACTCGCTCTCTGGATGCAATCAGAAACCGTTACTCGTCCCTTCAAGACTTTAGTGCTATTACGTTGTTCGTTGAATTCTTGTACACGTTGAAGGACAAATAAAAACGCCCTTCATCCTGTTACGATTAAAGGACGAAGAGCGAAATATACAACTCTCGTGGTACCACCTTCATTCGCTGGTGACTTGCGACACCAACCTTGTCGAGTACTAACATACTCCAGCCTGATCACGGAGGCATCCGGCCAAGTTCTACTTTCGCATTATGCGATTTCTTCTCGCAGCTCCGGGTTTTATTCACAGCGTATTGACGTATGAGCTTTTCACCAACCGCTCACTCTCTTGACGCAACAGACAACTGTTACTCGTCCCTTCGAAGCTTTTTGTATTCAATTGTAGCTATCGTAGTAAACGTATAGCATGAATGATGCTGTCTTGTCAAGGTTTTTTCAAATTTTATGAAACTTTTGCCCTTGATTTCCGCGTTTTTGTATGGTAATCTCGTTTTGAAATACATACTATATGGAGGTAGTAATATGACAGTAATAGTAATTCCTTCGGTATCCACGTTGAGTGGTATTCCTCTTTGAGTAGTCTTAAGCTTACAACTGTAGAGGGTGATTTCTCGCGGAATTTCGCGTTTCACCTACACTTATCGGGCGCTTGAATCTATCGTCTCATTCCACAGGAGCAATAATGAGAGTCGCTCGTAGTTCTTCCTCTAATGTTCGGCCTGAGACATACTCCAATTAAACAAGGCCGTTCTGATACCACTCCATAGATACTCGCTTCACACCTATAGTTTTTCTTGCGTGATTCCATGTCATCTTTGCTGAGACCAAATATGCTTTATGACTATTGGTGAAACCGAGGCAGCACTTGTGTTCTGAAAACATGTTCTCGTCACAAAAGCAGTGCATGAGGGCAAGAAGTTATGCAACAGAGACAAAATCACACGAAATATAAAATATGTCATGTTTATTCGCCCAAGGAGCTAATACTTTGAAGAGAACTTTTGAAGATGATCCCGAAGAAGAGCTGATTACATTCCAGAAAATAAAACCTGGTATGCGAGAGCGTGCTCGAAGTCGTTCTCATACGCAAACCAAACCCACCAGGAAGACAAGTTACGAAAGTAGTGCTGACGTCCAGCGCTGGCTGAGAGAGCAGTCGTTTGATGCGCAGCAACCTGACACCGGTTTCCATCCAACATTGCTGGCTTCCAGACGTGATGCGCCCTGGATTCTTTCGTCGCTCGAGCCATTCTATAAGCAGCTTTTGATCACTGATGTGTTGCACGAAGCTCATAGTGGCACGGTCTACTGCTGCCAGGCCCATCCCTCGACAGGTATGGAATACCTGGCAGCAAAGATATACCGGCCACGCATGTTTCGAAGCCTGCGCAATGATGCCATCTATCGCTATAGCCGGGTTCAGCGTGATGAACAGGGCCAGGCAGAGCATGGTAATAGCCGCAGGGGTAGTGCAGCATCTCGAAAGACTGAGAAAGGACGCGCGGCCCAGGTAGCATCGTGGATCGAGTACGAGTATCAGACTCAGCGTCTACTCTATGTGCATGGCGCTAATGTGCCTCGCACTTTTGCGCAAATTGGTAATGCTGTCCTTATGGAATACATCGGGGGTGTTGGTGAACCAGCACCCAGGCTCAGCGATGTAGTACTTGAAGATGAGGAAGCGCAACTGCTTTTCAAATGCATTATGGATAATATCGAGCTAGCTCTGAAACACGGTCGCATTCATGGCGACCTCTCGGGTTACAATATTCTCTATTGGAACGAGGCTGTGACTCTTATCGACTTCGCACAGGCAGTCGATCCGTATCACAACTCAGATGTATTCTCGTTGTTCCTGCGTGATATTGAACGCGTTTGCCAGTACTTCGCGCAATATAACGTGCAAAGCAATGCGTCCGAACTCGCGCGTGAGATTTGGAGCGGGCACATGGGTCCGATTCCGGAACTGATTTAACAGGCGGCCGAGGAATTTTCACGTGCTACAGGTATCCCAACCTCGTATCGGCCTGAAACTATTGAGGAAGCTAAAGCCTCACGGGCAAAGTTCAATCCTACAGATTGGGAGCTTGAGGCATGGATAAGCACCTACGTCGCAATTGCTACAGGTGAGATGTCGGTTGTAAGCCATAGCGT
>WNFW01008989.1_pt1 | contig 10025 bp, 8 predicted proteins | sample 5400131 | NCBI WGS metagenome assembly WNFW01 (sample SAMN13153362, study PRJNA577476) | soil metagenome | isolation source: 20 cm soil or saprolite under grassland replicate 1 | place: USA:California | collected 2016-06-15
CGCGCTTTTTTCATTTCGCTTTCCAATTTCTGAAAGCGATGGAGACGATTCACTTCCACTACATTTACGGATTGATGGATGAATCGATCTGGCGTGGTTGGGGCAATCTTTACAAACACTATCTCGCTTGCCCCGGCATCCTGTTTTACTGGAATCTGCGCCACGATCTTTTCTCGGAGCGCTTCCAGGATTTTGTGGCCGGGCTTGACCGACCGGCCCAACGCCTGACCGTCGCGAATTTGCTCGGCCAGGAAAAAATCGATCCGCCATAGGACGGATTCGCCGCGGCGAACAACTAGCAGCGCGCTAGTGCGCGAAACCAGGCAAACGCTTGGTGGCCGTTTTTGGTCCCGAGGGTCGGCGCGATTTGAGAAAACCGGAGCCGCGAATTGCGCCCGGTGGAATTGCAGTAACGCGAACGCTGACGCACGCGTCCGCCGGATCTTTTGCCCCAAATAGACGTTCCCAATCGGCTCGCGCTGCTTCGCACAAACGGCGATAACGAAAGTCCAAAGCGTGTCGTAAACCGCCAAGGATTTCTACCCTGGCCAACTCCCTTTGAAATTGCGTCTCTGCTCCGTTTTCCCTGCTCATTGGGGCAGGTTTGAGCAGGAAGCAGGCCGAAGTCAGAATTCGGCGGGAATGTCTTGCTCGCGAAATCGATGTTTTGCCCGGGAAAAATTGCCGACGTGCGTGACCGTGCCGGCGCGAAAGACGTAACCGCGCAGCTTTTGCGGGTTTCGTTTGCTTACGAAAATGCCGCCTTCCCGCCAAAGTGAGCCGGAGCCGGTCCGCTCGGCGATTTTTCGCGGCGCGCGGTAGTAGTAACCGATTTTATCGACTGCGTTTAAAGTATAAACACCCGCCGGGAAATGAAGCGTTGCTGCGTGCAGCTCCGAATAGATCTCGAGATAGCGCGCCGACGACGGCCCTTCACTTGGAGTTATCGCTCGCGGATGACTGCTTCCAGCGCAGGAAGAAAGTAGAAAGCCGAGGAGAATGTTGAGAAGTTGAGGTCCGAGCCGGACTGGCATTGTTGAGAAGTTGAGGCGAACGGGACTCATTCTATTTCTTGTCACTCGTCACTTGTCACTCATCACTTTTTTTATCGACGAATCGTCGTCGAGCAGAATCCATTCGATGATTGCAACCGGCAGGCTTCCGTTCTTGATCAGATCGTCATGAAATTGGCCGAGCCGGAAATTGTCACCTGCTCGATCTTTGTAGCGGCCGAGCAAGTTCATGATCTGCCATTTGCCGATGATGTAGCTGATCTTCTGGTGCGGGCTTGAAGCAGCGCCGGCGGCTTCGCCTTCGGCTGCTTCCCGATCGAGTCCGCCCGCGTCCATGAAATATTTTACGGCCTGCTCAAAGGTCCATCTGCCAGTGTGCAAGTTTACATCGACGCCGATTCGCGCGCCGCGATAACGCGACAGGCGCAAAATTTGCCCCTGCGCCGGCGAATTGTTCGGATACAAACCGGTGCGCATCAACATTTCTTCACCGTAGAGCGCCCAACCCTCCACAAAAACGTTGTCGCCATGCTGCCGGCGGATTTCATCGGTCAAATGATTCGCGATCGACAACTGCATGAAATGGCCGGGAATTCCTTCATGTCCTAAAATCGGACGCGGGTCTTCGATCGCCGCGCGAATATAAAAATTCTTCGACTTGGGATCATAGGTTGGAATGAAAAAGAAACCGACCGGGTCCTTGTCGTAGACGCCGGGCGGATTCATAAAACCGCCGGGGCTGGTCGGCTTGAACGCTTCCGGCAGCTGCCGAATCTGAAACGCGCCAAGATAGTCGGGGATGGTCACGAGTTTGTGCTCCTTCAAGAAATTGATCATCTCAGTCTCGCGGCTTTCGTAGGCTTTGAGAAACGACGCCTGATCAGGTGGAATATTTCCGCTCCGCGCTGGGTCCGGGTCCGCCAGTTTGGGATCTGGGAGGAGTGCTTCCAATGCGCGGTAGCGCGCATTTTCCACGCGGCCGATCGTTTCCACTTCGCGCGCGTCCAGCGGCAAAAGCAAAACGTGTTTGAGATAATAATTGTAATTCGCTTCGCCCATCGGCGCGAAGTCGACCATCTTCGGCATTCGTTTCTCGAGCTCATCCGCGAAACTGTGCGCGGCGGTGAGCGCCGCGTCCCGCGCCTTGACTAGTTCTTCGTGCTCGTTCGGCGCAAGATCGACATCCAACGCCATCAAACTGTCTTTCAGCAGCGGATCGATTGAGCGGGCGGAGTCAATCGCCAGCTTGGTGTAGAGCTTTACCGGATTTTGCAGGTTGCTCAGACCTTGTTTCAATAGCGCCGGCATCGCTTTCAACCGCGCGGTCGCCGAGAGCGCGCGTTTGCGCGGCGTGTCGTATTCTTTTTTCAGCAGTGAAAAAATCGCGCTGGCGCATTCACCGATATAAGTCTGCGGATTCGTCCGCTCGAATTTCAGGACGCGATTTCCGAAATCGACATTCTCCAGCTGCGAGCGAAACACCATGGCATCGATCTGTTCGTCTTTCGGCCAGGTATCGATTTTCATCGCGCGGGCTTTGTCGAGGAGCGTCCGGACATGTTGCGCGCGTTCCGCGATTTTCGCGGGCGAGAAATCGGTCAGCTTGTCGTCCCAAGTGTGAAGTCCCGTGTTACTGCTCGAGACCGGGTCGCTCTCGTTTCGCCAATTGTAGTAATCGTTCGCCAGTTTGTGGAGCGCGGCCGCACCCATGACGTGGTCCTGGTTCGCATTCGTGATCAGGCTCTTGTTAGAGACGTCAGGTTGTCGGCTCGGTGTCGGTTGAGCATCCGCTGCAATTGCGCCGCCAATCAGAATTGCACTGAGAAAAAGTAGTTTCGCTTTCACGAGATCGATCTTAATAAACGCCATTGAATGAGAAAGCCTAATCGACCGACATGAAAACTCTGGGCATGATCGGCGGCGTGGGGCCGGAGAGCACAATCGACTACTACAAGAACATCATCGCGATGTATCGCGAACGGAAGCGCGACGGCAGTTATCCGCAGTTCGTCATCAACAGCATCAATCTTCAGAAGGGGATCGACTTTCTGGAAGCGAACAACTTGCCCGGCATGACCGATTTTCTCCTGGATGAAATCGAAAAGCTTCCGAAGGCCGGCGCTGAGTCAGCATCGTCGAAGCGGCGTGCGCCTACGCGAAAGAGCGCGGACTGAAACGGCTCGCGCTTTTCGGAACCCGCTACACGATGCAGGCGGATTTTTATCAAAAAGTTTTCAAGCGCGAAGGAATCGATCTGGTGGTGCCTGAACCTAAAGACCAGGATTACATCCACGAGAAATATTTCGCCGAGCTTGTTCCGGGAATTTTTCTTCCTGAAACGCGAGAAAACTTGCTCGCGATCGTTGATCGCATGAAAGCGAAGACGAGTATCGAAGGTGTGCTCCTCGCCGGCACTGAGTTAGCGCTAATCTTACGCGGCGAAAACCACAACGGCATGGCTTTGCTCGACACCGGCAAGATTCATTGTCAGGCTGCGGTGAACGAAATGCTCAAATGAAACGCGTCATTGGCATCGGCGGGATCTTCTTCAAGGCGAACGATCCGGAGAAACTGGCGGCCTGGTATAAGAAGCATCTCGGCTTCGAGGTGGAAGATTGGGGCGGCGTTCGTTTTCAGGAAAATACCGGCGCTGATCTCAAACCGAAACGTCAATCGCACATCGTCTGGTCGCCCTTCGAAGCGAAGACCGATTATTTCAAACCAAGCGAAAAGCCGTTCATGATCAACTATCGCGTGCACGATCTCGACGCCCTGCTCGCCCAGCTTCGAAGCGAAGGTATCGATGTCGATAAGGCGGAAAAGTCCGAGTTCGGTTACTTCGGCTGGATCATGGACCCCGAAGGCAACCGCATCGAACTCTGGGAACCGCCTGTTAAACAATGATAAGACTAGTTGGTTCGCTTTTACTTCTTTGTTCGATCGCAATGGCTCAACCTGACACCGAAAGAATTCGTTACGCGGTGGTCGGCGATTCCTACTCGTGCGGAGAAGGCGCGAAGCCGAGCGAATCGTGGCCAGTGTTGTTGACCCAGCATTTGAAGTCACAAGGAGTGGATGTCGATCTTGTTTCCAATCCGTCGGTCACTGGCTGGACAACGAAGGACGCGATCGACAAGGAGCTGCCGAAGTTTGTCAGGTCGAATCCGAACTTTGCGACCTTGCTCATCGGCGTGAACGATTGGGTGCAAGGAGTCGATGAGACTACTTTTCGAAACCGGTTCAGTTACCTGCTCGATCAAATGCTGGCAGTGTTACCCAACAAGAAACACTTACTCGTAATTACGATCCCCGACTTTGGAGTAACCCCAACCGGTCCGAAATACGCACGCGGTCGCAACATTCACGAAGGAATTCTTGGATTTAATCGGATCGTGACCGAGGAAGCGCGAAAGCGCGGCCTCGAGGTCGTTGATATCTTCCCGCTTAGCAAAAAAATGGGTCACGATAAATCGCTGGTTGCAAAGGATGGTCTCCATCCATCCGCCAAGGAATACGCCGAGTGGGGAAAAATTATTTTTCCGGTCGCGCTGGAATTGCTCAGGAAATAAACCTCGACATTGTAGGTCTGTGCCTCACGCTGGCGACGATTACGTCACCCGACGTTTCAACGCATCTTCGGCCGGGCTGAAGAGCCCGTGGGGCTGGACCTACGCTGGGACAGCCGCTCAACGCGATCTCCAGATCCAACTGGAACCTCGACTCAGCCAAAGTGAGGCTGCTTCCTGGAAGAAGTCTCGCTGGTGATGGTTCCCGGTTCCCCGAGGAACTGGATTGCAGTTAATGGGAAACAACCTGAACAAAAAATGAAAACAAACAAAATTATAACTCTTGCTCTCAAAGATTCGATTAGCCGGCCGCCCTGGCGACGCGGCTTTTTTCTCATCGCGCTCGCACTCGCTTACCTTGCGCTTCTGCCGGCAGCGCAAGCAAAGCAGGAGGGAGACTTGGGCAACGGCAATACGGCTGAAGGACGAAATGCTCTGAATAGTCTTACCTTCGGCGTCAGCAATACCGCTCTTGGTTCTTTTGCGCTGTTTAGCAACACAGCCGGCAACTTCAACACGGCCACTGGTGCCAACGCGCTTGTTCAGAATACCACCGGCGACAACAACACGGCCACCGGCGATAGCGCACTCGATCAGAATACCACCGGTAACGATAACACGGCCAGCGGTTTTCAAGCGCTCTTGAGCAACACAACCGGCAACGAGAACGCGGCCAATGGTGTTGCAGCGCTCCAGAGCAACACGACCGGTAACGACAACACGGCCACCGGTTTTAAAGCGCTCCGTGGCAACACAACCGGCATTGAGAACACAGGCATCGGTTCTTTTGCGCTCTTTACAAACACCACGGGCGAAAATAACACGGCCACCGGTTTTGAAGCGCTCCATGGCAACACAACCGGTGATAATAACACGGCCACTGGGTTTGAAGCGCTCTTTAGCAACACAATCGGCGGCAATAACACGGCCTCCGGGTTTCAAGCGCTCGTTTTGAACACTAGTGGCAGCAGGAACGTGGGAAACGGTTTTGGTGCGCTTGCTAGCAATACAACGGGAGTCAACAACACTGCCGTTGGTTCTCGAGCCCTTTTCAGCAACACAACTGCTTCGGACAACACGGCCACCGGTTTTCAAGCGCTCTCTAACAATACCACCGGCACCATCAACACCGCCTCCGGTTTTCTTGCCATGGAGCTAAACAGCACAGGCAATTCCAACATAGCGGTCGGTTCTCAAGCGCTTCGGCTCAATACCATTGGCAACGGCAACATCGCATTGGGCGCGGCGGCCGGTTCGAATCTCACCACGGGCGATAACAATATTGATATCGGCAATTTGGGCGTGGCCGGCGAAGCGAATACTATTCGAGTCGGCGCGCAAGGCTCGCACATCGCAGCTTTTGTTGCGGGCGTTAGCGGAACACCGGTGGTGGGTGACGCAGTTATCGTGAGTAGTAGCGGGCAACTCGGCACGGTCGCTTCCTCGCGGCGTTTCAAGGACGCGATAAAGCCCATGGATAAATCGAGTGAAGCAATCCTATCGCTGAAACCAGTGACCTTCCGCTACAAGCACGAGCTTGATCCCAAGGGTATCCCGCAGTTTGGCCTCGTGGCCGAGGAAGTCGCAAAGGCGAACCCTGATCTGGTCGTGCGCGACGCCAGCGGGAAAGTTTACAGCGTCCGATACGACGCGGTAAACGCGATGCTGTTGAACGAGTTCTTGAAAGAGCATCGCCAAGTTCAGGAACAACAGAAACAGATTGAAGGTCTGACTGCGCAGTTGAAAGAACAGGCCGCCCAGATCCAAAAGGTCAGCGACATCGTGCAAATGAACAGGCCTGCGCCGCAAATAGCGGATAACAACCAGTAGGAGTGCCTGCAGTTTCGCGACAGCTTTGACCCATCGGCCAAAGCCTACGCCGAGTGGGAGAAAATTATTTTTCCGGCTGCGCTGGAGCTGCTGGGAAACTGAGCAGCGCCGCGTCTGATAACATTGCTAGGCGAAGCTTGACACAATGGACGCGAGTTTGGTAAAAACTTTCTCGATTACGTCACCCGACGTTTCACCGCATCTTCGGCCGAACTGAAAAAGTTCGTGGGGCTGGACCTACGCTGGGACAGCCGCTTCACGCGATCTCCATATCCAATTGGACGCTTACCTGAACACCCAACAAAAAAATATGACAACTTCACAATTAACAAACTCGATTAACCCGGCGACTGCGGGACGCGCTCTACTCATTCCGCTCGTGCTCGTGTGCTTTGCGTTTTGGCCGGCCCCAAACGCTTTCGGGGTACTCCCGCCCCCGGACGGAGGCTATCCCACTCACAACACGGCTGAGGGGACTGATGCACTTTTTAGTCTCACCATTGGTATCGACAACACGGCCAACGGTTATCAAGCGCTTTATAGCAACACAACCGGTAGCGCCAACACGGCCATCGGTTCTGATACGCTTTATAGCAACACCACCGGCGGCTTCAACACGGCCAACGGTTTTGGTGCGCTCGCTAACAACCAAACCGGCGAAAGCAACACGGCTACCGGCGCCCAAGCGCTCCTTAGCAACGTCACCGGCAATTCCAACACGGCCAACGGCTATGGTGTGCTTTATAACAACACGACCGGCAACTTCAACACGGGCAATGGTCAGAGTGCACTCTCGAGCAACACAACAGGCAGCGGCAACACGGCCAATGGCGCTGGGGCGCTCTCTAGCAACGCAACCGCCGGCTTCAACACGGCCACCGGTGTTAATGCGCTTTATAACAACACAACCGGCAACGGCAACATCGCATTGGGCTTCGAAGCCGGCTTCGGTCTCACGACGGGCGATAATAACACCATCATTGGCTTTCAGGCGCTCATTGGCAACACGACCGGCGGCAATAACATCGCGGTCGGTTATCTCGCGGGTAATAATCTCAGCACCGGCAACAACAACATCGATATTGGCAATCTTGGTGTTGCGGCCGAAGCTAACACCATCCGCATCGGCCGTGTGTTCGGCGGTTTCAGCGGGGACGCTCACACCGCGACTTTCATCGCGGGTATCAGTGGAGTCACCGTGCCAAGCGCTGACCCGGTGGTGATCGACGCGAACGGACAACTTGGCACCATCAGTTTGTTGAGTTTGATCGGTGCGACCGGCCCGACAGGACCTACTGGCCCAACGGGACCGACAGGAGCAACAGGGGCGACAGGGCCTACCGGTCCGACTGGAGCTACTGGCGCAACCGGTCCCACTGGACCAACAGGTGCAACGGGTGCGACCGGCCCCACTGGGCCGACGGGTGCCACCGGTGCAGGGTTGGCTACGAGCGATCTCCTCTTTCGGATATCCCCATCGTCAACCCCGGCTGGATTCACCAAGATCGGCACTACCCAGCAACAAATTAAGAATCTCTCTGGTCAGAACGCGGCCAAAACCCTCGACGTTTACAAAAGGAACTAGCAGTCCAGTAGGTAAGCGACAAAGTAGAACTAACTAAGCCTGCACCGCAAGTAGTCGGGAATAATCAGTAATACTTGTAGCGGCGCTCTATGAGCGCCGAAACCAAAAAAACGGCGGTCATAGACCGCCGCTACAAAGCAGCGTGATTGCGTCCCTGCAGTTCCTTGCGGCAGACTGATTGAATGCCTGAAGCTGGGTCGAGCGTGCTGCGCGAAAAAAATCTCGCACGTCTCGGCGGTGCGCTGTTGCTGGTCACGCTCCTCGCGGCCTACTCAAATCATTTCCACAATAGCTTCCACTTCGACGACGCGCACACGATCGTAACCAACGCAGCCATCCGCGAACTGCGGAACATTCCGGTCTTCTTTCGCGACGCGACGACCTTCAGTTCGCTGCCGAGCAATCAATCGTATCGTCCGCTCGTCTCCACGCTGCTCGCAATCGACTACTCGTTAGGCCACGGACTGCAACCGTTCTGGTTTCACTTGTCGATCTTTGCGCTCTTCGTCGCGCTGACGTTGCTGCTGGCGTTTGTCCTTTACCGTTTGATCGATCCGCCAACGGACGGATTCGCCTCTCCGAGCGGTAGCGCTCTCCGAGCCGGAAGCGCGGTGAACAATCTCTGGATCGCACTCGCCGCCGCGGCATGGTACGGCCTCCACCCCGCCAACGCAGACACCGTTAACTACATCATTGCGTCTTCGGAAGTAATCTCGACGCTCGGCATAATCGCCTCGTTCGCAGTCTACTTCGCCTTCCCGAATCTGCGCCGGTATTATCTCTACGTTCTCCCGGCCGCGATCGCCATTCTGGCAAAACCGCCCGCCGCAATCTTCGCGTTGCTCTTTGCGATTTATCGCTTGTTATTTGAACCGAAAGACGCGCGTCTCGGAGAGACGCGGCTACAGTGCGTCGCGGAGATTTTCACACCGTTCGTGATCTGCGGCGCGATGCTGCTCTTCGTGCAGCGCATGACGCCGCACAGTTGGATCGCCGGCGCAGCGAACGCACACAATTATTTGATCACGCAGCCTTATGTAGCGCTGCTCTATTTTAAAACGTTTTTCTGGCCGAGCGGTCTCTCCGCCGACTACGACCTCAATCCTTTTACAACAACTGATGATCCGCGCTTCTGGGCGGGTTTCGTGTTCATCATTCTTTTTACGGTATGCGCGATCGCGGCATCCGTTTCTAAAAAGACACGCGTGATCGGTTTTGGTCTGCTCTGGTTCCTGATCGCGCTTCTGTCGACGTCAGCGCTGCCGCTGGCCGAGCCGATGAATGATCATCGCACGTTTTTTCCTTACATTGGACTGATTATTGCGCTCGCCGGCGGCGCTGCGCTGGTTTGTAGCCGCATCGCTCTGTCGAGGCGCGGCACGACCATCTCAGCGCGGCGACAGAGCGCCGCGGCTACAGCTCTCACCGCACTTGTGCTCCTGTTTCTTTGCGCAAACGGTTACGCCACGTTTCAGCGAAACAAAGTTTGGAAAAGCGAGGAAACACTTTGGCGCGACGTGACAATCAAAAGTCCTAACAATGGCCGTGGGTTGATGAACTATGGCAACACGCTGATGGCGAAAGGCGATTTCGAAGGCGCGCTTGATTATTTTCATCGCGCCCAACAACTCACCCCAAACTATTCCGTGCTCTATATTAATCTCGCGATTGCCGAAGAAGCGACTAAGCAAAGCGTGGAAGCGGAGGAGCATTTCAAGGAAGCACTGCGACTCGCGCCGGCCAGCCCCGATAGCTACACCTACTATGCTCGTTACCTGCTCTCCCACGCGCGCGCCGACGAAGCACGCGCATTTCTACACAGCGCCCTGGAGCTCAGCCCAACAGATCTCACCGCCCGCGAACTTCTCGCGCGAACGGATGGTCAGGCGATGACTGAGCCGGCAGTGCAAACTGCGGAATCTTATCTCACTCTTAGCCTCCAGCTTTATCGCGAAGAGCGCTATGTCGAATCAATTGCCGCTAGCCGGCACGCTCTCGACCTTCGACCAGGCTACGCTGAAGCATGGAACA
>WNFW01005392.1_pt1 | contig 10024 bp, 7 predicted proteins | sample 5400131 | NCBI WGS metagenome assembly WNFW01 (sample SAMN13153362, study PRJNA577476) | soil metagenome | isolation source: 20 cm soil or saprolite under grassland replicate 1 | place: USA:California | collected 2016-06-15
CCCGGCCGCGCCGCCCACGCGCTCCGCTTCCGCACCCCGCTCGAGGGCGAGACGGTCATCGACGACCACGTGAAGGGCCGGGTCGTGTTCCAGAACGCCGAGCTCGACGACTTCATCATCGTGCGCTCGGACGGCATGCCGGTCTACAACTTCTGCGTGGTGGTCGACGACCACGACATGCGGATCACGCACGTGATCCGCGGCGACGACCTCCTCGCCAGCACACCGCGCCAGGTGCTCCTCTACCGCGCCTTCGGCGCCACGCCGCCCGCGTTCGCGCACGTGCCCCAGATCCTGGGGCTCGATAAGGCTCGGCTCTCGAAGCGACATGGCGCGACCTCGGTGCTCGCCTACCGGGAGATGGGCTACCTGCCTGACGCGATGGTCAATTATCTGGTCCGCCTGGGGTGGTCGCACGGCGACCAGGAGCTGTTCAGCCGCGAGGAGCTCATCTCCCACTTCTCCCTGGAGAACGTCGGCAAGTCGGCGGGAATCTTTAACCCCGAGAAGCTCGAGTGGGTGAATTTCCAGTACATGAAGGCGACCCCGGCGCCGGCGCTGGCCGACCTCGTGGCGCCCTTCCTCGAGCGGGCCGGCTTTCCCGTCCCAGCCGACCGGGCCTGGCTCGCGCGCGTGGTGGAGACGCTCCGCGAGCGCGCGAAGACGCTGGTCGAGCTGGCGGAGTTCTGCCGCTTCTACCTGCTCGACGCCATCACGCCCGACCCGAAGGCCGCGGCCAAGCACCTGACGCCGGCGGTCGCGCCCGCGCTCGCCGACCTGAACCAGCGCCTCGCCGCGCTCCCGCACTGGGACGCGGCCGCCATCGAGGGGGCGTTCCAGGCCACGCTCGCCGCCCACGGGCTCACGCTGGGCGCGCTCGCGCAGCCCGTGCGCGTCGCGGTGACCGGCGGCACGGTGAGCCCGGGCATCTACGAGGTGCTCGACGTGCTCGGGCGCGAGCGCACGATCGCGCGACTGCGCGCGGCGGCGCCGCGATCTTGACGGCCCGGAAACCTTCGAGTAGCGTCGCCGCCTGCTCTGTTGAGGAGTCGGCTAATTGGTAAGCCACCTGACTCTGGATCAGGCCATTGGAGGTTCGAGTCCTCCCTCCTCAGCTCGCTCCGGTCCCATCGTCTAGCGGCTAGGACGCCGGCCTCTCACGTCGGTAACGGGGGTTCGATTCCCCCTGGGACCACTCCCGGGCGTCGACACGAGCATTGAAAACTTGACACCGTAGTCCCCAGCCGATACGCTCGCTTTGTCTTGTGTGTTGGGGTAGCCCGGAGTTGTGGTTCAGTCGCCCGGAGCGGTGATGGGGATGGTGAGCGGAGGTCAGGGACCACGGGAACACGGGAGATTCCCATAACCGAGACCCGGCACGTTGCGCACGTCACCCACCCCGCCGTGGCCGGCGGCGGACAGGCCAGCACGATCGGCACAGTGCTTGCGACGACGCAGAGCGTGATCATCCGAGCGACGCAAGACCCGGTTCTTCCACTGCCCACGGCTTCGGCGCGCCGGGCCCTGGGAGGACGTCTAGCCAGAGGAGCTGCCAAATGGACAGGCCCTCCTTCGAGCAGCTGATCAAAGAGGACCGCGCCGCCCGCGAGTCAAAGGTCTGGCGCGGCCCCTTCCTCGAGTACCTCGACCTCGTCCGCGAAGACCCCAGCGTCCCCAAGCTCGCGCACGCCCGCATCTTCGACAACATCATGCGGAGCGGGACCCTGGACATCCAGGAGTCCGACGACCCGCGCGTCAAGCGGCTCTACAAGGACGAGTCGTTCAAGGTCTACAACTTCTTCCGCGACGAGTTCTTCGGGATCGAGAAGACGGTGGCGCAGATCGTGCGCTACTTCCACTCCGCTTCGCTCAAGGGCGAGGAGAGCCGGCAGGTCCTCTACCTGATGGGCCCGGTCGGCTCAGGGAAGAGCTCGCTGGTCGAGCGCCTGCAGCGTGGCCTCGAGGCCTCCGAGCCCTTCTACGCGATCGAGAGCTGCCCGATGGCCGAGGAGCCGCTGCACCTCATTCCGCGCCACCTCCGGAAGGAGTTCGAGAAGATGCTCGGTGTGCACATCGAGGGCGACCTCTGCCCGGTGTGTCGCTTCCGGTTGAAGGAGGAGTACGGCGGCCGCTACGAAGAGGTGCCCGTCAACACGCGCTTCTTCTCCAAGCGCAACCGCATCGGCATCGGCGTCGTCCCCCCCGTCGACCCGAACAACCAGGACACCTCGGTGCTGATCGGCAGCGAGGACATCTCGAAGCTCGACATGTACTCCGAGGGCGACCCGCGCGTGCTCGACCTGAACGGCGCGCTCAACGTCGGCAACCGCGGCATGTGCGAGTTCATCGAGGTCTTCAAGAACGAGACCGAGTACCTCCACGCCATGATCACCGCCACGCAGGAGAAGGTGATCCCGGCGCCGGGCCGCCACGGCATGGTGTACGTCGACACCGTGATCGTCGCCCACTCGAACGAGGCGGAGTGGCAGAAGTTCAAGGCCGACCACACCAACGAGGCGATCCTCGACCGCATCGTGGTGGTGAAGGTGCCCTACAACCTCCGGCTCTCCGAGGAGGTGAAGATCTACCAGAAGATCATCCGCAACTCGGACTTCCGCGCCCACGTCGCGCCGCACACGCTCGAGATCGCGTCGATGTTCGCCATCCTCTCGCGCCTCGATCCGAACGCGAAGTGCGACTTGGTCACCAAGTTGAAGCTCTACAACGGCGAGGAGGTCGTCGAGAAGGGCAAGACCAAGAAGATCGATGTCCAGGAGCTGCGCGAGGACGCCAAGCGCGAGGGCATGAGCGGCATCTCGACGCGCTTCATCATGAAGGCGCTCGACAACGCGCTCTCCGACAACACCGAGGGCAACTGCATCAACCCGATCAACGTCCGCGAGGCCCTCATCAACATGGTGAAGGAGGCGGACCTCCCCGACGACGCCCGCAAGCAGCACCTCGAGTTCCTCCAGGACGTGCTCCACAAGGAGTACCTCGAGCTGCTCGAGAAGGAGATCACCAAGGCGTTCGTCTACTCCTACCAGGAGCAGGCCGAGTCGCTCTTCCAGAACTATCTCGATCACGCCGAGGCGTTCGTGAACAAGACCAGGGTCAAGGACCGCAACACCAAGGAGGAGCTGCAGCCCGACGAAGGGTTCCTCAAGTCGATCGAGGAGCAGATCGCGATCATCGGCTCGGCGGCGGAAGGGTTCCGTCAGGAGGTGATCGCCTACCTCTGGGCGTCGAGCCGCCGCGGCGAGCGGGTCTCCTACCGCTCCTACGAGCCGCTCAAGGAAGCGATCGAGAAGAAGCTCATGACGTCGGTGCGCGACATCAGCCGCATCATCACCAAGGCGCGCACGCGGGACGAGGAGCAGACGCAGAAGTACAACGCGATGGTGAAGAACCTCCTCGACTCGGGCTACTGCGAGAGCTGCGTGGACGTCGTGCTCAAGTACGCCGCCAACAACCTCTGGAAGGACTGACCGGCGGTGCCGGTCGGTCTCCCCCGCCGCCCGTGAACCGCACCCTCGAGTCCATCTTCCGGCCGTTCGAAGGCTCCGGCGCCGAGCGCAGTGACCGCTCGGCGGGCGATCGCGCTCGCCACCGTCTGAAGGTCCGCGAGTCGATCCGCGAGAACATCGCGGACATCATCGCGGAGGAGTCGATCATCGGGAAGGACCGCGAGAAGATCATCAAGGTCCCCATCCGCGGCATCCGCGAGTACAAGTTCATCTACGGCGAGAACACCCCCGGCGTCGGCCAGGGGAACGGCGAGTCGCAGACCGGGCAGGTGGTCGGCAAGGCGAAGCATGCCGGCAAGGGCGAGGACAAGGCCGGCGACCAGCCCGGAAGCGACTACTACGAGACCGACGTCACGCTGGAAGAGCTGATCGACATCATGTTCGAGGACCTCGAGCTGCCGGACCTCGAGCGCAAGGCGCTCCGCCAGATCGAGGCCTACCGGCTCGCCAAGCGCAAGGGCTACCGTGCGGTCGGCATCCGTGTCCGTCTCGACAAGCGCCGCACCGTCCGCGAGCGCGTCAAGCGCAAGCTCGCGAGCCGCCACGCCCACGCCGAGGCCGCCCTCGAGGCCCCGGCCGAGGTCGCGCTCGGGGCCGCCCGCGAGCGCTTCCCCTTCCACGAGGACGACCTGGTCTACCGCCATATGGTGACCGACGTGAAGCGGGAGTCGAACGCGGTCGTGATGTGCATCATGGACACCTCGGGGTCCATGGACACCATGAAGAAGTACCTCGCGCGCAGCTTCTTCTTCCTCCTTTACCAGTTCATCTGCACCAAGTACCGCAACGTGGAGATCGTCTTCATCGCGCACCACACCGAGGCGAACGAGGTGACCGAGGAGGAGTTCTTCCACAAGGGCGAGTCGGGCGGGACGTTCATCTCGTCGGGCTACCTGAAGGGGCTCGAGATCGTGCAGGCGCGCTACCACCCGTCCTTGTGGAACATCTACGCCTTCCACTGCTCGGACGGCGACAACTTCGACTCGGATAATCCTGCCGCGTTGCGCACCGCCAAGGAGCTGGCCGAGGTGTGCAACCTCTTCGGCTACGGCGAGATCAAGCCGCTCGGCTCACGCTACTACGAGAGCTCGATGCTGAACATCTTCCGCCGCCTCGACGCGGACAATTTTCAGACCGTCCTCATCGAGCGGAAGGAGGACATCTGGCCCTCGTTCAAGGCCTTTCTCGCCAAGGACCGGGGCCGCGAGCAGGGCGCGTAGCGTGGCTGCCTACACGCTCAAGGACCTCGAGTACTGGGACGCGCGCATCCGCGAGAAGGTGGCCGAGTTCGGCCTCGACTGCTTCCCTCAGGAGTTCGAGATCTGCGACCACTCGCAGATGCTCGGCTACATGGCCTACTCGGGCATGCCGTCGCACTACCCGCACTGGTCCTACGGCAAGGCGTACGAGAAGCTGAAGACCCTCTACGACTACGGCGTGTCGGGCATCCCCTACGAGATGGTCATCAACTCGAACCCCGCCCTCGCCTTCCTGATGCGCGACAACTCCCTCTGCCTCCACATCCTCACCATCGCGCACGTCTACGGGCACAACGACTTCTTCAACAGCAACTTCACCTTCCGCACCACCCGCCCCGAGTTCACCATCGGCACCTTCAAGGCGCATGCTGACCGCGTGCGTCACTACGTCGACACGCCGTCGATCGGCCTCGAGAAGCTGGAGACCTTCCTCGACGCGGCACACTCGCTCTCCCTCCAGTGCCGCCGCAACCTCGCGGTCAAGAAGCTCTCCGAGGAGGCGGAGCGCGAGCGCCTGATCGCGGTCGCAACCCCGCGCGAGGACCCCTTCCAGCGTATCCACCGGCGCCAGGAGGCCATCGAGCCGGACTTGAAGCGGGTCCCGCCCACGCCCGACGAGGACCTGCTCATCTTCGTCCGCGACCACAACCCGTTCCTGCAGGAGTGGGAGAAGGACCTGCTCACCATCGTCCACGAGGAGGCGCAGTACTTCATCCCGCAGATCGAGACCAAGATCATGAACGAGGGCTGGGCGAGCTTCTGGCACAAGAGGATCCTGGACGCCCTCGAGCTGCCGCAGGAGCTGCACCTCGAGTTCGTCGTGCGCCACAACCAGGTGGTGCGGCCGATCCCGGGGCAGCTGAACCCCTACCATCTCGGGCTCAAGCTCTGGGAGGACATCGAGCGCCGCGGCGACCAGCCGACGCCCGAGGAGAAGGAGAACCTGCCGCCGGGGAAGACCGGGCGCGACCTCCTCTTCCAGACCCGCGAGGTCGACCGCGATGCCTCCTTCCTCCGCCGCTGGCTCCACGAGAGGCTCATGCGCGACCTCGACCTCTTCCGCTACGAGGCCAAGGGCGACGACCTCGTGGTGAGCGAGGTCTCCGACGAGGAGGGCTGGCGGAAGGTGAAGGAGACGCTGGTCAAGACCGTCGGCATGGGGTCGATCCCGGTGATCCGGGTCGAGGATGCGGACCACAACCACAACCGCACCCTCCTCCTCACGCACCTGCACGACGGGCGCGACCTCCAGCTCGAGTACGCGGAGAAGACCCTCGCCTACGTCAACCGCCTGTGGGGCCGGGAGGTGGCGCTCGAGACGGTGGTCAACGGCAAGCGCACCCTCCTCACCTACGGCGAGCGCGGGTTCTCGGCGAAGGCGGCGAAGTAGCGAGCCGGCGGCGGGGAGCGCTCCCGCCAACCGCTTGACGCCGCAGGCGGCCTGCCGGTCATGCTGAAACTGGCCGGCTCCCGCCGGCAAGTATCGGGTAGTGATCCAATACCCGCCGGCGCCCCCTCGGTGGCCTGGCCCGGCGTGAGCGCGCTATAATCCGTGATCCATGCCGATCTACGAGTACCGCTGCACGGGCTGCAAGCGGAAGGTGACCATCCTCACCCTGCGCGTGAGCGAGGCGGTCGACCCCGTGTGCGAGCACTGCGGGAGCCGTGCCCTCACCCGCCTGATGTCGCGCTTCGCCCTCGGGCGCTCGGAGGAGAGGCGGCTCGACTCGCTCGCCGACGACGCCTCGCTCGCCGGGCTCGACGAGAACGATCCCAAGAGCGTGGCACGCTGGATGCGCAAGATGGGGAAGGAACTCGGCGAAGAGGCCGGCGAGGACTTCGACGACATGGTCGACGAGCTGGAGGCCGGGGGCGATCCCGAGGGCGGCGAGGCCGGGGGCGAGCCGGACGACGGCAGCGACGACGCCGCGGGTGGAGACGACCTCTAGCGGTGGCCGTGGGCGCCAAACCGACGCCGCTCGCCCCGCCCCGCGTCGCGCCGCGGCCGCCGTGGGCCGATGTGCTCGCCTCGATCGAGGACGGCGTCATCGTCCTCGACCGCACGGGCCGCATCACCGACCTGAACCCGGCCGCCGAGCAGCTGACCGGCATGGCCGCGTCCCAGGCGGTCGGTGGCGAGGTCGGGACGCTCTTCCGCACGAGCCCGTGGGTGGGCGAGATGGCGCGCGGCACGCTCGTCGAGGGCGCGGCGCGGCGGCGCGGCGAGGGGATGCTCGCCGCGCGCGGGCACGAGGTGCCGGTGAGCGCCGCCTGCGCCCCGGTGGTCGACGGCGAGGGACGCGCGCGCGGCGCCGTCCTCGTGCTCCACGACCTGACGCTGCAGCACACGCTCGAGGCCACCACCCGGCGCGCCGACCGCCTCGCCGCGCTCGGCACGGTGGCGAGCGGCCTGGCGCACGAGATCAAGAACCCGCTCGGCGGCATCAAGGGCGCCGCGCAGCTGCTGCGCGGCGCGCTCAGCGACCCCGAGCTGGTGCGCTGCACCGACATCATCATCCGCGAGGTGGAGCGCCTCGACGGGCTGGTCGAGCAGCTGCGCGAGCTCTCGACCGCGCCCCGCCTCCGCCTCGAGGCGGTCAACATCCATCGCGTGCTGAACGACGTCGTCGCGCTCCAGCGCCAGTCGCCGGCCTGGGGGGGGGTCGCGCTGCGCAGCGCCTTCGACCCGAGCCTGCCCCCGGTGCGGGGCGACCGCGCGCAGCTGACGCAGGTCTTCTTGAACCTGGTGAAGAACGCCCTCGAGGCGCTCGGGGGGACGGGCGAGCTGCTGCTCTCGACCCGGCTCGAGGCCCGCTTCCACATCCGCCGCCGCTCGGGGCGCGGGCGCTTCCTCTCCGTGCTGATCGAAGACACGGGGCCGGGCATCCCCGAGGAGCACCAGGCGCAGCTCTTCTCGCCCTTCTTCTCGACCAAGGCGCGCGGCACGGGCCTGGGCCTCGCCCTCTGCCAGCGCATCGTCGGCGAGCACGGCGGGACGATCGGCTACGAGCCGCGGCCGGCGCGCGGGGCCCGCTTTCGCGTGACCCTTCCCGTGAGCCAGGACACGGGCCGGTGAGCAGCGACGACGCCCGGGCGGCCGCCGCCGGCTCCATCCTGGTCGCCGACGACGAGGAGTCGATCCGCTGGGTCCTGGAGCGTGCCTGTACGCAGCAGGGGCACAGCGTGGTGGCGGTGGGGAGCGGCACGGCGGCGCTCGCGGAGCTGCGCGCCCGCCCCTTCGACGTCGCGCTCGTCGACATCAAGATGCCCGACCTCTCCGGCCTCGACGTGCTCCAGCAGGCACGCGCGGCGCGCATCGACACCCTCTTCATCATCATGACGGCGCAGAACACGATGGCGAACGCCATCGAGGCGACCAAGCGGGGGGCGTACGACTACCTGACCAAGCCCTTCGACCTGGAGCAGGTGGCGGCGCTCATCGCGCGTGCCATGGAGCTCAGGCGGCTGACGCGCAACCTGGAGCACCTGCGCGGCGAGCTCGAGCAACGCCACGACCTGGTCATCGGCGGCACCCCGGCCATGCAGGAGGTCTACAAGGTGATCGGCCGCGTCGCGCCCACCGACGCGACCGTGCTCATCCAGGGCGAGACCGGGACGGGCAAGGAGCTGATCGCCAAGACCATCCACCACCACTCCTCGCGCGGCGGACCCTTCATGGCGCTCAACTGCTCGGCCATCCCGAACGAGCTCCTCGAGAGTGAGCTCTTCGGCTACGAGCGCGGCGCCTTCACGGGTGCGATCGAGCGGCGCATCGGCAAGTTCGAGGCCGCCGCAGGCGGCACGCTGTTCCTGGACGAGATCGCCGACATGCCGCTCGCGCTCCAGGCGAAGCTCCTGCGCGTCCTCCAGGAGCGCGAGTTCACGCGCGTCGGCGGCCGGGAGGCGATCCGCGCCGACGTGCGCATCATCGCCGCCACCAACCAGGACCTCGAGGCGGCGGTGCGCGCCGGGCGCTTCCGCGAGGACCTCTACTTCCGCCTGAACGTCGTCCGCATCACGGTGCCGCCACTGCGCGAGCGGCTGGCGGACGTCCCCGAGCTGATCGAGTTCTTCCTCGGCAAGGTGAACCGCGAGCTCGGGACGGCGCTGGTCGGGGTGAGCGCCGAGGCGCGGGACCTCCTCCTCCGCCACAGCTGGCCGGGCAACGTGCGCGAGCTCGAGAACGCGCTCGTGCGCGCCGCCGTCCTGGCGCGCGGGCGGACGCTCGTGTCCGAGGACTTCGCGCTCGCGGGGCAGCCGCGGCAGCCGGCGGGCGACGCCTTGCCGCTCGAGGAGGCCGTGCGCCGGCGCCTGGCCGAGCTGCTCGCGGCCGACGCCACCGCGCTGCCGAGCGACCTGCACGCCCTGCTGATCAGCGCCGTCGAGCGGCCGCTCATCGAGGTCGTGCTCGAGCGCGCGGGCGGCAACCAGGTGAAGGCCGCCGAGATGCTCGGCATCAACCGCAACACGCTCCGCAAGAAGATCACCGAGCTCGGCATCGAGATCCGCCGCGGCACCGCGTCGCGCTGAGCGCCGATGCGTGTCCCGCCGCTCTACGCGATCGTCGACCCGCTCGACACGGGCCGCGATCCGGCGGCGCTCGCCGCCGCGCTGCTCCGGGGCGGGGCGCGCATCCTGCAGCTCCGCTGGCCGGGGGCGAGCGCGCGCGAGCTCCTCGCCGCGGCGCGGGCGATCCGTCCGCTCGCGCGCGCGGCCGGCGCTCTCTTCCTGGTGAACGACCGTCCCGACGTCGCGCGCGCCGCCGAGGCCGACGGCGTGCACCTCGGCCAGGACGACCTGCCGGTCGCGGCCGCTCGCCGCGTGCTCGGCGCGGGAGGCCGGATCGGCGTCTCGACCCACGACCTCGAGCAGGCGCGGGCCGCCGAGGCCGCGGGCGCCGACTACATCGGCGTGGGTCCGATCTACGCGACCACGACCAAGCCCGACGCGCTCGCGCCGCGCGGCCTGGCGCTGGTCTCCGACGTGCGCGCCGCCGTCCGCTGCCCGCTGGTGGCGATCGGCGGCATCACGCCCGGGACGGCGGCGGCGGTGCGGGCCGCGGGCGCCGACGCCGTGGCGATGATCGGCGCGCTCGTGCGCGCCGAGGATCCCGCGGCGGCGGTGCGCGACGCGCTCGCCCGGCTCTCCGCCTAGCAGGGTGCTGAAAAACGGGTCCCGTTCTTCGTGGAGCGGGTCGCGCGGGGCCGGGCTCCCCGCCGCGCCTTCGATTCGCCGCAG
>WNFW01004273.1_pt1 | contig 10022 bp, 8 predicted proteins | sample 5400131 | NCBI WGS metagenome assembly WNFW01 (sample SAMN13153362, study PRJNA577476) | soil metagenome | isolation source: 20 cm soil or saprolite under grassland replicate 1 | place: USA:California | collected 2016-06-15
AGCGCGCGCGAGCGGCGCGGGTTGACGCTCGCGGACGTGCAGGCGCAGACGAAGATCCGCGGCAGGTACCTGCGCGCGCTCGAGGCGGAGGAGTGGGACGTGCTGCCGAGCGCCGCCTACGCGAAGGGCTTCCTGCGCACCTATGCGAGGCTCGTCGGGATCGACGCGGACGCGCTGGTCGACGAGTACCGGCGGCAGGTCGAGGCCAAGCTCGAGCCGCCCCACCTCGTGCCGTTCGGCGACCCCGTGCTCGAGGGGCGCGAGCCGCTGCCCGGGCTCGACGAGCGGCGGCGGTGGGGCCGGCCGCTCCTCGCGGGGGCGGCCGTCGCCGTCCTCACCGTGGCGCTCGTGCTCGCGATCGCCGCGGGGCTCGGCGGCGAGAAGACGCATCACCGCCACCATCGCGGCGGTGGGACGAAGCACCACGGGCAGGCGCACCGCTCCGAGGCCGCGCCGTCGGGCTCGCTGACCCTCCGGCTTCACACCATCAACGGCGTCCAGCTGTGCCTCGTGAGCGCGAGCGAGCCGCTGATCGACGCGCAGGCGCTGAGCGCCGGCACGGGCGCGGGGCCGTTCTCGGGGCGCCGGTTCCGCCTCGACTTTGACAGCTACGGCGGCGGCGCGGTCAAGGCGCGCTTCGACGGGCATCGGGCGAAGCTCCATGCGCGACGGCGGGCGTCGTTCTTCATCACCGAGCACGGCGTCAGCCGGACCCCCTTCCGCGGGCCCCACTGCCCATGACCGTCAGGGCCGGCATCGTCGTCACCGGGACCGAGCTCCTGACCGGGCGGGTGAGCGACCGCAACGGGCCTTGGCTCGCGGAGCGCCTCGGCGAGCTCGGGGTGGAGGTCGGGCAGATCCTCACGGTCGGCGACCGTCCGGTGGACCTCGAGGAGGCGCTTCGGTTCGTGGCTGCACAGGGTGCCGACCTCATCGTGACGAGCGGTGGGCTCGGGCCGACCGCCGACGACCTCACCGCCGAGATCGTCGCCCGGTTCGCCGGCCGGGAGCTCGTCCTCGATCGCGAGATGGAGGGGAAGATCGAGGCGATCGTCGGGCGCTTCGCGCGGACGATGCGGTTCGATCCCGAGGCGCGCCAGGCGGCGAACCGCAAGCAGGCGATGGTGCCGGACGGCGCCGCGGTGCTCGACCCCGCGGGTACCGCGCCGGGGCTGGTCGTGCCCGTTGACGAGGGCCCGGCGGTGATCGTCCTGCCCGGACCGCCGCGCGAGCTGCAGGCGATGTGGCCGGTCGCGATCGCGACCGCCCCGGCGCAGGAGGCCCTCGCGCGAGCCGAGCCGTTCGTGGAGCGCCGCGTGCGGCTGTTCGGGCTGCCGGAGTCCGAGATCGCCCAGTCGCTGCGCGAGATCGGCGCCGAGACCGATCTTGCGGCGCTCGAGATCACGACGTGCCTCCGCCGCTCGGAGCTCGAGGTCGACATCCGCCACCGCCCCGGGGCCGAGGACGCGGCCGAGCGCGTGGTCGAGAGGATCGTCGCGCGCCACGGCCCGCTCGTCTTCAGCGTCGACGGCGGCTCGCTCGACGAGCAGGTCGCCGACCTGCTCCACGGGCACCGCCTCGGGCTGGCGGAGTCGTCCACCGGCGGGCTGCTCGCCGCGCGGCTCATCGAGCGGCCGGGGGCCTCGGACTACGTGGCGGGCGGCGTGGTCGCCTATTCGAACGAGGCGAAGGTCGAGCTCTTGGACGTGCCGGCGGAATTGATCGAGCATCACGGCGCGGTCTCGCCGGAGGTCGCCGCGGCCATGGCGGATGGCGTCCTCGAGCGCTTTGGCGCCGACACCGCCTGCGCGATCACCGGGGTTGCCGGGCCCGGCGGCGGCACCGACGCGAAGCCCGTCGGCTACGTCTGCATCTGCGTCGAGCTCGCGGACGGCACGAGGCTCGCGCGCGATCCGGTCCTCCCGGGCGGGCGCGCGGACATCCGCGACCGCTCGGTGGTGGTCGCGATGCACATGATCCGTCGCGCGCTGCGGGGCGAGGCGCTGCCCGTATAGCGGATCGGCACGAAGGCGCCACGGCCTTGACGCAACCCGCGCGCTCTTCGCGCCGCCCCGGCGCCTACGGTGCGCGGGTGGCGAAGGAGCGATTGGGGAGCCCCAGAGCGCGCCTGTTCGTCGCTCTCGAGCTCCCGGATTGGGTGCGAGAGGAGCTCGGCGCCTGGCAGCGACAGACGCTCGCCGCCGACCCGGCGCTGCGGGCCCCCGACGCGGCGACCCTCCACGTGACGCTCTGCTTCCTCGGCTGGGTTCCCGAGCGGCGGACCCTCGAGGTGGCGGGCATTGTCCGTGGGCTGGAGCGCCGGCCGATCGAGCTCCGGTTCGAGCCCGAGCCGGTCCCGGTGCCGCGCGGGCGCCCTCGCCTGTTCGCGGCCGATGCCCCGAGCGAGGAAGCGGACCGACTCGCGGCCGAGCTCAGCCGCAAGCTCGAGGCGGCGAGGCTCTATGAGCCCGAACGGCGGCCGTTCTGGTCGCACGTGACGATCGCCCGGGTGCGTGCCGAGCGGGCGCCGGCTGGCTCGGGCGGGAGGCGGCGGCGCGCCCGCCCGATGCGCACTGCGGCGCCGCCTCCGGCGCTGCCGGAGCGGCTCGCAGACCCGTTCGGAGCCGTCCGGGTCACTGTCTACCGTTCGATCCTGCGCGCGCAGGGCGCCACCTACGTGCCCCTCGCGAGCACCGACTTGCCGTCGCCCGACCGCACGGGGACGGAGAAGGAGTGATGAAGAAGATGACTGACGAGAAAGCCCCAACGCCGCTGCGCTCCGCCGACCCGAAGGAGGCGAAGGCGCGCGAGGCCGCCCTCGAGGCGGCGGTGACCCAGATCGAGAAGCAGTTCGGCCAAGGCTCCGTGATGAAGCTCGGCGACGACAGCGCGATCCAGGTCGACGCGATCCCCACCGGGGCGCTCTCCCTCGACCTCGCGCTCGGCGTCGGCGGCGTCCCGCGCGGGCGGATCGTCGAGATCTTCGGCCCGGAGTCGTCGGGGAAGACCACCCTGGTCTACCACATCCTCGCCGAGACACAGGCGCGCGGCGGCGTCTGCGCGTTCGTCGACGCCGAGCACGCGATCGACCCGATCTACGCGAAGCGGATCGGCGTCGACACCGACGAGCTGCTCGTCTCCCAGCCCGACTACGGCGAGCAGGCGCTCGAGATCGTCGACCTCCTCGTCCGCTCCGGCGCCGTCGACGTGGTCGCAATCGACTCGGTCGCGGCGTTGACGCCCCGCGTCGAGCTCGAGGGGCAGATGGGGGAGACCCAGGTCGGCCTCCAGGCCCGCCTCATGTCGCAAGCGCTCCGCAAGCTCGCCGGCAACCTCAACCGGGCCAGCACGGTCTGCGTGTTCACGAACCAGATCCGGGAGAAGATCGGCGTCATGTTCGGCTGCTTTTTCTATGACACCCGTGTGACGTTGGCCGACGGCTCGTCAGAGAAGATCGGCAAGATCGTCAACCAGCGAATGCCGGTCGAGGTGATGTCCATGAATCCAGAAACCGGCGAGATATCGCCGAAGAAGATCGTCGAGTACTTCAAGAACGGCGAGACGGACGAGTGGTTGAACTTCGAGGTGGCTGGTGGACGCGGGCGGCACAGATTCACTTGCACGCCCAACCACTTGATATTCACGCCGGCGGGCGAAAAGCAGGCCTTCGAGATCGAGGAAGGGGACGAGGTTCTAGTTGCCTGCAAGCAGTACCGGCTCAGCGACGATCAAATGAAGCTGATCATCGGTAGCGCGCTAGGTGACGGCTCGCTTCGCTACGCCTCCGAGAACAACGTGGCGTTTCGCGTCGGCCACGGCGAGAAGCAGCGCGAGTACTGCGAGTGGAAGCGCGAGATGCTGGCACCTTTCGCCCACGAGATGCGCCCGACGGGCAATGGGATCGGCTTCGACACAATTCCAATGCTTCAGCTCGCGCCGGTCCACCAGGCCGTCTACGCCACCGCCGGTGGCAGGACGGTCAGTGACGAGCTCGTCGAACAGCTCGATGAGCGCGCCGTCGCTGCGTGGTATTGCGACGACGGGTCGTTCTCAGGGCATTTCGACCGCTGGAGTCACGGCAAGGCCGTCATCTGCTGCTCAGCGCTCAGTAACGACGACAAGGAACGCATTGCCGTGAAGCTCGAGCAACTCGGAATGGGCCGGCCGACCGTCCGCGATCGCGAGCTTCTCTTCAGCGGCGAAAGGGCGCAAAAGTTCCATCAGAAGATCGCTCGGTACGTGCACCCGTCCCTTGATTACAAGCTCCATCCCAGCCTTCGGGGCAAGTTCGAGTGGCAACCTGACACGAGCGATGCGCATCTGAACGGCACTCGTCTGATGTCACGGACGAGCCTTCGCCCGGCGCCGATGAAAGTTCGTCGCAAGTACCGCAAGCCGCCGAGCAGTCGCAAGCAATACCGATACGACCTCCAGATCGAGGGCAATCACACCTACCTCGTCGATCACGTGGTGGTGCACAACTCCCCGGAGACCCAGCCCGGCGGGCGGGCGCTCAAGTTCTATTCCTCGCAGCGCCTCGACATCCGCCGGATCGAGACGCTCAAGGAGGGGACGGAGGCGATCGGCAACCGCGTGCGGGTGAAGGTGGTGAAGAACAAGGTCGCCGCCCCGTTCCGCCAGGCCGAATTCGACATCGAGTACGGCACCGGGATCTCGAAGGAGGGTTGCCTGCTCGACCTCGCGCTCGAGCACGACATCGTCCAGAAGTCGGGCTCGTTCTTCTCCTACGGCGAGCTGCGGCTCGGTCAGGGGCGAACCAACACGAAGCAGTACCTGGCCGAGAACCCGGAGCTGGCGCGGGAGCTGGAGGCGAAGCTCTACGAGGCGCTCGGAATCGAGCACATGCCGGCGCCGCCGCGGGCCGACGACGAGGCGCCGCCGGAGCGCAAGGCGGCCTGACTCGCTCGGACGAGTGGAGGCAGTCGAAGCAGCGCTCGGCGCCCTCGCCCGCAAGGAGCGGACCGTCGCCGAGCTCCGGGCGTGGCTCGCGGCGCAGGCGTTCGAGCCCGACGTGATCGAGGCGGCGATCGAGCGGCTCCGCGACCTCGGCCAGCTCGACGATGGGCGTTTCGCCCGCCGCTACGCGGAGGACAAGCGCGAGCTCTCCGGCTGGGGGCCGGAGAGGATCGCCGACGCCTTGCGCGAGCGGGGCGTCGGCGCCGAGGCGATCGTCGGGGCCCTCGGTTCCGACCGGGACGCCGGAGAGGAGGCAGAACGCGCGGCGCGGCTGCTCGTCGGTCGCGGCGATGGGCTGCGCGACGAGGTGGCGCGGGGCCGCGCCTTCGCGTACCTGCGCCGGCGGGGCTATCCGGCCGAGGTCGCCTACGACGCGGTGCGCCGCGCCGAGCGGCTCCGCGACGCGGCGTAGGCGCCGCCGGGGCGCTTGCGGAATCCCTGGCTCGGGTCTACGATCTAGGTGCGGCCAGCGGCTGCCTCCGACACGACTGAGAGCTAGAGCCAGAGACTGAACCTAGATGGCGTTCCCGATCGATCTCACGAAGGAGGACCTTCGAACAGCGCCCGCTTGAGCTAGAGCGGGGCGAGCCGCGCCCGTCAGGGCGCGGCCTGGACAGCCGAGGTGAGTGTCGCCGGCGCCGCCGGCCGGCCGGCCCGTCATGGCCGGTTGGTTCAAGCGACCAAAGCCCGCCGCGCGGCGGGGGAGAGGACGGCGATGGAGTCACGCTCGCTGTGGTCCGGGTGGCGGCGCGCCGGCTCGGTGGCCTCCGAGCCCAAGCGCGCGGAGCCGGATCCCCCTCCCGCTCCCGACACGGAGCTTCAGGCACGCCGCGCGGAGATCGCGCGGATGGAGGAGCAGGCGCTGCGCGAACGGGAGTCGCTCGCTGTCCAGAAGACCGACCTCGAGCGTCGTGCGCAGGCGCTCGAGGATCGCGAGCGCAATCTCGAGCTCCAGGCGGAGGAGCTGAAGCGGGCGAAGCGGGTTCAGCGTCGCGAGCTCGAGCGCATCTCCGGGCTCAGCGCGAGCCAGGCGAAGGACCTGCTGCTCGCCGACGTCGAGCGCGAGGCGCGCCGCCAGGCGGGCCTCCGCCTCGTCGAGCTCGAGGAGCAGACGAGGCGCGAGGCGGAGCGGCGGGCGCGCAGCATCCTCTCGGTCGCCGTTCAGCGCCTCGCGGCGCGCCACTCGAGCGAGACCACCACGAGGCTCGTCGAGCTCCCGAGCGATGAGATGAAGGGCCGGATCATCGGCCGCGACGGGCGCAACATCCGGGTCTTCGAGAAGCTGACGGGCGTCGACGTGATCATTGACGAGACGCCGAACGCCGTCATGCTCTCGAGCTTCGACGGCGTGCGGCGCGAGATCGCCCGGATCACGCTCGAGCGGCTGATCGCGGACGGGCGCATCACGCCAGCATCGATCGAGGCGACCTACGAGCAGGCGCAGGAGGAGATCAACGCGCGGATCGTGGAGGAGGGGGAGCGAGCGGCGCTCGAGGCGCACGTCAACGGCCTCGACCCGAAGCTCGTCGAGCTCCTCGGGCAGCTTCGGTTCCGCACGAGCTACGGCCAGAACGTCCTCGACCACCTGGTCGAGTCGGCGAACATCGCCGGGCTCGTGGCCGGCGAGCTCGGCGCCTCCGTCGAGACCGCTCGGCGCGCGACGCTGCTGCACGACATCGGGAAGGCGGTCGGACACGAGGTCGAGGGGACCCATGCCACGGTCGGGGCCCGCATCGCAAGGCGGCAGGGCGAGAGCGAGGCGGTCGGGCACGCGATCGAGGCTCACCACAACGAGGTCGAGCCGCGGACGGTGGAGGCGGTGATCGTGCAGGCGGCGGACGCGATCTCCGGCGCCCGCCCGGGCGCTCGAGGCGAGGCCCTCGAGGAGTACGTCTCTCGCCTTCGCGACCTCGAGGACATCGCCTCACGGCATCCGGCGGTTGAGCGGGTGCTGGCGATGCGGGCGGGCCGCGAGGTGCGGATCATCGTCGACCCGGGCGCCGTCGACGACGAGGGAGCGGCGCTGATCGCGCACGAGGCGGCCACAGCGATCGAGCGCGAGGTCCCGCATCCGGGCCGCATCAAGGTCACCGTGATCCGCGAGAGCCGGGCGAGCGCCTGGGCCGATTAGCAGCGGGCCATCGGTAGGATCGCGCCCGCACGAATGGCGCTCCCGCTCGCGAACATCGACCACACCCTCTTCTTCGTCCTCGGGATCATCCTCGTCGTATCCGCCGTCGTCGTCGCGGTCGCGGGCCTGCGGTTCGAGTCGTTCCCGCCGAATCGGCTCGCGCTGCTCGGTGTTCTCGTCTGGTTCGTGGCGCTCGTGGGCGGGACGACGACCTTCGCGGTGCTGAACGCACGTGACGAGCAGCACAAGCAGGAGGCGGAGGAGGCCGCCGCGCCAAGCTCGACCTCGACCGCGGCGCCGACCACGTCCACGCAGACGACGCCGACGACATCGACATCGACGACGTCCACGTCCACGAGCTCCACGACCGCGACCTCGACGGCGGCGGGCGGGGGCGGGTCGACGGTGAAGATCAGCGCCGACCCCAGCGGCCAGCTCGCCTTCCAGCAGAAGGTGGTCACGGCGCCCAAGGCAGGGCCGGTCACGATCGACTTCACCAACGACTCGCCGCTCGGCCACGACGTCCACGTCGCCGACTCGAGCGGCAAGGACCTCGGCGGAACCAACGTCATCACCGGCGCGTCGACTTCGGCAACGGTGAACCTAAAGCCCGGCAAGTACACGTTCTTCTGCTCGGTGCCCGGGCATGAGGCGGCCGGGATGAAGGGCACGCTTACGGTCAAGTGAGGCGCCTGCAAACCGTCGCATCTCGGCGTCCTCGCCCGATCGTCTCGCTCACGTACGCCTCCAGTACGCTCGCTTCGCCGATCGAGCTGCGTCCTTGAGCCGCTCGGCTTTCGCCGCCTCCTAACATCCACCCGCGATGGCGTCCTACCACGTCACGACGTTCGGCCCTGGTCATTCCCCTGTAGAAGCGCGAGTTCTGTGCGGGTGATGTCGGAGGAGAACGTCAAAACCGTCCTCGACGCGGCTGCGGCCTTCAATCGTGGCGACGTGGATACGTGGCTTGAGCAGTGGGTGGCCGACGACATCGACCACCGGGCGATCGAGGGTGCACCTGATGACCCGGGCCCGATCCACGGCAAGGACGCCCTGCGGGCTTACGTGCAGGACTGGCTCGGCATGTTCGACGATTTCAGGAGCGAGCCCGTTGACCTGATCGACGCAGGAGAAGACAAGGTCATCGCGGTCACGAGGATCAGTGGCCGTGCCAAGCTCAGCGGCGTCGAGACGGATCTGACTTACGCAGCTCTCTATACGATCCGAGACGGGAAGATCGTGCGGGGGCGCGAGTACTGGACGCGAGACGAGGCCCTCGAAGCCGCCGGGCTGCTGGGAGAGTAGGGCGGGTCATGCTGCCAAAGCGCTACCACGTCACGACGTTCGGCTGCCAGATGAACGAGCACGACTCCGAGCGCATGCGCGGAATGCTCGAGTCGCTCGGCTACGACCAGGCCCCCGACCGCTCCGCGGCCGACTTGATCCTCTTCAACACCTGCTCCATCCGCGAGAAGGCGGACAGCCGGTTCCTCGCGCACCTCGGCGAGGCGAAGCGGCTGAAGCGCGAGCGGCCGGAGCGGATCGTCGGCGTCGGCGGCTGCTGGGCGCAGTCGGTGAAGGACGAGCTCTTCGAGCAGTTCCCCTTCGTGGACGTGGCGTTCGGACCGGGCCAGATCCACCGGCTCGGCGAGTTCCTCACCTCGGATTCCCTCGCCGCCCAGGGCTTCTTCGAGTTCGAGGGATTCTCGGGCGACCTCCCAGCGAAGCGCGAGCGCCCGTTCCAGGCCTGGGTCCAGATCTCCCAGGGCTGCAACTGCGTGTGCGCGTACTGCATCGTGCCGCAGACGCGCGGGCGTGAGCGCAGCCGTGACCCGCGTGACCTCGTCGCCGAGGTCGAGCGGCTAGCGGCCGACGGCGTCCGAGAGGTGACGCTGCTCGGGCAGAACGTCAACAGCTACGGCCGCGATCTCGACCGCTCGCGGAGGGTGACCTTCGCCGAGCTTCTGGCGATGGTCGACGGCGTCGCAGGCATCGAGCGCATCCGCTACACAAGCCCGCACCCAAAGGACATCCGCGAGGATGTGATCCGGGCCCACGCCGCGCTCGCCGCGCTGTGCGAGCACATCCACCTGCCGCTCCAGTCGGGGTCGAGCCGGATCCTGAAGGCAATGCGCCGGACCTACAACCGCGGGCGCTACCTCGACCGCGTCGCGCAGATCCGCGAGCGCGTGCCCGACTGCGCACTCACCACGGACATCATCGTCGGCTTCCCGGACGAGACCGAAGCCGACTTCGCCGAAACGCTCGAGGTCGTCGACGAGGTTGGATTCGACGGCGCGTTCACGTTCATCTACTCGCCGCGGCGCGGCACCGAGGCGGCTTCGCTCCCCGGCCAGGTTCCCGACGATGTGAAGCGGGAGCGCATGCAACGGCTCGTCGAGCTCGTCCAGCGCCGCGCGCGCGAGCGGGCCGAGCGCTTCGTCGGCCGCACCTGCGAGGTGCTCGTCGAGGGGCCGAGCCGCACGGATCCGGGCCGCCTTCGCGGGCGCAACCGGCACAACAAGACGGTGAACTTCGAGGGTACGGCGGCGCCTGGCGAGCTGGTCGGCGTGGAGATCGACTCGGTGACCTCGACGACGCTCGCCGGTCGCGAGGTCCTCGCCTCGCGGCGCCTCGCGCCAGCGCCCGCCGGGCGATGAGCGTTCGCTTCGTCTGCTGCGTCGAGGCGGGGCGCCTCGAGGGCGAGGCGCTGCTCCTGTGCGAGTCGCTGCGGCGGTTCGGCGGGCGGTTCGCGGCGGCGCCCGTCGTCGCTTACAGCCCACGGGCCACAGACGCCGTCGCCGAGCGCACCCGCGCCGGGCTCGAGCGCCTCGGCGTGTCCCTCGTCGCCGAGGAGCTCAACACGGACCACGCGGGGAACGCGATCGCGAACAAGCTGTACGCGGGCGCCGAC
>WNFW01004277.1_pt1 | contig 10017 bp, 10 predicted proteins | sample 5400131 | NCBI WGS metagenome assembly WNFW01 (sample SAMN13153362, study PRJNA577476) | soil metagenome | isolation source: 20 cm soil or saprolite under grassland replicate 1 | place: USA:California | collected 2016-06-15
TGCAGGCGGGGTTCGCCCGACCGTCCGTCGACTTGGTCAGGATCGAGATGCCGCCCGAGAGCATGCGCGACATCGGCCGGTTCTCTCTCTTCATTGAAGGAGCGCTGCCAGGCGTGCCGCTCGAGGAGGGCTCCGCGGCTCTGGAGAAGGGGCTGGAGCGGGCGATGGACGAGACGGGCGTGTGCGGCGTGCCGCGCAATTGGTTGGAGTGCGTCGCCAGGGCACCCTAGGTCAGTCCGCTGGTCCCGTTAGAAACTCGAGTCGGGCATGGGCGGCGCGCAACGCCGCCTCGACGGCCTCCGACGTCCCCCCCCGCGCAAAGATGAACCCCGGGTAGCGCGACCCTTCCGGCCACGGCACGAGCGTCTGGCCGGGGTGCGCGGTAATCACGACCTCCTCGACCAGCGGTACCTTCCGAGCATCATCGACGCCCCGCACATCCCGCAAGACACCCGCCCCTGGGATGGGAATCATCATCACGCCCGATGCCTGCGCTTCGCGCTCGAGTGTCGGGATCGGCATGCCCAGGGCGTGCCGAATAATGATCTCCTCGAGCGACGCATACCGCATCTCGCCTCCCGCATCCCGGCTCTCGAATCGTAGCGCCCCACTGCACCGACCTCCGATCGGGCGCGCCGCGAGCTCGATCAGCCACGCCCCGCGGGCGTTGTAGCGGACCTCGGCATGGATCGGTCCTTCCCGCAGACCGAGCGCACCCACCGCGGCCTGCACGCACGCGGCCACCTCCTGCTGTGCCGCGGGCGCGAGGCGTGACGGCGTGACGTAGATCGTTTCCTCGAAGAACGGGCCCTCCAGGGGGTCGGGCTTGTCGAAGATCGCGAGCACGGTCAGCGCGCCGTGTGTCACGAGCCCTTCCACCGCGACCTCGGGACCGGGCACGAACTCTTCGACGAGAAGCGATCGAGATGCGGGATGCGGGACGTGGGATGCGTGCTGCCCTACGCCTCCCGCATCACGTATCTCGCATCCCGCCTGCGCGAGGATTCTCTTGATGCGTTCGAACGCCGCCACGAATTCGGCCGGCGTGTCGGCACGGATTACGCCGCGCGATGCGGAGAGCCGCAACGGTTTCAGCACGCAGGGGTACGAGGCGCCGCGCGCGAACCGGTCGGGGTCCGCTGCGGTCGTCAGCAGCTCGAACCGGGGAGCGGCCACACCAGCAGCGGCGAAGAGCCGCCGCTGCTCGTGCTTGTCGCGCGCGGCGACGGCCGCCGCGACCGGATTCCCGCGGAGCCCGAGCTCCTCCGCGACGGCGGCGGCGACCACGGCCGTGTCGTCGTCCACCGCCACGACGCCGTGCAGCACCTGGCTGCGCGCGAACGCCCGCGCCTGCCCGGCGGCTCGCGCCGGGTCGGCGAAATCGAGTGTGATGAGTCCGACGGGGTTGGCCCGCTCGAAGGTGCTGGGCCGCTCTGACGCGACGGTCACCTCGACGCCGAGCCGCCGAGCCGCTTCGACGAATGCGACGGTGCGGTAGGTGAGGGTCGGCAACAACAGCAGCAGCCGGGGCGCGGGGCGCAGCACGCTGCGCCCTTACTTCTTCGCGGCGGCGAAGTAGGGATTGGAGCCGGCGGCGTGGTCGGTGATGTCGACGATCCCCTTCACGTCTGGGACGTGCTGCTGCAGCATCGCTTCAATTCCCTGGCGTAGGGTGACATCGGCCATCCCGCATCCCTGGCAGCCGCCGGCCATGCGGACCATGACCACGGCGTCCTGCACGTCGATCAGTTCCACGCGACCGCCGTGCCGGGCGACCATAGGATTCACTTGGCTTTCGAACAGGTCGGCGACGCGTTCGTACAGCGCGTCGTCTGCGGTCGCGCTCCCCGGAGCGGCAGGCTTGGCTGCCACGGCCGGCTGGCCGCCCGCGAGCGCGGCGCGGATCGCCTGGCCGACCGCCTTTCCCACCACGGGCCAGGGCGCGGGGTTGCGCTTCACCACGGTGACGAGGTTGCCCGACACGATGACCTCGCTCACGTCCGCCCCGGGGATGGCGAAAATCGCCTCGGGGAGCGGAGAGCCTCGCGCCTCGTCGGGCGAGGCGAACCGCCGCGCGCCGCCCGCGTGGATCGGCTCGCTGACCAGAAACTTGCAGCGGCCGTTGTCTATCGGCTCGGCGGTGATGCGGATGTCGACGGTGCCCATGGTCTCAACTTAGCTCGCCGCCCCCGTCGCCGCAGGCACGGGCCGCAGCTGTCGGGCCGCCTGTACCATGTTGCGGAGCGACGGCAGCGTCTCCTCCCATCCGCGTGTTTTCAACCCGCAGTCGGGGTTCACCCAGATCTGCCGGTCGCCGAGCACCTCCTGCATGCGCTTGAGGGCCTGCACGATTTCCGCGGTACTCGGTACCCGGGGCGAGTGGATGTCGTAGACACCCGGCCCGATCTCGTTGGGATAGCGATACTCTTTGAATCCCTCGAGCAGCTCCGACCCGGAGCGCGCGTTCTCGATCGAGACGACGTCCGCGTCCATTTTCTCGATCACGCGGATGACGTCGTTGAATTCGCTGTAGCACATGTGCGTGTGGATCTGGGTCGCGTCCGACACGCCAGCCGTCGCCAGCCGGAACGCGTTCACCGCCCACTCGATATAGCCCGACCACTCGGCCCGGCGCAGCGGCAGGCCCTCCCGCAGCGCAGGCTCGTCGATCTGGATCACCCGAATCCCCGCCGCGGCCAGGTCCATCACTTCGTCGCGGATCGCCAGAGCCAGCTGCTTCGCCGTCTCCGCCCGTGGCTGATCGTCGCGCACGAACGACCACTGCAGGATCGTGACGGGGCCGGTGAGCATGCCTTTCACCGGGCGCGCGGTCTTCGATTGTGCGAACGTGCTCCAACGCACCGTCATCGCCTTGGGGCGGGAGACGTCGCCGTAGATGATCGGCGGCTTCACGTAGCGGCTGCCGTACGACTGCACCCAGCCGTGCTCCGTGAAGGCAAACCCTTCGAGCTGCTCGCCGAAATACTCCACCATGTCGTTGCGCTCGAACTCGCCGTGCACCAGGACATCGAGCCCGAGCTCCTCCTGCAGCTTGAGGGTCCGCGTGATCTGCTCGGCGATGAACCCGTCGTACTCCGCGGGCGACAGCTTACCATCGTGCAGCTTCTTACGGGCGTTGCGCACCTCGGCCGTCTGCGGGAACGAGCCGATGGTGGTCGTCGGGAACAGTGGAAGGCGCAGCTGTTTCTTCCGCCGCGCGGCGTGCGGCGACGAGCGGCGCATGTCGTGCTCGGTGACACCCCGGGCGCGCTGCTTGACCGCGGGATTGTGAGTCCGTCGCGAGGTGCGTCGCCCCGTGAGCGCGCGCGCGTTGGCGTCGAGCTGCGCCGTCACGCTGTCCCGCCCCTCGCGCAGCGCCCGCGTCAGGGTCGCCACCTCGCCGAGCTTCTGCTTGGCGAAGGCGAGCCACCCTTTCAATTCGCTGTCGAGCCGCGTTTCCAAGTCGACGTCGATCGGCACGTGCAAGAGCGAGCACGACGGTGCCACCCACAACTGGGCCGCGCCAGCCCGCTCCTGGGCGTCTTCGAGCTGGCGCAGCGCCGCAGGGAGGTCCGCCTTCCAGATGTTCCGTCCATCAATCACGCCGAGCGACAACACCTTGCCTTCGCGCCCGCCCCCCGCCGGCCACGCCTGGACCAGCGCGTCGAGGCGTCCGCCGGCACGCACGGCATCGATGTGGAGCCCGGCGACCGGCAGCTCGAGCGCCGTCGGCAGGTTGTCGTCGAGCGCTGCGAAATAGGTGGCGACCAGGAGCTTCACCTTTGGCGCCCGCTCCGCGAGGAACCGGTAGGCGTGCAGGAACACAGCCCGCTCGGCGGGCGTGCGGTCGAGCGCGAGGCACGGCTCGTCGAGCTGCACCCAGGTCGCGCCGGCGGCGGCAAGACGCGACAGCACCTCCGCGTATACCGGCAGCAGCGCGTCGAGCAGCGTGAGCCGGTCGAAGCGCGCCGTGCGAGCCTTGCCAAGGAGCAGGAACGTCACCGGTCCGATCAGCACCGGCTTGGTGTGCAGGCCCAGCGCCTTCGCCTCCTGGAACTCGTCCACGGGCTTCGAGGACGAGAGCCGGAACGCCTGGCCCGGGTCGAATTCAGGCACGAGATAGTGGTAGTTCGTATCGAACCACTTCGTCATTTCCATCGCCGTCACGTCCCGCCCGCCCGACTGCACGCCACGCGCCATCGCGAAGTACGTGTCGATGTCCACGGGGCCGCCGGCCCAGCCGTAGCGCTTTGGCACGGCGCCGACCAGCGCGCACGTGTCGAGCATGCGGTCGTAGTACGAGAAGTCGTTCGACGGGAGGAGATCGATGCCGGCGTCCTGCTGCATCCGCCAGTGGCGGGCGCGCAGCTCGGCGCCGGTCTTGAGCAGGTCGGGCAAGGAGACCTTGCCGCCCCAGTAGCCTTCGGTGGCGCGCTTCAGCTCACGCGCGGCCCCGAGGTGCGGGAATCCGAGATTGTGCGCGATGGGCATAGGGCATGGAATCTACCTACGCCCGGCGCCCGACGTAAACGTGGCGTGCCGGCGGGGCCGGCGTCAGGGTTTATGCGGGTTGCGCGGCTTCCGTTGCCCGGGTGGGACCCAGTCGGGGAGGCGCCCCGGCGGCGCGCCGCCGGCCGCGCGCGCCAGGCCCGCGGCCGCCTGCGCCGGCGTGGCCCCCCGCGCCACGCCCGCCTGGACCTGACCCGGCAGGCCGAGCAGGTCGCTCGGCGACCGGCCGGCGCTGATCATCCCCTGTACCAACTGGAAGGCCTGCCCCGTCGGCACGCCGAGGGCCGCCAGCGTGGCGGCGACCTGGAGCGTGAGGGCGGCATCGTACGGCGGCCCGCTGGCGCGCACCAGGTCGGCCACCTGGCGGCCACTGAGCCCCGCGTTGAGGGCATCGGCCCCGCCCTCCACGAGGTGGCCGCTCGGTGCCGCGACGCCAGCGTCGCGCACCGCCTCCCTCGCCTCACCGAGGCGTGCGGCCAAGGCGCGCACCGCCGCGATCACGCGCTCGGCCGGTACGCCCTTGGCGGCACCCTCGATCGCCTTCTGCACGAGTGGATCGACCGGGAGGTCGCGCGCCGCGGCATCAGCCGCAATCCGCCGGACGGCCCGCTGCACGTCTGGCGAAACCCGCCCGTCGAGGCGCGGCGGCACGTCCTGGGCGGCGAGTCCGCCCGCAAGGAGCGTCGCGAGGACGAGGCCGACGGTGAGTCCGGTGGTCCTCACAGCGTGTGCCCCCCTGGCGCGCTCACGGCGACCACGCTGTTGCGGCGACCGAAGCCGTCGTCCACCGCGGGCGCGGCCGGGTCCACGATCCAGCGCGCACCATCCACCACGAAGGCGTACTGATGCTGGCCGACGGGGAGCGCGAGCGTGGTCGTCCACACGCCGCTCGTCCCGGCCGGCACGAGCGGTGCAATGCTGCGGTCCCACTGATTGAAGGTGCCCGCCACCGCTACGCGTCGAGCGCCGGGCGCGTACAACACGAACCGCACGAGCACAGAATCACGCAGGCCGGCGCGCGCCTGGGTGCCGGGACCAAGCGGTGGCGCGGGTGCAGCTCGGCCGAGTAACAGCGCGAGAGCGGCCGCCGCCGCGAGCCCGCCTGCCCACACGGTCCAGGGACGTACCCGCAGCCGCAGCTCGACGTCCCGCGGCGTGTTGAGCCACCGCCAGACACGGTTGGCGGGCGCGTCGCCGGCGTGGCGGCGCACGGTGGCCATCACCCGCTCGTCGAGCGCCGGCGACAGCGCGACCGGCGCGCGGTCCGCCGCGCCGACCAGGCGCAGCGCTTCCTCGCCCTCGGCTCGGAGCTCAGGCGGCAGCTCGGCGAGTGTCAGCTCGCCGTCCAGCAACCGCTTCACCAAAGCGTGATAGCCCGTCTTCATAGATGCTCCTTCATCAACTCCCGCAGGCGGTCGTACGCGCGATGCATCCGCATCTTGAGCGAGGCCACCGTCGCGCCCGTGACCCCGGCGATTTCCTCGTACGCCAACCCTTCCGTATGCTTCAGCACGAAGACCTCGCGCTGCTCCGGGGTCAGGTGCTGGAGCGCCTGCTCCAACGCGTGCGCGCGCTCCACCTGCTCGTACTCACCGTCCGGCCGATCGGGCGCCGCAAACAACTCGTCGGTCGAATCGAGAGGTCGCTCCTGTCGCTGCCGCTGCCGCCGCTCGGCGTAGCATCGGTTCCGCAATATCAGGAACAGCCACCCCGCAAACTTGTCCGGCTCGCGGCAGTCCGCCAGGCGATCGAATGCCCGCACCAGCGCGTCTTGCACCGCATCCTCGGCGACGTCCCGAGAGCCGAGCATGCGCGACGCGTAGCGCGCGTAGCGATCGCGGTAGCGCCGCACCAGGACGGCATAGCGCTCTACGTCGCCCGCCAGCACCGCCCGCACGACTTCTGCATCCGTCGCCTCGCCCTCAAAACCCAACAGAGCCCCCACCGCCGGAAGTGATTCAGGGTATGGTAGGGGACCGGGGTATGGCGGGCAACCAGTCCCAACTTAAAGAGTCGCCGCCGATCGGTTTAGTAACGCCCTGCCCGGTAAGCACTTCCGGTTGTGGGCGTTACCTGGCCCTGGTTTCGACAGTCTTCATGGCGTCATGCCTTACGATACGACACTGGTGCCCGACCGCCATCTGTTGGACCAGGTGGCACGAGGCGAGGCGGATGCCCTGCGCGCCCTGTACCGGCGTTACGGCTCGAGCATCTACGCGCTCGCCTACGGCATGCTCGTCGACCCGGGCGACGCGGAAGAGGTCGTTGCCGAGACGTTCGCACACGTGTGGCGCGCCGCTGCACGGTTTCTCGCAACGACGAACCAGTCGGTGTCGACCTGCATCAAGGAGATCGCACGAAGCCGTGCCCGCGGCCTGCTGCTGGCGCGGGACTGGCCGGACCGACCGAGCCCGCCTCCCAGGCAGGGCCCGCACATCACGATGATCGAGGAGGTCGTATGACCAACAAGCTTCTCGGGCTGGCGGTTGCGCTGGCGCTGCCGACGATGGTGGCGGCGCAGACACCCCAGATCCCAAACGAGCGCGTGCACTCGCAAGGTGCGGCGCACCGTGCAAAGCATCGCCGCGGAGACGTGGTGACGGTCGCGCACACGCGTAACCCCAACGCGGCGACCCCTGCCGTGCGGGCCACGCCGGCCGTTCCCGGGCACGGCATCGTCCCTACCGTACGCGCCAAGCGCGCTACGCCCGCGGTGCCCGCTCACAAGGGCGGCCAGTCGGGTAGTCACCGACCCTAGCCGTCGCCGGCTACTACTTCGATCGATAGCGTAGGGGCGCAGTCCGCTGCGCCCCTATTTGCGTTCCCCGCGGTTTCCGTCCGCCGCGGCGTGGGCTAGCTTTGCAGCCGTGAGGCGGAGGATCGTCGTGCTGCTGGTGGCGGCGAGTACACACGCAGCGCCGGCAGCGGCCCAGGTCGATGGGTCAGTCGGCGTGGGCGCGGGTACCGTCCGCTACCCCGGGGGAACGAGCTTTGGCTCGGCCATCATCTCGCCGAGCGTTCGGTATACCAGCGACCCGTTTGTCGCGGACCTTTCGAGTTCGATTGCGTCGCTCCCTGGTGGAGATTGGGCCGGCCTGGGCCTAGCGGATTTGTCGGCGCTCACCCCGGCATCCGCCGGCGGACGCCAGCTCGGCGTCGAAGGGACCTTCGCGGGCACCACACGCACAGGCGCCGGCCCGACCGCAGCGGCGCACGTGATGGGCGAGGTGCGCTGGTCCGCCGCCACCTGGGGAGCGGAGCTCGCGGCCGGTCCCTCTACCGGGCTGATTTCGGGTGCGCTGCCCGTGACGGCCCTCCACACCCGCGCGCGCGTGTGGTGGCGACCCAACGCCGCCGTGACCGCGCCGACGGTGCAGCTGAGTCTCGAGCCGACGCACTTTCCCGATGGCTGGTTCACCGATGCGGGGGCGGGCGCGACGGTGGAGCGTGGTCGTGCGGTCGTATCCGTCTGGACCGTGGCACGCCTCTCATCGACGTACGGCTCGACCGCGGCGGGCAGCGCGTACCTGCAAGTCTTCGTGAAACCACGCGTGTCGCTGGAGGTCGCGGGCGGGAGCTCGCTCAGCGACCCCTACCAGGGCCTCCCCCGCGCGGGGTTCGTCACATTCGGCGTGCGATTCCACAAATCGCCCCGCCCGCCGCCAGCCGCCGTCCCCCGGTGGGCCCCTCTCGTGCCGGAACCACGTGGCGACAGCCTGGTCGTGCGGTTCCGTATGCCCCGCGCCCGCTCGGTCGCAATCGCGGGAGACTGGAATGCCTGGCAACCGGTGCGGCTCCGGCTCTCGGGCGACGATGTCTGGGAGGGCACGCTCAGGCTGCGACGCGGCTTGTACCATTTCAACCTGCAGGTGGACGGGTCCGACTGGGTCGTGCCCAACGGTGTCGCTACGGTCCCCGACGGGCTGGGGGGGATGGTGGCGGTGCTGGTCGTACCCTAAGAGCTAGACGCACAGACGCGTAGACGCACAGTTCCTTGACGGCGGTCCCGGCGACTCGTACTGTCGGAGCGGCGTGCTGCTTTGCTCTTCTCCCTCCCCGAGGTCATCATCATGGGCAAGATCAACTGGGGTCGCGTCGTGCTGGGCGGGCTGCTGGCGGGCGTGGTGCTGAACGTCGTCGATTGGCTCACGTACGGCGTGTGGCTGAAGGCGGACATGGCCGCCGCGATGCAGGCGCTCGGCAAACAGCCGGGTGCGATGGACAGCGCGATTCCGTTGTGGGTGGCGCTCGATTTCGTGTCCGGGATCGGCCTCCTGTGGGTGTACGCAGCCATTCGGCCACGGTTCGGCGCTGGAGCGAAGACGGCTGTGATCGCGGGGCTTGCCGTGTGGTTCTTCGTCGGCCTGCTGCACGCGATCGGTGAATCACCCATGGGGTTCATGCCGCAGCGACTCACGATGATCGGGACGTGCGTAGCGCTGGTCTCGATTCCCGTCGCGACCGTAGTGGGGGCGTACGTCTACAAGGAGATGTAGCGGGGCACCGAGCGGGAAAACGATAGGGGCGCAGCCTGCTGCGCCCCTAGTTTGTTTTGGTCGCGGAAGACAGCTACTGGCTCAACGGGATCGACGCGCGGGTGTAGATGTAGCGTCCGTTGTACCCGAACGGCGACGCCGCCGCCCAGGGATATGTCCCGAAGTTGTTATTGAACTGCTGGGACGTGTCGCCGAAGCCGTCCACGATGACTTGAGACTTCGGCTGGTCCGGGAAGACGTCGAAGAGATTCCGGACGCCCACCGACAGGTCTATCTGGTTGAAGCGGTACCCTACTTCGGCGTCGACGAGCGTTTTCGCCCCGTACCGCTCCCGGCACAGGCTGCAGAACCCCGGCTGTGCCGAGGAGAACTTGCCGTAGTAGGACCCGCGCGCCAGTGCATGGAACCGACTGAGGGCATAGTCAGCGGTCAGCGTTCCGCGCCAGTCCGGGCGTTCCTCGGTGATGCCGATCCAGGTCACGGTATCGATCAGGCCGGTCTCACCGGTGCCCCTGAATATGGGCGGCAGGGAATCGACCCGGGTGATCGTGTTTTTGGTCCAGTTGACCGCCGCCGTCCAATCGAGCGTGCCTCCTCCCACGCCCGGGACCCGTAGGTTGGCCGTAAGGTCCACGCCTTGGGTACGGGTGTCCAGGCCGTTAGTGAAGTACTGAAGCGCCCCGATGCCGAAGACTCCACTGTCTGCCAGAATCTTGAGCGTGCTATCCTGTTGGAAAGTCCCGCTCAGCATGATGCGATGGTCGATCTTGATGTAGAAGTAGTCCGCCGTGAGCGTTAGGTTGCCCGTGGGTGAGTAGGCGACGCCCCCGCTCAGGTTGACCGAGGTCTCGTCGCGCAGCGGCTTCGCCCCGAGCACGCGTGAGGCGTGCGTACCCACCGGGAAGATGCCGACCTGCACCGCCTGATTGGCGATGACGTTGGTGACCACCTTGCTGAAAAACTCTTGGCTGATCCCCGGTGCGCGGAACCCGGTGCTCGCGGCGCCGCGCAC
>WNFW01028459.1_pt1 | contig 10016 bp, 7 predicted proteins | sample 5400131 | NCBI WGS metagenome assembly WNFW01 (sample SAMN13153362, study PRJNA577476) | soil metagenome | isolation source: 20 cm soil or saprolite under grassland replicate 1 | place: USA:California | collected 2016-06-15
CTACCCCCGAGCACCAGTAACACCGGGCCCTCACGCGGAAGGTCGAATCTGCGGTGAGCGTCGGCCGCCGGGATCGTCCGAGACCGCCGCGGCACCGGCCGCCCGGTGATTCGGTACTTCGAGCCGCCGCGTCCGTCGACCGGTAACGCGAGAAAGACGCGCGTCGCAAATGGGGCCGCAAGCCGGTTTGCGAGGCCGAGGTGCGCATCCGCCTCGAGGAGCGCGGCAGGCGTCCGCCGGAGTGCGGCGGCGAGCACCATCGGGCCGGAGACGTAGCCGCCGCTCCCCAGTACGACGTCAGGCCGACGGCGGCGGAGAATCTTCAGGCACGCGGCCGGCGCGCCCGCTGCAGTCACGAGAGCCCGTGCGAGCCCAACCCCGGCCCGCCGCGGCAGACCCGAGCTGCGAAACGTGTCGAGCTCGTAACCCGCCTCAGGAACGAGGCGCGCCTCGACGTGATCCGGCGACCCGGCGAAGCTCACCCGGACGCCGCGCTCTTGCAGCGCCTCGGCGACGGCGAGCGCCGGCAGCACGTGCCCCGCCGTGCCCCCGGCCGCGATCACGCACCTGAGCTCTCGCTGCTCCGCCATGACTGCCCGCGATGTTAAGGAGGATGCCGACCCCCGCGAGAGCGACGATCAGGCTCGAGCCGCCGTAGGAGACGAACGGCAGCGGGATGCCTGTCAGCGGGGCGAGGCCCATCACCGCGGCGATGTTGATTGCGGCCTGGCCGCACACCAGCATCGTCAGGCCGGTAGCGAGAGCCTTCCCGAACGGATCCCGGCAGCGCAAGGCGATGCGCAGACCGACGTAGGCGAAGGTGGCATAGGCCGCAATCAGAGCGGTCGCGCCCACGAGCCCCAGCTCCTCGCCGATGATCGCGAAGATCATGTCCGTATGAGCCTCTGGCAGGAAGTTCGCCTTCTCGATGCTCTGGCCGAGACCGCGGCCGAAGATGCCGCCGGAGCCGAGACCGATCATCGCCTGGACGATCTGAAAGCCGGCTCCTTGCGCATCGTGCCACGGGTTGACGAAGCTGAAGATCCGCGCTCGCCGGTAGGGCTCGAACCAGATCGCGGCCACCCCGAGCGCCGTCGCGATCGCCAGGCCCGCGCCGAGCACGCGGACCGGCGTCCCGGCGACGAGCAGCATCCCGGCGAGCATCACGAAGATCGCGATCGTCGTTCCCAGGTCCGGCTCGAGGATCAGCAGGAGTGCGAACACACAGGCGAGCGCGCCGATCGGGCGCCACAGCTCCTTGAGCGTCGTCGGCGGGCGACGCCGGGCCAGGTAGGCCGCAGCCCAGACGGCGAGCGCCAGCTTCGCGAGCTCGGACGGCTGGAAGACCGCAGGACCGAACGTGATCCACCGGCGAGCGCCGTTGACGGCGGAGCCGAGCACGAGCACGGCCGCGAGCAGCCCGAGGCTCGTGGTCACCAGCACCGGAGCGAGCCTGCGGAGCGCCTCGAAAGGGAAGCGCGCAAACACGAACATCAGCGCCAGCCCGAGCACGGCGTAGATCGCCTGACGCTTGACGTAGTAGGCCGGGTCGCCGTTCTCCAGCGCGGCCGAGGCCGACGTCGCGCTATAGACCATCACCAGGCCGAACGCGACCAGCCCAAAGCTGACCAGCAGCAGCAGTCTGGCCTCGAACTGCCCTTTCGTCACATGGGCAGGTTCGCCACCAGCCGCTTGAACTCCTCGCCCCGCTGCTCGAAGTCGCGGAACTGGTCGTAGCTCGCGCAGGCAGGTGAGAGCAGCACGACCTCGCCGGGCTGGGCAGCGCTCGCCGCGCGGTCGACTGCCGTCGCAAGATCGCCGGCGCGGATCGTGTCGGGGATCGCGCGCGCGAGCTCATCCGCGGTCTCGCCGATCACGTAGACGGCTTGGATGTTCGGGCCAAGCGCCGCAGCGAGCGGTGCCAAGTCCTCGCCTTTTCGGGAGCCGCCGAGGATCAGGCGCACGGGCACGTCCTCGTAGGCCGCGAGCGCACGAAGAGTCGCGGCGACGTTGGTCGCCTTCGAATCGTTGACATAGCTCACGCCGTCGCGCTCGGCCACGAGCTCGAGCCTGTGCGCCACGCCCGTGAACTCGCGCAGACCGCGGGCGATCGTCGCGTCGATGGCGCCGGCGGCCCGGGCGGCGGCCGTCGCCGCTGCGGCGTTCTCCCGGTTGTGCATCCCGCGGAGCGCCGGCTCGGCGGGCAGCGGGTCTTCGGCGGCGAACTCGATCACGCTCGAACGGCCCGGAATCTCGCCGAACGCCCGCGGCACGATCGCGTGATCGGCCTCGGTCTGGTTCTCGAAGATCCGCAGCTTCGCCCGCTGGTAGGCCTCGAATGAGCCATGCCGGTCGAGGTGATCGGGCTCGAGGTTCAGCAGTACCGCGATCCGCGGCCGGAACTCATGCACATCCTCGAGTTGAAACGAGGACAGCTCGACCACGACGAGCTGCTCCGGATCGAGCTCTCCGTCGAGCTCGGAAAGCGCTCGGCCGACGTTGCCCGCCACCGGCGCGCCGAGCATGAAGCCCAGCCATTCGGCCGTGGTGGTCTTGCCGTTCGTGCCGGTGACTCCGAGGATCGGATTCGGGAGCAGCCGGGAGGCCAGCTCGATCTCGCTCCAGACGGGAACCCCGCGCTCCCGGGCCGCGACGACGAGCGACGCGTCGCCTCGCACACCGGGGCTCTTGACGAACAGGTCGACCCCGTCGACCAGCTCGGCCTGCTCGTCGTTCCCGAGCTCACGGTCGACGCGCACCACCTCCACCCCGCGGCGCTCCAACGCTGCGGCCGCGGCGAGCCCGGAGCGCGCGAGCCCGAGCACGAGCACGCGTTCTGGCAGCCCGCTCAGCGGAACCCGCGAAAGTAGCGGTAGTAGAGCGCGAAGGCGGCCGCGCAAAGCAGGCCGGTGACGATCCAGAAGCGAACCATGATCTTGGTCTCGGACCAGGCCTTCATCTCGAAGTGGTGGTGGATCGGTGTCATCAAGAAGATCCGCCGGCCCCAGTAACGGAACGAGAAGACCTGCAGGATCACCGAGAGCGCCTCGATCGCGAAGATGCCTCCGATCAGGAGCAGCAGAAAGATCGTCTTCGTCATGATCGCGAAGGCGGCGAGGGCGCCGCCGATCGCCATCGAGCCGGTGTCACCCATGAAGACCTCGGCCGGGAACGCGTTGTACCAGAGGAATCCGATCGCGCCGCCGATCAGCGCTGCGCCGACGATCGCCAGGTCGAGCTTCGTCTCGAAGCGGTGGCCGGGCGGGCCGGAGCGGATCCACGCGATCACGTTGATCGCCGTGTACGTGAAGAGCGCGATGATTCCCGTGCCGGCTGCGAGGCCGTCCAGGCCGTCGGTGAGATTGACGCCGTTCGCGGCGCCGGCGATGACGAGAAAGAGCAGCCCGTACCACGCCCACGAGAGCTCGAGGTGACCGAGGCCGGGCACGTAGACATTCGTCGGCAGGTGCTGGTGCCGGGCGGCGAGGCCGACGCCGACCGTGATTGCCCCGAGCAGCAGCAGCTTCCAGCGCGCATTGAGCCCGAGCGAACGCCGATGTGTCAGCTTGATGAAGTCGTCGATGAACCCGATCGCGCAGCAGGCGAGCGTGACGAAGAGAACGGTCAGTGCCGGCACCGTGTACCTCCCCAGCGCGAGGTAGGCGGCCGCCGCGACGCCGATCATGAGCAGGCCGCCCATGATCGGGGTGCCCTGCTTCGCGATGTGGTGCTCGGGCCCGTCCTCGCGGATCGTCTGCCCGTATTCCTTCCGGCGCAGGAAGGCGATGAAGCGGGGTCCGGCGAGGATCGAGATCAGCATCGCGGCGAGGCCCGCGATCAGGACGGGGACCATCTAGTAGGGCACCGCCGCCAGTGCTTCCGCCACCGTTTCCAGCTCGAGCACGCGCGCGCCCTTGACGAGCACGCAGTCGCCCGGCTGCAACTCCTCGCGCAGCACGTGGATCGCCTCGGCGGCGTCGGCGACCGAACGTCCCCCGTAGACGCGTGCCTGCGGACCGACGCCGATCAGGACGTCGACACCGATCTCCTCGACGGCCCGGGCCACCTCACGATGGGCGTCCTCACTGTAATCGCCTAGCTCCGCCATCTCTCCGAGCACGGCGACCCGGCCCGGCAACTCGAGCTCCTGGTTGCGCCACTCCGCGAATGTCGTCTCGATGCGTTCGGGTAGATCGAGGCCGAGGACGTCGGCCGTCGCGAGCGCGGTGAGAGCGTTGACCGCGAGATGCCGCGCGGAAAACCCGACCTCGAACGTCCCCAACGAGGTGACGAGGCTCGGCGGCTCGAACGCCCCGAGCGTCACGTCCTCGCCGACGCGAACCACGCGCAGGTCCGACCGTTCGACTCGGAATCCGGCCGGCACGACCGCCGCCCCACCTGCCGGCAAAGCCGCGATCAGCTCTGACTTCGCGCGCACGACCCCCTCGAGCGAGCCGACTTTCTCGAGGTGGACGGGAGCGATCGCCGTCACGACCCCGACGTCGGGACGCGTGTATGCCGCGAGCTCCGCGATCTGCCCGAACCCTCGCATCGCGAGCTCGAGGATGCAGAGCTCGGTGTCCTGCTCGAGGCGGCACAGAGTCAGGGGGACACCGAGCTCGTTGTTGAAGCTGCGCTCGGCGGCGACAGTTCGCCGTTGTCCCGAGCAGATACCGGCGAGAATGTCCTTCGTCGTCGTCTTGCCGATCGAGCCCGTGATCGCGACGACGAGCGCGTTCGAGCGATCGCGAACCGCCTTGCCGAGCGCAGCGAGGGCGGCGAAAGGATCATCGGGGACGAGCGTCGCCGCTGCGCCGCGTGCGCGCGCGTGCTTCCGAAACTCCGAACCGGCGCCGACCGCCACGAACAGGTCGTCCTCCTCGATCCGCCGCGAGTCGATCTGCACGCCGGTCACCGAGTCGGCCCAGGGCTCTACACGCAGCTCGCCCGGCGCGAGCGCCGCGACCTCCTCGAGCGTCAGCGGAATCATGCGCGCGCCACCACGTGCAGCGCTTGCCGTGCAACCTCTCGGTCGTCGAAGGGGATCGTCCGATCGGCGAACTCCTGTCCCTGCTCGTGTCCCTTGCCGGCAATGACGACGACGTCGCCCTCCCGGGCGATGCCGATTGCCCGCTCGATCGCCGCGGCGCGGTCCGGTTCAACCTCGAGTTTCGCTCCCGCTCCCGCCACGACCTCGCCGATGATCGCGCCGGGGTCCTCGCTGCGTGGATTGTCCGAGGTGACGATCGCGACGTCGGAGCGCTCTGCTGCGATGCGCCCCATCATCGGCCTTTTGCCCCGGTCGCGGTCGCCGCCGCAACCGAAGACGCAGATGACTCGGTTGCCCGCGAGCTCGCGGGCAGTGCGAAGGACGTTCTCGAGCGCATCGGGCTTGTGCGAGTAGTCGACGATCACGGCGAAGGGCTGGCCTGCATCGATTGCCTCGAACCGGCCGGGGACGCCCTCGAGCGCCTCGACGCCGGCCGCGATCGCTTCGGTCGCGAGGCCGAGCAGCCGCGCGACGGCGACGGCGGCGAGGACGTTCTCGACGTTGAAGCGGCCGCGAAGCTTCGTCCGCAGCTCGATTCCGCCGGCACGAAGCCGGGCGCCGCCGCCGTCGAGCTCGAGCTGCTCGGGCCGGATGTCGGCCTCGTCGGCGAACCCGAACGTCAGGAGTGGCTCGTGCCCGAGGCCGCGAAGGTCTTCCACGAGCCTGCGGCCGTGCGCGTCGCCGACGTTGACAGCGGCCGGGGGCCGATCGCCCTCGACGAAGAGGCGGCGCTTCGCCTCGAAGTAGCGCTCGAAAGTGCCGTGGAAGTCGAGATGCTCCTGGCCGAGGTTGGTGAAGGCGAGCGCGGCGAAGCGCACGCCGTCGAGTCGTCCGAGCTCGGAGCCGTGCGAGGTTGCCTCGAGCGCGCAGCTGCGATCGCCGCTGTCGAGCATCTGCCGGAAGACGCGCTGGAGATCGATCGCCTCGGGCGTCGTTCGGATCGCGGGCCGGCGCTCGCCGCCGATCCGGCTCTCGATCGTGCCGAGCAGTCCGGGCCGCCGCCCCGCCGACGCGAGAATCGAATGGAGCAGGAACGTGGTCGTCGTCTTGCCGTTGGTGCCGGTGACGCCCGCCACCTCGAGCTCGCGGGTTGGATCTTCGAAGAAGAGCACAGCCGCCTGGGACATCGCCCGCCGGGCGTCGGGCACGACGAGCTGCGAGACGTCGAGCTCGAGCACGCGCTCGACGACGAGCGCGGCTGCTCCCTGCTCGACGGCGTCTCCGTGGGGGCGAGCGCTGCGATAACGCGCTCCAGGTTCATCTGCGCGGCGAGTCTACCAACGGGCCCAGCCGCCACCGTGGCAACAGGGGTCACAAAAGTTAGAGATTTGCAGCACTTTCAATCGCCCGTTCATCTGGCGCCGGCACGCCTCCGTCGGCGTCCTCCTCTCGGGGAGGACGCCGGCCGGACGTCGCTTGGTGCAATCGCATGGCAACCCCGGTCCGAAGCGGGCATCCTTAGCGTCACGAACGGCGATGGCACCCGTCCCGACCCGACATAACGTTCCTCAGGTAGTGCGCCGCAGCGGCCGCGACGTGCCCAAAGCCGACCCGGTCCGCGTGCGCTGAGCGACTTCGTCTCTCACCCAGGGCGTCGCCGGCGCAGCGTCCGCATTCCCCGGAGCCTCGGGTTGCGGCCGGTCTCCGTCGCCGCAGCCGACTTCCACGGCAGCGCCGGCTTCTTCCTCCGCCTCGGAATCATCGGCCTCGCCACGCTCGCGCTTTTCGGCCTGCTGGCCCTCCGGCTCTGGTCGCTGCAGGTTGTGCGCGGGCCTCACTTCGCGCTGGCGGCGCAACGGCAGACATTCCGGCTGATCGACCTCCCGGCGCCGCGAGGTCAGATCGTGGATGCAAGGGGTCATGTCCTGGCTGGAACGAGCGGCGGCCTCGCAGTCTCGGTCGATTCCGCCGTCCTCGGTCTGATCGATCGGCACGGCCGCTGGTGGCCGACCCGTCAGGGCAGATCGCTCCTGCAGCGGCTGAGCGATCTCTCCGGGGCCCCAACGTCGCTCTTCATCCAGCGCATTCGCCACAGTGAGTTCAAGTCGCCGTACTCCTCCGCGGTCGTCCTACCGCGGATCAAGCGCGACCTCGGCTTCTTTCTCGACGAGCATGCACGGCAGTTTCCGGGGATACGGGTCGTCGCCCTACCGCAGCGCAGTTATCCGAGCGGCTCGATCGGCAGCGAGTTCCTCGGCCTCCTCGGGGAGATCAGCCCGAGTCAGCTCGTCGCCCGCGGGCACTCAGGCCTCCGAGCCGGTGCGATCGTCGGCCAATCTGGCGCCGAGGCGAGCTACGATCGGCTGCTGAACGGGGGGCTCGAGAAGGCGCGAGTCGTGGTCGACGCCCGCGGCCGCCCGATCAGTCCGGCGCGGGTGGTCCGCGTGCCGCGTCCAGCAAGCGGACTTCAACTCACGATCGACCTGCGCTTGCAGCGGGTCGCAGAGAAGGCGATTCGGGACGGGATCGCACTCGCGCACGCCAACGGCCACTACGACGCCCACGCCGGGGCCGCGGTCGTCATGAACCCGCGCAACGGTTCCGTCTACGCACTCGCGAGCTACCCCGGCTTCGACCAGGCGCGCGCAGCCACCAATCCGGAATACCTGCGCGCGCTGCTGAATCCAAACGACCCGCGCCATCTGCTCGTCAACCGCGCGACCCAGGGGACGTATCCGACGGGATCAACCTTCAAGCCGATCGTCGCGGAGGCGGGCCTCGCTGCAGGGCTGATCAGCCCTTATTCGTCGCTTCTCTGCACGAGCACCTACACGGTCGGCAACCACGTCTTCCACAACGTCGAAGCGGGAGTGAACGCCAGCCTGACGCTGCCCCAGGCGCTGTCGATCTCCTGCGACACCTGGTTCTACCGCCTCGGCGCGATGTTCTACGCCGAGCAGCAGAAAGGGCATCTGTACATGCAGGACTGGGCGCACCGGCTCGGAGTTGGACATACGACCGGCTTCGACGTTCCCGGCGAGGCGCCGGGTCTCGTGCCGACGCCGGCGTGGCTGAAGCGCACCTTCAAACAACGGTGGGCACGGATCTGGTACGAGGGCTATTCGGTCAACCTCGCCGTCGGCCAGGGTCAGCTCGCGATCACTCCCCTGCAACTCGCCGTCGCCTATTCGACGCTCGCAAACGGCGGCACGGTCGTTCGGCCGCACGTAGCGAAGGCGGTCCTGAACTCGAGCGGACAGATCGTCAGGCAGCTTCGCTTTCCCGCGCGCCGACACGTCGGCCTGTACGGCCTCAGCGCGATCCGGGAGGGCCTCGTCTCGGGAGCCCACTCGGGGACTTCCGGCGCCGTCTTCGGCACCTTCCCCGTCACTGTCGCGGGTAAGACGGGCACCGCCGAGACGCGCATCGGCGAGAGCGACCACTCGTGGTATGCGTCGTGGGCACCGGCCTACAACCCCAAGCTGGTCGTCGTCGTCCTGATCGAGCATGGCGGCTTTGGCGCGGAGGCCGCGGCGCCCGCCGCGAAGGAGATCTACTCGGCGTACTTCCGGGTCAAGGGCCGGTAGTGCCCGGCGCGTCCGGCGCCGCCGACAGGTACTGCAGAGTCTGCTGCATGATCGCCTTGAAGGCCGGCGCAGCGACGACGCCGCCCCAGATCGCGCCGTGCGGCTCGTCGACCGTGACGAGCACCACGACCCGCGGCCGCGTCGCCGGCGCGAAGCCGACGAACGACGCCACGTACCTCGACGTCGAGTAGCCGCCTCGCGGATCGGGCTTCGCCGCGGTGCCCGTCTTCCCCGCGACGTGGTACCCCGGAATCTGTGCGAGCGTGCCGGTGCCGTCGAGCACGACGTTCTGGAGCATCGACGTCAGCTCCCGGGCGATCCAGCGAGTGACGACCCGGCGGTGGAAGAGCGGCTTGGCGAGGCCGTCGCCGAGACGCTCGACGACGTGCGGCCGCGTCCAGACTCCGCCGTTGGCAATTGAGGCATACGCCGAGGCCATCTGCATCGGCGTGACCGCGATGCCCTGGCCGATTGGCACGTTGCCGATCGTCGAGCCCGACCATTTGTCGGCCGGGAGCATGATGCCCCGGCTCTCGCCGGGGAAGTCGATCCCGGTCGGGCGACCGAAGCCGAAGCGTGAGATCCACGACATCAGCCGCTCCTTGCCGAGCAGGCGTGCGAGTGTGATCGCACCGACATTGGATGACTTCGAGAGGATCGTCGCCACGCTCATCGTCTCCGTGCCGCGTGGTTCGGCATCGTGAATCCTCCGATCGGCGACCTGGATCTCGTAGGGCAGCGTGAACGCGGTTCGCGGCGTCACGATCCCTGTCGAGAGCGCACCGGCGACGGTGACGAGCTTGAATGTCGAGCCGGGCTCGTAGGTGTCGGTGATCGCCCGGTTGCGTTGCAGGTCCTTCGAGATCGCGGGGAAGTTGTTCGCGTCGTAGGTCGGCGCCACAGCCATCGCGAGCACCGCCCCGGTATGGGGATCGAGCACGATCGCGGTCGCATCCTTCGCGTGCCACCTCTGCACGGTCTCGCGGAGCACCGTCTCCGCCGTGCCCTGGATGTTCTGGTTGATCGTCACCGAGGCGTCGCGGCCATCGCGTGCGGGCGTCGAGACGATCGAATCGAGCACGTGGCCGAACGGGTCGCGGACGAGCGTCTCCCGTCCCGCGCGGCCCGCCAGCGGCCGGTCGAGCGAGAGCTCGAGCCCCGACAGGCCATGGTTGTCGACGCCCGCATAGCCGAGCACCTGCGCCGCGATCGAGTGCTGGGGGTAGAACCTCCGCTCCTCCGGATAGAACCCGAGGCCGGTGATGTGCAAGCGCTCGAGCCTCGCGGCACGCGCCGCGTCGGCCTTGCGGGCGACGTAGACGAAGCCGTGCGCACGGTCGGACAGCTTTTCGTAGACCTGCTTCGGATCGAGGCGGAGGATCCGTGCGACGAGCGGCGCGACCTTCGTCGCATCGCGGATCTGCAACGGGTCGGCGTAG
>WNFW01012762.1_pt1 | contig 10014 bp, 5 predicted proteins | sample 5400131 | NCBI WGS metagenome assembly WNFW01 (sample SAMN13153362, study PRJNA577476) | soil metagenome | isolation source: 20 cm soil or saprolite under grassland replicate 1 | place: USA:California | collected 2016-06-15
TGGCCTCCTGGCCGGCCACCAGCTGACAAAAGGACAACCTTGGCAAATCAATCTCTCGAACGAACAGATCAATCGACTTCGCGCTCGACTACGAAACACCAGGCGTTCCAAGAAGGAGGCACCATGAAAGCTTCGGCTCGCCGAACAGGCTCGGCCATTCGCCGAACGCAAGATTGGTGGTGACGATGACGGAGGTGCGCTCGTAGAGCCGGCTGACGAGGTGGAACAGAAGCTGGCCGCCGGATTGCGCGAAGGGAAGATATCCCAGTTCGTCCAAGACGATGAAGTCCATGCGGGTCAGATGCTCGGCGAGCCGGCCTTGTCGTCCGCTGCGGGTCTCGGTCTCGAGCCGATTGACGAGATCGACGACGTTGTAGAAGCGGCCGCGGGCACCATCGCGGATACAGCTTCTCGCGACAGCGATGGCCAGATGGGTCTTGCCGGTACCGGTTCCGCCGACCAGTACGACATTGCGCTGCTGGGCGATGAAGCCGCCGCCGGCCAAGTCGTTGACGAGCGTCTGGTTGATCGGCGTGCCATCGAACTGGAAGTCGTCGATATCCTTGGCGAGGGGAAGCTTGGCGATCGTGAGCTGGTATTTGATGGAGCGGGCCTGCTTCTCGCTGATCTCGGCGCTGAGCAGATCGCCGACAATGCGCTGCGGCTCATGCTGGCGCTTGATGGCAGTCGCCATGATCTCGTCGAAGGCGGCCTTCATTCCATAAAGCTTGAGCTCACCCATCAAATCGAAGAGTTGAGTACGTTCCATCACATGGTTCTCCTGAGGTTGTCGTAGCGGGCACAATCGGCGATCGGCGCATGCCGAAGCGTCAGCGCGGCAGGCGTCAGGATGTTGGCCGCGGGAGGGGGCTCGCGTTGCCGAGCCAGGATGTTGAGCACGACATCGGCGGAATGAACGCCGTGACCGAGCGCTTCAGCACAGGCGGCTTCCACAGCCGGGAGTCCGTCGGTCAGCACCGCGTTGAGGATATCGACCATCTGCCGATTGCCGTCGTCGACGCCGGCAAGCTTGCGTCGCACACGCTCCATCGCGGCCGGCAGCACCCAGTCCTTGAACGGAGCGCCGTTGCGAAGGGCGCCTGGCTTACGGGCCAGCACCGGCACATAATGCCAGGGATCGTAGACTGTCTCGCCGCGGCCGAATGATCGCGGATGCTCGGCAACGATCCGGCCGTCCTGGCGGATCACGATGCGGTCCGCATAGGCCTGGACCTCAATGGGTCGCCCGACCGCGCTCGCTGCCACTGAGTATTTGTTGTTATCGAAGCGCACCAGACAGGTCTTGGAGACCGAGGCCGGCACCGCGTGGAAGCCGTCGAACCGGCCCGCATAGGGAACGAGCTTCGGCCGCTCGGCCTCGAAGACTTCCCAGATGGTCCGGTCGGAAAACTCCGGATGCCGATGCGCCTTGGCGTAAGCAACGCATTTATCGAGCAGCCAGGCGTTCAGTTCGTCGAGTGTCTTGAAGCGCAGCCGCGGGGTGAAGAACCGTTCGCGGACCAGTCCGACCTGGTTCTCGACCTGACCCTTCTCCCAGCCCGACGCCGGCGTACAGGCAACCGGATCGACCAGATAATGGCTGCACATCTGCAGGAAGCGGCGATTGTAAAGACGTCCCTTGCCGACGAAGATCGTCTCCACCGCCGTCTTCATGTTGTCGTAGATACCGCGCCTGCAGGCCCCCTTGAACAGCGCAAACGCCCGATCATGGGCGTCAAATACCATCTCCTGCGTCTCCCGCGGATAGGCCCGCACGAACAGCATCCGGCTGTGGCAGAGCCGGACGTGCGCCGCCTTCACGATCACCGTGACACCGCTCAGCAGGACTACTTCGTGGCTCCAGTCGAACTGGTAGGCTTCTCCGGGAGCAAAGCTCAGCGGCACATAGGCTGAAGCTGTCGAGGCACCACGCTCCTGGCTCCAGCGCCGCGCATAGCGACGAACCGCGTCATAACCGCCAGCATAGCCCACGCCGCGAAGCTCTTCGAACAACCGGATCAGCGTCAGCCGTTCCCGCGTCGCCTTGCTCTCGTTCGCCGCCAGCAACCGGTCAAGCTCGGCACTCCAGGGACCCATCTTTGGAAGCGGCTGCGTCTCTCGCTCGTAGCGGAACTCCGTCGCCTCGGAACGGATGACCTTGCGGACCACCTTGCGCGATACGCCAAGCTCTCGGCAGATCGCCTTGATCGGTTGACCATGAACAAAATAGGCGCGACGGATCTTTGCAATCGTCTCCACTACCAGCATCCCAACCTCGGCTTCCATGACTCGATGGAAGCCACTGTGGACCCTTATCCCGGGGTCCCGATTGGATGCCGATCACCCCGAAAACGGGGTCCTTATTCCATGCCGAAACACAGTTAGAATTCGACGCCTGGTATCGGTCTCGCAAAGCCGTCACGGGCGCGGCAGACGTTCGGGCGCGCGACTCGTTACTCGAACCGGAACCGCGCTGGCACCAATCGTCCGAGTGGTGCTACACTCTAAGCGACGGCTACCAATCGTCGTGTTAAGGTCTGAAACAGACTATGAAATTAAAAGCCACGATCGTTGGGTTCCTTATCTGGTGTTGTTTCCCAGCGGTCGCCCAGCAGAACAGTGCCGCCTCGACCGACATTTCCGGGCAGTGCGCGCAGAATCCGGTCGGGTTTCCTCAGCGGCTCGACGGGCCGCGATGGAATGGCTGGGGCGCGGATCTCAGCAACAGCCGGTTTCAGCCAGCAGCGATGGCCGGATTGACGCAAGACCAGGTGCCCCGGTTGCAGCTGAAATGGGCGTTCGGATTTCCCGGCAGATCTGCCGCTGTTGCCCAGCCAACCATTGTCGGCGGTCTGGTGTTTGTCGGGGGCGGCGATCGCAAGGTTTACGCGCTTGACGCAAAAAGCGGATGCACCCGCTGGGTGTTCGAAACGGAGGCGGTCGTTCGAACCGCGATCAGTTTTGCTCCGGTCTCCGGCACCGAACAGTTTGCCGTGTTTTTTGGCGATGTGCGCGCCAATGCCTACGCCGTGAATGCGATTACGGGCGCATTGGTGTGGAAGACAAAGGTGGAGGATCATCCTGCCGCCCGGATCACCGGTGCGCCAACCCTGTATTCCGGCGTTCTGTATGTGCCGGTTTCATCCATCGAGGAAGTCAGCGGATCGTCGCCCAGTTACCAATGCTGCACCTTTCGCGGCAGTGTCATCGCACTGGATATCGCGACGGGCAGGCAGATCTGGAAGGGCTATACTATCCCCGAGGCGCCGCGTCCGACAAAGCGCAATGCCATCGGGACCCAGCTCTATGGTCCGTCCGGCGCGCCGGTGTGGTCCGCGCCGACCATCGATGTCCAGCGTCAGGCGCTCTACGTCGCGACCGGGGACAACTATTCCGACCCTCCCTCGGAAACGAGCGATGCAATTGTTGCGTTTGACCTTGCGACCGGTCGGATGCTCTGGCATTGGCAGGCCACCGCAAAGGACAGCTACGTCGTGTCTTGCTACAGCGGCGACAGGACCAACTGTCCGGAAAGCGATGGTCCAGACCACGACTTCGGGCAATCGCCTATCCTGGTGAGTCTGCGCAGCGGACAGCGCGTCTTGGTCATCGGGCAGAAATCTGGGGTTGTCCATGCGCTGGATCCCGACCAGGAGGGCAAGATCCTGTGGCAGACGCGTGTCGGCAAGGGTGGTCCGCTCGGAGGGATCATGTGGGGCTCGGCCGCGGACCAGGACCGCGTGTATGTCGCCAATTCCGACGTGCGGTTTAGTCCCGGCGGCGATAAGCTTCTGGATCCCAATGCAGGCGGGGGCCTGTTCGCGTTGGACCTTGCCACCGGGAAAATCTCAATGCAGGTGCCGCCGGTCTCGTGTGGTAGCCGCAGCCGGTGCAGCCCTGCGCTCTCCGCAGCGGTCACGGCAATTCCCGGTGTTGTTTTCTCGGGCGGGGTGAGCGGCTATCTGCGCGCCTATGCCACTGGCGACGTGCGGCTGCTTTGGGAGGTCGACACGGCGCGCGACTACGCCACAGTGAATGGCGTTCCGGCACGTGGGGGCGCCATGGAGTCTGCCCGGCAACGCGCTGCTGGCCTTCGAGGTCAGAAATCCCTGACAACGCGGTGAGTTGGTGTCGGCAATGGCATGATGCCAAGTCGATGTTGCCTATTGGCACAACTGCGAAGTGCCGCGATGTCCGCTATACCGTCGCTATTAGGGGAGGGACGTAGCCCTGACATCGCGTTTCGGTAGCGAATGAGCCGACATTGCGTCGAGTTTCAGCACGCATAGAGCAAATGTCTCCATGCCTTGGAGAGTGAAGTTCGCCAATAATTGCTGGTTAAAACAGAGTATGCGAGTATCCTGACGAGCGGACGTCGAACCCAGCGAGGGCCAATATGGCAGAACTTCGCGAGTGGCTTGAGGCGCGAGGACTGGGGCGCTACGCGGACGCGCTACTGGCTCAGGACATCGAACTCGACGTCCTGCCCCAACTGACAGATGCAGACCTCACGGCGGCCGGTCTGCCTGTTGGTGCCCGCAAGCGCCTGCTCCAGGCGATTGAGAGACTGCGCAACCTCTCCGACGCGGCGCTGCAGTCAATGGTATCGCAGCCGATCGTTCCGACAACGGAGCCGGCAGCTGAGGCGGAACGACGGCAACTGACCGTGCTTTTTTGCGACGTGGTCGGCTCGACCCACCTCGCTGAGACGTTAGACCCGGAAGATCTGCGAAATCTGCTGCTGTCATTTCAGAAGGTATGCGCAGAGGTGGTTCAGCGCCATGAAGGGCAAATCGGCCTTTTCATCGGCGATGGCGTGACCGCCTATTTCGGTTATCCGAGGGCCCACGAGGATTCCGCTCAGCGTGCAGTCCAGGCGGGCCTCGACATCATGGCCGGATTGACGGAGCTTCGGACGGCTGGTCTCGAAGCCCGCTGCGGTGTCCACACTGGCCCGGTTGTTGTAGGTGAAATGGGAGTTGGCGAGAAGCGCCTGTGTGACGGCATCGTTGGCGAAGCGCCAAATATTGCCGCACGACTGCAAGCCTGTGCACCGCCGGGTAGCCTGGTCATGAGCGAGGCGACGCAGCGCCTCGTCGAGGGCTTCTTCGAGATTGAGCCGCTTGGCCCGCAAATGCTCAAGGGCGTCAGCGCACCGATTGCAATCTATCGGGTGCTGCGCCCCAGCGCCGCGCCCAGCCGCTTTGAGGCCAGAAGTGGACGATTCTTGACCCCCCTCATCGGCCGCGAGACCGAACTCGGCTTTCTCACCAAGCGGTGGGAGAACGCGATGGAAGGCGAAGGCCAGGCCGTGCTGTTGCAGGGAGAAGCCGGCATCGGCAAATCCCGCTTACTTCAAACGCTTCGCATGCAGCTTCGCGAAGCGCCGCACGCCGAGATTTTACTTTATTGTTCTTCACAACATCAGACCAGCGCGCTTTGGCCGGCGATCCAACAATTGCATCGGGCACTGGGTTTTGCCGGCGAAGAGGATGACGTCGCGCGGCGCGAGCGCCTCCGACACTTTCTCGGCGATCTCGATTTGGGTAATGCCGATGTGGTCGAACCGCTCGCCATGCTTTTGGATCTTTCTGCGGATCCGAAGTGGGATGCCGGCCCAGCCGATCCTGAACAGGTTCGCCGGGCTGTCTTCGCTGCCCTATCGCGGCTTACCTCTGCGATGCAGCGGCGAAGCCCAGTGCTTGTGGTTATCGAGGATGCCCATTGGATTGATCCCTCGACAACAGAACTTGTTGGTCAGATGCTCTCTGACATGGCGTCCCAACGGCTTTTCGTTCTGCTGACCGCGCGACCGGAGTTTCGGCCGCCGTGGTCGCACTCGTCGCCGATGGTGACCTTGCCGCTCGCCAGGCTTAGCCGCCGCGAGACCGAAGCGATGATTCGTGGCATCGCGCCCGATGATCTGCCGGCAGCCTTGTTGGCGCAATTGGTTGTCAAGACCGACGGTGTGCCGCTATTCATCGAAGAGCTCACCAAATCGGTCGCCGAAAGTAGAGATAATGCCGGCTTCGGCGCGGCCATCGAGATCCCTGCGACCTTGCAGGCTGCGCTTCACTCCCGTTTGGATCGTCTGGCGCCGATCCGGCAAATCATTCAGGTGGCGGCGCTCTTGGGCCGGGTGTTCGATGCCGATCTTCTGATCGCGGTCAGCCACCGGGACACTCCCGCGGTCAAACGGGCACTGCACGACCTGATCGAGGCGGAGCTTATCCATCCGCGAAGAGATCCCCACTGCGAAAGCTATCAGTTCAAACACGCGCTGATCCAGGACGCGGCGATCGGCACCCTCCTTCGCAACCAACGGGCCCAATTGCACCGCCAGATCGCCGTTGCTCTGGTCCAGCTTCGCGCCGATGCCGTCGAGCGTAACCCGGAGCTCCTGGCGCACCATTTTCAGGAAGCCGGCGATTGGGGCGGCGCGCTCGAATACTGGCAAAAGGCGGGAGTGGCCGCCATGGCCAGGGCTGCTGCCCAGGAAGCTATATCGCACTTTGCCAATGCGATTGACTGCAGCAAGAGACTAGACAATGTGCTCGGCGGCGCCGAGCGGATGACACGTCTCCACTTGGCGATGGCCAACGCCCTGATGCAGGTGGAAGGCTATCGTTCTGAGCGGCTTGGTCGGGCGCTTGATGATGCACGTCGTGCCGCTGCGGACACTGCATTGGCCGAATTGCAGTGTGAAGTGGCGCTTTCGTCCGGTGCGTTTCATTTTGCCACCGGCCGCAATCGCGATTATCTCACCCTCGCCGATGAGCAACTGAAAAATCACGCCGATCTGCTAACTCCGGCGTATGTGAGCGGCCTTTGGTCGTCAAAGGGAACTGCTCATTTCAACCGGGGAGAATGGCGCTTCGCGATCGAGGCCATGCGTAAGGCCCGAGATCTGATTGATCGGACCGACGCCGGCCGCCATATCTTGCTGGGCGGCGCGGATCAACTCATCGCGACCCAAGCCTACTTTTTCCGATCACTGATTGCGATAGGTTTCATTGATGAGGCCGTCGAAACGACAGAGTGCTTTGTTCAAATTATTGCCCGGATTAAGAAGCCCTTCGACATCGCCTGGGCTCTTTTCGTGAAGTGCAATTTATGCGCGCTGCTCGGCCAAAACGATGTGCTGCTGCAGGACGCTGCGAAGATCATCGAGATCAGCGAACGGCATGGATACACGACCCGGCTTAGCTATGGTCTGTCATTGCGGGGAATTGCGCGCTCCCGATTGGGTGAACTGAATGCCGGCATCGAGGATGCCCGCCAGGGAATGGTGCTTTGGCGTGGTCAGGACGTGGTATTTAATACCCCAGAGCGAATATGCTGGCTGTGTGATCTTCTGGTGCAGGCCGGCCGCCTCGACGAGGCGTCGCAACTGCTGGATCAGGCCGACGCCCTCGTTGTCGATACCGACGAAGCAGGCGCCTTGGCTGAATGCATCCGCATTCGTGGCCAAATCGCCGCTTGCGGCGACGATCTGACCGGCGCCGTTCGTCTATTCGAAAAAGCGATTGCTATTTCCCAGCGGCAGGAAGCGCGACTATTCGAGCTCCGCGCCACAACACAACTAGCATCAGTTCTCGCAGGCCAAGGTCATGTTCAGGAGGGTGAGCCGCGCCTGCGCGCCATCATCGACGCATTCGACACCAAACACGAAATCGTCGATCTTGCCGCTGCTCGAAAAGTGCTGGACACGTTGCACAGATAGATTCGACCCTCCGCGCGCGGGTGCGTGGAAAGAGGAAAGCGAACCAACGATCATATAGCGTAGGAGCAAATGCGAAGTGCCTGCTGATGCGGGCAATTCGGAAGTAGACGGGCGAAGTCACCGTAGGTTGATTTTCGAAGGAAAACGTGCCGGGCGCATTTATTCATGCGCAGTCGATGTTGCGAGCCTGCAAATGACAATCTGAGTCCGGAGTGCTTCCAGAGAGGAGAGCATGCTCTCCGAGCGTTCTTTCTACGGAGGTCCGCGATGCTAACGCGCCATGCACTCAAACTAGGCGTGCTTTTGCTATCCCTTGTATCGGGTGGCGTTGCCGCCGAGCCAATCGTCTTCGGCCAGACGCTGCCGTATAGCGGTCCGACCTCTGCCTGGAGCGCTATAGGAAAAGCAGCAGCCGCCTACTTCAAAATGATCAACGAGACCGGAGGCATCAATGGGCACCAGCTTCAACTGCTATCCCTTGATGATGCCTATACCCCGTCCAAAACGGTAGAGCAGACCCGAAGGCTCGTCGAGTCGGAGAACGTGTTGTTTATGTTCGGATCGCTAGGAGACACCACCCAAGCGGCGGTTCAGAAGTACCTCAATTCCAAGAGAGTTCCCCAAATCTTTATCTTCGCGGGGGGCACCCGGTGGAATGATCCGGAGCACTTTCCATGGACCATGCAATGGCCGCCGACTTTCAAGACCGAGGCCCTATTGTACGCAAAGTACATCCAGCAGAGCCATCCGAACGCGAGGATCGCCGTCCTCTATCAGAACAGCGACTTTGGAAAGGACTATCTGAAAGGACTGGAGGCGGGGCTTGGCGCGGCAGCGGGGCGTATGATCGTGGCCCGAGCATCCTATGAACCGACGAGTCCCACTGTCGATTCAGAAATGGCCACCCTTGCGTCGTCGAAGGCGACCGTTTTCTTCAACGCGAGCTCCCCCAAGTTCGCGGCACAAGCGATCCGAAAGGCGGCCGAACTCAATTGGAGGCCGACGCAGCTCTTGGTCGGCCCGTCAGCCTCCATCCAGACCGTACTCGAGCCTGCCGGCCTGGACCATTCGGTCGGTATCATATCCAGCACTTTCATGAAGGACGTTCAGGATCCGCAGTGGGCGAGCGATGCCAGCATGAAGAAGTACCTCAGTTTCATGAGCAAATACATGCCTGGCGCCAACGCAGCAGACATTTTGAATGTGTCCGGCTATCTTGCAGCCCAAGCGCTAGTTCGTGTTCTGCAAGAGTGTGGCGATGACTTCAGCCGCGAAAATGTAATGAAGCAGGCGACGTCCATTTCCAATCTGGAATTGGATATGTTGCTGCCGGGGATCAGGCTCAACAATACCGCGGACAACTATACTCCGATAGGGCAACTGAGAATGATGCGGTTCAGTGGTACGAGTTGGGAGTTGTTCGGCCAAGTGCTCGCGGAGTAATATCGGGGAAGAGTTGGCGGAGATGATCGAGCTGAATTCGGCAAGCTGACGCGCGCCGGCTCAAATGCTAGATGACGTAGCGAAGCCAAGAGCGTGTCGACACAAATGCGAAGTGCCGACTGCATTGAGCAATGTCCGAGTTCGGGGGCAAAGCGGAAAACATATGCTCGCACTGAGTTCTTCTCAGTTTGACCCCCTAACGGACCTAATTCCGCGCGCGCGGCTGCCCTAGCCTGCGGTCCCAACAGCTGACGGAGCAGAACATGCGCACCCTTAGAATGGCGTTTGTAGGCGGATTCGCCGGAGCCTCGATGGCCGGCAACGTCGCGACGCTCCATGCGGCTCCGTTACCGACCAACGTGGCAAGCATGAAATCAAGCCGACAGTTCGATCCAGGTCCGGTTGGGCGGCTGGCGCGCCGCGGCGGGCATAAGTGTGCGGGGTGTCTTGCAGGAGGTACGGCGCCACGGCGCGCTAACGAACATCAGCTCGCGATCGGAGGGCTTCCGTTATCTGCTGCGGACAGGCTATCTCCCAGGGAAGCCGCTTGACGGATGATCAGTACTTGAGATGCCTTGAGTGGCGCCGGGGGGCGGAGTGGCGCCGGGGAACGGGTTCCGCCAGGCTTCCTCGCTTGCTCGGTTGCAGGCGTCCGGCTCGGCACGGTCGCGGCGGTAGCCATGCTGCTCGCATTGGGTCACCGCGCCTTGCTCGGTCAAGGTACTAAGTGCCCGCCTTGCAGGGTGCGATCGGCGGGGCGGGTGGCGTGGAGGGGCAGCTTGCGTTGCGGATTGGGAGGCATGGTCCCGGTCTCGAACCTTCTTGGAGCCCTCCTGCGAGCCCTTCTG
>WNFW01004286.1_pt1 | contig 10011 bp, 8 predicted proteins | sample 5400131 | NCBI WGS metagenome assembly WNFW01 (sample SAMN13153362, study PRJNA577476) | soil metagenome | isolation source: 20 cm soil or saprolite under grassland replicate 1 | place: USA:California | collected 2016-06-15
CGAATTGCTGGGTGCGTGACGGGTCCCGCGGGGAACGGCTCGACGGCGAGGGGGACCCTGGGTCCCCCTTTTCGTTAGGCCGCTTTGGTGACGCGATTCGACTTGAGGCAGCGGGTGCAGACCCGCAGCCGGCGCGTCGCACCGTTCACCACCGCGCGGACGCGCTGCAGGTTGGGGTACCAGCGGCGGTTCGTCTTGTTGTTCGCGTGGCTCACGCGGTGCCCCGTTATGGGGCCCTTGCCACAGATCTCGCACACGCGCGCCATGGACCGGTCTCACACAAGAGATGAGTGCCAAACATCGTAGCCCCGCCCGTCAGGGCAAGGCGCCAAAACCTAAACCGGCCGGCGCGGCCGAGCAACCCCGCAGGACCGCCCTGATCACCGGCATCACCGGCCAGGATGGCTCCTATCTCGCTGAATTGCTGCTCGCCAAGGGGTACGAGGTCGTCGGCGTCGTGCGCCGTACCTCGCACGACTCCTACGAGCGCATCGGCCACCTGCTCGACCGGGTGCACATCGTCCCGGCCGACCTGCTCGACCAGCATTCCCTCACATCGGTGGTGAAGGATGCCGCGCCCCACGAGGTCTACAACCTCGCGGCGCAGAGCTTCGTGCCGACGTCGTGGAGCCAGCCCGTGCTCACCGGCGAGTTCACGGCGCTGGGGGTGACCCGCCTGCTCGAGGCGGTGCGCCTGGCGCGTCCCGAGGCGCGGGTCTACCAGGCGAGCTCCTCCGAGATGTTCGGCAAGGCGCAGGAGACGCCGCAGCGCGAGACGACGCCGTTCTACCCGCGCTCCCCCTACGGCGTCGCCAAGGTGTACGGCCACTGGATCACCGTGAATTACCGCGAGTCCTACGGCCTGTACGCCGTGAGCGGGATTCTCTTCAATCACGAGTCGCCGCGGCGCGGGCTGGAATTCGTGAGCCGCAAGGTCAGCCACGGCGTCGCGCGCATCGTGAAGGGGAAGGACCGGGAGCTCTCGCTCGGCAACCTCGACGCGCGGCGCGACTGGGGCTTCGCCGGCGACTACGTGGACGCGATGTGGCGCATGTTACAGCAGCCCCGGCCCGCGGATTACGTGGTGGGGACGGGCGAGACGCACACGGTGCGCGAGCTGTGTGAAGTGGCGTTCGCGCACGTCGGCCTCGATTGGCAGAAGTTCGTGACGGTGAATCCGCGCTTCGTGCGCCCCGCGGAGGTCGACACGCTCCAGGCGGACCCGGCGAAGGCGAAGCGCGAGCTCGACTGGGCGCCGCGCGTGGATTTTCGGGCGCTCATCACGCTGATGGTGGACGCCGACCTGGAGCGCGTGGCGTGAAGGTGCTGATCACCGGGGCCAACGGCTTCGTGGGTGGGCGCTTGGTGGCCCGGTTGTGCGCCGACGGCCACGCGGTGGTCGCCGCCCGGGGGCCGGACGGCGCGGGCGGCGCCGCGCCCGGCCCCGGGGGGCCGACCGGAGTCACGTGGGTTTCACTGGACGTGACGGACGATGACTCGGTCCGCGCGTGCCTCACGCCGCCGTGCGATGCGGTCGTGCATCTCGCCGGGTTGGCCCTCGCCTCCGAGGCCAACGAGCACCCGGCACGCGCCTGGCAGGTGAACGCCGAAGGGACGGCCCGGGTCGCCTGGCACTTGGCCGATGTGGCCACGGCCCGCCGGGCCGCGCCGCTGCTCCTCGTGGCGTCCAGTGCCGAGGTGTACGTCCCGCGCGCCGATCGGCCCTACGTGGAAAGCGATCCGGTGGCGCCCGTGACGGGTTACGCGGCGAGCAAGCTCGCTGTCGAGCTCGCCTCGTGGCAGGTGTGGCGGACCGCGGGGGTGCGCGTGATCGTGGCTCGCGCGTTCCCCCATACGGGTGCCGGGCAGGATCCGCGCTTCTGGATTCCGGCGCGCGCCCGGATCCTGTGTCACGCCAAGCGGAGCAACGCGCCGGCTGTCAACGTGGGGGACTTGAGCGCGGTGCGGGATTTCCTGCACGTGGATGACGTGGTCGACGCGTACGTGCGGCTGCTGACGCGCGGCGTGGTGGGCGAGACCTACAACATCGCCTCGGGGCAGCCGGTGACGCTCGAGCAGATCCACACGCGCCTCGAGCAGCTGCTCGGGATCCGGGTGGTGCGGGAGGTGGACGCGTCGCAAGTCCGCCGCGATGCCCGGCCGTACCTCGTCGGAGACGCGTCCAAGCTGCGGGCGGCCACCGGCTGGGCGCCGCGCCGTTCACTCGACGACTTGCTGCGGGACGTGCTCGATGCCCAGGCGAACTGATCTCCGCCGCATCCTGCTGATCGGGTCGGGCCCGATCGTGATCGGCCAGGCCGCCGAGTTCGACTATTCGGGCACCCAGGCGGTCAAGGCCCTGAAAGAAGAAGGCTACGCGGTCGTGCTGGTGAACTCGAACCCGGCCACGATCATGACCGATCCCGAGCTCGCCGATCGCACCTACATCGAGCCGGTCACGCCCGAGTGGGTGCGCCGGGTGATCGAGCGCGAGCGGCCCGACGCCTTGCTCCCCACGATGGGCGGCCAGACGGCGCTGAACGTGGCGATGGCGCTGGCGCGCGACGGGACGCTGGCGCGCCACGGCGTGGAGCTCATCGGGGCGAACGCGCGCGCCATCCAGATGGCGGAGGATCGCGCCGAGTTCGCCGCCGCGATGCACCGCATCGGCCTCGCCACGCCCGTGGGACGCGTCGCCGCGTCCGTGGCCGATGCCCTCGCCATCGTGGTCGACACGGGGTACCCGGCGATCCTGCGGCCGTCTTTCACGCTCGGGGGCACCGGGGGCGGCGTCGCCTACAATCGCGCCGAGTTCGAGGAGCTGGTCGAGCGCGCCCTCGAGCTGTCGCCCGTGCACACCACGCTCATCGAGCGCAGCGTGCTCGGGTGGAAGGAATTCGAGCTCGAGGTGATGCGTGATCACCGCGACAACGTCGTGATCGTCTGCTCGATCGAGAACATGGACCCCATGGGAGTCCACACCGGGGACTCCATCACCGTCGCGCCCGCCATGACCCTCACCGACCGCGAATACCAGCGGATGCGGGACGCGGCGATCGCGATCATCCGCGAGATCGGCGTCGAGGCCGGGGGGTGCAACATCCAGTTCGCCGTGAACCCCACCGACGGCGACATGCTCGTGATCGAGATGAACCCGCGCGTGTCACGCAGCTCGGCGCTCGCGTCCAAGGCGACGGGGTTCCCGATCGCCCGCATCGGCACGAAGCTGGCCGTGGGCTATACGCTCGACGAGCTGCCCAACGACATCACCCGGACGACGCCGGCGTCGTTCGAGCCGGTGCTCGATTACGTGGTCGTCAAGGTCCCGCGCTTCGCCTTCGAGAAGTTCCCGACCGCCGACTTCCGCCTCACCACCCAGATGAAATCGGTGGGCGAGGCGATGGCGATCGGCCGCACCTTCAAGGAGGCGTTTCAGAAGGGCCTGCGCGCGCTCGAGGCCGGCCGGTCCGGGTGGACCCTCGGGGCGACGGCCGCCGACGATCGCGTCACGAGCGACAGCCCCGAGGACCTGCGCGTCGCGCTCCGCACCCCGACGCCCGAGCGGGTGTTTCAAATCAAGCGGGCGTTGCTCGCCGGGCTGCCCGTGGACGCGATCGCCGAAGCGACGGGGATCGACCCGTGGTTCCTGTATCAGCTGGAGGAGCTGATCGCGGCGGAGCGCGGGTTCGCCGGCGTCGCCGACGTGGGCGTGGCGGAGCTGCGTCGCATGAAGCGCCTGGGATTCTCGGACAGCCAGCTCGGCGAGCTGCGCGGGACCTCGGAGCAGGCGATACGCCAGCGGCGCTGGGACTTGGGCCTCCACCCGGTCTACAAGACGGTGGACACGTGCGCCGGTGAGTTCCCGTCCTCCACGCCCTACCTCTACAGCACGTACGACGCCGAAACCGAGTCCGAGCCGTTGGGCGAGCGGGGGATCGTCATCCTGGGGAGCGGGCCCAACCGCATCGGCCAGGGCGTGGAGTTCGACTACTGCTGCGTCCGGGCCGGGCTGGCGTTCCGCGACCTGGGGTACCGGACGATCATGATCAACTCCAATCCCGAGACCGTGTCCACCGACTTCGACATCTCGGACAAGCTGTACTTCGAGCCGCTCACCTTTGAAGACGTGATCGAGATCGTGCGCTGGGAGCGGCCCAAGGGCGTCGTGGTGCAGCTCGGCGGCCAGACGCCGCTGCGGCTCACCAAGCCGCTGGAGGCGGCGGGCGTACCCATCCTCGGCACACCGCCCGATTCCATCGACGTGGCCGAGGACCGCGAGCGGTTCGGGGCGCTGGCCCGGCGCCTGGGCGTCACCCAGCCGGCGAACGGCACGGCCCGCTCCGTCGCGGAGGCGGTGAAGGTGGCCCAGCGCATCGGATACCCGGTGCTGGTCCGGCCCTCGTACGTGCTCGGCGGGCGGGCCATGGAAATCGTGTACGACGACGCGTCGCTGCGCGGCTACTTCGAGCAGGCGGCCCGCGTGGCGCCCGAGCACCCGGTTCTGATCGACCGCTTCCTGGAGGACGCCTTCGAGGGCGACGTGGACGCGATCGCCGACGGCCACCGCGCCGTGGTCGCCGGCGTGATGCAGCACATCGAGGATGCCGGGGTCCACTCGGGGGATTCGGCGTGCGTCCTCCCCCCCTACCTGATCGGCGACCGGCAGGTGGAGGAGATGCGCCGCTACACCAAGGCCTTCGCGGAAGCGCTCGGGGTGGTGGGGCTGATCAACGCCCAGTACGCCATCAAGGACGGGGTGGTCCACGTGCTGGAAGTGAACCCCCGGGCCTCCCGCACCGTTCCGTTCGTGAGCAAGGCGACCGGGGTGTCCCTGGCCAAGCTGGCGGCGGCGGTCATGGTGGGCCGCACCCTGGACGAATTGGGCCTCCCCGATGACCTTCCGCTCCCCGGGGTGGCGGTGAAGGAGGCGGTCTTCCCCTTCACGAAACTGCCCGGCGTCGATACCATCCTGGGCCCGGAAATGCGGTCCACGGGGGAGGTCATGGGGCTCGCCGACAGCTTCGGGATGGCGTTCGCCAAGGCGCAGATCGCGGCGGACGGCAGCCTGCCGCTCGCGGGAGCGATCTTCGTGACGGTGAACGATTCGGACAAGCCGACGGTGGTTCCGATCGTCCGTCGCTTCCACGAGATGGGGTTCCGGATCGTGGCCACGGAAGGGACGGAGAAGTACCTGCGGGCGCGGGGCGTGCCGGCCGAGCGGGTGGCGAAGGTGCACGAGGGACGCCCCAATGCGATCGACCTGATCGTGTCGGGCGAGGTCCAGCTGCTGATCAACACGCCGCTCGGCAAGTTCACGCAGGCGGACGATTACGCGATTCGGCGCGCGGCGCTGATGCACCGCGTGCCCTACACCACCACGATGTCGGCGGCGAGCGCCGCTTGTGACGCGATCATCGCTTTGCGCAGCCGTACGGGCAGCGTGAGGAGTCTTCAAGAATGGCACGAAAGAACCAGCACCCAAAAACAGCCGCACGAGACCGCAAAGCCCCCGACGGCAAGCCGCGCGCCGGTCGCGAAGGCGTAGCCAAGGCGAAAACGGCGGCGAAGGCGCCGCCCAAGCGGGCGCCCGCGCCCGCGCCGGCGTCGCCGCCCGCCCCCAAAGTCAAATTCCGCGGGCGCGTGCTCGAGAACGAGCCGCTGGCGCGCTATACGACGTACCGCATCGGCGGGCCGGCGCGCTACCTGGTGCAGCCCGCCGACGCCGACGATGTGGTCAAGGCCCTCGACCTGGCGCAGGCCCGCGGGCTGCCGTGGTTCGTCCTCGGCCTGGGCTCGAACCTGCTCGTCAAGGACAGCGGCTTCCCGGGCGTCGTGATCCGCTGCGGCAAGGGGCTCGACCGGTTCGAGATGAAGGGCGCCACTGCGATCGTGGGCGCGGGCCTGCCGACGCCGCTCTTGGCGCGGCGCACCGCTGAGGCGGGGTTCGCGGGCGTAGAGCGCTTCATCGGCGTTCCCGGCACGGTGGGGGGCGGCGTCTACATGAACGCCGGCTGCCACGGCGCGGAGTTCGCCGAGGTCGTGACCGAAGTCACCGTGATGGAGGCCAAAGGCAAGGTCAAGCAGCTGCCGCGCAAGCAGATCTCGTACAAATACCGGTCGTCCAACCTGGGGACCGTGATCGTGCTGGAGGCCAAGCTGGCGCTGATCGAAGAGCCGCCCGCCAAGCTCAAGGAGCTGCAGGGCAAGCTGCTCCGCTGGCGCAAAGCGGGCACGCCGTTCGATCAGCCGTGCTGCGGCTCGGTGTTCAAGAATCCCGGGGGCCCGCGCACGGCCGGCGCGGTGATCGACGAGGCGGGGCTGAAGGGGTTCACGATCGGGGGCGCGCAGGTGTCGGCGCTGCACGCGAACTATATCGTCAACACCGGTACCGCCACGGCCAGCGACGTGCTCAAGCTCATCGAGCACGTCCGCAAGACCGTGGCCAAGAAGATGGGCGTGGAGCTGGAGCTCGAGGTCAAGGTGGTCGGCTAGTGCCCGACTACTTCGTCCACGAGTCGAGCTACGTCGATGCGGGCGCGCGGATCGGCCGGGACACCAAGATCTGGCACTTCTGTCACGTGATGCCGGGCGCCGTGATCGGTGAGCGCTGCAGCCTGGGCCAGAACGTCGTCGTGATGGCCGGGACCGAGATCGGCAACAACGTGAAGATTCAGAACAACGTTTCGATCTACGAGGGCGTGATGCTCGAAGACGACGTGTTCTGCGGCCCCTCCTGCGTATTCACCAATGTGCTGAACCCGCGCGCCCACGTGTCCCGCAAACACGAGTACCGCAAGACCGTCGTCAAGCGGGGCAGCTCGATCGGCGCGAACGCGACGATCGTTTGCGGCGTGACGCTGGGCGAGTACGCCTTCATCGGTGCGGGCGCCGTCGTCACCGCCGACGTTCCCGCCTTCGGCTTGATGCTGGGCGTGCCGGCGCGGCGCGTCGGGTGGATGTGCCAGTGTGGTGAACGGCTCGCCGTGGCGGGCGGCCGCACCGCGTGCGCGGCCTGCGGCGCCACGTACGCCGAGTCGAACGGCGTGCTGCGCCCAATCGCCCCGCCCCGGCACCCCGAATAAATTGTTGCCCCTGTGAAGGATACCGACCCGTGAACGTGCCCCTTTTGGATCTCGCGGCCCAATACCGCGCCATCAAAGACAGCGTCCTTCCCGCCATGCAGGCGGTCGTCGAGTCGCAGCAGTTCGTGATGGGCCCCGCGGTGGCCCAGCTCGAGCAGGAGATCGCCCGCCTGGCGCGGGCCGAGCACGGCATCGCCTGTGCCAGCGGGACCGACGCGCTGCTGCTCCCGCTCAAGGCGTTGCAGCTCCGCCCCGGCGACGAGGTGATCACGACACCGTTCACGTTTTTCGCGACGGCGGGCACCATTCACAACGCGGGCGGCACTCCCGTGTTCGTCGACATCGAGCCCGCAACCTTCAACCTCGATCCCGCCCGCGTCGCGGCGGCGATCACGCCCCGTACGCGCGCCGTCGTCCCGGTGCATCTGTACGGGCAGATGGCCGCGCTGGAGCGGCTGCTCCCGATCGCCGCCGCCCGCGGGTTGCGCATCGTCGAGGACGCCGCGCAGGCGATCGGCGCTCGGCGCCGCGTGGACGGCCAGTGGCGTATGGCGGGTGAGCTGGGGTGGGCGACCGGGTTCTCGTTCTTCCCGAGCAAGAACCTGGGCGCGTGGGGTGACGGCGGGATGATGGCCACCTCGGACGCGGGGCTGGCCGAGCGGCTGCGCAAGCTGCGGCTGCACGGCGGCGCGAAACAATACCACCACGACGAAGTGGGGACCAATTCGCGACTCGACACGCTCCAGGCGGCGGTGTTGCTCGCCAAGCTGCCGTACCTCGCCGGCTGGTCCGCGCGGCGGCGCGAGCACGCGGCCTACTACGCGCAGGGCCTGACGGGACTGACGCCGGTGACGACGCCCGCCGTGGACGCCTGCAACGAGCACATCTTCCATCAGTACACCGTGCGCGCCGAGCGGCGCGACGCGCTCCAGGCGCACTTGAAGAGCAAGGGGATCGGCAGCGCGATCTATTACCCGGTGCCGCTGCACCTGCAGAACTGCTTCAGCCCACTGGGCTACAAGCGCGGCGCGCTCCCGGAAGCGGAGCGGGCCGCCGCCGAGGTGCTCTCGCTGCCGGTCTACCCGGAGCTGTCTCGCGATCAGCTCGATTATGTGATCGAAGCGATCCGCGGGTTCTATCGGTGAGCCGGCTGAAACTCGGCGTCGTCGGCGCGGGCGCGTGGGGCCGAAACCACGTCCGCACGGTCGCCACGCTCCCCGAGGCCGAGCTCACGGCGGTGTGCGACCGCGACCCCAAGGTACGGGACCGCGTGGCGCGGCAGTACCCGCTGACGCATGTCACGGCCGACCTGGCCGATCTGCTGCCGCGCGTGGACGCGGTCATCGTGGCGTCGCCCGCCACGACGCACGCCCAGCTGGCGCTGCAGTGCATCGCGGCCGGCAAGCCCTGCCTGGTGGAGAAGCCCTTCGCGCTGAGCGTGCGCGATGCTGAAGCAGTTGCCCGTGCGGCGACCGAGCGGCAGGTGGCCGTCGCGGCGGGTCACCTGCTCGTGTTCCACCCGGCGGTGGAGCGGCTGCGGACCTTGGTGCGTGAAGGCGACCTTGGTAAGATATTTTATCTGTATGGGTTACGCGTCAACCTCGGGCAGGTGCGCGCCGATGAGAATGCGCTGTGGAGCTTTGGGCCGCACGACGTATCGGTGGCACTCTACTTGCTAGACGACCAGCCGACGCGGGTGGCGGCTCAGGGGCGGAGCTACCTCCAGCCGGGCGTGGAGGACGTAGTCTTCCTCACCATGGAATTCGCCAGCGGCATCCTCGCGCACGTACAGCTTTCCTGGCTCGACCCACACAAAGAACGCAAGCTGACCGTGGTGGGGGCGAAAAAAATGGTAGTGTTCGACGACATGGAGCCGCGCGAGAAGCTGCGGATCTACGACAAGGGCGTGGATCGCCCGCCCGAGTACGGCTCGTACGGCGAGAGCCTGGCGATCCGCGAGGGCGATATCTTCATCCCCAAGATCCCGAACGTCGAGCCGCTCGCGGCGGAGCTGGGGCACTTTGTGCGCGTCGCGCGCGGCGGCGAGCCGCCGCGGGCGGGTGCCGCGGACGGCGTGCGCGTGGTGCGCGTGCTCGAGGCTGCGTCGCGGTCCCTCGCCGCCGGCGGCACTCCGGTGACCCTATGACGACCGCCACGGCCAAATCCACGGCGGACGTCCTGATCGCGAAGGCGCAGGATCGTTCCGCGCTCATCGGTATCGTCGGGCTGGGCTACGTGGGCCTGCCGCTCGCGATGGAATTCGCCCGCGTCGGCTTCCGGGTGCTCGGCTTCGACGTCAGCAAGTCCCTGGTGGAGGCCCTGGGCGCCGGGCGCTCCCACGTCCAGGACGTCGCGAGCGCGGAGGTGGCGGGGTTCGCCAAAGCGGGGAAGTTCGCGGCGACCACCGACCTGTCCCGCTTGCACGAGCCCGACGTCGTGTCGATCTGCGTGCCCACGCCGCTGTCGAAGACCAAGGACCCCGATGTGAGCTACGTGCTCGCCGCGACGAATTCCGTGAAGCAGTCGCTGCGGCGCGGGCAGCTCATCGTGCTCGAGTCCACGACCTACCCCGGGACGACGCGGGAGCTGATGCTGCCGGCGCTCGAGGGCACGGGCCTCAAGGTCGGTGAGGACTTCTTTCTCGCGTTCTCCCCCGAGCGCGTGGACCCCGGCAACCCCAAATGGAACACGCACAACACGCCCAAGGTGGTCGGCGGGATCACCGACACATGCCGCCGGGTCGCGGTCGCGATCTACGGGCCGGCGATCGAGCGGCTCGTGCCCGTTTCGTCGACCGAAGCGGCGGAGCTGGTCAAGATCCTCGAGAACACGTTTCGCAGCGTGAACATCGGCCTCGTGAACGAAATGGCGATCGTGTGCGACAAGCTCGGCGTCAATGTGTGGGAGGTGATCGACGCCGCGGCCACGA
>WNFW01004288.1_pt1 | contig 10011 bp, 10 predicted proteins | sample 5400131 | NCBI WGS metagenome assembly WNFW01 (sample SAMN13153362, study PRJNA577476) | soil metagenome | isolation source: 20 cm soil or saprolite under grassland replicate 1 | place: USA:California | collected 2016-06-15
CATCACGCTCATTTTCGGCATCGTCGCGGCCGTCAACAAAGGCCGCTGGCCCGACCAGCTGATTCGGATCGGGTTCCTCTTCGCGCTGACGACCCCCAACTTCTGGTTCGGCATCCTGCTCATCCTGCTGTTCGGGCTCACGCTGCATTGGTTCCCGGTCGCCGGCTTTGGCGAGACGCTGGCGCAGCACATCTGGTATCTCTTCCTTCCCGCGCTGACCTTGGCCCTTCAGCTTTCTGCGGTCCTCATCCGCAATCTGCGAGGTCAGATCATCCAGACCTTGCGCTCGGACTATGTGCGCACGGCGCACGCGAAAGGACTCTCCGAGAGGCTGGTCCTTCTGCGCCACGTGCTGCGGAACGCATTGCTCTCGACGGTCACCATCTTCGGCCTGCAGTTCGGTTTTCTTGTCGGAGGCGCCATCGTCATCGAGACCGTGTTCGCGCTGCCTGGAACGGGGCAGCTGCTCATCCAGTCCATCACGGCGCGCGACTATCCGGTCGTGCAGGCCATCACGGTGGTCAGTGCGGTCCTGGTGATCGTCGTCAACCTCGTCGTCGACCTTTCGTATTCGTTCCTCGATCCGCGAGTCACCTATGAGTGAGAAGGCAATCGGCGTCGGGCCCACACAGCTGACGCGGGTGACGCCCGTCGTTCGGGTGCGGAGGATCCGGCTCAACCCGACGCTCCTGACCGGCCTTGGCCTCCTTGGACTTGTTGTCCTGGTCGCGATCGCCGCACCCCTGCTCACGCCCTACGACCCGATCGCCCAGCAGTTCACCGACTCGTTCCTGCCTCCGTTCAGCCCAGGTCACATCCTCGGTACGGACAACTTCGGCCGCGACATCTGGAGCCGGATCGCGTACAGCACGCGACTCGACCTGCAGATCGGCCTCTTCTCGGTGTTGTTCCCATTCATCTTCGGCGGCCTGATGGGGATCGCGACCGGCTATCTCGGCGGGAAGCTCGACACGATCCTCATGCGCGTCGTCGACGTGCTGATGGCGTTCCCGTTCCTGATCCTGGTGATCGCGATCATGAGCATCCTCGGCCCAGGGCTGACCAATCTCTACATCGCGGTCGGCGTGGTCGGCTGGATCCCGTACGCGCGGATCACCCGCGGCGAAACGCTCGCGACGCGACACCTCGAATACGTGCTGGCCGCGCGGACGATCGGCTGCTCGTCGGGACGGATCATGCTCAGGCACATCCTGCCGAACGTCATCGCGCCGGCGCTGATCTACGTCTTCACCGGCATGGTGCTGGCGATCCTCACCGGCGCGACCCTGAGTTTCCTCGGTCTCGGCCCGCAGCCGCCGACGCCGGAGTGGGGCGCGATGATCGCCGAGGGCCGCCAGTACCTGTTGCTCGCGTGGTGGATGACGACGCTTCCGGGCCTCGCGCTCCTGGTGGTCGGCGTCGGGCTCAGCCTGATCGGCGACGGACTCGCGGAAAACCGCGGAGGTTAGGGATGAAATTCCTGGTGTGGGGCGCCGGCGCGATCGGCGGGACTCTCGGCGCGCATCTCGCGCGCGCCGGACATGACGTCACGTTCGTGGACCGCGCCGTCGAGCACGTTGACGCGATCAATTCAGCCGGCCTGCGCATCGAGGGCCCTCTGGCGCAGTTCGTGTCCCGCACCCCAGCCTGTACGCCGGAACAGCTGCGGGGTGAGTTCGAACACGTCGTCCTCGCGGTGAAGGCGCAGGACACTGAGAGCGCCACACGCGAGCTCGCGCCGCATCTCGCCGCGAACGGCTACGTCGTGTCGGCGCAGAACGGTTTGAACGAGCTGGTGATCAAGACGATCGTCGGCGACGCGCGAACGATCGGCTGCTTCGTCAACTTCGGAGCGGACTACCTCGAGCCGGGCGTGATCCAGTACGCGGGGCGAGGCGCGGTCGTGGTCGGAGAGATCGATGGCCGGACCACGCCGCGCATCGAGGAGCTCCACCGCGCGTTCCTGGACTTCGACGATCGCGCCATCGTGACCGCGAACATCTGGGGCTTCCTCTGGGGCAAGCTCGGGTACGGCGCGCAGCTTTTCGCCACGGCGCTGACGAACGACTCCATCGCGGACGCGCTGGCCGATCCGAGCTACCGCGACGTTTACATCGAGATCGCGCGCGAGGTGATGCGAGTCGCGCGCGCTCGCCGGGTCACGCCCGAAGGGTTCAACGGCTTCGACCCGCATGCGTTCGCGCCGGACGCCGACCGCGGAGTCGCCCAGCGCTCGCTCGACGAGATGGTGGCCTTCAACCGAAAGTCGGCGAAGACCCACAGCGGGATCTGGCGCGACATCGCCGTGCGCAAGCGGCGGACCGAGACGGACGCGCAGCTGGGACCGATCGTCTCGCTCGGCGCGGAGGCGGGCGTTCCCACGCCGCTCGTCTCGCGGCTGATCGCGTTGATGCACGAGGTCGAGGACGGCCGGCGCGCGCAGAGCCACGAGACCCTCGACCTGCTCAAAGCATCGCTGCCGGGGTGACGCCGCTCGAGTACCTGGCGGCTCAGGGTGACCGGATCCTCGGCGAGCTGATCGAGTTCGCGCGCATCCCGAGCGTGAGCACCGACCCGGAGCGCCGTGAAGACATGACGCGCGCCGCGGAATGGGTCGCCGCGCGGCTGCGCGAGGCCGGCCCCATCAAGGTACGCATCCTTCCTACCCCGGGGAATCCGGTGGTGTACGGGGAATGGCTCGATGCTGTGAACGCGCCGACGCTCCTGGTCTACGGCCACTACGACGTGCAGCCGCCCGATCCCCTCGAGCGCTGGCAGAGCGCCCCTTTCGAGCCGGAGGTGCGCGACGGCCGCCTCTACGGTCGCGGCGCCTCGGATAACAAGGGGCCGATGCTGATCCCGCTCAAGGTCGCGCAGGCGTTCTTCGCGACGCGCGGCGCGCTGCCGCTGAACGTGAAGTTCCTCTTCGAGGGCGAGGAGGAGATCGGGAGCCGGAATCTCGAGCCGTTCCTCATCACGAACCGCGAAATGCTCCGAGCCGACTCGGTCCTTTCGGCGGACGGCGCGATGTGGCGAAATGACGAACCCTCGATCACGATCGCGAGCCGCGGCGTCGCCGGCCTGGAGTTCAGCCTCAAGGGCGCGAACCGAAGCCTGCACTCAGGACGCTACGGAGGCTCGATCGCGAATGCGCTGCACGCGATGGCCGAGCTCGTCGCAAGCCTCCACACGCGCGACGGCCGCGTCGCGGTCGCCGGCTTCTACGACGGCGTGGTAGCGCTGCCCGAGGATGAACGGCGCGCGATCCGAGTGCTCCCGTTCGACGAGGCGCGTTTCCTGTCCGAGGTCGGGGCGCCCGCCCTGTTCGGCGAGCCGGGTTACAGCACGCTCGAACGGCAATGGATACGTCCGACGCTCGAGGTGAACGGCATGTGGGGCGGCTACGAAGGGCAAGGGAGCCAGACCGTGACGCCGAACGAAGCGCACGCGAAGCTGAGCTGCCGCCTCGTTCCCGATCAGGACCCCGACACGATCCGCGCGCTGGTCGCGCGGCATCTCAAAACGCACGTGCCGGCCGGGGTCACCCTCGCGGTGGGCGGCGACCGCCACGCCGCGCGGCCATATCGCATCCCCTCGGATCATCCGGGCCTTTTGACAGCGGAGCGCGTGCTCGAGCAGGTCTATCGAAAGAAGGCGCTTCGCGTTCGCATGGGCTCGACGCTCCCGGTGAGCGAGCTCTTCAAACGAGTTCTCGGCGTCGACACCGTGTTCTTCTCGTTCTCGACGGCCGACGAGGACTTCCACTCACCGAACGAGTTCTTCCGCGTGCATCGGCTGCACGAGGGACTCGAGGCCTGGACCCGGTACTGGGAGAGCTACGCGCAGCGATCAGAACAGCGAACGCCCGCCGTCGATCGATAGCACCTGTCCCGTGACCCACGAGGCTCGTCCCGAAACGAAGAACCGCACACCGTTCGCGATGTCTTCGGGACGTCCGAGACGCCGCAACGGGATCCCTTCGACGAGGCGCCGCTGACCTTCCTCGCCGTAGCTTTCCCATTGCTTCTCGGTCGTCGGGTTGGACCTCACGAATCCCGGTGCGATGCAGTTCACGGTGATGCCGAAGGGCCCGAGCTCGTGCGCCATCTGACGTGTGAACCCGATCTGCCCGGCCTTGGCGCTGGCATAGGCCTGGATGCCGGTGAGGCTCACGCTACGCCCGGCGCCGGATGAGATGTTGACGATCCATCCTGCCCGCGCGGCCTTCATCGCGGGGATGACGGCGCGCGTGCAGAGGAAGGCGCTCGTGAGGTTCGCGTCGACGATCGCTCGCCAATCTTGGTCGCTGACTTCGTCGAGCGGTTTTCCGACCTGACCCACGACCCCACCGGCGTTGTTGACGAGGACATCGATAGGCCCGATGCGCGCGACGAGCTTCGCGACCTGCGCCGAGTCCGTGAGATCGACCGTGTCGCGATCGACGCGGTGTACGGTGGCGCCGTCCTCCTGCAGACCGTCCGCTATCGCGGTGCCGATCCCATGAGCGGTTCCGGTGACGAGCGCGATCCTGCCGCTCAGCTCACCCATTCTTGTCCCACCCGTTCTCGATGAGATCGCGAACCTCCGATACGCCGGTCCGCCACAGCTCCAAGACTTCCGCGTCCGGCCGTTCGTACGAACCGCCGAAGCTTCCGTCGACGGTGAGCCGGCGCAGCTCGGCGGGAGGCGCCTGACGGATGACGCTCTGCGGGATCAGCGGCTTGACGCCTTTCGGCATGGTCACGCCCGCAAGGCGCGTCCACGGAAAGTTCTCCATCCACGAGCCGTGTGACGATTCCTTCTCGTAGCGCTGCACGACCGACCACGCGCGAGGCGCGTTCCACCAGTCATGGAAGAGCACCTGCACGCGCTCCTTCCGCGGCTCCGTCAACCACTCGCGCATCACGCCGGCGGCGAACGAGTTGCCGCCGTGTCCATTGACCACGGCGATGCGCCGAAAGCCCTGACCGAAGAGCGAATCGAGCAGATCGTGGATGACGGAGATGTACGTGCTCGTGCGAAGCGATGGGCTGCCGGGAAACGCTGCGAAGTACGGCGTGACACCGAAGGGCAGCGCCGGAAGGACCGGAACGCCAAGCGGTTCGGCGGCCTCGACCGCGACGCGCTCGGCGAGGATCGCGTCGGTCCCGACGGAGAGATAGCCGTGTTGTTCGGTGGATCCGATCGGCAGCACGATGCGGTTGTCGCGCTTCAGGTATTCCTCGAGCATCTGCCAGTTGCAGTCGTGGACTCGCAATGGGCACCTCCCCCGACCGTCAGTCCGGTCAAGGGCGATAGCCTACGGGCCTACGGGTTCGGCGACACCGTGACGGTGGCGTAGATGCCGAGATCCGGCAGGGACCCACGACCGTCGATGCGCGGGAGAAGGTGAACTCTGCTCGTGCCGGTCGTCGACGGCGCCGGGAAATGGACGACGAACCAGCCCACCTGACCAGGCCCGACGAACGGCGTCGTTTGCACGCCCGCGGTGGTCCCGTCGGCGAGGACGAGCGATGCCTGCGCACCGTCGATCCCCCGGTACCAACCGACGGAGCCGGTGTTCCGGAGCGCCACGGTCCACTCGACCGTGCCGTTCGGATGAGCGGTCGGATACGGGGCCTGCGCCTCGAACGCCGCGCCATACGAGCTGAGCGGCGGAAGCTCGAAGGTCGCACGCTGAAGACCCGGTGTGGTCTGGAAGGAGGCGATCTTCTCGCTGATGGCCGAGCTCACCTGGCCGGCGACGGTGCCCGCGAAAGTCACGGCGTTGCTGGCGACGTCGCTCGCGACGTTCCCGAGATTTCCGAAGACCCTCGGCGGCAATGAGACCAGGACCGCGGCGATGACACCGAGGACGAGTCCACGTGAAAGCACCCGGCCCCACCGGATTCCTCGGCCCGATGTGCGCTCGGCGCGAGGCGCCTTGACCTTCGGCATCTTGATCGGCTTGGCTGCCGCCAGCGGCGCCTCCTTGATCTTCGGTGCGGAGAACTTCGGCTGCTTCGGCTCTTTCGGTGGCTTTGGCTGCTTCGGTTGTTTCGGCTGTGACAGGCGTGGTGTCGCCACGCGAACGCGAGGACGCATCGTCGCGAGGCCGCCGATGGCCGCGCCGACGCGCCTGGGTCCGGACATGAGAAGAGAGACAACGAATGCGCGTGCGTCGGGGAGGAGGTCCGGGTCCAGCCGCACGGCCTTGAAGTCCGCGACGACGACGTCGAGGAATTCGACCGCCGCCTCCTGAAGAAGAAGCTGGTCGATGAGCGAAAGCTCTCGCGAGCGGATCGCGTAGAGCAACAGGCCGAGCCCGTGGTCGCCGGTCGCCACGGCTTCTGGCGCGACGCCCGGGGTCTCGGCCGGTGTCTCGACCGCGGGCGGTTCCGCCATCTTCAAGAGTGGCGCCGGCGCCTCGACGGCTGCTTTCTGCCACTCGAGGGGGACCGGTATCTGGACGAGGTGCTCGAAGACGATGAAGGTCCCGTCAGCGTCGTCGTGGATCGACGCCACTTTCATCACCGTCGGCTGGGCGACCGAGGCCAGGCGGCGAGCCCCCGCGAGGAAGGGCTCCTTGCTCGCCGGGTCCGGGTCGCGCAGGAACTCGAGACTCACGATCTGGGTGGTGGACTCGTCGAGCGCACGCCAGACCTCGGTGCTGTTGTCGCCGCGATGGAAGGAAACAAGCCGGTAGCGACCAGCGATGAGCTGGCGTTCCTGGCGGTAAACGACCGGAGCCTGCGTCACGGTGGTTTGCACCTTATGGCTAACGGCGGGTCGCGGGGAAGGCATCGGGTACCAATCGAACGGGGGGGTACGCGAGTACTAGTGCAACAGAAACCCCCGACGACTGAGGTCGCCGGGGGTTCTGCTGTGGCCGTTCGTGATGTCTATCCGACCCTAGTTCCAGCGAACAACAACCTGACCACTCCTCATCAGCTCTTGGCAGATAGGTCCGCCATTAAAGGGGCTTGGCAGACCGGGAACGTCCAAGGTCCAGTGCCCAACTCCTGGGCCACCGGAGGTCTGAATCGTCACGGTGAATGGCAACCCGCCGGAAACGACGAGGCCACTCCCGAGCATGACGAGCTTCGCGTCGGTCACGTACAAGCTGACCGTGCCATCGCCATTCTTTGACCACCTGGTTATGGCGCCGAAAATGTTTCCTGGGTAACCAGGCACGTCGCCCATCTGGTCAACGCAGTCGAAGTGCCCTCGCGCCGTGCCATCCGAAAACAGCGTTGCCTCGAATCCGAACGACGTGGCTCCCATCCCCGGTGGCAAGTCCGTCATGACGCTGGTGCCCCCACCGTTGATCCTGCCTACCACCGTCGCGGCGTTGGCGGCGCCCGGTTGCATCGCAAGTATCGCGAAGGCTAATGAAATCGCGGCGATGAAAGTCACAAGCTTCCGCATGATTTTGTTTCCACCTCCCAGTGAGCGCGCCGAATCTAGTGAGTGTTCCGATGTCGAACATGACGAATCCGTCATCCGGCGTGACCGCTTCGTCATGACAGCAATCCGGCGAGGGCGCAGGGTCAACGGGATGTCGATGCTGGACCCGGTCACCCTCCTCGTGCTCGAAGAATTCCGGCTGCACACCGCGGATGTCGACGGCGAAGTCGCGCGGATCGTCGCCTCATCGTCATCCGGAATCGAGCCCGTCATCCCTCTGCTCACGTCCGTCGAGGATCGACGGGACGTCGCGTCGATCAGGGGTCTGCATGCGGGCGAGTCAGCTGCAAGCGATGCTGCGCAGCGCGCGGCACTTTTTCCGTTGGTCTCTAGTTGGGTCGCCCCGAAGTACTACGAGCCGAGGATGGCCAAGCGCTCGACGAATCCTCCGTCGTCGTTCCGCCTCGCTGTGACCGACCTTGGGTTCAACAGGCCGGAGGACGATCAGACAAGCCCTGCGCCTCGGGCCGATCACGCGTCGGCCACTCGGGCGGTCGGTTTGGTCTGGATCGGAGCACCGATCAGCGCGCGCGCGGGACTCGTGATCCTCCTCGGCAATTACGACGACGCTGCTGGCGCGGCCGTCGGCCAACTCGGTTGGTCGCTACCCTTCAGCCGGGAGCTCGGCGTTCGCATCTACGAGACCGCTGGCGCCTAACATCGTGCGATGGCGGACGCTGCCACATGGGCATCGGCCGGAAGAGGAGCCGAGCGCGGGGCTCGTGTTCTCCTGGTCATCGGCGATAAGCCCCTCGCGAACACCATCGACCTGACCCTGCGGCACGGACGCTATCTCCGGCGGGTCACCGAAACGGTCGGAGGCGCGAAGGCCGCGCTCGCGGAATGGAAGCCCCATCTGCTCCTGGTCGACATCGACACCGAAGCCGGCGCCGGGATCCAACTCATCGACGAGGCGCGCAACCACGCCCCCCTGGGCGTCATCGCGCTCACGCGACGCAGCGACCTGCGCGGAAAGCTCGACGCCTTCGAGCGTGGCGCGGACGATTACATCGGCATTCCCTTCGTGCCGGACGATCTCGTCGCGCGCGCGCGCGCCGTCATCCGCCGCACACATGGCAGCGCCGGCGAGCTGGTCCCGCGACTGCGCATCGGCGACCTCGAGATCGACGTCCTGAACCGAAAGGTCGTCGCGGGAGAGCACGAGCTCCACCTGACTTCGCTCGAGCAGGCGCTCCTGTATCTTCTCGCCGCCAACGCCGGCAACATCCTCACCCGCGAGCAGATCCTCGACGCGCTCTGGGGCACCGACTTCGTCATCGAAAGCAACGTCGTGGACCGCCATGTGCGAGCCCTGCGCGCGAAGCTTCAGAACGACTGGCACAAGCCTCGGTACATCCAGACGGTCCCCGGCGCGGGATATCGCTTCGTCAGCGCTGCCGACGCCGAGGACGATTAACCCCGCCGGCGCTCCTCCGTAGACTTGATTGATGCGAGTCCGGGTCGGTTGCGAGTTTGGCTGGGAGACAGACGCTCCCGTACCCATGTTCATGCTCGTGCGGCCGCGGATGGACGCCGAACACATAGCGGTCTACGAGTCGAAGTGGATCGAGCCCTCGGAGATCCCTCTTCACGAGTACCACGATCTCTTTGGCAACATCTGCTGGCGGTTCGTCGCGCCTCCCGGCCTCACGACCGTGCGCTACGACGCGGTCGTCGAGATACCTGAGACCGCCGACCCCGTCGTCCCGCACGCGGCCCTGCATCCGGTCGAGGACCTGCCCGACGAGGCGATCGTCTTCACGCTTCCGAGCCGCTACGTGGAATCGGACCAGCTGCTCGACGACGCGTGGACGCTGTTCGGGGACACGCCGCCGACGTGGGCTCGTATCCAGGCGGTCTGCGATTGGGTCCACCACAACATCACGTTCCGGAATGGTTCGTCGACGCCGAGCACGACCGCCCTCGACATCTACAAGCAGCGCGCGGGAGTCTGCCGCGACTTCGCGCTCCTCGCGGTCGCTTTCTGCCGTGCGCTGAACATCCCGGCGCGCTACACGTTCGGATATCTCCCCGACATCGCGATCGAGCCGCCCGACGTTCCGATGGATTTCCACACCTGGTTCGAGGCGTACGTCGGTGGCCGCTGGTACACGTTCGACGCCCGGCACAACACCCCGCGAGTCGGCAGGGTCGTGATCGGACGCGGCCGCGATGCCGTGGACTGCGCGCTCTCGACCGCATTCGGCTCCGCACGACTCGCAAAGTTCGTCGTCTGGTCCGACGAGATCACCGCCGAGCGGCCGGGCGGCCCGCCGGCGGAAGAGGATGCGGACCGCCAGGAGGCAGCCGCGCGGACAAAGCAGTGACCGACTGGTCGCGGGTGGCCCGCGCCGTCTATCGCGTGCGCCAGCACTATCGCTACACCTATAGCGGTCCGGTGTGGGACATGAAGCAGCGCCTCGTGATGATCCCGCGCGATCAGGACGGCGATCAGCGCGTCCTCCAGCACGATCTTGCGATCCGCGGGATGGAAGATGGCGCGGACGTGACCTGGAGTCCCGACCAGTTCGGCAACCGTGTGGCCAACGTCGTCGTGCCGCGCGT
>WNFW01009520.1_pt1 | contig 10009 bp, 9 predicted proteins | sample 5400131 | NCBI WGS metagenome assembly WNFW01 (sample SAMN13153362, study PRJNA577476) | soil metagenome | isolation source: 20 cm soil or saprolite under grassland replicate 1 | place: USA:California | collected 2016-06-15
GAAGGGGTCCTTGATGGCGTTTTCCACGATACGGCTCGCTTCCGCGCTGGCGAGGCGATCCTTGGTCTGACCCTGAAATTCCGGCTCGCGGATGAACACCGAGATCATGCATGCGGCGCCGTTCATCACGTCGTCGCCCGTGACTACTGCCGCGCGCTTGCCTTGGCCCACGCGCTCGGCATGGTCTTTGATGCCCTTCAACAGCGCGCTACGCAGGCCCGACTCGTGCGTGCCGCCGTCCGGCGTGGGAATCGTATTGCAATAGGACGACAAGAAGCCGTCGCTATCAGCGGTCCACGCGACCGCCCATTGCGCGGCCCCGTGCACGCCGATCTTGCCCGCGCTGCCGGTGAAGATGTCGGGGTGGACCAGGGCAGCGCCGTTGATCGCGGTGGACAAATACTCCTTGAGTCCGTCAGCGAAATGGAAGGTGGCCTTCTCCGGCACGTCCTCGACACCGTGCAGAAGCTCCTTGGCGCAGGACCAGCGAATCTCGACGCCTCCGAACAAATAAGCCTTGGAGCGAGCCATCTTGAACACGCGCTCCGGCTTGAAATGCGCCCTTGCTCCGAAAATCTCGGGGTCGGGACGGAAGCGCACCTTGGTGCCGCGCCGGTTGGGGACGCGCCCTAGCTTTTGCAATCTGCCTTTCGGCTTGCCGCGCTCGAACACCATGCGGTGCAGCGTCTGCTCGCGCGCGACCTCGACTTCCATGCGCTCGGAGAGTGCATTGGCCACCGAGACGCCGACGCCATGCAAGCCGCCCGACGTCTCATACACCTTCGAGTCGAACTTTCCGCCCGCGTGCAACGTGCACATGATCACTTCGAGCGCCGATTTGTTCTTGAACTTCGGATGGGGATCGACCGGAATTCCCCGCCCATTGTCGGTCACGCTCACGAAACCGTCGGGCTCCATCTCGACGTCGATGAAGGTGGCGTGCCCGGCGAGCGCCTCGTCCATGGAATTGTCGATCACCTCGGCGAAAAGGTGATGCAGCGCCTTTTCCCCTCGAGCACTTCGATGTCGCGGGCGGTGTAACGGACCTCAGCACCGCTGGCAGGCCTGCCGGTGCGCGCCGGCTTGCCCGAGTGCCGGCGCGTAGTGGCCTCGGGCAAATCCGAAAACAGGTCCTTAACCGGATTTTGGATCCGGCTTTTGGCTGCTGCTTTGGCGATCTTCGGCATGCGTCTCATCATCGGCGAGGTTGAACGAATCAGCCGCCACTATGCCACGCCGGTGGCGGCAGCGTGACGCCGGTGTTCGGCTGAAGGAAGGCGGCTGTCCCTCTCATATGGTCGAACTTCATCATCCGTTCAACTCGACACCGTATGCTGGCCGCTGACTGCGGGATATTCGCTCGATCCTTCTTGCTAAGCCCTAAACGGCGTGTTCGGCCCGCGAGTGTCGCCGCACAATGTGCCGGCCCGGATGGCGCCGTGCGGACAGCTTGCAACCCGTCTGGCCTTGTCCGGCAAGCCGCGCTAGACCGAGGCCAATAGGGGGCCGCCTCCCGCATGTTCGAGAGCCTCGAAGCTCACGCCCACCAAGTGGTGGAGTTTGTGCGTGTCCATGAGGTGTGGGCGGGGCCCATTGTTTTTGCACTCGCCTTCGGCGAGTCGCTCGCGTTCATTTCCCTGCTCGTTCCGGCGTGGGCGGCGCTGGTCGGAATCGGTGTCCTGATCAGTTCCGGCAACCTCAATTTCTGGCCGGTTTGGGTCGCGGCTTCGATCGGCGCCGCCCTCGGCGACTGGCTATCCTTCTGGATCGGCGTCAAACTCGGACCGCCAGTCGCGCACATCTGGCCGCTGTCGCGACATCCGGAACTGCTGCCCAAGGGCGAAGCATTCGTGAAGCGCTGGGGGGCGCTTGCGATTTTCATCGGCCGCTTCTTTGGACCCTTGCGCGCCTCGGTCCCGCTGGTCGCCGGCATTTTCCGGATGCCGTGGTGGCAATTCCAGCTTGCGAACTTCAGCTCGGCTTTCGTTTGGGCCGCCGTGCTTCTCACCTTGGGCGATGTGGTGGGCAAGCTTCTCGGCTGGGCTTGGCGATAGGGATCAGGGTCGGACCAGCACAGACAGGATCGGCTGGTCGTGCCCGAGGAGGAGCTCCATCATTCGGCCAACTTTCGGATCATCGCGCCGACGATGTTGCAGTAGTCGTCGGTCCACACCCATTGGCCTGGGTCAGCGGCCTTGGGCGTCCAATGCCGAGACTGTGCGAGGGATCCGAAATCCTCCTTGCTACGTGCAACCGCGGCAACCGTGGCGCCGAACTTGTACGGATGGGCCGCTTCGTCGGGATCTCCCTCGTCGCTCAAAAGTGTCGTCAGCCCGTTCGCTGCGGCGATGCCTGCGACCACCGAGGCGAGTTCAAGGTGCCGGCTCGACACGTGCATGACCACCATGCCGTGCGGGCTGAGCTTCTTGAGGTAGGTCGCCATGGCTTCGCGCGTGAGCAAATGTATAGGGATGGCGTCGGAGGAGAATGCATCGACGATGATGAGGTCGTAGGCGCCGTCGCGGGCCTCGGCGAGCGTGAGCCGCGCATCGCCGAGGATGATCGGCACATCCGGCCGGCACATCCACAGAAAGCTGAACATATACGGGGTGCGGGCAACGCGGACCACGACCGGGTCGATCTCGTAATAATGCACGGTATCATCAGGCGCGGCGCGGCAGGTCAGCGAGCCCACGCCAAGCCCGATCACTGCAAAGCGGATCGGCCTGTCGACACGCGCCCGCACCGCCTCGAAGGTTTCCGAGATGGCGGAACCGTCCCAGTAATAAAACAGCAGCTCCGGCGGGTCGATCGTCGCCCGTTGGCCATCGGCTTCGTAGAGACGTTGGCCGCCGTGCAGCGTGGTTCCGTGCTGCAGGAGACGGAACTGACGGTCCGCGGTTTCCACGATCTTGGTCACGCCGAAGAAGCTGCGCACGAACATCCCACCGGTCGCGTCGACGACGATGTAGTTGAAGAGGAGGACGAAGCCAATGACCGCAGCGAACGGCAATGACGCACGCCAGAACAGCACACTTGCGGCCAAAAGCGCACCCACAGCCCAGTCGAAGCGGATCGCGTCAATCACGACTGGATAAAGCGCGCACACGGCGAGCATGAAGAGCGCGGCCGCGATGCCGGCGAACAGCAGGTAGCGCCGGGAGCGGTCTCGCGGCAATTGGATATTCGGCCACCCAGTTGAACACGTGCGGCGCGATCAATCCCGTGGCGATGCCGCCGATCAGGCCGCCGGCCGCCATCCAAAGATAGAAGGCGGTAAGATATCGGGGCGGCGGCCGCGTCCGCGCGAGCTCGCCGTGACACATCAAGGCGTTGACGAAGAACACCGCGAGATGAACGGCGAGGACCCCGACGATGGTTTTGATCGGATCGAAGATGATGACCACCACGAGTGCAACGATGAACGGCGGCTGCAGGGCTAGGACGAGCTTGTGTGGGATGATCGGCCGGCGCGCAAATGCGATGACGAAGGTCAGCAGATAGAGCGCGAGCGGAAGCACCCACAGCAGCGGCACCGCGGCGACGTCCGTTGAGATGTGCGCCGTCACCGCGACGAGAAGGCCCGCAGGCACCGCCGCGAGGGCGACCCAGAACGCGGCATCCTTCCAGGTCGGCGCCACATCTGCCGCGCTGTCCGCACGCGCAGCTGCGTCCGGCGACCGCCACAGCAACACGCCACACGCGGCAAGCAGCAAAATGAGGAGGCAAAAGCCGACCGACCAGAACCGTGCTTGGTCGCCGAGCCGCACGAATGGCTCGATGACAGTCGGATAGGACACGAGCGCGAGGAAGCTTCCGATATTGCTGGCGGCATACAGGAAATACGGGTCTTGTGCGGCGGGATGATTAGTGCGCGCGAACCAGGCCTGAAGCAGCGGGCTGTTGGCCGCGAGCGCGAAGAACGGCAAGCCGATCGAGGCCGTGAACAACCCGATCAGCCAGAGGGCTTGCCCGGTCTCCGGCGGCCGGTCCCAACCGGCGGCAATCGAGACCGGCAGCGCGAAGACAGCGGCGATCATCACCGTGAGATGAGCCGCGACCGACAGCCGGCCGGGCGCGTAGCGCGTGAGCCAATGGGCGTAGGCGTAGCCCACGAGAAGCGCAGTCTGGAAGAATACGATGGCAACCGACCACACCGACGGCGCACCGCCGAAACGCGGCAGCACCAATTTTGTGAACATCGGCTGTACCATGAACAAGAGCGAAGCGCTGAGGATGATGGGCGCGACGAACGTAGCCAGCAGCAAGAGGCGCGCGGTTGTCGCGCTCGGCGTCGTCGCGTTCAGTGAGCGATCGGCGGTTGCCATGTCCTAGCCTTACCGCGTCGCGTTCGCGGGTGAAATACCCGTGCTTGATTACCGTCCGTGCGGCGTCGCGGCCTAGGCGAGGCGGGCCGCCATATGTACCATCGTAGGCAACGCTTCGCAGAAAAGACTGTGAGCCGATGCTCAGGAGGGAACGTCATGACCGAACTCACGCGCCGTAGCCTGCTGACCGCTAGTGCAGCGGCCACGGCTGTCGCGGTGATTGCGCCGTCCACAGGCGGGCCGGCGCGCGCGGCCGCGCCGCCTGCCGGCACGCAAGCCCCCGGCTGGTACCGCTACAAGGTCGGCAGCTTCGAGATCACCGTGGCGACCGATGGCGTGAACCGTTTCAAATTGCCGGACAACTTGGTCACTAACGTCCAGCGGGAGGAGGTCAATGCGGCGCTTGTCGCGGCGCACCGCGAACCGGACGTTTACGTCACTCCGTACAACCCGATCGTCGTCAATACCGGACAGAAGCTCGTCGTCATCGACACCGGCCTGGGCGAGGCGGCCTTCAACGCGAGCAAGGGGGCGAACGGCCAGTTCTTGTCCAATCTCGCTGCGGCCGGCATCGACCCCAAGACCGTCGATACTGTCATCATCTCGCATTACCACGGCGACCACGTGAACGGTCTGTTGAAGGCGGACAGTTCGCTCGCCTTTCCCAACGCCGAGATTCTGGTGCCGGCGGCGGAACACAAATTCTGGATGGATGACGGCGAGATGAGCCGCGCCCCGAAAGGCCGCGTGGAGGACCTGTTCAAGAACAATCGCCGCGTCTTTGCCGGTGAGGTGCTCAAGCGCGTGCGGACGTATGACGAAGGCAAGGAGGTCGTGCCGGGCATCACGGCGGTCGGTACCCATGGCCATACCCCAGGGCACAATTCCCATGTCGTGGCGTCCGGATCGAGCAAGGTCTACGTCCAGGGCGATGTCACCCACGTGCCGTTCCTGTTCGCGCGCAACCCCGGCTGGCACGCTTTCTATGATCAAGACCCCGTGATGGCGGAGGCAACGCGCCGGAAAGTCTACGACATGCTGGTCGCCGAAAAGATGCTGGTGCAGGGCTTCCACTATCCATTCCCCTCGCTCGGCTATGTGGAGAAGAGCGTGTCGGGCTATCGCGAAAGCCCGGTGGTCTGGAATCCGACGCTCTGAACTGGGCTGGCCTGGTGCACGCTCGCTAGCCTAGTCGCTGCGGCCAGCGAGGGCTCATGCTTGACGCAGAAGCGCGTGCCGTTTATAGCGCCCGCCCATGACGATGATCGCTCGCCGCGCATTGTTGCAACGCCGCCGCGCCGCGCAGCCAAGTTTACGCAGGCTGCGTAGACTTGCCTGCGCTTCGGCACGGGCGCGCGATCGCGCTTGATCGTCACCCATGCCGCCGGACTCGGCTCCCGCGGCACATTCTCTCAACCACCCGCGTATGACCGAGCTCCAGCGGCCTCTCGCATCGGAGCACGGACATGTACGCCCACGCTGCCTTCAAAGTTCATCACGCCGTCGGCCTCGCCTTTGCGGCCGCGCGCGGCTTTGGCCAGGTGATCGCGTGCGAAGGCGGTCGCCCGGTGGCTTCGCTGCTGCCATTCCACGTTTCGCAGGCGGATGGCGGATTGCCGCGCGTCCAATTTCACGTCGCGCGTCCCAATCCACTCGCCAAGCTTGCGGCCAAAGGAGGGCCATGGCTGATCGCCGTTGCCGGCGATGACGCCTACGTATCGCCGCGCTGGTACGCGAGTCCCGAGCAGGTTCCCACGTGGCTTTATGAAGCTGTGCAGCTATCCGGGCCGGTGCATCTCATCCCGACCGCTCATATCCGCGATCATCTCGATCGTCTCGCGGCGCAATTCGAATCCGGGCTGCCGTCGAACCGGCCGTGGACGACGGATAGCCTGTCGTCACAGCGGCTCGCGACGCTGATGGAAGCGATCGTTGCCATCGAGATGACGGTCGAGACCGTCGAAGGCAGCCTCAAGCTCAACCAGCATAAGGCTGACGCCGATCATATCGCGGTTGTTCGCGCACTGCGCGAGCAGGGCAAGCCGTCCGTCCACGCGATTGCGGCGCGGATGGTCGCGTTACGGCCGCACTTGGCGTACGAATGAGCGAATTGATCGGAAGGATTTGAGCCATGGCTGACAAGGCCAAGATCGGCGTGCTCGGCGCATCCGGCTATACCGGAGCGGAACTGCTGCGGCTGCTGATCCGCCATCCGCGCGTGGAGATTGTGCTGCTGACCGCCGAGCGCCGCGCCGGGCTGCACATGCGGCAAGTCTTCCCGCAGTTCTCGCCCTATGCGCTGCCAAAGCTCGTAGCGGTCGACGGCATCGACTGGAAGGAAGCTGCGCTTGATGTCGCCTTCTGCGCGTTGCCGCACGCGACCACGCAGACCGTGATCAAGGGGCTACTCGCCGCGGCCCCGAACACGAAGGTCGTCGATCTCTCCGCAGATTTCCGCCTCGATGATACGGCCGCCTATGCGCACTGGTATGGCCACGAGCACCACGCCCCGGAGCTGCAAAAAAAGGCGATCTACGGACTGCCCGAAGTTTACCGCCAGCAGATCAAGTCCGCGCGGCTGGTCGCCAATCCCGGCTGCTACACGACGTGCGCGGAGCTGCCCCTCATCCCGCTGTTGCGCGAGAAGGCGATCGATCCCGACGAGGTCGTGATCGATGCCAAATCGGGTATGACCGGCGCGGGCAGGGCGGCGAAGGAAGAGATGCTGTTCTCCGAGGTCGCAGAAGGCTTCCACGCTTATGGCGTGGGCAACCACCGTCACATGGCCGAACTCGATCAAGAGTTCTCCAAAGCCGCGGGACGCAAGGTCATCGTCAGCTTCACGCCGCATCTGCTGCCCATGAACCGTGGAATCTTTTCGACCATCTATGTACGCGGGCTCACGACATCGCCCGGCGGCCTGCATGCAATCCTCTCGAGAGCTTACGCGGAGGAGCCGTTCGTGCACGTGCTGCCGTTCAGGGAAATGCCGCAGACCCGGCATGTACGCGGCGCCAACATGATCTTCATCGGCGTCACCAACGACCGCGTCGAGGGCCGGGCCATCATCTGCGCGGCGCTGGACAATCTTGCCAAGGGCGCCTCGGGGCAAGCCGTGCAGAACATGAACCTCATGCTCGGTTTTCCCGAGACGCTGGGGCTCGAGCAGGTGGCGCTGTTTCCGTGACGAACACTCGATCTGGACGCATCGCGCGATCTGGTGAAGGTGCGGCCGGTGTGGCGCACCTCAGTGGTGCAAGATCTTCGATAGAAAAACCTGGGCGCGCTCGCTGCGCGGCTTGCCGAAGAATTCGGCCGTCGGCGCATCTTCGACGATTTCGCCCCTGTCCATGAACACGACACGATGGGCAACCCTGCGCGCAAAACCCATTTCGTGCGTGACCACCATCATGGTCATACCCTCCTTGGCGAGCGCCACCATGACGTCGAGCACTTCATTGATCATCTCGGGATCGAGCGCGGAGGTGGGCTCGTCGAACAGCATGGCGATCGGATCCATCGCAAGCGCACGCGCGATCGCCACCCGCTGCTGTTGACCGCCGGAAAGCTCGCCTGGATATTTGCGGGCGTGCGCGCTCAAGCCGACGCGCTCGAGTAGGCGCATGCCGTTTGCCGCCGCTTCACCCTGTTTGCGGCCGAGCACCTTGATTTGCGCCAGTTCGAGATTGCGCATCACGGTTAGGTGCGGGAACAGCTCGAAATGCTGAAACACCATGCCGATCCGCGCGCGCAGCTTCGGCAGATTGGTCTTCGGGTCATTGACCGAAATGCCGGCGACGGTAATGGAGCCTTCCTGGAACGGCTCGAGCCCGTTGACACATTTGATGAGCGTCGATTTGCCGGAGCCCGACGGACCGCACACCACGACGACTTCGCCCTTCTCGACGTGCGTCGAGCAATCCTTCAGCACCTGAAAGTTGGGGTACCACTTGCTGACTTTGCTGAGCGTGATCATGAGCTGTCCTCAGCGGATGATAGCGACCCGCCGCTGCAAGCCACGCACGAGCAGCGAGGCGGTGAACGAGATCACGAAATAGACCAAGGCGGCGAATAGGTACATCTCCACCAGACGCCCGTCGCGCTGCGCCACTTTCGACGCCGCGCCGAGAAAATCGGTGATCGAGAGCACGTAGACGAGCGACGTGTCCTGGAACAGGACGATCGTTTGGGTGAGTAGCACGGGCAGCATGTTGCGGAATGCCTGTGGCAGCGCGATGTAGCCCATCGTCTGCAGGTAGGTCATGCCGAGGGCCTGCGCGGCGCTAACCTGCCCGCGCGGGATCGACTGAATGCCGGCGCGCATGATCTCGGCGAAATAAGCGGCCTCGAACAGCGTGAACGTCACCAGAGAGGAGGCAAACGCGCCGACCTGGATCGGCTGCGAAGCGCCGGTAATCCATTGACCGATGAACGGCACCAGGAAGTAGAACCAGAAGATCACCAGCACCAGCGGTACCGATCGCATCAGGTTCACATAGCTGGCGGCGAGCATGGAGAGGGGTGCAAAGCCGGAGAGCCGCATCATCGCGAGCAGCGTGCCGAAAATGATGCCACCGCAGGTCGCCAGCGCGGTCAGCATCAGCGTGAAGGTCATGCCGTCGTAGAAAAGGTAGGGCAGGGAACGAATAATGACGTCGAAGTCGAAATCCGCGAACATCGATCGCCTCAGTGTGTCGCTACCGCCGCCGGTGCGGCACCGATGAAGCCGGGGACCGCGGTGCGGCGCTCGACCCATCGCATGCCGAACGTCACGACGATGTTGATTGCGATATAGATGACGGTTGCCGCAGTAAACGCCTCGAATACCTGGAACGAAAATTCCTGCATCGCGCGCGCGCGCGCCGTGAGCTCCATAAGTCCTATGGTGAGCGCGACCGCGCTGTTCTTGATGATGTTGAGAAATTCGGAGGTCAGCGGCGGCAGGATGATGCGATACGCCATCGGCAACAGCACGTAGGCGTAAGCCTGAGTCGGGGTCAAGCCGAGCGCGAGCGCAGCCCAGCCCTGGCCGCGGGCGAGACTCAAGAGGCCTGCGCGCACCTGCTCGGCCACGCGCGCCGATGTATAGAAGCCGAGCGCGACCACGTCCGTGTAAAACGAAGCATCGGGAAGTTGCTTGAGCCAGTCACCGGCCGCCGTCGGCAGGAGCTCGGGCAGCACGAAGTACCAAAGGAACATCTGCACCAGCAGGGGGATATTGCGGAACAATTCCACATAGGCGTTGCCGAGCCGGACCAGCCAGGGGTTCGGTGTGGTGCGGATGACCCCGACCAGCGATCCCATGCCGAGGGCCAGACACCAGGCACTGAGTGCGGTGGCGAGCGTCCAGCCGGTGCCGAGGAGGAGCGTCTCCAGATAGGTATGAACGCCATCAGGCGACGTCTGGAAAAAGATGCCCCAGTTCCAGTGGTAGTTCACGCCGGCCCCTGTGTCAGGTCACGATCATCTGATATTAGCGATCAGCAAGACAGAGTCCGCCGATCGCTGACGCCTGCTATCGGGTCTCGACCGCGCTCAATATACCGCCGGGTCACCGCTGTCGGTCGGACTGGCGATCACCTTCTTGAAGGCGGCGCTCATCGGCACATTGAGGTTGATCCCCTTGGGCGGGATCGGCTTGAGGAACCACTTGTCGTAGATCGCGTTGATCGCGCCGCTGC
>WNFW01022126.1_pt1 | contig 10009 bp, 9 predicted proteins | sample 5400131 | NCBI WGS metagenome assembly WNFW01 (sample SAMN13153362, study PRJNA577476) | soil metagenome | isolation source: 20 cm soil or saprolite under grassland replicate 1 | place: USA:California | collected 2016-06-15
TCGAAGAGCGACTCGTCGACGACCTCGTCAAAGCCCCAGCGCGGCTCGGGATCGCTCATCGCGAGCACGAGCCGGTCGCCGCGGCGGCGAAAGTGGAAACCGCTCTCGGCCTCGACCGTCATCGGCAGCTCGGGCGGCAAGCCGGCGATCGGCTCGGTCTCCAGGAGCTGACGGCAGAGCGGGCGGATCGGCAGCTCGACCCCGAGCTCCCTCCCGACCTGGGCCGACCATGGCCCGGCCGCGATGACGAATACATCGGCAGCGAGCTTCGTGGCGTCGTCGCCTTCACGCACCTCCACCCCACCCGCGGCCGCGCGACGGACGAGCTCGCGCGCCACTGCGGGCGGGTCAGCGACCCCGTCTTGCCAGCAGACGACGGCGCCGGCGACGTCGTCGGAGCGCACGCCGGCCGAGGGCGCGGTCGCCACCACGCGCACTCCCTGGGAGCGCTGGAGCTCGGCTCGTTCCTCGAGCTCGGCGAGGCCAGCCTCGGTGGTGGCCAGGAAGAGGTAGCCGACCTGATCGAAGAATGGAGACCCCAGCTCTTCGAAGAAGCGGATGCTCGCCTGCGCGAGCTTGACCTCCGCTGGGGTCGAGAATTGCTGCCGAACGCCCCCCATCGCCTTCGCCGTCGCACCCCCGGCGACAGAGCCACGATCGCAGAGCACGACAGCTTCGGCACCGAGCTCCGACAGGTGGTAGGCGATCGACGCGCCGGCAGCGCCGGCTCCGGCTACAACGATCCGAGCCATTGATCGAGCGCCTGCCGCTCGTCTTCGGTCAGCTCGCGCAGTGGCGCGCGCACGTCTTCTCTGATCGGCACCCCTCGGCGCCGCAGCACGTGCTTGGCCGCCGCGTGGAACGGGAACTGCTCCAGGCCGTCGCGCAGCGCCTCGAGGTCCGGCCCCGGAACGCCTCGCACGGCAGCGGCCACCTCCGCGGGGAAGGCAGTCGCCAAGCCGGAGACAACCCCCACCGCTCCCCCGGCCAGCCCACGCTGGATCAGTGACTCCGGCCCGACGAAGACGTCGAGTCCTTCGACGAGATAGGGCTCGAACCGCTCCCAGGGCCGGTCGGAGACCTTCAGGCCGGCGAAGTTCGGCGCGCTGTCGCGCAGACGCAGCAGGAGGGAAATCGGAACCGCGTAGCCGCTTCGCGCGGCGAACTCGTAGACGTAGAACGGCACTGGCTCGCACGCCTGCGCCGCGGCCTCGAAATGCGCGAGCAGCGCTTGGTCGTCGAGCGCGAAGTACGGCGGGCCGATCACGGCGACCGCATCGGCGCCGAGGTCTGCGGCGTGCGCGGCCAGCTCGGCGGTCTCGCGAGTCGTCTGGGCGCCGCAATGGACAGCGACCGCGAACTCCTCCGGGCGGGCCGCCACGAAGAGCTCCGCGGCTCGGCGGCGCTCGGCGGCGCTCAGCAGGATTCCCTCGCCGGTTGTCCCAAGCGCGAGCAGCCCGTCGAGACCGGCCGACTCGAGGAAGCCGACGAGCGGGTCGAAGGCGTCTTCGTCCAGCACCTCGCCGCCACCGGCCAGCGGCGTCACGGCGGCAGCGAAAGCGCCTCGAAGCACGAGGCCGACTCTAAGGCGTCGCTCGCGATGCCGCCGTGGAGGGCGTGGCGGCTTCGCCGGCGCGCCCGTTTGAACCAGGTTGGTGGAGAGCCAGCCTCCCCACCTCTCCACGACTGCTCGTCTTAAGCTGCGGAGTCATGGCCGCGCTGCGAATCGAGCGAGACGGACCGCTCCTGCGCGTCACGCTCGCCCGCCCCGAGCGCCGCAACGCCTTCGACGCGGCGCTGATCCGCGAGCTGACGGAGGCCTTCGCCGACGTCGGCGACGCCCGCGCTGTCCTGCTCGCCGGAGACGGTGAGAGCTTCTGCGCCGGCGCCGACGTGGACTGGCAGCGCTCGGCCATCGACCTCTCCTACGAGGAGAACGTCGAGGATGCGCTGCGCCTCTACCGGATGCTGGAGAAGATCGACGCCTGCCCGGCTCCCGTGGTCGGGCGCGTGCAGGGCTACGCGCTGGGCGGCGGCTCGGGCCTCGTCTGCTGCACCGATGTTGCAGTGGCGGCCCCGGACGCCGTCTTTGGCTTCTCCGAGGTCAAGCTCGGGATCGTCCCGGCCGTGATCTCACCGTTCGTCTTCCCAAGAATCGGCACCGCCGCGGCCAGACGTTTTTTCCTGACGGGCGAGCGCTTCGACGCCGAGACCGCGCTTCGGATCGGGCTCGTCCAGGAACTCGCCCCCGACCTCGACGCGGCGATCGAGCGCGTCGCCGGCGAGCTCCTGAGCGCAGGGCCGGAGGCCACGCGGGCGGCGAAACAGCTGATCCGCGAGCGGCCGGGAGGCGAGGAGGCGGCGCGGCTCGCCGCCAAGCTGCGCACGAGCCCGGAGGGGCAAGAGGGCCTGCGCGCGTTCCTCGACAAGCGCCCCGCCGCATGGAGATCCGGAAGCTCCTCGTAGCCAACCGCGGCGAGATCGCCGTCCGGATCTTCCGCGCCTGCGCAGCCGAAGGGATCGCGACCGTCGCCGCCGTCGCGCCGGACGACAAGGGCTCGCTGCATGCGCGCGAGGCCGACGAGGCCGTCGAGATCGCGAGCTACCTCTACTCCGAGGAGCACATCCGGGCCGCGAAGCAGACGGGCGCCGACGCGATCCATCCCGGCTACGGGTTCCTCGCCGAGAACGCGGACTTCGCCGAGGCGGTCGAGGCCGCGGGGCTCGTCTTCGTCGGCCCCACTCCCGACGCGCTGCGCCGCGGCGGCGACAAGCTCGAGGCGAAGCGCGCGGCCGCGGCGGCCGGGATTCCGGTGCTGCCCACGGGCGAGCCCGACGAGATCGGCTTTCCACTGATGATCAAGGCGGCCGCAGGCGGTGGCGGCCGCGGAATGCGAGTCGTTCGCGAGTCCCGGGAGCTTGCGGGCGCCGTCGCCGCGGCGCGCCGCGAGGCGAAGGCCGCATTCGGCGACGAGACCGTCTTCTTCGAGCGCTACCTCGAGCGTCCCCGCCATGTGGAGATCCAGCTGCTTGCGGACGAGCACGGGCACGTCTACTCGCTCGGCGAGCGCGATTGCTCGATCCAGCGCCGGCATCAAAAGGTGCTGGAGGAGGCGCCGTCGCCCGCGGTCGACACCGAGCTGCGCGGGCGAATGGGAGGCGCGGCGATCGCGTTCGCCCGCGAGATCGGCTATCGGAGCCTCGGCACCGTCGAGTTCCTGCTCGACGGCGGCGACTTCTACTTCCTCGAGCTGAACGGGCGGATCCAGGTGGAGCACCCCGTCACCGAGGAGGCGACGGGGCTCGATCTGGTCGCGCTGCAGCTCGCGGTCGCCCGTGGCGAGGAGGTCGCGGATCCGGGCCCGAAGCTGCGACTGCACGCGGTCGAGGTCCGCCTCTACGCGGAAGACCCCGTCGACTTCCTGCCGCAAGCCGGAACCGTCGAGCGCTTGCGCTTACCCGACGCGATTCGCGTGGACGCCGGCGTCGCCGAGGGCGACGAGGTCGGCGTCGCCTACGACCCGATGATCGCCAAGCTGATCGCCTCGGGCGAGACGCGGGCTGAGGCGCTCGACCGGCTCAGCGCCGCGCTCGCAGAGACCGAGGTCGAAGGCATCACGACGAACCTGCCCTTCCTTCGCTGGCTCGTCTCGCACCCCGTCGTTCGCGCCGGCAAGGCGACGACGGCGTTCTTGACCGAGTATCCATCGCTCTCGGCCGTTCCTGCCCGGCTGCCGGAAGGCCCCTGGGCCGCGCCGTGGCGACTCAACCTCCCTGTTTCCCCTCCAGGCGCCGCGCCGGATCCGGACGCCGCCTCTCATGACCACCGGCACACCGGCGAACAGAGCTCGCTGACGGCCCCGATGCCGGGCACGGTCATCCGGGTCGTGGTGGCCGAGGGCGATCGCGTCGCAGCCCGCCAGCCGCTCGTGGTGCTCGAGGCGATGAAGATGGAGACACCGGTCGTGGCCCCCTACGAAGCGGTCGTTCGCACGATCCACGTCGCCGAGGGCGACCGCGTCGCCGGGGGCAGTTGACGATCTTCATGAACGTGTCCTCCGACGCCGAGATCGTCGTGTCGGCGTCGCTCGCCCCCTCCTGGACGCTGACCTTCCCGTTCTCGACGCGCACGATCCACTTGCCGGCGCCGTCGATGTCGAACAGGTAGGTGGCGTTCAGGCCCGCCGCCTTCGAGGAGTCGGCGGCGCGCGCCGCAAGCGTTTCGAAGAATTCGCGCGCGTTCTCGGCCACAGCGGCGAGCCTAACTCATGGCGCTACCGGCTCGACCGCGAGCCGGCGCGAGGGCCGCGAGGACGGCAGACGCACCGCCAGGACGAGCGCGGCCGCCGCCGCGCCTGCGGCCGTGTACATCGCCGCGCGGAGATCGATCGAGTCGGCGACGGCGCCGAGCGCGACCGCGCCGACCCCGCCCAGGCCGATCGAGAGCCCCGAAGCGGTCGGCCAGCGGCCCGGCGGCGAGCGTGCCGACCCCGCCCGCCAGCAGCATCAGCGACAGCAGATGGTTTCCGTAGGCCTTCGAGTGACCGAGCGAGACCTCCCAGAGCGGGACGAAGGTGATCAGCCCGAACCAGGCAACGCTGCGAAAGGCGATCACGCCGAGCAGGAGCAGCAGGGCGCCGAGACGGTCGGGCTCCTCGCTCTGGAGCTGCCGTCGGCGATCGGGCGCGAACGAGCCGAGGAAGGGTGCGAGCACGAGTAACCCGAACGCCACGGCGAGACAGGGCACGGACAGCAGCAGGCCGCCCGTGAGACCGAAGGCGAGCACGAGCGGTGTCGCCACTGTCGGGCCGAGGGCGAACCCGAGGTTGCCGCCGATCGAGAAGAGCGACATGGCGCTCGCCCGCCGGCGGCCGCCGGCGAAGGCGGCGAACTTCGACCCTTCGGGATGGAAAGCCGCGACGCCGAAACCGGAGACGACCACGAAGACGAGCACGAGCCAGTAGCTCGGCGCCACCGCGGCGAGGGCAATCCCGATTCCCGCAAGCGCAACGCCGGCGGGAAGCAGCCAGATTGCACCGCGGCGATCCGACCAGAGCCCGAACAGCGGCTGCACGATCGACGACGAGACCGCGGACGCGAGGATGACCGCCGCGGCCAGGGTGTACGAGAGCGCGAACTTGTCCACGAAGAACGGCAGCAGCGCGGGCAGCGCACCGTTCGCAAAGTCGGTCGCGAGGTGGCCGCTCGAGAGCGCCGCCATCGCGCGCTTGTCCAGCTCGGCCCGCACGGGCGCAGGCTAGCGAGCGACCGAGTGATCTAGATCACAAGGGACGGGCTACGCAGCGCTGGGAGCCGCAGCCGGCGGCAGGTAGCGCTCGATCAAGGCACGCGAGAGCTCCCACTGGCACTGAACGATCGCCAGCCGGTTGCGCTCGAGCTCCCCGGCGGGGGCGGCATTCCGGCGAAGCTGCTGCCGCTCGTCGACCAGCGTCGTGTGGAGCTGGGTGAGGCTTTCGAGGTCGAGCTGACGCCCGGGGAGAACGCGCGAAGAGACCAACCGCCGCAAAGTTGGTGCCGCCATTGCTCCTGTATCGGCGCGACGGCGCCGAAGTTGAGGCCGGCCCCGCATATGGGGGAGGCTACGGAGAAGGTCGGATAGCATCGCCCCCCCATGCGGGTCGAGGTCCAAGCCGGATCGCCCGAGTCCGTCGAGTCCGACGTCCTCGCCGCACCGCTAGTCGCTGAGGAGGGGCTGTCCGGGCCGCTTGCGGCGCTGAACGGCACCCTCGGTGGATTGCTCGCACGTCTCGCCGAGCAGGGCGAGATCACCGGCAAGCTGAAGACGGCGCCGTTCGTGCACGTTGAAGGCGAGCTGAAGGCCGCCCGGCTCGCGCTTCCAGGCATCGGCGCGCGCGAGGCGGTGGACGCCGATGCGCTGCGCACCGCGGCCGGCACCCTCGCCCACGAAGCGCGCGGCTACGCGCGCACGATCGCCTGGCTGCTCGACGACTCGCTCCCGCTGGCGCCGGCCGAGCAGGCACGGGCGATCGTCGACGGGACACTCCTCGGCGCCTACGACCCGGGCCGCTGGAAGAGCTCACCCGAGCCGCAGCGGCTGGAGTCGCTGGTGATCGTCTCCGACGACGTAGCGGTGAAAGAGGCCGCCCGCCGCGCCGGCATCGTCGCCGAGTGGGCGAACCACGCGCGCGATCTCGCGAACTCACCCCCCAATGAGCTGACTCCCAACGGCCTCGCCGACCGCGCCGCCGAGGTCGGAGCCGCGGGCTCGCCGTACCTGTCCGTCGAAGCGCCCGGCCTCGACGAGATCCGGGCGCTCGGCATGGGCGCCTTCGCGGCCGTCGCCCAGGGGAGCCACAACCCTGCGCGGCTGATCGTGGTGCGCTACGAGCCTCCGGAACCGCGAGGTGACGTTGTGCTCGGCCTCGTCGGCAAGGCGGTTACCTTCGACACCGGCGGCATCTCGATCAAGAAACCGGCCTACATGGAGGACATGAAAGGCGACATGGCAGGCGGCGGGGCTGTGATCGCCGCCCTCGGCGCGCTCGCTGAGCTCGAGTGCAAGCTGCGGGTTGTCGGCGTCGTCGGCGCGACCGAGAACGCGGTCGGCGGCGGCGCCTACCGGCCCGGCGACATCCTCACGGCCATGAACGGCAAGACGATCGAGATCATCAACACCGACGCCGAGGGCCGGCTCGTGCTCGCCGACGTCCTCCCCTACGCCCGGCAGCTCGGGGCCACGCACCTCGTCGACTTCGCCACGCTGACCGGGGCAATGGAGCGTGCCCTCGGCGACTTCTATGCCGGCGTGTTCGCGAACGACTCCGAGTGGAGAACGCTCGTGATCGAATCCGGCGAGGCCAGCGGCGACCACGCCTGGCCCTGGCCGCTGCACTCCCGCTACCGGCGCTTCATCGACTCCGACTACGCCGATTTGAAGAACTCGAATATCCGCTCCCAGGGCGTGCCCGTATTCGCCGCGGAGTTCCTGCACGAGTTCGCGGGCGACGGGCCTTGGGCACACATCGACATGGCCGGGACCGGCTTCTTCACTTGGCCGCGGCACGACTACCTCTGGCAGCGCGGCGGCACCGGCTACGGCGTCCGGCTGATCTGCGAGCTCGCCGACAGACTGGTCGCGGCCGCTTGAACTTCGACCTGACGCAGGAGCAGCAGCTCGTCCGAGACACCGTGCGCGAGTTCGCGGAGTCGCGGATCGCGCCCGTCGCGGCCGAGCTCGATCGCGAGCACCGCTTCCCTTACGAGCTCGTCGCCGAGCTCGCCGAGCTCGGCTTAATGGGCATGACCGTGCCGGAGGAGTACGGCGGCGCAGGCGCAGACACGCTCTCGTACGCGGTCGCAGTCGAAGAGCTGACCCGAATCGATTCGTCGGTCGCGATCACGGTCGCTGCGCACCACTCGCTCGGAACGCTGCCGATCTTCTACTTCGGAAGCGAGGAACAGAAGCGGGAGTGGCTACCGCAGCTCGCCTCGGGCGAGAAGCTAGCCGCGTTCGGGCTGACCGAACCGGGTGCGGGCTCTGACGCCGGCGCGACCCGCACGACCGCCGAGCTCCGCGACGGCCACTGGGTCGTCAACGGCTCGAAGATCTTCATCACGAACGCCGGCACCGAGATCACAGCGTGCGTGACGATCACGGCGCGGACCGGCGAGGACGAGATCTCGAACCTGATCGTCCCGAACGGCACCCCGGGCTACGAGATCTCGGCGCCGATGGAAAAGATGGGCTGGCACGCCTCCGACACGCGTGAGCTCTCCTTCCGCGACTGCGCCGTGCCCGAGGGGAACCTGCTCGGCCCACGCGGCCAGGGCTTCAACCAGTTCCTCGGGATCCTCGACGGCGGCCGGATCTCGGTCGCGGCGATGGCGGTCGGACTCGCGCAGGGCGCCTACGACCTCGCTGCCGCCTACGCCCAGGAGCGCGAGCAGTTCGGCCGGCCGATCGCCAGGTTCCAGGCCGTGCAGTTCCGGCTCGCCGACATGGCGACCGAGATCGAGGCGGCGCGGAACCTCGTCTACAAGGCCGCGTGGGCCAAGGATCAGGGGCGGCCGTTCGGCAGGGAGGCCGCGATCGCGAAGCTCTACTCGGGCGAGATGTCGAACCGTGTCGTCAACTGGGCGTTACAGGTGCACGGCGGCTACGGCTACATGGACGAGTTCGCGATCTCACGGCTCTACCGGGACCAGAAGATCCTGGAGATCGGCGAGGGCACGAACGAAGTTCAGCGCATGGTGATCGCACGGCACATCGGCCTTTAGGGACTGACCCGCCAGGGGTCTGTCCCTAAAACGGTTCTAGGGTTGGGGCGGCTGGAGGGACAGTCCCCGTTCGGGGACAGTCCCTAGCGTCGGGGGCTGTCCCTAAAACGGTTCTAGGGCCGGGGCGGCTGCAGGGACAGTCCCCTTTCGGGGACAGTCCCTTGCGTCTCGGACGGCGGTCTCTCCCTACACTCGCGGGAATGCGGCGTTTTGCTGCGCTCCTTCTGCTCCTGCCGCTGGTCGCCGGCTGCTCGTCTTCGGGCTCGAAGAAGATCGTGATCCAGCCAGCGAAGATGTATCGGCTGGCCGGCTTCCAGCCCGCCGGTTCGATTACGCCGGGGAGGCCGACGACCGTCGCCTTCACGGTCAACCAGCCCTCTGGCTCGCCGCTCACCGCCTACCGCACCGGCGCCGGCCCGCACACCGGCATCCACCTGATCATCGTCAGCGACGACCTCTCGACGATCATCCACCGACACCCGCCGATGCAGCCGGGCGGGCGTTTCCGGCACGCGTGATCGTCGATGTGTACCCGAAGCAGCAGCGGCCGCTCCCGAACTTCCAGCTCTTCAAGGACGTCCAGGTTCGTGGCGTGCCAAGGCCGCAACCGCTCGGCAGCTACCACGCCGTTCAACACATCGGCGGCTTCACATTCACGGCGCCGCGGCGGCCGAACGTTCGAGCGATCCAGGCGACGCTGATGACGGTGCACGTCACGGACGCGGCGGGCAAGCCGGCGCGGTTCGTGCCCTGGTACGGCGCGCTTGCGCACGCGATCTTCTTCCACGTCGGCACGCTCGACTACTTCCACACTCACGTCTGCGCCCCGGGCGCGAGCGGCTGCACCTCGCTGATCGCGGGCGCAAGAGTGACCGGACGGAGCTCCGCGCCCGGAAAGCTGACGATCGGCATCCTGCTGCCGACCGCAGGGACGTGGAAGCTGTTCCTGCAATCCAAGCCGAACGGCAAGCTCGTGACCGCCCCCTACGTGCTGAAGGCCCGATGAAGCGGTCGCTAGGCTCGCTCGCCGCGCTCGCGCTCGTCGTTCTCGGCTCGCGAACGATCGCCTACGCGCTCTCGCCCTCGCCGCTGGCCGCCGAGCTCTCGCAGCAGGCGGGCGGCCCGGCCCTGCCGGTGATCGCCGTTGTGGCGGTCTTGCTCTCCGTTGCCTTTTCGGCTGCGATCGTCTGGCTCGCGGCACTCGGCGTTCGCGAGCGGCGCTTGCTCGAGACGAGACCGCTGGTTGCGGAGCCGCGGCTCCGGCTCGGCCTGCTGGCGGCGCGGGCGCTCGCGCTCTGGCTGGTCGCGATGGCGGCGTTCGCGTTGCTCGAGTCGACCATCCACTGGCGCGAAGGCCTCGGCTGGCACGGGCTGCACTGCCTCACGGGGCCGGTGCACCGCAACGCGATTCCGATCCTAGGCGCGCTCTCGCTCGTGGCCGCGGCGCTCGCGGCGGCGCTCGAGCACGTTTTCGCCTGGATGCGCCGGACGCTTGCCTCGATCGCCGGGCCGATGAGGATTGCCGGGATCGTCCTTGTCGCCCGGCCGCCTGCGGCCGAGTTCGTGCCTGCGGCCGCGTTCGCGTCCCCGCTCGGCGCACGCGGTCCTCCGCGCCTCTCCTGACGCCGCCGCGGCAACCGCCGCGGCTTCCCTGACAAAAGGAGAGAAAGAGCATGCATCGTAATCGCGTGCGCGCACGCGCACTCGCCGGTACGGCGGTCGCCGCCCTCGGCCTCACGGTCGTCTCGAG
>WNFW01004790.1_pt1 | contig 10008 bp, 8 predicted proteins | sample 5400131 | NCBI WGS metagenome assembly WNFW01 (sample SAMN13153362, study PRJNA577476) | soil metagenome | isolation source: 20 cm soil or saprolite under grassland replicate 1 | place: USA:California | collected 2016-06-15
AGGCAGCGTTAACTTGCATGGCCACGACATCGAGTGGCAGATCGAGCAACACTTCGTTCGGCGCAAGACGGGGCGCGGCTGACTCAAGCTTTTGCGACGGCGCTATTCTTGGAATCGGAACAGGTGGTCGCGCGATGGGCCGCGGAGGGGCGACCTCCTGCGCACCCGCGTTAACGGCCGGCGTCGCAGGGGCGGCGCCGATTTCGGTTCTTCTTGCTGGAAGTGGCTGCGCGTCGCGCTTGGATTCAGTCGGCGGCGGTTTTTGCTCCGGCTGAGGCACGATCGGTGTCTTCGATATGGCGAAGTCCGCGCTTTTGGCGCGCGCGATCTCTTTTTCGCTGGGGAAGGTCGGTTTTTCGCGCAACGGACCTTTCTTCAATGTTTGCTGCACCAGCCCAACCAGCGCGTCGGATATGAAAGGTTTGGGAATTGTTGCCACCACGTTTGGCAACTTCCCCGCCACCGCCATCATTTCGTGCACGTGACCCGACATCATGATAATTGGCACGAGCGCAGTGCTGTCATTTCTTCCGATGCGACGACAAACTTCATCGCCCTTGATGTCGGGAAGGACGTAATCGACCAGAACTAAATCGGGTATAATGCGGGCGGCTTCTTTTACGCCGTGCAGACCGGTGAGCGCAGTAGTCATTTGCAGCGTCGGATCGGCAAGCGCAAGTGAGTCTTCCACAAAAATCAAAAGCATCTCGGTGTCGTCGATGATCAGGATCTTCGGACCTGTTTTGGTTGGTGCGACAGCCGGTTGGGCCGGCACCTTCGGTTCCGCTGGGACAGGTCGGCCATGTTTCGGTTTCTTCGCTTCGCGCAACGCTTCGATCAGCGTTGCCGCCCAGGGATCGTGAATTGTTCGAGGCGCCGATTCCGGAGCGATATTCTCGATAAAGTGCGGATTATTCCAGGTCAGCATTTCGACGAGCGCACGCTTTCCTTCAGCGTCGGTGGTGCGGGCGTGCGTGATCTGACCATTTCGCACGTGGAATTCACCGGTGCGGCCTTCGTCCGCCCGTACCTCGACCGCAACATTGCGCGGCGAGGAGAGGGCCAGGAGAGCAACATCGTCGAGCGCGAGGTCGTGCAATGTCCCACGAGACATTCCTGTTTCCATCCACGGGCCGAGAAGCGCTTGCACGGCCGCGCCGAATTCCACCAGCTCGAACGGTTTTTCGAGAAATTGCAACGCGCCATTAGCTCCACGTTCCGCCGTCAGTTCAGGAGTAACCCCGGCCGCGATGAGCAAGACACGCGTCTCGGGCAAAACACCACGCATTTCGCCGAAGAACGCGATCGCGCCCGGATATGGCGGGTCGAAGTCGAGAATGATGAGTTCGGGTTTTTGTTCGAGGGCGGCCCGCCGCGCTTCCGCCAGAGATCGGACCGCATGAAAGCGATGATGCGGCGCGAATTTCGTTAGCGCCGACTGGATCGCGACAGAAAGCGCGTCGTATTCTTCGATGAGAAGAACGTTATGTTCCGCGGTCTTGACAGGCGATGAAGGCACAGGAGCTTGGGCGAGCGAGAACAGAGCGCATGTTAGACTTAGAGGCGCAAGTTGCGTGCCCGCTACCGTCTAAACGGCCCCGTCGTAGCTCGCGTTATTCGTAGCGCAACGCCTCGATCGGGTCGAGCGCGGCCGCACGATAGGCGGGGTAAAACCCGAACCCGATCCCGATAACGGAACAGACAATCAGCCCGGCGATTGCCCACCCATAGGGGAAGATCACATCCACTTTGAGCCAAAGCGCGAGCAAATCACCCCCGACTACCCCCAGAATAATGCCAAGAATTCCACCCGCCTCGGAAATGAAGACCGCCTCAGCGAGGAATTGCCGGAGGATATCGCGACTGCGTGCACCGATCGATTTGCGAACGCCAATCTCCTTCGTGCGTTCCGTCACGCTCACCAGCATGATGTTCATGATGCCAATACCGGCAGCCACCAGCGCGATGAAACTGATCACGAACGCGCCGACGCTGACCACGCCGGCAACATTGAGGAAAGCGCTTTTGAGTGAGTCGTTAGTGTAGATCTCGAAATCGTTTTCCTGATCTGCCAACAGGCCGCGGGCGATTCGCATCGCGCTGATTCCTTTATCCAAAGTCCGGCTGTAGAGTTCCGTCGAAAACGGCTGCGTCGCGATGTTCACCGTGCGATTGGCTGCGCCGTAATTCTCAAAAAAACGGGTGATCGGCATGAGAAAGAAATCGTCTTGGCTTTCCCCAAAGGAGGTGCCCTTTTCCGCGAGGACACCAACAACGCTATAAGTGTGCCCGCTCATGCGGAGGACCTTGCCGATGGGCGACTCGTGTGGAAACAAACGTTTCTCGATCCCCTTGCCGATGACGGCGACGTTGCGGGCAAGGGCCACGTCTTCGTCGTTAAGATTGCGGCCGTAACCGAGCGTGAATGCATTGGCGGTAAGAAAACCTCGATTCGTTCCGACAACCGTGAGACTTGGCGGTGTCTTAACCCCGTTATAAACGGCCTGGCCTTTCAAGTCGCGCCCGAAGCACTTCAGACAGACCTCCGACGCGTTTCCCTGCATCAATTCGTAATAACGCTGCGCCTGCTGATAGGAGATGTTGCGGCGGTTCTGGTATTTTTTCTTCACGTTGGCACCGCCGGCGTCGATGTTCACCGGGTATTTCGCAAACTGAAAAATATTTGACCCAAGAAAACTGATTCCGCTCTCGATGGAATTTTGCAACGCGCCAATCGCTGTCATGACCAGAATGATCGAGAACACGCCAATGGTGATGCCGATCATCGTTAGGGCCGCGCGCAATTTATTCGCCCCTAGCGAACTGAGCGCCATCGCTATGATGTCTTTAAATTGCATGACTCAGAATTGGAGTAGGGGAGTGATGGAGTGTTGTTGCCAGCATTGCTGCACTACTCCAGGGCTCCATTACTCCACTATTCATAGCGAAGGGCCGTGACCGGATCGAGCCTCGATGCCGTCCATGCGGGTGCGAACCCCGAGATCAATCCCGTCAACACCGACACAACCATGCTGATGGCCACCAACCCGGTTGAAAACTGAATGGGAAAGGATGGAAAGGCGACGCCGATCAGATAGCACATGGCAAAGGCAAAGCTCAGTCCAATTATTCCACCCAACAAACAGAGCGCAGTCGATTCGATCAGGAACTGAAGGAGAATGGTGCGCCTGCGCGCCCCAAGCGCTTTTCGCGTCCCGATTTCTTTCGTCCGTTCTTTTACGCTAACGAAAGTGATATTCATGATGCCGATGGCACCGACAAAAAGCGAAAGGCCGGTGATGAAAAGCCCTGCTATGGCGATGGAGTTCTTAATCGGATCAAGTGTACTCTTTAACGCCTGCTGTTCGTTAATGCTGAAGTCGTCGTTTTTCTCAGGAGGTAAGCCGCGGACCCGTCGCATCAAACCATCCAGCTCATCTTTAGCCTCGGCTAGTTTTGTCTTGTCCTTCACTTTTACGAGAATGTCCGCCTCACTTTTAGCAGTGAAATATTTCTGAAACGCAGGCAGCGGCATCACCACAATGGAATCGAGACTAAAGAGACCAAGGAACGAGCCTTGCCGTGCAATCACGCCGACTATTTTGAATGGTTGCCCGTTAATTAGAACCGATTTGTCGATCGGACTCGCTGACGGAAACAGCGCATCGGCCACATCATAGCCGACCACGCAAACGTTGGCACCACCGCGCGATTCCAAGTCGTTGAAGAAGCGGCCCTCTTTGAAGTCAAACGTTGAGGTGATGATGTAATCCGACACCGTCCCGCGGACCAAAACGTTGCCTACTTCGCTATCCGCATATTTGACGTTCCGAATAACACTGGAGGTCGGAATGGCGATCATCAGGTTGGAATTTGGTGTCATCGCGATCATGCGATTAAGGGCGTCTGCGTATTCCGTTTTCATTTTCTTGCGATCGCGATAGTTCCACCAGTCATCGACTTTTCTCCACGGCCATTGCCCTACATAAAGAACGTCATCGCCGAAGATCGACATGCTTTTGTCGAAGCCGACCTGGATGCCACCAATCGCGGTCCCCATCAAGGTGACGGCAACGATGCCAATAATTACGCCAAGCGCAGTCAGGGTGGAGCGTGTCAAATTTGAGCGCATCTGCGATGCTGCAATTTTCCAGCTCTCGCTTAGCTCGTAGAGAAAACGTTTCATGGTCGATCCAGCGCGACGAGGTCGAGTTCCGGAATAAATCCGGCATGGTCGGTTTCGATTAGACCGTCGCGCAAATGCACGGTGCGCCGCGCATGCGTCGCGATGTCGCGCTCGTGCGTGACCAGAATGATGGTGTTCCCGCGTTGGTACAAATCTTCAAACAACGCCATAATCTCTTCGCCCGTTTTCGAATCCAGATTGCCGGTCGGTTCATCCGCCAAAATGATGGAAGGCTTATTGACGAGGGCGCGGGCGACCGCTACGCGCTGGCGTTGACCGCCGGACAGTTCGTTTGGTTTATGATTCATCCGATCGCCCAAACCAACTTCGTGCAAGACATGGGCAGCCATTTCCTCACGCGTGTCTGGATCGATCCCGGCGTAAATCAGCGGCAACTCGACATTGCGTAAGCTGGTCGAGCGCGGGAGGAGATTGAAGGTTTGGAAAACAAAACCGATTTCGCGATTTCGAATCGCGGCCAATTCGTCATCGTTCATTTCCGCGACGTTTTTCCCATTGAATTCATAGCGTCCCGAGGTCGGGGTATCGAGGCAACCAAGCATGTTCATGAGCGTCGACTTTCCGCTGCCGCTCGGGCCCATGATGGCGATGTATTCGTTCCTATGAATCTGCAATGACACTCCGCGTAACGCGCGCACGGTCTCTTCACCCATCACGTAATCCTTCGTGATGTTTTCAATGTCGATGACCAGTGGACCAACTGGACGCGTGGAGTTTTGGCTCATCGTGTTCAGGTTTCAGGGTCCAGGTTTCAGAAGTTCGGCCTGAACCCTGAACACTATTTCGCCTCTTTATCGTAGGTTACTTTGGCGCCGTCCTTCAATTTCCGGCTAATCGCACTGTAACTTCCCGAAATCACTTCGTCGCCCGGCTGAACTCCGCTCTTTATCTCCATGTAAGTGTCGTCCGCGATTCCCGTCGTCACTTTGATCGACTGCGCCTTGCTCCCCTTTTTCAAAAACACAACTTTTGCCAGTTTTTCGTGCTCCTCTTTCTGGGTCGCTTTTTCCTGGCGCTCATTCACGAGCTCGGCGCTGTTGTCGCCTTTATCGCGCTGCGCGATTTTTTCTTTTTTCTTTTCGATCTCCTCCGGACTCAAATTGCTGTCGCTGGTGCGGATCGTTACCGACTGCATCGGCACCGCCACCACATCTTTCACCATGTCGGTCTCGATATCGGCGGTGCAACTTAGCCCTGGTCTCAACAGCACGTCGTGATCGTCGATTCGAATCTTGACCTGGAAATTTGTAACTTCTTCCTGCGTGCCCGCACCCGTCGTCGTTCCGGTGTTGGCGATCTGGTAAACGGTGCCGTGAAATTTGCGATCGCCATAAGCGTCGACCTTCACACTCGCCTTGTCGCCGACTTTCACGTTCACGACATCGTTTTCGTTCACATCAACCCGCGCTTCCATATGGCCGAGATCGGCCACGCGCATCACTTCCGTGCCGGCGAACTGATTGGTGGCGACGATGCGCTCGCCAAGTTTGCTGTTTAAGATCGTTACCGTGCCATCGATTGGCGAATAGATCGTGGTTTTGGAAAGTTGATCCCGAGCCTGACTGGATCCGGCCTGTGCTCGTTCGATCTCATGCAGAGAGCTTTCGAAAGTATTTTTCGCCACGTCGTAAGCGGCCTGCGCCGTGTTGTACTCCTGGATCGAAATCGTCTTCTTGCTGTACATGTCATCGGCACGTTTGAGGTCCTGCTCGGTCTTCATCATCGTCGCCTTTTGTTGAAGATTCGTCGCTTTGGCCGAGCTGATCGCCGCTTCCTGTTGCTCCAGCAAGGCTTTGTAGGAATCGGGTCTGACCTTGACCAGCAGGTCGCCCTTCTTCACCTGCGCGCCATCAATCACCGGCAGTTCGATGATTTCGCCCGCCACTTCCGGCGAAATTTTGACTTCCGTTTCCGGTTGAACTTTACCGGTCGCCGAAACCAGCTGCACGATCGTTCGCTTCGCCGCCTTTTCCGTTGTCACCGGAATCGGCTTCTCGCGCTTACTTGCGATGACCGCGCCGACGATCGAAAGCAAAATCAACGCGCCAATTCCGATGAGGATGTAACGTCGTCGCCGTGATTTCCGGCGACGCGGTGCGGCGACGGCGGGTGCGGGCGCTACTGCCTCGGTCGTTTTCGCGGCGGGCGGGCTGGTTACCTGCTGGTGCATTGCGGGCTGCAATAGAGTCTCCTTAGACATTTAAAGGTTAAATCGTTCAGACGACGCACAGTCTTTAGATGCGGTTGCTAATGATTACAGATTCAGCAATTCGCTGCAACCGCACGCTCCTTAACTCGCTCGATCGCCCATTGGGCGTGCTCCGCAATTAGTGGCTCCGCGTCGGCCGCTGCCCGCTCCAAAGCTGGCAAATCATCGATCGTTCCGACGTTCCCCAACGCCACACAAACGTTTCGCAATAACCCGCGCCGTTTCGTTCGTTTGATAGGCGAGTTGCGAAAAAGCCGGCGAAATTTGTTGTCATCAAGACTTAGATAATCGCGCAAGTTCATCGCTGCGACCTCTGGGCGCATAGCGAATGCCGTTTCGCGCGAGACTTTGGCAAAACGGTTCCAGGGACAGGCATCCAGGCAATCGTCGCATCCGTAGATGCGATCGCCGATCAGCGGCCTCAATTCAGTCGGAATCGGACCCTTTAATTCGATGGTCAGATAGGAAATGCAGCGTCGCGCATCCATTTGGTGTGGCGCAGTAAGCGCGCCGGTCGGGCAGGCATCGATGCAACGCGTGCAACGTCCGCAATAATTTTTTGTCGCCGTGTCCGGCGCAAACTCCAGCGTCGTCAAAACTTCAGCGAGAAAGAACCAGGTCCCCAATTCGCGGTTCAATAACATCGTGCTTTTGCCATGCCAGCCGATGCCAGCAGCGGCCGCGTGATCGCGCTCCAGCATCGGCCCGGTGTCCACATAACATTTTTGTCTGCCGTCGCGCTGGCGCAGAAATTGATCGATCACGGCCAATTTCCTTTCGATCAGTTTATGATAGTCATCGCCCCGGGCATACCGCGCAATTCGCCCGATTGCTGTAGTGACACCGGTTCCGGCTGCAATCTTTTTGGTGGCAACGCCCGCAGGCGACACGTCTGCCTCTACAGGGTGGGTTTTGTGCGCGCCCTGAAAATAATTGAGCGCGAGAACGATCACCGTTTTCGCGTCCGGTAATATCTCCCGCGGGTCGCATCGCCGCTCCGAGTTGCGCGCCAGGTAATTCATTTCACCGGCGTCGCCACGATCGAGCCAATCTCGAAACTCCGCGGCGTGCCCCGGCATTTCGGCCCGCGCGAAACGGCAAAGATCGAATCCAAGCTCTCGCGCCAGCGCGACAACTTGGGCACGCGTGTCAGCCGATCCGCTCTCCGCATTCATAGCTTTTCCTAGACACTGAAGTTAACATTTGAGTGTCGCATATGCGACACCCAGATGTTAACTCGACGGAGGGAAAGATTTCGGAAATGCTGGGCGATTGCATCGGGTAACTGTTAGAGTAGAGTGATAATTTCGTCCGTCACTGCCGCGATGCTGCTGCGTGAGGCGTTGATGCGATGATCCGCCGCCGTCTGATAGCGCGGTAGTCGTTCCCGCAGCAATTCGGCAAATCGCGCTCGCGGGTCGGGTGCTTGGAGCAGGGGACGGGTACTGTGCCGTGAAGCACGCTGCCACAGAATTTCTTCATCGGCATCGAGCCAAATGATGCGGCCCATCCCGCGCAAAATCCGCACATTCTCTTCGCGCAAAATAATTCCTCCTCCAGTGACGACAATACCCGCCAGTCCGCGTTGCAAAGTCTTGAGCAATGCAGTTTCGGCATCGCGAAATGCCGGCTCGCCATGGCGCGCGAAAATATCCGGAATGGAAATGCCGAACTGCTCGCGAATCCTTTCGTCGGTATCATAGCGGGGCCAGCCCGTGCGTTGCGACAACTTACGTCCAACCGCAGATTTTCCCGCCCCCATGAAGCCGATCAGGGCAATGGCATTGTCGGCTGCGTTCATCTCGGCACAATAATCGCAAAGCACATTGGCGACATCGCAAATCGCGTTGCGGCAATCGCAACATCGTTAAGATTGACCCATGCCGAAAACGCCACCGCTCGTCGCCATAATCATGGGCAGCTCCTCGGATTGGGAAACGATGTCCGCTTGCGTGAAAACGCTCGATCAGCTTGGGATTGCAAACCAGGCGCACGTTCTATCGGCGCATCGCACTCCCGACGCTACCGCCAAGTTTGCGCGGGAGGCGGCTGATCGCGGCATTCGTGTGATGATTGCAGCGGCTGGGGGCGCGGCCCATCTCGCCGGGGTCATCTCGGCCTATACTTGGTTGCCGGTGCTCGGGGTTCCGATTCAGTCGTCGGCCTTGCACGGTTTGGACTCGCTCCTTTCGATTGCGCAAATGCCGGGAGGCATTCCCGTTGGTACACTCGCCATTGGCTCCGCGGGCGCGAAGAATGCGGCGCTCTTGGCTGCAGCTATTCTCGCACTTTCCGACAAGAAGATTCGCCAAAATCTTCAGGCGTTTCGCAAAAAGCAGACTGAAGAAGTGCTCGCCGCGAAACTGCCGAAGTGAAGACGGAAATCGTTTCCGCGCATGAATGCGCGAAAGCGATCCGGCTTTTGCGGGACGGAGAAGTGGTCGCGCTCCCGACCGAAACGGTTTACGGACTGGCGGCCGACGCGCTCAATCCGGATGCGGTCACCAAAATTTTCGAGGCAAAAGAACGTCCGCGCTTCGACCCGCTCATTGTGCATCTGCCGAGTGGGGAGGCGCTGGACGAGATCGCGATCGTTGAATCGCAAGTCGCGCATAAGTTAATGGAGAAATTCTGGCCCGGGCCGTTGACGATCATTTTTCTAAAACGCGAAATTGTTCCGGACATCGTCACCGCAGGATTAGAAACGGTGGCGGTGCGGATGAGCGCCCATCCGATTTTCCGCGAAGTAGTCAGGAAACTGAATCGGCCGCTGGCCGCGCCGAGCGCAAACCGGTTCGGGCGCATCAGCCCAACAACGGCGCAACATGTGTGCGATGAGTTGAGCGGCCGTATTCCGCTGATTGTGGATGGAGGGGCGACGGAACACGGAATCGAATCGACCATTGTTCAAGTTGAAAATGGGATGATCGAGGTATTGCGGCGCGGGCCGATCACCGACGAGATGCTTCGTCCATTTGGTGAAATTCGCGAGCAAACCTCATCGGCCACTATCAGCGCGCCCGGGCAATTGCCGACACATTACGCGCCGCGCACGAAATTGATCGTAGTTGATGATCTAAAGAATTTCTCGCCGCCAGCCCCCGGCCCGCCGCGGCCGGCGATCGCGGCTACAAAAGCGCCAGCTGATTTCGCAACGATGCGTTACTTGAGTAAACGAGGCGATCTACGCGAAGCCGCGGCGAATTTCTTTCGCATGTTGCGCGAACTGGACGCGGAAAATCTCGATCTGATTGTGGCCGAACGTGTGCCGGAGGAGGGGATTGGCGCCGCGATTAACGATCGATTGCGACGCGCGGCGACGAATTAGCCGTCATCCCGAGCGTAGTCGAGCGATCCCGTTGCGAAACGTTAAAGGCAACTTCCTCGGGATTCCTCGACTTCGCTCGGGATGACCAATTGTGGTGGCCGCACCCTGCTATTAGCCCTGATGTGCCAATGCAGCCTGGATAAACCCTTTGAACAACGGGTGCGGCTTATTTGGTTTGCTTTGAAATTCGGGGTGATATTGGCAAGCCAGAAAATAGGGGTGATCTCGCAACTCGACCAACTCGGCGAGCGAGCCATCGGGCGA
>WNFW01017630.1_pt1 | contig 10005 bp, 8 predicted proteins | sample 5400131 | NCBI WGS metagenome assembly WNFW01 (sample SAMN13153362, study PRJNA577476) | soil metagenome | isolation source: 20 cm soil or saprolite under grassland replicate 1 | place: USA:California | collected 2016-06-15
GTCGGACCGACGCCCGTCGTGGCGCGCGAGGCGGCCCGCGCCCTGGTCGGGGCCAGGCTCGCCCCGGCCGCGTTCGAGGAGGCTGGCAGCCGCGTCGCCGCCGGCGTGGAGCCGGACGGCGACCTGCACGCGTCGAGCGAGTACCGCCAGCACCTGGCCGGCGTGCTCACCCGGCGCGCGCTCGCGCGCGCCGCGGAGCGCACGGGCGGCCGGGGCGCCACGGGGGAGCGGCGATGATCGAGCGGACGATCCGCGTCACCGTCAACGGACGGCCCTACGAGAAGACCGTCGAGGTGCGCAAGACCCTGGCGGACTTTCTGCGCGACGACCTCGACCTCACGGGCACCCACCTCGGCTGCGAGCACGGCGTATGCGGGGCGTGCACCGTCGTCGTCGACGGCGCCGCCGTCCGCTCGTGCCTGCTGTTCGCGGCCCAGATGCACGGCCACGCGATCGAGACCGTCGAGGGGCTGGCCGACGGCGAGACGCTCAACCCGCTGCAGGAGGCGTTCCGCGAGCACCACGGCCTGCAGTGCGGCTTCTGCACCCCCGGCTTCCTGATGACGCTCACTTGCTTCCTGCGCGAGTGCCCGAACCCGTCGGAGGCGGAGGTCCGCGAGGCCATCTCCGGCAACCTGTGCCGCTGCACCGGCTACCAGAACATCGTGGCCGCGGCGCTCGCCGCCGCGCGGACCCCGCGACAGAGGAGCTGACATGACCCTGGAGAGACGCGCGTTCGTCCTCGGCCTCCTCGCGCTCTCGCCGGCGCTCGCCCGCCCGCGCGCCGCCGCCGCGGCCGAGGAGCTGACGATGCTGGCCACGGTGACCCGTGTCGTGAACCTCCCGATGATCGTCGGCCTGCGGCTGCTCGAGAAAGAGGACGGCGTAAAGGTGGCGATCAAGGACCTCCGGTCGCCGGAGTCGGTCATGCTGGCCGTCATCGAGGGGCAGGGGCAGGTGGCGACGGGCTTCGCGCCGTTCTACCCGGCCATCGAGAAGGGCGCGCCCGTCAGGGGCGTGCTGGAGCTGTCCCGGCCGGAGTTCGTCGTCATGGCCAAGAAGGAGATCGCCTCCGTCAAGGAGCTCCACGGCGTCCGGCTGGCGTCGCACTCGCCCAAGGCCACCGTGCAATCGCTCCTGGAGTTCTATCTGAAGACGCAGTCCGGGGTCCAGCCGAACGTCGTGTTCATCCCCGAGGGCTCGCCGGCGCGCGCCGAGGCCCTCCTGCGAGGCGCGGTGGACGCCGCCGCGTTCGACCTCACCGCCGCCCAGGTGGTGGCCGAGCGGGCGCCCGGGAAGTTCCACGTCCTCGTTGACTTCACCGACCAGCCGGTCTCGTCGAGCTCGCTCGTCGTCAACGCCGCCTTCGCGAAGGACAAGCCCGAGCTGGTGCAGAAGCTCGTGCGGCGGATGCTCGAGTCGTACCGTCAGGGCGCGCGCGATCCGAAGTTCTGGGTGCGCGAGCGCGGGGAGACCCTCAAGGAGGTCGACGACGCGAAGCTCGAGGGCCAGCTGCGGGCGCTCGTGAAGATCTTCGACCTCAACGGCGGACTGGACCGGATGCGGGGGCCGGGCGCCGTGGAGAATCTGAGCTTCCAGGTCGCCACCGGCAACCTCACCGGGCCGGTGGGCAAGTGGAAGCCCGAGCAGTTCTTCGACACGGCGCCGCTCGACACGGTGCTGAAGGACCTCGGCCGACGCTAGTGGTGGTCGTGGCGCTGCGCTCCGCCTCCGTCGTCGCCTTCCTCCTGCTCTGGGAGTGGGCCGCGCGGGCGCCGGTCAGCTTCAACTTCCCGTCGCCGTGGGCGACGCTCACGGCCCTCCTCGCGCTGCTGGGCTCGGGAGCGCTGCTCGGCGCGACGCTCACGAGCCTCCAGTCGCTGCTGCTGGGGATGGGCGCCGCCGTGCTGGTCGGCGTGCCGCTCGGCCTCCTCATGGGCGTGGTGGGGCCCGTGGGCCGGGTCGCTCGCGTCTACCTCGATCTCATGATCGCGCTGCCGACGGCGGCGCTGATCCCGCTCGTGATCCTGTCGGTCGGCATCAACGTCGCCTCGTCCGCCGTCATCGTGTTCGTCTTCAGCGCGCCGTTCGTGACGCTGAACGCCTATGGCGGGGTGCGCGACGTGCGCCCGCGCCTGGTGGAGATGGCGCGCGCGTTCGACGCCTCGTGGGGACAGCTCTTCCTCCGGGTCGTGCTCCCGAGCGCCTTGCCGATGATCCTGGCCGGCATCCGCTACGGGCTGTCGCGCGCCTTCGTCGGTCTCATCGTGGCCGAGCTGCTGCTCTCGCCCTTCGGGCTCGGCCGCCTGATCATGACCGCCCGGTCGATGTTCGAGCATGATCGGATGTTCGCCACCGTGCTGTGGACGCTCCTCCTCGCCGGGGCGGCGCTCGCCGCGCTGGCGCGGCTGGAGGCCCGGCTGCTCCGGTGGCGCGCGTGACGGCCGCGCCGGCGCCCGTGCCGATCGTCGTCGAGGGCGTGTCGAAGGCGTTCGGCGCCGTGCAGGCCCTGCTCGACGTCCACGTGCGCGTGGGCGCCGGCGAGTTCCTTGGCCTCATCGGGCCGAGCGGCTGCGGCAAGACGACGCTGCTCAAGACGATCGCCGGGCTGGTGCGCGCCGACGCCGGCCGCGTCACGGTCGGCGGCCGCACGGTGGCCGGCCCCGGTCGCGAGTGCAGCGTCGTCTTCCAGGACTTCGCGCTGCTGCCGTGGGCGACCGCGCAGAGGAACGTCGAGTTCGGCCTGCTCCTGCGCGGCGCGCCCGGCGCCGAGCGCGCGGCCACGGCGCGGCGGGTCATCGCCAAGGTGGGGCTGGCCGGCTTCGAGGACGCGTACCCGTCGCAGCTCTCGGGCGGCATGCAGCAGCGCGTCGGCCTGGCGCGCGCGCTCGCCGTCAACCCCCAGGTGCTGCTCCTGGACGAGCCGTTCGCGTCGATCGACGAGCAGACGCGCCGCCTGTTCCAGGATGACCTGCTCCGGCTCTGGTCGGAGGAGCGCAAGACCGTCCTCCTCGTCACCCACAGCATGGAGGAGGCCGTCTATCTCGCCGACCGGGTCGTCGTGCTGAGCCCGCGCCCCGGGCGCGTGCACGCGGTCCTCGACGTCCCGCTGCCGCGGCCGCGCGAGTCGAGCGACGTCCGCGCGACCGCGGAGTTCGCGGGCCTGGTCGACGGGCTGTGGAAAATTCTAAGGAAGCTCCAGTGACGCCGCCCGGCTCCGACCTCGGCCGGACCGGCCTCACCGCGGTCCTCGGTCTGCTCGCCGCGTGGGAGGTCCTCGGCCGGCTCGACGTCTCGATGTTCGTGCCGCCCGTCTCCGAGGTCGCCGTGGCGTGGTGGCGGCTCCTCGGCGACGGCACGCTGTCGCGGGCGGCGGCCTCGAGCCTCGTCTCGCTCGTGAAGGGCTTCGTGCCCGCCGCGGTCCTCGGCGTGGTCGTCGGTCTCGGCATGGGCCGCTTCCGGACGGTGCGTTACGTGCTCGACGGCTGGGTGAACGCGCTCATGTCAGCGCCGCTCTCGGCGCTGGTGCCCATCCTCATCGCGCTGTTCGGGATCCGCGACACGGTGGTCGCGGCGACCGTGTTCCTGTTCTCGTTCTTCGTCATCGTCGTGAACACGCTGACCGGCGTGCGCGGGACCGACCGCGCGCTCGTGGAAATGGCGCGGGTGTTCGGCGCGGGCGAGGCCGCGCTGTTCCGGCGCATCTACCTGCCGGCGGCGCTGCCGGCGATCATGCTCGGCGAGCGCCTCGGCGCCGTGCAGGCGGTCAAGGGCATGGTGGTCGGCGAGATGCTCATCTCGCTCGTGGGCCTCGGCGAGCGCCTCATCTACTACGGCAACACGTTCCTGATCACCGAGCTGTACGCGGTGATCGTGTCGGTGCTGCTGCTGGCGTTGCTCGCCTCGCAGCTCGCGCAGGCCGCCGAGCGGGCCCTGGTGCGCTGGAAATGACGCCACGCGCACCTCGCTCAGGTCACCCACGGCGCGAGGCGGCCTCGCGGACCCCGCTAACATGACGCTCGTCGACGTCCATCTGCACTTCCTCTCGCCGCGGGCCCTCGACGCCGCGCGGACGTCGCCCGCACGCGTGGGCGTGCGCGTGCTCGACGAGGGCGAGCGGCCGCGCCTGGTGGTGGGCGCCGAGCCGCCCACGCGCCCCTTGCTCGAGCCGCTCTATACACTCCCACGCCACCTGGCGTTCCTCGCGGCCCAGGGCATCGAGGCGGCGGTGTTCGGCCCGCTCATGGACGCCGCCGGCTACTCGCTGCCGCCCCGGCAGGGGGCCGCGTGGAGCCGGGCCCAGAACGAGGGGCTCGCGGCGTCGCTCGCGGAGGTCGGCGGGCGGCACGCCGGGCTCGCGACGGTGCCGCTCCAGTCGCCCGAGCTGGCGGCCGAGGAGCTGCGGGTCGCCGTCACGTCGCTCGGCCTGCGCGGCGCGATGATCGACCCCAACGCGCTCGGCCGGCCGCTCGCCGATCGCTCGCTCGACCCGTTCTGGAAGGCGGCGGCCGAGCTCGCCGCCCCGGTCATGCTGCACCCGTTCCTGCTGGAGGCGGTCGAGCGCTTCGGCCGGCACTACCTGCACAACCTGGTCGGGTACCCGTTCGAGACGACCCTGGCGGCGGGCAGCCTCATCCTCGGGGGGACGCTCGACCGCTTCCCGGACCTCGACGTCGTGCTCGTGCACGGCGGCGGCTTTCTGCCGTATCACGTCGGGCGCTTCGACCGCGGCCACGCGGTGCGCCCGGAGGCGCGGGCCGACGGCGCGGCGCTGCCGAGCTCGTACCTGCGCCGCTTCCACTACGACACGCTCGTGCAGTTCCCGCCGGCGCTCGCGTATCTCGTCGCGCTGGTGGGCGCGGACCGCGTCCTGCTGGGTAGCGACCATCCGTTCTGGCTGGGCGACCCGGAGCCCGCGCGCATCGTGCGCGAGGCGGGGCTCTCGGCGGCGGCGCAGGCGGCGATCCTCGGCGACAACGCCGTGCGCATCTTCCACCTGAAGGCATGAGGGAGAGCGTCTTGCAATGACGCCACGCGCACCTCGCTCCGGCCACCCACGGTGCGCGCCGGCCTCGCGGGCCCCGTTGCAATGACGCCACGCGCACCTCGCTCCGGCCACCCACGGTGCGCGCCGGCCTCGCGGGCCCCGTTGCAATGACGCCACGCGCACCTCGCTCCGGCCATCCACGGTGCGTCGTCGCCTGCCTGCAGCCGCCGCTCGCGCGGGACAAGGTCCGCTACGTCGGCGAGCCGGTCGCGTTCGTCGTCGCCGAGAGCCGGTACCTGGCCGAGGACGCGCTCGAGGCGATGGAGGTCGACTACGACCCGCTGCCGACCGTCGCCGACGCGCGCCGGGCGGTGGAGGGCGACGCGCCCGTGCTCCACGAGGTGATCCACAGCAACGTGGTGGCCACGCTCGACACGCACAAGGGCGACGCGTCCTCCGCCATGGCGCAGGCGCACGTCCGCGTGCGCGAGCGCTTCGCCGTCCAGCGGCACACCGGCGTGCCGCTGGAGACGCGCGGGCTGACGGCCGCGTTCGAGCCCGGCACCGGTCTGCTGCGCCTCTGGGGCGTGGCCAAGGTGCCGCACTTCAACCGGCGTGTCCTCGCCGACCTCCTCGGCTATCCCGAGCACCTCATCCAGTTCACCGAGCTCGAGGTCGGCGGGGGCTTCGGCGTGCGTGGCGAGTTCTATCCCGAGGACTTCCTGGTGCCGTGGGCCGCGATGCGTCTCGGCCGGCCCGTGCAGTGGATCGAGGACCGCCGCGAGCACCTCATGGCGACCAACCACTCGCGGCAGCAGTGGCACGAGACCGAGATCGGCTTCGACCGGGACGGCAAGATCGTCGCGCTGGTGGACCGGTTCCTGACCGACATGGGCGCCTACATCCGGACGCACGGCGTGCTCGTGCCCGAGCTCACCGCGGCGCTGCTGCCGGGGCCGTATCGCGTGCCCAACTACACTTCGGACGTCCGCTGCGTGCTGACGAACAAGACGCCGACCGGCACCTATCGCGGCCCCGGCCGCTTCGAGTGCACGTTCGTCCGCGAGCGGCTGATGGACCTTGCCGCCCCGCGCCTCGGCCTCGATCCGATCGAGCTGCGGCGGCGCAACTTCATCACGCCCGCTGAGATGCCGTACGAGGTCGGCGGCGCCTCGCTGAACCAGCGCACGGTCTACGACTGCGGCGACTACGCGTCCGCGCTCGACCACGCGCTCGCGGCGCTCGGCTACGCGGCGGCGCGCCGGGAGCAGGCGGAGGCGCGGCGTCATGGCCGCCACGTGGGCATTGGTGTCGCCTGTCTCGTCGAGAAGGCCGGGCTCGGCCCGTGGGAGTACGCCAGGGTCGAGGTCGACGCGACCGGGCACGTCGTGGTGTACTCCGGCGTGGCGGCGGTCGGCCAGGGCATCGCCACGACACTCGCCCAGGTGGCCGCCGACGAGCTCGGCGTCGCGCCGGAGCGCATCACGGTGGTCCACGGCGACAGCGCGCGGGTGCCGTTCGGCGTCGGCGGCTTCGCGAGCCGTGGCGCCTCGGTGGCGCTGCCGGCCGCGCAGGAGGCCGCGCGCCAGGTGCGCGCGAAGATCCTGCGCGTCGCCGCCACGCTGCTGGAGGCGGCGGTGGACGACCTCGTGCTCGACGACGGCAGGGTCCACGTCCGCGGCATGCCGGACCGGACGGTGACCTTCCGGGAGCTGGCGCGCGCGGCGGTTCCCGGCCCGCCGGGCACGGAGCCGGGACTCACCGCGTCGCACGTCTTCGAGGCGCCGAAGATGACCTACCCGTACGGGTGCCACGCCGCGATGGTGGAGGTCGACGCCGAGACGGGCTGCGTGCGCATCCTCAAGTATGCGATCGCCTATGACATCGGCCGGGCCGTGAACCCGATGATCGTCGACGGCCAGCTGGTGGGCGCGCTCGCGCAGGGGATCGGCGGGGCCCTCCTCGAGGAGCTCGTGTACGACGAGCAGGGCCAGCTGCTCACCGGCACGCTCATGGACTACCTGCTGCCGACGGCGATGGAGATGCCCGCGTCGACCGTGGTCCGGATCCTCGAGGAGACGCCGACGCCGCTCAACCCGCTCGGGGTCAAGGGCGCCGGCGAGGGCGGCAGCTCCGGCTGCGGCGGGGCGATCGCCAACGCCGTCGCGGACGCGCTGGCGCCGCTCGGCGTGTCGATCACGGCGCTGCCGCTCTCGCCCGACCGGCTGTCGGCACTGCTGCGCGCGGCGCAGACGGGAGCGTCCTGATGGCCGCGCGCTACGTGAGCCAGAGCATCAAGCGGACGGAGGACCCGCCGCTCCTCATGGGACGCGCCCACTTCATGGGCGACCTCCGGCTGCCGGGCCTGCGGGCGGTGACGTTTCTTCGGAGCCCGTACGCCCACGCACGCCTCGTCAGCATCGACGTCCGGGTGGCGCTCGCGATGCCCGGGGTCGACGCGGTCGTCACCGGCACCGATCTCACCGCCACGACACGGCCGATCCGCGCGGCGATGAGCGGCGCCGGCTACAAGGAGAGCGCCTGGCCGGTGCTGGCCGTGGGCAAGGTGCGCTTCGCGGGCGAGCCGGTGGCGGCGGTGGTCGCCGCCGACGCGTACCGCGCCGAGGACGCGCTGGAGGCGATCCGCGTCGACTACGAGCCCTTGCCCGCCGTCGCCGACGCCGAGGCGAGCATGCGGGCCGACGCGCCGCGGCTGCACGAGGAGCTGCCCGACAACATCGTGTTCCACACGCGCTTCGAGCACGGACCCGTCGCGCAGGCGCTCGCCGCGGCTGACATCCGCATCGCGGAGACGTTCCGCCACGGACGCTGCTCGTCGGTGCCGATGGAGTCGCGGGGCGTGATGGCGGCCGTCGACCCGGTCGACGGCACGCTGACCGTCTGGGCGTCGTCGCAGTCGCCCCATCTCATGCGCAGCGGCCTCGCCGAGGCGCTCGGCCTGCCGGACTCGCGCATCCGGGTCCTCTGCCCGTCGGTCGGCGGCGGCTTCGGGCCGAAGATGCACCTCTACCCCGAGGACATCGCCGTCGCCGAGCTCGCGCGGCGGCTGCGTCATCCGGTGCGGTGGCTCGAGGACCGCCGCGAGAACCTGCTGGCGAGCGCGCAGGCCCGCGACCACGTGAACCACGTGGAGATCGGCGCCCGCAAGGACGGCACGCTCGTCGCGCTCAAGTCGACCCTCATCTGCGACTCCGGCGCCTACTCGGTGTACCCGGTGACGGCGTCGCTCGAGCCCCTCACGGCGGCGGGGATCCTGCCGGGCCCGTACAAGCTCCCCGCGCTGGCCTACGACGCCTACGCCGTCCTGACGAACAAGTGCCCGGCCGGCGCCTACCGCGGCGTCGGCATGGCCCTCGGCACGTTCGTGCGCGAGCGGCTCGTCGACATGCTCGCCCGGCGCGCGGGGCTCGATCCCGCCGAGGTGCGCCGGCGCAACTTCATCGGCGCCGGCGAGCTGCCGTTCGCGACGGCCTCGGGGCTCGTGCTCGACAGCGGCGACCCCGCGCAGTCGCTCGAGCGTGCGCTCGAGACCGCCGGCTACGCCGCCCTCCGCCGAGCGCCGCGCCGCACGCCGGCGGGCGCGTACCGCGGCATCGGCGTGGCGGCCTACACGGAGTTCACCGGGATGGGCTCCGCCACCTTCCGGCGGCGCGGCATGCGCCAGGTGGCGGGCCACGATGCGGCCACCGTCCGCGTCGAGCCGACCGGCGAGGTGCGCGGCTTCGTGAGCGCGGCCTCCCAGGGCCAGGGGCACGCCACGACGCTCGCCCAGGTCCTCGCCGACGAGCTCGGCGTGGAGCTCGGCGCGGTGACGATCGTCGAGGGCGACACCGAGCGCTGTCCGTACGGCAGCGGCTCGTTCGCGAGCCGCAGCATGGTCGTCAGCGGTGGCGCGCTCATCCTGGCCGCGCGCCGCGTGCGGGAGAAGATCGCGGTGATCGCGGCGCACATGCTGGAGGCGGCCCCCCAGGATCTCGCGATCGAGCGCGGCACGATCGCGGTGCGCGGCACACCGGGCCGGGCCCTCACGCTCGCCGACGTGGCGGGCCTCGCCTACCGGCCGGCGGGCGGCACGCTGCCGCCCGGTGTCGACCCGGCCCTCGAGGCGACGCAGTACTACGACCCGCCGCCCGCGACGTTCTCCAACGGGTCGCACGTGGCGGTGGTGGAGGTCGATCCCGAGACGGGCCAGGTCGCGCTCGTGCGCCACGTCGTCGTGGAGGACTGCGGCCGGATCGTCAACCCGATGATCGTCGACGGCCAGACGCACGGGGCGGTCGCCCAGGGCATCGGCAACGCGCTCTACGAGGAGATCGCCTATGACGCCCAGGGCCAGCCGCTCACGACGACCTTCATGGACTACCTGATCCCGACGGCGCTGGACGTGCCGCGCCTCGATATCGTCCACATGGAGACGCCGCCCGCGACGAGCGTCAGCGGCTTCAAGGGCATGGCCGAGGGCGGCACGATCGGCTCGACGGCCGCATTGGCCAACGCCGTGGCCGACGCGCTGGCGCCGCTCGACATCGAGGTCCGCGAGCTGCCGCTGACCCCGGACCGCGTCTATCGCCTCCTCAAGGAGACACGCGCATGACACGCACGAAGCTGACCGCCGTGACGGCGCTCGTCGCGCTGGCGCTGGCGTCGGGCGGGCCGCCCGCGGGGGCGCAGGAGCGTGTGAAGATCCGCGTCGCCGCCCTCACCCTGCCGGTGTTCAATCCCATCATCGTGCACCTCATGAAGGAGAAGGGCATCGACGCCCGCCACGAGCTCGACATGGACGTGCGGGCCTATCCCTCCATCGCGGCGTTCTACGCCGCGCTGGCGACGGGCGAGGCCGACACGACCGTCGTCGGCGGGCCGACGGTCTTCCAGAAGATGCGCACCGAGGGCGTGCCGATCCGGATCGTGGCCACGATCGTGCCGCAGTCGGACCTCGTGATCCTGACGGCCAGCCCGGCGATCCAGAGCCTCGTCGACCTCAAGGGCAAGACGCT
>WNFW01004290.1_pt1 | contig 10004 bp, 10 predicted proteins | sample 5400131 | NCBI WGS metagenome assembly WNFW01 (sample SAMN13153362, study PRJNA577476) | soil metagenome | isolation source: 20 cm soil or saprolite under grassland replicate 1 | place: USA:California | collected 2016-06-15
GTTCAGCGTAATCTCGTTTTCCCCGAGATCGATCGAGGCACCGGTGTCCTTGAAGTCGTAGCGGGTCACGATCTCCCGCTGCGCCTGGTTCACCGCGTTGACCAGCTCTTGCCGGTCGAACTGCGAGACCACATCGAACGAATAGTCCTGAGCCATTACTTGGGGCCTATGCTAACCCGGCCGTTTGACAGCTGTCTGTCGCATTAGTTGGCGTCGTCGAGGTCTTTGACCAGCTCATCGACCTCGAGCAGGTTCATCAGCACCTCGCGTGACTTGCTGCCCTCGTACGGACCGATCACCCGCTGGTCGGCCAGCTGGTCGACGATCCGAGCCGCCCGCGTATACCCCACGTTGAGCTTGCGCTGGAGCAGCGAGACCGAGGCTCTGCCTTCGGTGGCGACCACATGTGCCCCCTTGGCGAAGAGCGGATCGCGCTTCATGCCTTCCTTCACCCAGGAGACCGTTGCCTCGACGTTGAAGATCTCCTCCTGGTACTGCGGCTTGCCCTGCGACTTCCAGAAATCGATGATCGCCTTCATCTCGCGGTCCGAAACGAACACGCCCTGCAACCGGGTGGCCCTCCCTGCCTCGACCGGCAGGTAGAGCATGTCGCCGCGTCCCAGCAACTTCTCGGCGCCGGTCTCGTCGAGGATGACTCGCGAGTCGATGCTCGAGCTGACGGCGAAGGCGATCCGAGACGGGATGTTGGCCTTGATGAGGCCGGTGATGATGTCAGCCGAGGGGCGCTGGGTCGCGACCAGGAGGTGAATGCCCACGGCACGGGCGAGTTGGGCGATGCGACAGATCAGCTCCTCGATCTCCCCCGCCGCCACCATCATCAGGTCGGCGAGCTCGTCGATCACGATCACGATGTACGGCAGCTGCCGCGCGGACCTCAGCGTCGCCTTCTCGTTGTAAGCGGCGATGTTGCGGACGCCCTCAGCGGAGAACAGTTTGTAGCGGCGGTCCATCTCGGCCACGGCCCATCGCAGCGCGGCCGCGGCCTGGTGCGACTCCACGAGCACCGGTAGCGCCAGGTGAGGCAGGCCGTTGAAGCCTGTCATCTCGACGCGCTTGGGATCGATGAGCAGCAGTCGCATGTGGTCGGGCGTCGTCTGGAACAAAAGGCTGGTGATGATCGCGTTGATGCACACGCTCTTGCCCTGCCCCGTCGCGCCGGCGATGAGCAGGTGCGGCATGCGCGTGAGGTCGCCCACGATCGAGGCGCCCGACACGTCGTTGCCCAGGGCGAGCGCGAGCGAATGCGTGCCCTCGCGAAACGCAGCTGTTTCAAGGACCTCGCGAATTGTCACAAGGCTTGCCGCCTTGTTCGGCACCTCGATGCCAACCGCCGACTTGCCGGGAATCGGGGCCTCGATGCGCAGCGGCGCGGCGGCCAGGGCCAGCGACAGGTCGTTCTGAAGAGCGGTGATCTTCTTCACCTGCACGCCCGGGCCCGGCTGCACCTCGAACTGCGTGACCGCCGGGCCCGTGTTCACGCCCACGACCTTGGCCGGCACGCCGAACGTCTCGAGCGTCTGCTCGATGATCACCGCGTTGCGCTTGATCTCGTCTTTCATGCGCTCGCGGCGCGCAGTGACGGTGTCGAGCATGGCGACCGGCGGCAGCTTCCACTCGATCTCAGGCAGGTCGTCCTCGGGCTCCGCCACGACTCGCAGCACCGGCTTGGGCTCGGACCCGTCAGGCTCGTGCTTGGCTTCGCGCTCACCGCGCACCGGCTCGCGTTTGGGCTGCGGCTCGGGGTCGTTGTCGATCTCCCACGGGTGCGGCGCGGTCGGAACGGGCGGATAGGCAGGGCCGACTGCTGCCGCGGCGCCGTTGGCCGCCTTGAGGGGCACGGCCTTGGGCTGCTCCGGCAGCTTCACCAGGCGCTCGAGGCGGTCGCGCTCGTTCAGGGCGGCCTTCACCGCATCCAGCACCGACTGGATGACCGCGCCCGGGCTGAAATGGATCGTGACGATGAGCCCGATCACAAGCCCGGCGACGAGCAGCGCCCATGCGCCAAACGTTCCGACCACCTCGGTGAGGGCCTGGTCGATTCCCGCGCCCAGGCCACCGCCCTGCGCTCGCGCCATGCCGAACAGTCCGATCAGCGAGAACACCGCGACCAGACCACTGATCACATCGAGCGGCCGCGGTCGCGGCGCGTTCGGCCACAGCAGGTATGCGCCTGTGCCGAGCGACGCGGCGACCGGTACGAACCATGCGCGCCCGAAGCTCCCAAGCAGCCACTCGCGGATGCCGGCAAGGATCGAGCCCTGGTTGCTCGCGGCCGCCAGCAGCCCAAGCAGTCCGATCAGGAGCAGCAGGATCCCGCCGATCTCTCGCACCTGGCGCTGCGTCAGCCGAGGTTGGACTCGCCGATGCGAACGCGTCGAACGACTCCGCGCGGAGGAAGTGCGCCGCGCGCCGTGTGAGGAAGAACGTGAGCTGCGTGCGGTGGTGCGAGGCATGCTGCGTTACCGGGGCCCGGTTCCGATGAATTCTACACCCCACCTCTTTGCCCCACGGAATCTGACGATTCCGCGGGGACCCCAGGACCGCGCCGCGTTCGGCATCCCGTCGCGGGCGATACTGTCCCGATGGCGGTCGATCCATTCGCCGAAGCCGAGGCGAGATATCGAACGCTGGTCGCGGACAGACGCGCGGGCAATCTGCAGCCGCGAGCGTTCAGGCTCGCGGTGCGCGATCTCGCCGTGCTCGACAGCGAGGGACATCGCTGGATGCTGGGACCCGAGGACGGAATCTGGTACCGCCGCGAGCATGAGCGGTGGTTGCAGGCTGATCCTCCGCGCCGGCTCGTCTGCACTTACTGCGGGCATCACAATCTGGGCAGGCACAGCTACTGCGTGGAGTGCGGAAAGCGCCTGAACCGATGAGTTTTGCCTGCTCCGGCAGTCGTCTATCGTGTTGGCCTACGGCCGGTTTGCGATTTGGAGGTAGTTGCTCGTGAGCAAGGTGCGAGTGCTGGTCGGCACCCGGAAGGGTGCGTTCATCCTCAACTCGGACGGAGCCCGGAAGAGCTGGGACGTGCAGGGCCCGCTGTTCCCAGGCTGGGAGATCTATCACCTCAAAGGCTCGCCTGTCGATCCTGACCGGCTCTACGCATCGCAGTCGAGCGGTTGGTTCGGCCAGGTGATGCAGCGATCAAGCGACGCGGGCAAAACGTGGGAGACCGTGGGCAATCAGTTCCTCTACGAGGGCGAGGTTGGGCCCCACAAGTGGTATGACGGCTCGCCTCACCCATATGAGTTCAAGCGGGTGTGGCACCTCGAGCCTTCGCTCCACGACGCCGACTTGGTATATGCGGGAGCCGAGGACGCCGCGCTGTTCCAGTCGAAGGACGGCGGCACGAGCTGGGCGGAGCTTCCCGGTATTCGGACTCACAAGACTGCGTCCGAATGGGCCCCAGGTGCGGGCGGCCTCTGCCTGCACACGATCATCATCGATCCGACCGACCACGACCGCATCTTCATAGCCATCTCGTCGGCCGGCGCTTTCCGAACTGACGACGCCGGCAAAACGTGGCGGGCCATCAACCATGGGCTGCGCTCCAACCACATCCCGGACCCGGACGCGGAGGTCGGGCACTGTGTGCACCGCCTGGCAATGCATCCATCGAAGCCCGAGACCCTCTACATGCAGAAGCACTGGGACGTGATGCGCACCGACGACGGCGGTGAGAACTGGCGCGAGGTGAGCGGCAACCTTCCAACCGACTTCGGTTTCGTCATCGATGTCAACTCGAATGACCCAGAGACCGTCTACGTGCTCCCGATCACAAGCGATTCGCTGCACTACGTGCCCGACGGCAAGCTCAGCGTGTATCGCAGCAAGACAGGCGGCGACGATTGGGAGGCCCTCACGAAGGGATTGCCCCAAGAGGACTGCTACGTCAACGTTCTTCGCGACGCGATGGCGGTCGACGGCCTCGACCCGTGTGGCGTCTACTTCGGCACGAGCGGCGGCCAGGTGTACGCGTCAGCGGACGACGGCAACAGCTGGAACGCGGTGGTGCGGGACCTGCCGGGCGTGCTCTCGGTCGAGGTGCAGACTCTGAAGTGATCCAGGTCGTGCTGCCTCGCAACCTGCAGTCGCTCGCGGGCACGGGCCGGACCGTCGAGCTGGATGTGTCCGGCCAGGCTACGCAGCGGTCGGTGCTGGATGCGCTCGAGGCGCGCTATCCGGCGCTGCTCGGGACCATCAGGGATCCGGGCACCAAGCGCCGGCGGCCGATGCTGAGGTTCTTCGCATGCGAGGAGGACCACTCGGACGACCCGATCGACGCGCCGCTGCCGAGCGAGGTTGCCGCGGGAAAGGAGCCGTACCTGATCCTGGGCGCAATCGCCGGGGGCTAGAGACCCCTCCCCACTTAGTGGGGAGGTCGGGAGGGGAGGTCAAAACCTCTATTTGACCGGGTGAGAAGCCGCCCAGACGACGCCGTAGACCAGCCCGGCCACCAGGGGTATCAGGCCGGCCAGCATCCACAGCCGCCAGTACGGGGCCCGCTCCTCGCCGCGCACCAGCTCGTGGCCGCAGAAGCCGCAGTAGCGGTCGAACGGTCCTGCCACGCCGTGGCAGCTGCCGCACCGATGCAGCTGCAGGCCGCAGTGCGCGCAGCGCTGATCGTCCAGCCGGTCCAGGACCATCGCCGGCTGGTCGCAGCGCGGACACAGGCTCGGGGCGACCAGCGCGAGCGGCGGGAGCTTCACCGGATCTCAGATCTCGGTGACGACCGGAATGACCATCGGGCGGCGGCGCGTCTGCCTCCACACGGTCTTGGAAACGGCGTCGTGGATCGCCTCTTGAAGGATGTTGAGGTCGCGCGAGTCGGCCAGGCGCTTGATGACATCCACTGCCGCTTTGCGAGCGTCGGCCATCAGGTTGGAGGAGAGCTCGGGCTCGATGACGCCGCGCGACAGAAGATCGGGCCCCGCGCGCAGCGATCCTGTATCGCGATCGAGCGCCAGCGTGACCACGAGGATCCCGTCCTCGGCGAGGTGGCGGCGGTCGCGCAGCACCACCTGCTCCACGTCCCCCACCCCCAGGCCGTCGACGAACACAAGGCCGGTGCTTATCTTTTCGCCTCGCTCGATCGACTTCGCATCGAGCTCGACGGCCTCGCCGTCCTCGACCACGACGACGCGGTCGTCGGGCACGCCAGCCTCCCTTGCAAGCTCCGCATGCTGCAACAGCTGCCGGTACTCGCCGTGCACGGGGATGAAGTAGCGCGGCCGGGTCGCGTCGAGCATCTCGCGCAGCTCCTCGCGCTGCGCGTGCCCTGTGACGTGCACGTTGCCAACCTCGGAGTAGAAAACTCGCGCGCCATGTCGGTACAGGTTGTTGACGGTCTGGTGGACCATCCGCTCGTTGCCCGGGATGGGCCGTGCCGAGATCACGACCCAGTCGCCTTTGCGCACGTTCACGAGCGGGTGGCGTTGCGCCGCGAAACGCGTCAGGGCCGACATGGGCTCGCCCTGGCTGCCGGCGGTGAGCAAGAGCAGCTTCGACGACGGAATGCGATCGGCCTCCTCCAGCGGCACGGTCAATCCTTCGGGAACTTTGAGGAACCCGAGCTCGCGCGAGGTCTTGAAGTTCTGCTGGAGGCTGCGCCCGACGACGGCGACGCGGCGTTCGAACTGGATCGCCATGCGCACCAGGTGCTGGATGCGGTGGATGTTGGAGGCGAAGTTGGCGACCACGATTCGGCCTGGCGCCGAGCCGAAGATGCGCTCGAACGGCGCGTGCAGGTCGCGCTCCGAGCCGGAGTGGCCCTCGCGCTCGGAGTTGGTGGAGTCGCTGAGCAAGAGCAGCACCCCCTCATCGCCGAGGCTCTTGAACCGGGCCATGTCGGTCGGAAGGCCGTCCGGTGGCGCGGGGTCGAGCTTGAAGTCACTCGTGTAGACGACCCGACCGACCGGCGTCTCGATCGACAGTCCGACCGCGTCCGGGATCGAATGGCACACGGACACCGCCTCCACGCGAAACGGGCCGAGCTGAACGGCGTCGCCGATGCGGACCTCGCGCAGGTCGGACTCGCGCAGGATGCGGTGCTCGCGCAGCTTGGGCTTGAGCAGGCCGAGTGTGAGCCGGGTCCCGTAAACGGGCACGTTGAGCTTCTTCAACGCGTACGGCAGGCCGCCGATGTGGTCCTCATGGCCGTGCGTGAGGAAGATCCCGACGACGTCTCGACCCTTTTCCAGCAGGTACGAGATGTCGGGCAGCACGAGGTCGATGCCGAGCATGTCGTCCTGCGGGAACATCAGGCCCGAGTCCACCACGAGGACTTTGTCCTCCCACTCGAGGGCCCACATGTTGATGCCGACCTCGCCGAGGCCGCCGAGCGGCAGGTAGCGGAGTCGCCCTTGCGTCACAGCAAGCGCAGCTGCTCGGCTTCCTGCCTCTCTGGTTCGGGCTCGGGTGGTGGAGGCGGGGCGAGGAATCGGTCGAGGTACCTGCGCACACTGTCGAAGTCGCGCTCGAGGTCTCCGACGAGCGATCCGTTGTGCAGCGCCGCTGCCGGGTGGTACAGCGGCACGTACGCGATCTCGCCGCGGAGCACGAGGCTGCCGTGGATGCGGGAGATCGATCCCTGCCCGGGGAGCAGGCGCTCGAGGGCATGCCGTCCGAGCACGAGCACGACCTTCGGCTTGATGAGCTTGAGCTGTCGCTGGAGGTAGGGCTCGCAAGCCTCGGCCTCGTTGGGCATCGGGTCGCGGTTCTGAGGTGGCCGGCATTTCAGGACGTTGGTGATGTAGACATCGGCGCGGCTCAGCCCGATGCGGGCCAGAAGCGTGTCGAGCAGCTTGCCGGCGGGGCCGACGAACGGCTCGCCCTGCCGGTCCTCATTGAAGCCAGGCGCCTCGCCCACGATCATCACGTCGGCCGGGCATGGACCGACGCCCGGAACCGCCTGCGTGCGCGTGGCGTGCAGGCTGCACTTGGTGCAGCCCCGTACCTCGTCGTGGAGGACCGCCAGCTCGGCGACGGAGTTAAGCGACTTTGACTCCGGTCTTGAACGTGATGAGGTCTCCCGCCTCGCGGATGACCTTCACAACCGACTGGAGCTGCTCGTCTGAGAGCGGCACCAGCGGCAGGCGGAAGGGTCCGGCGGGGAAGCCCATGGCCTGCAGCGCCGACTTCACCGGCACCGGGTTGGCGGCGGTGGTCATGAGCGCCTTGATAACCGGCAGCAGACCCAGGTGGATGCGCCGTGCGGTCTCGTTTTCGCCGGCGAGGTGCGCCTCGATCAGGCGCTTCATCGATCTGCCTGCGATGTGAGAGGTGACACAGATCACGCCATAGCCGCCGACCGCCATCAACGGCAGCGTGAAGCTGTCGTCGCCGCTCCACACGTGAAAGCCCTTCGGCTTGCCAGCGCACACCAGGCCCATCTGGTCGAGGTCGCCGCTCGCTTCTTTGACGCCGATGATCCCGGGCAGCGCCGCGCATCGCAGCGTGGTCGCGGCGGTCATGTTGACCGCGGTCCGGCCCTGGATGTTGTACATGATCGTCGGCCCCACCTCGGCGATCGCCTTGAAGTGGTGGTACATGCCGTCCTGCGGCGGCTTGTTGTAGTAAGGCACAACCGCGAGCAGCGCGTCCGACCCGGCCTTCATCGCGCGCTCGGACAGCTTGATGGAGTGATGAGTGTCGTTGCTTCCCGTGCCCGCGACCACGTTGTGGTTGGGAATTGCCTTCTTGACCACGCCGACCAGCTCCACCTTCTCGTCGTCGGACAGCGTCGGCGATTCGCCGGTGGTGCCGGAGACGACCACGCCGTCCGATCCGTCGGCGACCAACAGGTTGGCGAGCCTCTCTGCCGCGGCGAAGTCGATCGAACCATCGGCCTTGAATGGCGTGATCATCGCGGTCAGCAGGCGACCGATCTCTTTGGCCATGGTCCTAAGCCTCCTTCGTCACTTCGCGGCGCGACCCGCGGGCCGCAGAACTCCCATCTCGAGCGCCTGCTCCGCCACCTGCACGGCGTTGAGCGCCGCGCCTTTGCGGATGTTGTCGGACACCAGCCACATCGCGAGGCCGCGATCGACCGACGGATCCTTGCGGATGCGGCCGACGTAGACCTCGTCAGTGCCGGCGACGTGGCGCGGGGTCGGGTAGATCTTCGCGCTGGGGTCGTCCTCGACGATCACGCCGGGCGCCGCGCCCATCAGGGTGCGGAACTCGTCGGCGGTGATCGGGTCGCGCGTCTCGACGAACACAGACTCGCCGTGGCCGACCGGCACCGGCACGCGGACGCAGGTGGCCGCGATGCGCAGGTCTGGGAGGTGCAGGATCTTGCGCGTCTCGTTGACGATCTTCACCTCCTCTTCGTTGTAGCCGTCCGCCTCGTGCCGCCAGCCCCCGGGCACCACGTTGTATGCGAGCTGGTACGGATACACGCTGACCTCTGGCTCGGCCCCGGCGGCGATCGCCTTGGTTTGCTCCTCGAGCTCGTCGACCAGCGCACGGCCTGCCCCCGACGCCGACTGGTAGGTCGACACGAGCACGCGCTCGACGCCGGCCTTCTCATGCAGCGGTTTGAGAACCACGGTCAGCGGAATGGCGCAGCAGTTCGGGTTGGCGACGATGCCCTCGTGATGGTGCAGATCCTCCGCGTTGACCTCTGCTACCACCAGCGGCACGTTGTCGCGCATGCGCCACGCGGAGCTGAGGTCGATCACCAGGGCGCCCTTCTCCGCGGCGATGGGCGCGTACATCAAGGCAATGTCGGCGCTAGCAGCGAAGAGAGCGATGTCGATGTCGTTGAACGCACCCTCGGATATCGGTTGAATCTGCAGCTGCGTCCCGTTGTAGGGCACGGTCACGCCTGCCGATCGCTCGGATGCGAGCGCGATGACCTTGTCGGCAGGGAACTTCCGCTCGGCCAGGACCTTCAGGATCTCCTGACCGACCATCCCCGTCGCGCCGACGACGGCCACGTTTAATCGCTTGGGGGTGGGCACGGCCTCAGTTTAGGGCGAAGTGGTCATCTGCGCCAGACGCGTCACCTGCTGCTGGTGCAGGGCCTGCACGAAGTTCGGGTGTACGTTGCGAAGCTCGACGAGCTTGTGGAAATATCCGGGCTGCGGCTCCATTACCTTCGCCTGCGGGATCACAAGCCTGGTGATCACCAGCCTGCCAACAAGGCCGGCGATCATCAGGAGCAGTCCGATCCAGAAGCAAACGGCCGCCAAGATCCCAAGCGAGTCGTCGTCCATGGAGAAGGCGATGACCGCGGCGACACCCCAGAGCGCAGCCCAGGCGATGATCAGGATTACCGGCACCTGCATCGTGAGGTTGGCTGTGCGTTGGCTCGAGAGCGTGAGCGGCAGGAATCCGCTCGCCCGCTGCGAGACCGTTGATATGACGATTGCATAGATGATCAGGCCGATGCCTCCGAGGCAGATCAGCACCAGCAGGGCGTAGGCCCATTGCGGCGGCGTGGCGAACTTGAAGCGCTTCCATGTCTCGGCGGGGCGGCCGCTCATCGCACACACCGGCGGAAAATCGTTGGCTGCGAGCTGCGACCCCCAGATCTGGATCCGGTCGTTCCGTGTGATCAAGCTCCCAAACCAAGGAGTTGGTCCAGGCCTCGATAGAAGCGCGGCGATTCGACCACGCGGCGGATCGCCAGCAGCACTCCAGGCGCGTATGCCTCGCGACTCGTGGTGCGGTGCGCGATGGTCAGCGTCTGTCCTGGGAGGCCGAAGATGACCTCCTGGTCGGCCACGAAACCGGGCAGCCGCACAGAGTGGACCGCGACGTTGCCCTCCTCCCCGCCTCGCGTTCCGGCCAGCGTCTCCTTTTCGGGTTTGCGATGGGCGAAAGGCTTCTCGCCGCGCTTCGCCGCCAGACGGCGCGCGGTGGAGAGCGCGGTGCCGGATGGGGCGTCGACCTTGCCGGCGTGGTGCATCTCGATGACCTCGACCGCCTCGAAATGAGGAGCGGCGATTTCCGCGAGGTGCATCATCAGCACCGCG
>WNFW01004292.1_pt1 | contig 10004 bp, 7 predicted proteins | sample 5400131 | NCBI WGS metagenome assembly WNFW01 (sample SAMN13153362, study PRJNA577476) | soil metagenome | isolation source: 20 cm soil or saprolite under grassland replicate 1 | place: USA:California | collected 2016-06-15
TCGTCGCCGGCGCGATGTGGGCGGCGGCCGCGTGGGCGCGACGCGTGCGAGTCCGGCGAGCGGCCGCATGGTCGGACAGCACCGCCCGCATCGCGCGCGCGGCCGGGAAGCTCGGGGCTCCGGCATTGGGGCTCGCCGCCGGACTTGCGGCCGTCGCGCTCTCGGGGCCGCGCTGGGGCGAGGAGCGGATCGTCACCGAAACGCGGGGGCTCAACCTCGTCATCGCCATCGACATCTCGCGCTCGATGCTGGCCGAGGATGCCAAGCCGAGCCGCCTGGGCAGGGCGTTGCGCGAAGCCCGGCGCCTGGTGCAGGACCTCGACGGGGATCGTCTGGGCCTCTCGGCATTCGCGGGCACGAGCTACATCCTGTCCCCCCTATCGGTGGATGGTTCGGCTCTCACGCTGTATCTCGACGCGCTCGATCCTGACGTTGCGTCGGAAGGCGGGACCTCGCTGGCGCCCGCGCTGGCGCAGGGAATCGACCTGCTGCATGCCAGCCCGGAGATCGCCGATCGCGTACTCGTCATGTTCACCGACGGCGAAGCCCACGACTCCCTCGAGCAGGCGCTGCAAGAAGCACGTCGCCTGTCGGGACTCGGCATTCACCTCATCCTGGTGGCGGAGGGAGGACGCCAGCCCACCAAGATTCCGGTGCGCGACGATCGCGGCACGCTGGTGTCCTGGCAGCAGGATGGGTCGGGCACTCCCGTCCTGACCAGCCGCCGTGAAGAGGTGCTCGGTGCCATCGCCGACGCCGCGCAGGGGACGATTGTCGCGGCGGAGCTGCCCGACCAGGCCGGCGCCGTCCGCGATCTCGTGGCGTCGTACAAGCGCGCGATGGCGACGGAGAGCCGCACGCAACGGGGACGGCCCCGCGCCTGGATTCCGTTGTTGCTCGCGGGCCTCGTGCTGGCGGCGCAAACGTTCACTCGTCGCACCGCGGCGCTCATCGGCATCCTGCTCTGTCTCACGGCTCCCGCCGCGGCGCAGTCGCAGCGGCCTCGCTCTCCTGCCGAGAAGGCGTGGGACAAGGGCGACGTGCGCGTGGCCGCCACCGCCTATCTCACGGAGCTCAAGACGCATGAGGACGACGACACGGCCTGGTACAACACGGGGACCGCGGCACTCGCTGCGGGTGATCCGGCGCTGGCGCGCTCGACGCTCGCGCATGCCTCGACCTCGCTCGATCCCGAGCTGCGGTTTCGCGCGCTCTACAACATGGGCCTGCTCGCGCTCCTCCAAGCGAAGGCGGACACGGCCAGCCGCGAAGCGTATCTCGCCGATGCTGCACGCGCGTATCGCGAGGCTCTGCTGCTGAAGCCGCATGACAGACACGCGAAATGGAATCTCGAGCTGGTCAACCGCCAGCGTCGTGGGAGCGGCGGACAGGCGAACAAACCGAATCCACCACCTCCCCCACCGCAGAGCGGTGGGGGCGGCCAGCAACCACAGCCGCCGCCGCCGCCCAGCGGCGGCGGAGGCATGAGCCAGTCGCAGGCCGATCAGGTATTGCGTTCGATCGGCCAGGAGGAGCTGCGGACGCGTCGCGATCGCACCGGTCGCACCCGCCGCGCCGCGCCGGCGGGAGTGAAGGACTGGTGACCGGCATTCTCCCCATGCTCAGCGCGCTGCTCGTCATGCAGGGTGCCGAGGTGACGGCCAGCGTGGATCGCACGCATCTCCGCGTAGGTGAAGAGCTGATGTTGACGATCCGCGCGCAGACCCGCGCGGCCGATCCCGTCGAGATCATGCTCCCGCCTCTGAACGGTTTCGCGATCGTGGGCTCGCGCGATATGACGGAAGTCGCGATCGACGGGGCAACGGGGGGGCGGTCGGTCCGTACGACGGTACGCGAGCTGCAGCTGCGGGCGCAGCAGCCCGGGGCGCTGCTCATCGGACCGGTCCGGGCGCGGCAGGGCGCGAGCGTCGTCGCGACCGACCCGATTCTCGTCACCATCGACAGCGCAGCCGACCGCACGACCTTGACGTTGAGCCCGCTCGCGCGGTCGCTGCTCGAAAGCACGCCACCGCCCGTCTCGCGCCGGTCTGATCGCGTGGCGCTCACGATGCTCGTGCCGAGTGATACGGTATTCGCCGGTCAGCAGGTGGACCTGATTGCCGCGGCCTGGATTCCCCGCGATCTGGGTGAGCGCATGCGACGGCCGCCGCTGCTGACGCTCGTCACGCCGGAAGGGGTGTGGGCCTATCCAGTGGCGACATCGTCCGGCGTCGCTCTCTCGCGACAGGTGGGCGGACGGTGGATGGATCTGTTCATCGCGCACCAGGTCGTGTTCCCGCTCGCACCGGGCCGCGTCATCGTGCCGCCGGCGTCGGTGGAATACGCGTTGCCCGTCACGTTCTCGTTTTTCAGCCGCGAGGAGCGCTATAACCTGCGCAGTGACTCGATTGCGATCGTGGTGCTGCCGCTCCCGCCCGCCAATCCCGTCACGAACGTAGTCGGCGAGAAGCTGCGTCTCGAGCTCCAGATCGACGCGGCGAGCACGCGTGTGGGCGAGCCGGTCGAGGCGTCGATCACGATCAGTGGTGTCGGCAACGTGGCGTTGTGGCCTCCGCCCGAGCCGGCGATCAAATGGCCGACGGGATTCCGCGTCTATCCCGCTCAGACCGAAATGCGTTTGGAGACGAACGCCGGGCGTATCGCCGGGAGCAAGACATTTCATTTCCTGGCGGTGCCCGACTCGTCGGGCAATTTCGTGTTGCCCGAAGTGCGCTACCCATACTTCGATGCCACGACCGGCCGGTACGAGGTGGCGACGGCTGCGCCGCGCGCGCTCGCCGTCGCACCCGGCGCCGAGCCGCGCGCGGCACGCGTGCTGCCCGCGTTGCTGCCGGCGCGCGGAGAGGTTCCGGCCGACAGCCTCAGCCGGCGCTTCGGATGGCAGGGGTGGCTCGCGCTGCTGCTCGGGCCGCCGTTAATGGCGCTGGTCGCGAGTCGGCGCAGGCGTCGTGTCCCGGGACCAGCGGTAGTCGCTGCCGGTCCCGCAGTGACGCCGCTGGGGCGCGTCGAGCGGGAATTCCTCGCCGTGCTCTCGAGTCATGTCTCAGATCCGTTCGCGCGAGACGGCGACGGGCTGGCCCAGGCGTTACGCGCCGCCGGCGTCGAGAGCGCTGTCGCCGATCACGTGAAGCGCCTGCGCGACCGCTTGCGCGCCGCGCGGTACGGACCGCGCCGTCTGGGCGATGCCGCGGAGCTCGCGGCTGAAATCGAACAGGTGCTGCGCGTACTGGGCGCCGAAAAGCCGGGTGTGGTGCGACGGCCGCACGCGACGGTGACGACAATTCTCGTGCTGACTGCGGGAATTGTAGGGGCGCAGCATGCCGCGCCCCTACACGCCCAAACTGCGTCCCAAGGCCAGACTCCCAGCGCCGAGGCGTTATTCGAGGCCGGGGCGTTGCGCGCGGCGGCTGATTCATTCGCCGCGCGCGCCGCGCGCGAGCCGGGCGATCCGGCCCACTGGTACAACCTTGGTGCGACGCTGTACCGCGCCGGTGCGGACGGCAAGGCAACGGCGGCGTGGATTCGGGCGGCACGCCTGGCGCCGCGCGAGCCTGCGATCCGGCGCGCGCTGCGGCTGTTGCCTCCGCCGGATCCCCTGAGCGAGGGGATGCTGCTGGTGGGTTCGGCCACGCCCACTGAATGGGGACTCATCGCGGCCGCGGGCTGGGTCCTCCTGTGGCTGACGGTGGCTTTCGGAGGTCGCCAGCGCCTCGTCCTCGCCCTGTTCGGCGCCGTCGCGATCACCGCGTCCATCCTCGGCGCGCTCGAATGGCAACGCCGGGACCAGCCGGTGGCCGTCGTGATCGCCGACGCCGCCCCGGTGCGCACCGCGCCATACGGCGGCGCGAGCGCGGCGGCCACGGTCCAGGCGGGTGGCGCGGTCCTCGTCGGACGCGGTTATGGTCCGTGGGTCGAAGTCCGTCGTGCCGACGGAATCCACGGCTGGGTGCTCGGAGGGGAGATCGCGGGGTTGTGAGCGTGCTCGCGCGTGCGCGGGTCCAGCTGCTCGCGGGCAATGTCGCCGACCAGATCGCCGCCGGCGAGGTCGTCGAGCGCCCCGCGTCGGTCGTCAAGGAGCTCGTCGAGAACGCCCTCGATGCCGGCGCGCGCGCCATCCGGGTCGAGCTGGAGGACGGCGGCAAGACGCTGATCCGCGTGAGCGACGACGGCTCGGGGATGGATCGTGAAGACGCCCAGCTCGCGCTGCAGCGTCACGCGACGAGCAAGATTCGCACCGCCACCGATCTCATCGGCGTCGCGACGTTCGGATTCCGCGGCGAAGCGCTGCCGGCGATCGCCTCGGTGTCGCGGTTCGAGCTCGAGACGTGTAGCGACGGTGAGGCCGCGACGCGGCTCCGTGTCACGGGCGGGAAGCTCGAAGGCGCCGAGGACACCGCGCGCCAGCGCGGCAGCACGGTCACGGTGCGCGCGTTGTTCTACAACACGCCGGCGCGGCGGAAATTCCTGCGCGCGACCCCGACCGAGACGCGGGCCGCCGTGGAAGCGCTCACCGTGCTCGCGCTCACCCGTCCTGACGTGGCGTTCTCGCTGACGAGCGACGGCCGCGCGTTGCTCGAGTGTCCCCCTGCTGACCGGCTCATCGACCGCGTGCACGCGCTGTGGGGCGGCGAGCTCGCCGACACCCTGCTGGCCGTCTCGCATCGCGCGGGACCGCTCGAGGTCACGGGGCTCGCGCAGCGTCCCGCGCAGGCTCGGCCCGCCGGACGAAAAGGATATGTGTTCGTACGCGGCCGCCCGATTCGCGATCCCTTCATCCTGCGCGCCGCGGAGGCGGGCTATCGCTCGACCATTGCGCCCGGCGACCGCCCCTCACTGCTGCTGTTTCTCGATCTTCCCGGCGACGCCGTGGACGTGAACGTGCATCCGGCAAAACTCGAGGCGCGGTTTCGGGACAAGTTTTTCGTTGAAAAAGTAGTTGAGGAAGCCGTGAGAGAAGCGTTGGCTCCTCTGGAAGCGGCTGCGCCGCTGGGAGCCGTCAGCCATCTGCCATCAGCCATCGGCGGTGTGGCAGTGCCGCTGGAGCTATTCGCGCAGCAACCTCTGACGGCTGATGGCAGACGGCAGACGGCCCCAGTCCTCCAGCTCTTCGACACGTATATCGTCTTCCAAGCCAACCAGGCGGTCAGCATCGTGGATCAGCATTCCGCCCACGAGCGGGTGCTGTACGAGGACGTGATGCGTCAGCTGTCGGGAGACGGAGCGCCCGCGCAGCGTCTCTTGCTGCCCCTCACGCTCGACTTCGCGCCCGCCGAGCTCGATGCGATCGACGCGCATCGGGAGCTGCTGGCGCGCATCGGCTACGAGATCGAGCCGTTCTCCGGCCGCAGCATCGTCGTTCACACGGCCCCGAACCCGCATCCGCGCTTCGAGGCCGCACGCTGCCTGCAGGAGCTCGTCGCCGATCTCGCCGGCGGGCGATTTGGGGGCTGGCAGAATCGGCTGGAACGCTTCGCCGCGACCTACGCGTGTCGAGCCGCGATCAAGGCGGGACAGACGCTCGACGCGGGGGAGATGCGCGAGCTGATCGTGCGGCTGCTCACGGCAACCCTGCCGGCGCACGACGTCCACGGACGGCCGAGCATGGTGCAGCTCCCCAAAGAGGAATTGGAACGGCGGTTTGGCCGTACCTGACACCAGACACCAGACACCAGTCATCGTAGGCCCCACCGGCGTCGGCAAAACCGCCGTCGCGGTTGCGCTCGCCGCTCTCACCCCCATCACCGTGATCTCCGCCGACGCACGCCAGGTGTATCGCGGGCTCGATATCGGGACCGCGAAGCCCGATCCCGAGACCCTCGCCCGAGTCCCACATCGGGGCCTGGATCTGGTGGCTCCAGGAGAGCGTTACAGCGCGGGACGATTTGCCCGGGATGCGGAGGGCTGGATTGCGGAAGCGCGTTCCGGAGGCCGCCAGCCGATCGTGGTGGGCGGGACGGGGTTGTACGTCCGCGCCCTCGCCGACGGGCTGTTTCGCGAGCCGCCGTTCGATCCGCAGCGGCGCGAGCAGCTGCGCCATTGGTCCGAATCGCTCGAGGGCTCCGACCTGGCGCGGTGGGCAGGCCGGCTCGACCAGGCGTTTCTCGGCGGTGGCCGGCAGCGTGCCGCTCGAGCGGTCGAAGTCGCCCTGCTGACGGGACACGCGTTGTCGTGGTGGCAGCGGGAGGCCCGTGAACGCGGAACGCTCCGGCCTTGGTACATTCACCTGACCGTGCCGCGTGAGGTCCTGCACAAGAGGCTCGGGGCCCGCGTGGATCAGATGCTCGCCGCCGGGCTCGTCGCCGAAGCACAGAGGCATCTGGATGCCGGGGTGGCCGGGGACGCGGCGGGGCTCGATGGAATCGGGTATCGGGAGGTCGTCGCGATGTTGAACGGGCAGTTGTCCGAGCGTGCGCTGCGAGACGCGATTCTGGTGTCGACCCGTCGCTATGCGAAGCGGCAGGAGACGTGGTTTCGAAATCAGCTCGGCCATCAGCCATCTGCCGTCAGCCGTCAGCAGGCCACGGTGTGGGCTCTCGATGCGACCCGACCACCTGAAACATTGGCGAGCGACATCACGGACCGGTGGACCCAGATGGCTGACGGCTGATGGCAGACGGCCAGGTATGAGAATCGGCATCACCTGCTACCCGACGTATGGTGGATCGGGAGCGGTCGCGACGGAACTGGGCCTCGAGCTCGCGCGCCGCGGCCACGAGATCCACTTCATCTCCTACGCGAGCCCGTTTCGTCTGCGCGGCTTCGCCGAGCGCGTGACGTTCCACGAAGTCACCCAGCTCGAGTATCCGCTGTTCGAGCAGTCATCCCCGTATGCGCTGGCCCTCGCCGTGAAGCAACACGAGGTCGCCAAGCGCGAGCAGCTCGATCTGATGCACGTGCATTACGCGATTCCGCATGCCGCCACCGCGTGGCTCGCAAAGCAGATGCTGCTGCACGAGAAGCTGGACATGAAGATCGTCACCACCCTGCACGGCACGGACATCACCCTGGTCGGCCAGGACCCGTCGTACTACACGCTCACCAGATTCTCCATCGAGCAGTCGGACAAGGTGACCGCGGTTTCCTCCTACCTGCGCGACGAGACCTATCGCGCCTTCGGCTGCGGGCAGTGCGACGTGCGCGTCATTCCAAATTTCATCTCGACCGCCGACTATCATCCCTCCACCGATGACGCCGACCGCAAGCGGCTCGCGCCGAAGGGTCACCGTGTCCTCGTGCACGTCTCGAACTTCCGGCCGGTCAAGCGCGTGGGCGACGCCGTGAAGATCTTCGCGGGGGTGCGCAAGAAACTCCCCGCCACCCTGGTGCTCGTCGGCGATGGGCCCGACCGCGATGCCGCCGAGCACCAGGTGGATGGCCTCGGCCTCCGCAAGGATGTGCGCTTCCTCGGCAAGGTCGAGAGCGTGGGGGATGTGCTGCGCGGCGCCGATCTGTTTTTGCTGCCGTCCGCCACCGAGTCGTTCGGGCTCGCCGCGCTCGAGGCGATGGCCTGTGCGGTTCCGGTCATCGCGAGCGCCGCTGGAGGAATTCCCGAGGTCGTCGAGCACGGCAAGACCGGCTTCCTCGCGCCTCCCGGGGACGTCGACGCGATGGTCGAGCGTGCCCTGCACGTGCTGGAGAATCCCGCCGAGCACGAACGCTTGAAGCGCGCGGCCGCGGCGCGCGCGCTCGAGTTTGCCGCCGACCGCGTCGTGCCGCGGTACGAGCAGTTGTATGAAGAGGTCCTCGCGTAGTGGCAGCGGTTCTGCGACTGATCCGTGCGCCAAATCTGCTGATCGCTGCCGCGGGAGTTCTCGCGGGTGGATGGATCGCCCTAGGCCGGATCGCGTTTCCCAAGGAATTGATCTTCGCGGCAATCTCAGGATTCGCGCTCGGCGCCGTCGGTAACACGTGGAACGACATCCGGGATGTCGCCGCCGACCGGGTCAATCGTCCCGGGAGGCGGCCGCTCGCGGCGGGCCAGGTCTCGCGCGGCGTGGCGGATCTCATTGTGTTCGACGGCGCGTTGCTCGGACTGACATTCGCGGGTTTGGTCAGCGGGTGGCTATTCCTTGCCGCCCTTGCCGCCCTTGCCGTCATGTTCACCTACTCGCCGCTCCTCAAGCCCAGGCCGCTGGTCGGCAATGTGGCGGTGGCGGTCGTGGCGGGCTCGCCGCCGTTTTACGGTGCGCTCGCAGTCGGCGCTCCGGCGGCAGGCGTCGTTCCCTGGGTGCTGGCGGCGCTGCTGCATTTCGTGCGCGAAATCGTGAAAGACGCCGAAGATGAGCCCGGCGACCGGACGATCGGTCGCCGCACGCTGCCCATCGCGTTGGGTCGGCGGCCCGCACTGGTGCTGGCGGCAGGCGTGGGGCTGCTGTTCGTGCCGGCCAGTCTGCTGTTGCCGCGGAACGCCGGCTACGGAGGTCCGTACTTTCTGATCGCTCTCCTCGCCCAGATGGCGGTGCTCGTCGCCGCGACGTGGTTGTTGCTCGGAAAAGTGGAACGCGTGAGCGCGCTCCTCAAAGGCGCGATGGTCATCGGATTGATCGCGCTGGTCGCGGGAAAGGTGGCATGACTCTCTGGCAAGGCATTCTGCTCGGACTGGTGCAAGGACTCACCGAGTTTCTGCCGGTTTCGAGCGACGGGCATCTCGCGGTCATCGGGCACGTGGCCGGCGTGCACACGCCCGGGGTGTTCGTGGAAGTCGCCCTGCACGTCGCGACGCTCGGATCCATCCTCGTCGTGTACGGGCGGCGCTTCTGGCAGCTGGTCGTCGATGTGCTGCGGCGCCAACCAGACGCACTCCGCTACGCGGGCCTGCTCATCATCGGCATGATTCCAGCGGGGCTGGTCGGGATTTTCCTCCAACATCTCATCGAGCGCGCCTTCCAATCGCTGTGGGCCGCCGGCGTGGGATTCCTCGTCACCGCGGCCTGTCTCTGGTCCACCCGGCACCGGGGTCCGCAGGGTGCGTCGCAGCCGAGTCCGCGCGGTGCCCTCATCATCGGACTGGCGCAGGCGTTTGCTCCGCTTCCTGGCGTCTCGCGCTCGGCGACGACGATCTCATCCGGGCTGTGGGTTGGCCTCGGCGCGGTTCCGGCGGCGGACTTCAGTTTCCTGATGGCGATTCCGCTCATCGCGGGTGCCGGGCTCGTCGAGGCGCGTCACGCGTCTGCCGACATCGCCCAGGTCGGCGCGGTCCCCCTGCTCGTGGGCTGCATCGTGGCGTTCCTCTCCGGCGTATTCGCGATTCGGTTCCTCGTTGCCATGCTGCGGCGTGGCCGTTTCTATCTGTTCGCGCCCTACTGTCTGGCGATCGGTCTGTTCACGCTCGCGTACGCGCTGTGGCACGGCTAGCGATCGACGACATCCCCGCCGCAGTCCTGGCGCGTCGCTGGGGCGTGCCGCAGTGCGGAGTGTTTCGTACGCTCCCTTCCAGTCTCGACGCCATTCACGACCTCGGCGCGCAGGGCGCGCCGGGCGGAACGGTGGTGCTGGCCGAGGAGCAGACGGCGGGGCGGGGCCGCGAAGGCCGCACGTGGCGGTCGCCCCCCGGTGGCGTGTGGCTCGGGATGTTGCTGCGGCCCCCGCCGGCGCTCCCCGCGGCGGGCGTGCTGTCGTTGCGCGTAGGACTCGTTCTCGCCGATGTCGTGGAGGCCGTGCTCGGCGCGCGCCCGACCGCGCTCTCGCGGCCGCGGGCGGGCCTCAAATGGCCGAACGACGTCCTCGTCGATGATCGTAAGGTCGCCGGAATCCTGTGCGAGAGTCGCTGGCAGGGCGACACGCTCCAGTGGCTCGCCATCGGAATCGGCGTCAATGTGGTCAACGAGATTCCGGCCGACCTGGTGGATCGCGCGGTCGCATTGCGCGAGCTTCGGCCCAGCGCCCGCCGCATCGACGTCCTGGACCAACTCGTCCCGGCGCTGCTCCGACTCACGGCGCACGGCGCGCAGTTGACGGAGTTCGAGTGTGCCGCGTTCGCGCGG
>WNFW01004293.1_pt1 | contig 10003 bp, 9 predicted proteins | sample 5400131 | NCBI WGS metagenome assembly WNFW01 (sample SAMN13153362, study PRJNA577476) | soil metagenome | isolation source: 20 cm soil or saprolite under grassland replicate 1 | place: USA:California | collected 2016-06-15
GACAGTGCCTTTCCTTCCACCAGAGGCAGGGCGCATGATCCATTCACCATCCTTGTAAAGAAGAATTACCAATGAGCCGCTCTTGTCCCTCCCAATAGTCGTGTAACGTTTCCCATCGATCTTGAGCCAACCCAAAGTTCCTCGCACGTTCCGTCTGGGGATAGGTTCGAATTCAACCTTCATGCTGCGCTCAATCATGATTGTACATTTTAGCTCTTCCTAAGTTGACCAAGAGGACGGCGGACTGGTTCCTCTTCCGATAAAGTATTACACTATTGAGTTCGTCAATCTTATCCATCCGCTATCGGTGGAACAGCTTCCTCCGCTGTCTTGGGGACTTCGCACGTGAACTGGCGACGGGCGGCGGGTCGTCGTTCCAGATGTCGACGACACACTTCCAAGCACCCCCGCTATCCGTCCGCCAAATAGTCACGGCCTTTCCTCGCAACGTTAATCGATTACCACTCTCGTCGTTGAATGAAACTTGGTTCGTCCCGACGCCGTACGCGAGGTCGCAAGCTCGGGCGATCGTAAACCGAGTCGTCTTCCATTGGATGCTGAAACCCGGGATCTTTAGGCTCGCAGTCACGTAGTCCCGAATTGCATCTTTGCCGATAATAGCAAGTTGTCCCGGCGGAATAACGATCGCATCATCAGCCCAAAACGAAACAATTCGCTCAACGTCACGCCCAGCTGCGGCTGCAGCCCACATCGCATCGACTCTTTCGAGTTCTGCTCGCGCCCTGTCCATATCTCGTTTGTCGCCCACGGTATCCCTCGCTTTCGTTCCCCAGCGGGAGAACGCGCTGATAAGTATGTGTGCACAAAACTAAGACGAGGAACAGAGAAAGGTGATAGCGTTTGTCAAAATTGACGGGTCGGTTAACTTCTCTCCTCCCTCATGACCTATTACCTGAAGGGGGAAGAGCGCCGTCAGCAAATCGGTCCCGCATGGTAGTCGTTTGTTTCGGGGATTTTTTTTTACTTATTCAAAGTAACACTGGTGTTACGTTTATGATGGTAAACGAACACCGCTGGGTAGCGTGACTCGCTCAAAGATACTGATCTCGCCGAGTCGTCCGCGGTGCGGTATCGCGCCGTCATCTCCGCGCTTTTCGGACGTTTTTCGTCCGTCCGTTTGCGCTTGCCGCTCGAACCCTCGGATGGGGTGTCTTGATTCGCGAAAGATTTTGTTTGTTTCCTCAGGGCGAATTTGCGCGCATTTCTTGGGGGCTTGAAATCAGATGCCGAATGCGCCGTAAAATGAGATTGCATCAACTACGATTGCGGTCGCGTCGGTAGCACTGCAAGTGAACACGACATTGCTTTGGGGGGTCGTGGTTATCGCATAATCGACCTCGAAGTCGTTGTTCTTGTTTGTTACGTTTGTGAATCCTTGTACAACGCCGTTAGGATAACCTTGCCCGCACGGTCCAGCGTCGTTTATCGCCGTTGTTACTATCAAGAAGTCTATCGTAAAAGTCTGTAGGGAGACGGAGCAGGTGTCAATGCAATCGCCGTAGGGATTGCCAGACCATGTAGCCGGTATCGAGGGATTCGGGTCGAATATCGCCTTCGTGTTTGCACCGCTTATGGCAACAACTTGGAATCCTTCACAGCAATTGTCTGCAAATACCGTGATATTGTCTAACTTCAATTGTGTCGTAGCTACAGCGTAGAATTCCCAGATGTGGGGGGCATAGTAGTCGCAACAGAGTCCGGCATAGGAAATATGCTGGTTGAATGTTAGACCGCTATCGTCGGTAACAGTTGTAATGTTGTCGCATGAGCTCCGGGCGCCGCATTGAACGATTACGATGATCACATCATGACCTTTGGTCGTTGTTATTGACTGTGAGCAGTGTTTTTGGAAACTAAAACACGGGAGACTATTGGTTCCAACACCGTCCAATGCTAAATGCAGAGCTGGGGTTGCATACACAGCCTCAGTCAACGAGGCACCTCCCGTAAACAGCATCAACAGAAACGCGCAGATAATTTTCGATGTAGCGCTCACAGAGACCGTGTTCTTTTGGCGAGGACAATCTGACTCTTTAGCTTTTCCAAGTTTCGTGGCTCGCCTTACGCGAAAAGAAACCCGTGTGGGCGAACATTAATGGGCAAAATCTTGGGCACAATGCTACCGCCATCGCTGCACGAATAGCTGCATACGCGTGAAACATTGGGACGTTCGCATTTCGCCTCGGAATCTTCAATCCCCTCTTGTGGAGTTTGTGCATGCAATAGTAGGGCCGGAGTAGGGAGCATCCGACCTTGCCTTCTATGCGTCGAGCTGTACATCGCCATGATGGCTTAGGGGCAGCCTGTCCAAGTCTCTGAGGCGAATTCACTCACTCCACAATAGTAGGTGACGAGGACCGCAAGACCGGTGCTGAGTAGCTCTGCGTTGAGGTTCGCGCCGCCACAGTAGACGACAGCTATCGTTCTCCCGTAACTGCCGCCTGTCTGGCCGTCATCCTCGTCCACAAGTGCTTGTGACCCGACCGAGCAGTGCTGAGCTGTGAAGTCTTTCGCCTCTGTGTAGCCAGGCTGTCCGAGCTCAGGCGTATTGACCAGGGTTAGGCGGATCCGCGTGCTTCCAATGTCAAGTGTGTCTCCGTCGACAATGTGTGTCACCGAGTCCGTGAAGCAGGCAGCAGTACCCTTGCAGTGCGAGGTGAGGGAATGAGAAGAAGAAGCAGCCCTGTCATTATTGTAACGCATTATTGCATATCCGGATGCCCCAATTCCCAGTATTATTGCAAGAACTAAACCGACAATCTTGCTCTTAGTCCAGAAGGGTTTCGAAGCTACCACCCTCTGTGACACTTCTCAAACCTCTACCCGAAGTCTTGAGATTCCGCGGGAAAAACGTTCCGAGAACAATATCTAGCTCAAGGCTGTTCAAGGGTCAATCTTTGGTAGAAGACCTACACGAAGGAAGCGATGAAGGGTAGCTACGAGCCTAACTGCCACGCCGCTAATCACCCCATCGCACCCGGTCGGCATGGAGAGGGAACCTAAGGTCCGCAACCCCCAAAAACCCGACCGAAATATTCACAGACATTTTCGCACAAGAATGAAAAACACAAAGACCGTACGGACGCGGGACCCGCTCCGGCGTGTTCATAAGTCGCGACAACCTCTACTATAGTTGTCTCGGTATGAACGGTCTTACGGAACATCAAAAGAGTCTGATTGCTGACGCTCGGACCGTATTCTGGGATTGGGGTGCCCGCGTTGTCGTCGCAAGACGCGCGGTCTCGTTGCTGTCAAATCGGACTTTCGGTGCGTGGATCACGTGGACGCAAAACTTGTGTTGCGGGACAATCTCGCACTTATGGACCAAGAACGCATTAATCGGATTTTGTTCGGGTGAGGGTCCTCTCGCTTGTGGTCCGATGCGATGGACCCCCGCAAAAACCCCCAAATGTTCGCGGACCTTTTCGCGCGAGAACGAAAAAATGCAATGACCGCGTGAACATGGGACCCGCGGTCAGCACTCCAAATTTACCTTTGGTCGGGGTTCTTCCCGCTCGTCTTTTGATTCAAGAAACGGGCTCAAAAGCTACAACATGATAGGGACTTATGTGGGACGGTACGCCAACTGACCATTGGTTGGGAAGGGCAGTCATAATCGCTCCTTTGACATCACAGGATGAAGGGGATGAGCCGCTTGGTTCTCTTCATGTACTGAACATAATTATTGCCGAGTTTTCGAGACCAAAAGTCTTTCTTCGACACGAATCCGAATTCCATAACGGATACCTGAGGCTACGAGGACCACTAATATTGCAGCCCACGACTGCATGGCCAGTCCCAAGCCGATGAAAGAAACGATCTGGCCCGTATACATTGTATGCCTGATAAGACGGTAGGGACCCTTGTCGACTATATTGTGGTCAGGTAGAACTTGTACTTGCCAATTTAGGAAGCGTCCAAGGGTAAGCTCCGCCCAAATGTTGAAACCAGCTCCTATGAGCAGGACGGCCAGCCCGGGGTAGAAGAGCCAGTCTGGGAGCACCCCAATCCGTGCGTAGCCGAGAGCTGTCGGGACCACTAATATGACTAGAAAGAGTGGGCCGATCACGAGGGAGTCGCTTCGGCTTCGGTCTCTCTTCTCCGGCGTTTCCTTCTTGACCCGAGCAAACGGCAGTGCACTAGCGATAAATCCAGCGAGAAACGTGACCCAGAAGAGAACCTCCTCGAAGAGAGAAGTGAATAGCGGTGTCATATCATTTCACTGTAAGAGTGTCAGCTCTTCCCCCTGATACCTTTACCATACAGCCTTTCTCAGCGAGTGCTGGTTCCAAAATATTAAGCCTTAGGGGCAAGGGTCAGAGGTTGATGAAGACGGAGGTCGGCGAACCCCCAGGCAACCTACATAACCACATGGTCCCCAAATATTGCCCCATTCCGAAGGGTAGACGTTTACATCCTCCAGCTGGCTATGTTCTTACGAGGAACCCAATATGCCAGAAGGAGAAACCCGGACTCAATTTACTTTTGGTTCGAGGATCGTCGACATTTCTTTGGACTCCTTTTAATAACGTGGGATTCGTGGGCAATAAACGCCCATTCTTGTTCTCGCTACAATATGGGGTCAGAATGGAGTTTGTTACCTACAGGTAAGGAGAGCATTCGCTATGGGACCGAGACCATGCTCGGACCGCTTCGGTAGATTCCTTGAAGGAAGTCTTATACTCGCATACAAATCCTGCCGCAGAGATAGTTTGGATACCGTTGAGAGATGGAGCGGGCCATTGCTTCTGCTCGGCGGAGGGATGATAGTCGTAGCCTCTATCATACACCCTCAAGGGACTACATCCCAGTTTGTTCTACAATCGCTCTGGGTCCCAGCGCATATCTTTGAGTTCGCCGGGTGGACGACCATCCTGCTGGGGCTTGTAGGCTGGTACTCGCGCTTCTCAACCCGCCTCGGCAGGCTTGGGACCTTGGGCTTTCTACTCTTCTTTTTGGCGCTTGCCACTGGCGTAGGATTCCCATTGTGGAGCGATCTCCTCCTCGGGCCTTACATGGCGGCTAACTCGCCCTCGTCGTACGACGCCCTACCTACGAACAACGGCTACGTTGCGACCTTTCTAATATTCGGACTTGCCCTCGTGGTTGGATATCTTGTCTTCAGCGTGGCAGTTGTTCGAGCCAGGGTCCTCCCCAGATGGGGCTTTTGGCTCATTGTTCTCCAAATTATCGGGCTCGCCTCTATCTTTGGAAGCGCAATAGCCTTTGCCGCATTCCTCGTATTCGAGGCCCTTTTTGGACTAAGCATCGCTGGCTGGGGGTATGCTATTCTCTCGACGCGGAACCGAGTCGAGAGTTCTGAAAGATTACAAGTAGGTTGATGATTCTTCCGAGCCTAGAATTCTTTCGCTGCCTTCCAAATGAAGCCAAGTAGAGCAGTAACAGCCGCTATACCACCGATGAGCACCAAGAGGATTGTAGACCCGATGCCTATCTGAATCAGTCCTGATGCTTGGCACTCTAAATCTACGCTTTGGTTTGAGCATCTTCTGGCTCCTTCCGAGACATAGCCTCAGAAGCAATGGGCTAGGTCAAGTAAGGGGCACCCATATACCATTGAACGATGGAAGTCCCCTCAACATCCAACCGGCCGACGAATACCCTCTCGTATCCTGCTGAGTGACTCAGAATCATACTCTTCATCTTCACTATTCGCGCAATCTCCTCGTGAATATCCTCTGGGCTCAGGAGGAACGCGTACTTCGCGCCAAAGATCTCAGCGTATTGTTTTGTCTGAAAAATGTCTCTAAGGCTAGGAGGACCGGCTTTGACTTCAGCAACAATTATTGGCTTATCATGTTCAGAGCGGATTACGTAGCCTGTAATGTCGGGGATGAACCTCTCCACCTGATTTGCGAATAAGTCATAGTCAGTTAGGACTCTCTTGATCTTCTCTCCCAGTCTACGGTCGGCTGTTATTTCAAGATAGCAATCCTTTGGTTTGAAGAGCTCTAGCAACGCCTCCCTTGCGGGCCGATAGAATTGAGCTTCACTCTTCCTCTTCCGGGAAGATTTCATCGACTAGCTCCTCGTCGTTCAGTACGTGCTCAAGTATCTCTTTGAGAACCTCTCCACGTGATGTCTCAGTCTCGTTGGCAAGGGAATCCAGCCCATCAACAACCCACTTAGGTAGGTTTGCTGTTATTCGCAGGTATGTTCACCGTCTACTTTCAATATCCTTCCGTTTTATAATAGAATCGCCAGACTACCCATGAGCGATCCGTATTCTCGCGTTCGACCCGAAAACCTCAATCCCCTATTGTGGAGTTTGCACATGTAAACTAAACCCGGTTCGTGCTCCTGTTTCTGTTTCGTGCTCGGTTCCCCGCACGTTTGGCGTGCGCGAAATCCGACAAATTCTTGGGCATAATGTCGCGCCCGTCGCCCAATCACTCCTTTGCACACAACAATGATTTGCAAGGGGTCCCAACCGTCGGAGAAACGTCTCGGCTTTGGCGCTAAACCGGGCTACACCACCCGACCGAGCATGTCTCCGATAAGGTAACCATCCAAGTATTGTCCCAAGAAACCCAGGGACGTGGTTGCTCTCAAGCAGAGAGAACTGCTCGGTTAGCATGGTTCTTCAGGTTAAAGGTGGTCTGCCGGACAAATAAACTCGGGTGATACAAGTCTGGATACTCAGGTAACAGACTTGGAATTGAATAATGAAGAGTCAATACCGCGTACAATCTGGGTTGGCCCAACAGCCTGTGACTCTGAAAGAGATAGACGAACAGATACTCAATCGAAAATTTGGCAGGAATTGAGCGAGAATCCTCACTTGGCCTTTGCCCATGCAATAATAGGTGGCGCGGTTGACCTTTTCCGGGAGAGTCTTTCATGCTATCAAAACGGAGCATTCATGGCCTCTACACTTATGTGCAGAACCGTTAGTGAAACTGCCCTTTACTTGGCTGTATCGAGGAAGCCCTCGCAAAAACGACATCCCATGGAGATCTGGCTCGATCCAAGAAATACTGGAGATTGGGGCCAGATTAGAACAAAAGCCCTCAACTTGGGTATCCTTGGAGAAGACGACATGAAGCTTCTGCATGCCATTAGGGAAAGGGGCCACTTTGTAGCCCACTATGGAGAAAGATTCGACCGGCGAGTTCGATCAGTAGTAAGTCTCCAGGAGGGCCTTAAGTCTTGGGTTGATGAGAAGGAAGCTGAAGGAACTCTTCACGACACGGCATTCATTCTGGGTCATGTCATAGACTGGATTGGACGGCCTTGAACCCTACATGTAGCGTCTGGGGTCTGTCTGCGGGTCTTCTCTCGTATAGCGGTCATGGATGAGTCCAATTGCTGTAAGTGTTACGGCCGTAGCGAAGACCATACCCGCCAGCTTGAAGTCCATTGTAGCCACATCCGTGGACAAAATTTTGAAGGCCGTCTGCATCTTCGATTGAACAAGAGAGAAGACCGCGAGGCTGAGTCCTATGAACCCCACTGTCAATGCAAGAGACCGCATGTCTTTCAATTTGATTCTCGTAGCCAGACCAATAACCGGAACCAGAGTTCCGGCCAGGATAGCACTAACGTCAGAAATAGCTGTGTCAGGAAGAAAGATTGGAAGTACCGCCAGATAGAGCATGAACGGTGTCATGCCGAATACGACCAGAAGGTTGAGTCGAAACTCTTCTTTTCGATTCGGGGAGAGCTTACGCCAATTTCGTCTGTAAGTCCGGATTCTGTCTATTCCCATCAAGCCCGAATCCATCTAACTTGCTCAATCCCAGGCTATACACTTTATTGACGAATAATTTCGACTCACTCTAACATTTTTTCTCAACGGACCTCTCTCACCCTTCTACTTACTCGCTCACAAGAGATAGGGCATGGGTGACGGCACGATCTGTAAGTCCTGCATGCAGGAGATCGAGGATGGGGAACCCTATCATTACCGATACAAGAGAAAGGCTCGTTTGTTCGAACCCGTCCACGACAAGTGTGTCACCACTCAGTATACTGAACCTTTCGGCTCGGCAAGGTTTTGACAATCTGGAGACAGAAATACCAGTCAGCGGGTAACATCGGAGAAAGCTCTGTCTGTCCGTTCACAACGGACTTGTAGCTCAGGTCTTCCAGCTTCTCGAAGTCTGCGGTTCAGATTTTCCGGCCACATATCCAATAACGGTTCGAGTTCCTTCCGCAAGTCTTCTGGCAAATCACTCAACGTGTCGTCCACGTTCAACACCTTTACTCCCCGATTTACATCTGATGGAGCATATCATTTGGAGTAGACTGTAAGTAAAAGAGGGGATGGTTCAGTTGGACATTGCCTGTACGGCAGACATTCCCAGAACCGAATCCACGTAAGCCCGGGCCTCTTTGTCACTGACACTTATTCCGAAATCGAGGAGGAGGTCAACCACGATTGATTCCAGTGTTGGCCTTGGATTAGAGAGGTCTTTCGGAGGTATTGGCTTGTCAATTATGATGTCGGGCTTCTCGCACCTACCTTTCCAAGAAAGTGACGGTAGTCGTCCTTCTCTCTGAAGCTCCTGCCCATGGACGTGCCCCAACTTTAGTTCAACTACAGCAACAGTGCCCTGTTGTTGCTCGTTCCATCCAAACTTCTCATAGAACCGTTTGGCGTATTCAATTAACTGGGCAAGAATAACTATCGGCCTGCCAATAGTAATGCCCTCAATCTTTGCAACAGCCTCCCCATAGCATAATTCCCCAGACCTACTGACCTCGCCGTAGAACTCATCGTAAGAGAAACTCAATCCATTGGGACTGGGGCGTGTCCTTAGCCCTCTAAAAAGCTCTGGAGGATTGGAAGATAACCAGTCAACATTCTCTCTCGAAATCGGGAACATGTGGTAAAGACCCTGAGGCCGAACTAATGCTCTATAGTAAGGGTCTTTTCTCGCCTTAAGCCTCATGTCAACAATTTTCTCTGCCTCAACGAACTCTAATGGCCGAACGAAACTATCATTGATTTGTTGGCCAGCGGCATCCAAGACTTTCGATATCACTGTGTTCAATCCTTCCTCAGTGGTTTGGATTGCGCTCAGCGAACGAAGGAAACCCAGCTTCGACTTGTCCATGGCCGGGAACCAAAGTTGGATGATGGGCTTGGCCTTTCCCATGGCGATTCCCACTTCCTGGTTAGCATAGATGGACTCGACGAAGTTTGGTGTGACCACGGCAACTAAGGCTGTACATTGGTCAATCTGCCTTCGAATCTCATCCTCGAAGTCGAGGGATATCTTCATGCTGTCGTGAGCGAGAAAGCACTTCTGTCCTGACGCTTCGAGAAGTCGAGCAACTCTTCCGGCCAGATGCCTATCTTCGTACCTGTAACTGATAAAGAACTCCAAGCCCTATCTATTCAAGCCTCCTACAGGTCGAAAACCTGTTAATACGCTCTCCAGTCGAACATGAAACCCCTTGCAGTTCAACGCTAATACATTACAGAAGAAGGCCGCTACCAGAATTGCCCGAGAGATCGAAAAAGGCCAAGACCAAGCCCACCTAAGGTTTCCGAGATTCAATAATGTCAGCCAAGTGTCGGTTTTGTGGTCAGCGAGCCGCAATAGAGATCAGAACCAGCGGCCCATAAGGGAGAGTATTGCTCCAATTGTAGGCACTGGCTGAGATGGATTCCAAAAAAGGTAGCCAGAAAACGCACAGGTAATTAGTGGCCGGATGCGGCCAGAGGATTGAGATTGTCTGAATCGAGCAAGCCCAAAAACGAAATTCCTGACTCATTTGACCTCAAAGTCAGAGACGAGGACTTGGTCGTTCGTTCGCGAACCCAATCGTTCTTGGATATCCTGGGTGGATTCAGTTTTGGTATGCCTAGCTGGAGTCACCGGATGTGTCGATTTTTCGTAAGATCGGATTCACGGTTTCAGATCCTTGACAGTCGTTAATCCAATCCTCCTTGATAAAATCGCGGCGCTAGCCACAGATACGCCGCTGAGAGCTGATGCCGAAACAATCGTTG
>WNFW01011506.1_pt1 | contig 10002 bp, 10 predicted proteins | sample 5400131 | NCBI WGS metagenome assembly WNFW01 (sample SAMN13153362, study PRJNA577476) | soil metagenome | isolation source: 20 cm soil or saprolite under grassland replicate 1 | place: USA:California | collected 2016-06-15
ATAAATTGCGATAAAGGCTGTTACACCTCGCGAACGAGGACCGACAGCCGGATAGCGCATATCCACACAGTTTTCAATCCTTCTGTTAACAGCCGAGCGTTTTACCATTGAGCTACCGGGAAGCCCAACAATGGTCTGCGCCACGACTTTTCGGCGGCACGTCCGGATTGCCAACATTACCAGAATCGTCGAATCCGCTGCGGTATTTATGCACGGCGAAACTCAGTTGGGGACGCGTCCCGCTATAGCAATCCAAGATGGTCGGGATACTTGGCTTGCAGCGAGCTCACCAGAACGTCAAACTCTGGTAGCTCGCGGAGGTTTTTGAGGTGAGGATCCTTCAGGAAAAACGGCCAGCACGCGAAGCCACTGGAGACACTTCGCTCCAACCACTCGAACGCGGCTTGCCGCCGTTCCAACATGGCAAGTATGCAAGCGATTTGATAGTAGCTGTGATGCGCATGTCCAAAGGATTTTGGGCTCGCACAAGCCGTCGTCAGGCAGTCCAGCGCCTTGCCCGCTAATCCGGCCGATGCGTAGTAGACGCCTTGCAAACTGACAATGAGTGGTTCTTCCGGTAAGAGTTGGAGCGCCTCATCGAGCAGGTCTTTTGCTTCTTTCAAATCTCCGGTCATCAACGCCAGTTGAACAGCAAAGTAGACTGGATACTTGTTCTCTGGGTTCTCGGCGCGCCAAGCTTCGATCTCCTCGCGCGCGGAATCGTATTCCTGATTCCAAACGTACACTTGCACGATGCTGTGACTAACAGCTTTCCTGGGATGAAATGGCCGCGCCCGCTCATACATTTCACGGGCATGCTCGAGCAGGCCGATATGCGCCAGGATGGTGCCCAGACGGTTGTAGGCTTGGGGCTGATTGTTCTGTAGAGCCACGGCTCGCTTGAGTTTGGTAATTGCTTCAAGATGCTGGAAGTTCTTCGATGGGCCCCACAGTAGAAAAGCGCCGGCGACGTGCCCTTCGGGCAAGTCCGGCTGCAGTTCCAGGGCGCGCCGGCAATGAAACTCGGCCTTCTCCAACCACTCGCTCGTGGGATCGAGCTCAAAGTGGCGCGTCGCGCACACGACAGAAAGAACGGCATGCGCCAGAGAAAAGGCCGGATCTCGCGCGACGGCATTGCTCAGGTGCCGCGCGGCCTCTTCGAGCATTGCCGGATTGCCTGAGGAACTGAGCTTGTAGCCACGCATGAATTCCGCGTACGCCATGGGGTCCTTGCTATAGCGCGGGGAGCGTTGAATCGTCGCTGGACCGAGCGGACGGTTCAGTGCCATCGCGATTTGCTTGGCGATCTCGTCCTCGAGGTCGGACAGGTGGTTGACGTCGAGGTCGCGTTTCCGTGTGAAGCAAACCTTCTGCAGATGCGTGTCAAACATTTCCAACGAGAGGCGCCAAAGGCCTTTGGACGTCTGAATGCCGCCGCGAACGATAAAACGCACGCCCAGACGGGACGCGGCCTCCGCTGGTGTCGCCTCGGCCGATACATTTAGCACTGCAGAAGTCGGCAGAACGTCCACGCCCGGCAAATTCCCGAGGCGCACGACCAGTGCATCGGCAAATCCCAGGCACACACCATAGTCATCCGTGGCCTTGCTGAGAAGCATCAGCGGCAAGACGGCCAACGACGAGCGCTCGCTCCATCCGCCCGTCTTTTCCGGGCTGACCGCACGCACACCAACTGGTCCAAAGTCGGATTGCGGAAAGCGCGCGTCCATCACACGCACTGGGCCAACAAATCTGTAGCCTTTGCCCACAACGGTTTCTAGGAAGCGCGGTTTAGCGGAGTCGTCACCTAGGGCGGCTCGGATTTTTCGCACAATGTTGTTGATGTTGGGCTCGGTGTCGATAAACAGATCCGAGCCCCACAATTTGCCGACTATCTCTTGGCGGGAAACCAGCTGGTCACGTCGGCTGACTAAAAAAATCAGCAGTTCCATGGGCTTCTTTTCGAGCTTAATTCGCCGACCCTGGCGGCGAAGCTCGTAACGCCCCAGATCCAGTTCGACCTCGCTCCTGGTCCACCGTGTGCGTTGCATAGGTCTCTCGAGGGACATTATCCCCTAAGAATCAATAATTTGCGACGATAGGTAAAAGATAGGCAAACCATATCCGCTCTTGATTGGAATAGCCCGCCGCGCAAGACATGCTTCTCGCAGTTCGATACTGAGCAACGGAGGCTCAATCATGAAACGATCCTTGTCCCTTACACTTGCAATGGCTGGAATCTTTTCTTGTGCGGGGCTGGCATTCAGCCGCGCCGCGGACAATCACTCGCACGAAAAAAACGCATTCACCCCGGATACCATTCCTTGGGGGCCCGCACCGCCCGTTGTGCGTCCCGGAGCACAGTTTGCCGTGCTCGAAGGCGACCCAACCGCCTCCACCGGCGACTTCACGATTCGCTTGAAGATGCCTGACGGGTTCCGCATCGCGCCCCACTTTCACCCGAACAGAGAAAACGTCACGGTCATTTCCGGGACGTTCAAACTCGGCATGGGCGATGAGTTTGAGGCGAACAAGATGAAAGCGTTCATTGCCGGGAGCTTTGCCTTTCTCGACCCCGACATGCACCACTACGCCATGGCCTGCGGAGAAACGATCGTGCAGGTCCATGGGCAATCTCCACTTCAATTCAACTACCTCAATCCTGAGGACGATCCAAGCAGGAATAAGTAGCCGATCCTCGTGTGTCGTCGCAATGACGCTGAACAGCCCGGGAAGCTGGCAGACCGCCCTTCCCGGGCCCGGCCTAAGGGAGCAGCATCGTGAGAGACCCCGCACGCGAGCATCCCTGCTTGAGAATTGAGAGAAATTGCAATCATAAGGGAGAATAGAAATGGCGCTGGACATGAACAAACTGAACACCTTCGTAGGGCAATTCGTTGGAGATCTCGGGGCTGCGGTCCACTCGGGCATGGTGGTGATTGGCGAAAAGCTGGGGTTGTACAAGGCTCTCGCCGAAGGCCCGCTGAATTCAGCCGAGCTTGCTGCTAAGACCAAAACAGATGAACGCTATGTTCGCGAATGGCTGGGCTCCCGAGCTGCCGGCGGCTACGTCACATATCACGAGCAGACGCGCAAGTTCAGTCTGAGCGAAGAGCAGGCATTTACGCTGGCCAACGAAGACAGTCCTGCTTATCTTCCCGGCGCCTTCCAATTGGCTCTCGGCTCGCTGGCCGCAGTTCCCAGGATTACCGAGTCCTTCCGCACCGGCGCCGGCATGGGCTGGCATGAGCACGACGACGATGTGTTTCATGGCTGCGAGAAATTCTTCCGGCCGAGCTATGCAGCTAACCTCATAAGCTCCTGGATTCCTTCACTGCAAGGCGTAAAGGCCAAGCTCGAGGCCGGCGCGCGCGTCGCGGATGTGGGGTGCGGCAAGGGTGCGTCCACAGTGCTGATGGCTAAAGCCTTCCCAAAATCGCAATTCTTTGGTTTTGACTATCACGACAAATCCATCGAAGGCGCCCGCGCAACCGCCGTTAAAGAGGGTCTCGAGGTTCGCCTCAACTTTGGCGTCGCGAAGGCCAAGGCATTTCCAGGCAAGGACTATGACCTAGTCACTGTGTTTGACTGCTTGCACGACATGGGCGATCCGGTAGGCGCCGCAACCCATGTGCGAAACTCGCTGAGCAAGGACGGCATATGGATGATCGTTGAACCTTTTGCCCACGATGAATTAAAGGACAATCTGAACCCGGTTGGCCGCGTGTACTACTCTTTTTCAACTTTGTTGTGCACTCCCTGTTCGCGTTCGCAGGAAGTGGCGCTGTGCTTGGGTGCGCAGTCAGGCGAAAAACGCATTCGCGAGGTAGTCAGTGCGGCCGGCTTCAGCCGTTTCCGCAGAGCCGCGGAAACGCCGTTTAACGTCGTCTACGAAGCTCGTCCATGAGCCGCTCGTATTAAGGAAGGGCAACCGGGGAGTTGAAACCGTGCTGGCTTGCCGGCACGGTTTCACCATGCAATAGGAGCCAGGAGGAAACAGGACTGACTGGCAGCACTCTCGACGATAGGCCCGAGACACGGGGGATGCGGAAGTAATCGAATTAGTGCCGATTGGCCAGGCGCCATTGCTGGCGTCAGCTTCACGGCATACCTCGAACGCGCGAAAATCCCGATTCAGATCGATATCGGTTTTGGAGATGCTGTCACGCCACCTCCGGTCGAAAACAACTATCCCACACTGCTCGGATCAACAGCTCCTCGTTTGCTCACTTATCCTCGGGAGACGGTTGTCGCCGAAAAACTGGAAGCGATGGTCAAATTGGGAATTGCCAACAGCCGAATGAAAGACTTCTACGACATGGAAGTCCTGTGCCGCACCCTTTCCTCCGACGGCAAGAGTCTTAGGGATGCCTTCCACAACACTTTCAAGCGGCGAGGGACGGACCTACCATTGGATGGGACACCTCTGGCGTTCACACTGGACTTCTATGAAGACGTAAACAAAATCCGTCAATGGATCGCCTTCTCGGAAAAGAATAGAAGCTATGTCGAACCAATCGAATTCAAGACTCTTGTCGCACATATTGCCAAGTTCTTGGTCCCAGTTACAAGCGCCGCGCGACGAAACGTTACCTTTACCAAAACCTGGAAGCCTGGCGGCCCATGGAGTTGAAAGCGGCGCTGTGGGTTGCGCTAATCGGAAGATAATTCGTCGGACTTGCTGAGCAAAGACCGTCTTGCTGCTCTTGATCTATTTGACCGATTGCAACTCGCAAGTGTAATCAAAGTCTGCCGAGACCCTCGCTCCCTCTCAGGCATTCCCCCCTAGCCGAGGCTCGCCGTTCAGTCAACTCAGGTTGCTGGTGTTCGTCACCCACCTGGTGTGCGGCAAACATGACGGATGAGTTGGACCAATCTGCGCAAGTTCTTATTGTCGTGTGAGCAAGCTTGACAGCCGCACATGCGTGGCACTCACGGCGTTCGGCGTGGGGTACTGACTCCTGAACGCCATCGAAGCAGGGAAAGCGCGGTCAGCGCCTTCCTTGCACCACACAGCGATCTCTGCGGCGCTGCCGAATCGCCCTAAGGTAGGAAGTTGGCGGTGACCTTCCTCGCTGCGTTCATGGTCACGGTACAGGTTGTCCCCTTCACTGTGTCGCAGCCGTTCCAGCCTGTGAAGATGGAGAGGAAGCCCGGCGTGGCAGTGAGCGTCACCACCGTGCCACTATTAAAGTCGGCTGCGCAGTTGGATCCGCAGTCGATCCCGGCCGGACCGGAGGTCACGGTGCCTCCGAAAAGGAGACCCGTTTTCTTCACCATCAAGGGGACCGTCACCGTGAAGTTGCTCGCACTAAGTGCCGCGCCACCGGGCGTCGTCACGCTGATCGGGCCCGTCGTGGCCCCCACTGGTACCGTCGCTTGAATCGTCGTATCGGAGGCCAGCGTGAAGCTTGCCGTGCTCCCATTGAAGGTGACCGCCGTTGCCCCGGTGAAGCCCGTGCCGTTGATCGTCACACTGGTCCCCACCCGGCCACTCATGGGCGTGAAGCTTGTAATGGCCGGCGGGGGAATAACGGTGAAGTTATTCGCGCTGGTCGTCGTTCCTCCAGGCGTCGTCACGCTGATCGGGCCCGTCGTGGCCCCCACTGGTACCGTCGCTTGAATCGTCGTATCGGAGGCCACCGTGAAGCTTGCGGCTGTCCCGTTGAACGCAACGGAAGTGGCCCCAGTGAAGTTTGCACCGTTAATCGTCACCCCGATCCCCACCGGCCCGCTCGCGGGCGCGAAGGTCGTGATCGTCGGGGTGCGGGCAGCTGAAAACCCGTTCAAGATGTTCGCGGTTGTCTGCTGTATGCGCGGGTCGACGATGTTATATCCGTTGAAGTTGTCCAACCCATAGCTCCAGGCGAACGTTCCGGTGGCGAACACCCAGGCTCCGCTGGGCGCCTGGTAGATGGATGAGTTGGAGTAATCCGTGCCGCTCGCGATGGCGAAGGGCGAGTTCGACAGCAGGGTGTACGTGCCGCTCACTGCGTTCGGCGAAGGATACTGGCCAAATAACCGATCAGCTTCGTACCCTACCATGTGCGGCAGGCTGTCGCCGTCCTTGAACCCTGTCCCGGCGTACACCCAGTTCCCACTGTTCGTAACTACATATGGATAATAGCCACCAGTCTGGGAACTGTACGCCGTCTGGTTAGTGAACTGGACGCCTATCAATGTCTGCTCCGGGCGGTTGAGCTGCGGGTCACGCCAGTTGACAGTTTTCAGGGTTGGGTCCGTGTTTGGGTCAAGAGTGGCATTCCTGTAACAGACCAGCACACGGTTCGGGGCACCGCTGCTGGAAGACTCGAGCCGCGCCTGCCAGTGCGGCGATGAAGGCATCATACATTGGCTTCGACCAATACTCGTCGTGCCCACCAGAGAGAATGCCGCGGTAGTTCAGCAGCATGCTGCCGTTGGTGTGGGTGTCGACATCCGTTGCGTACGTCACGTCATACCCCGACTTCTCCATCCAGCGGACGAAGGCAAACTCCCACGAGAAGAAGGATTGGCCCCAGGCGATGCCGGTGCCGTCGCTCATGTACGGCCGGTCGAAGGAGACTTTCACGGCGTTCGGGCCTCCACTTACCGTCGTCGCGCCATAGCTGTTGAATGAGTAGAGGCTTTTGCCGGTCGTGTTGTCGAAGGGATAGTCGTTATAGGCCTGATAGGTCGTCACCGGCTGCTGATAGAGCAAGGCAGCAACTCGACTATCGTCGCGGACGACAAACACAATGTAGTTCTGGTACCCCTGCGCATTAATCATGAGAGCGAGATAGATTCCACTGGTCCACGACGTCTGGGTGGCCAAAGTGTAGGCTGGCGCCCACTGGCACTCGATCATTCCCGTCGTTCCATCCGTAGGGCAGGTAGGTTGCTGGACACCGCTGAGTGGGCCTATGTGCTGCATCAGACGCCCCCCCAGTCCCTGGTACCACCCCATCCGATAGACGTCGATGGTATAGGTCTGCGCGGGGTTGACGCTCACATAAAAGCTGATGTTCTCGCCCTTATTAACGCTCGTGGCGGACGCATAACCCTTAATTTGGCCCCCAGAGTCCGTCGCCGCAGAGCCAAACGGGATTTGCCACTGGCTCGTCCCGGCTTGTTGGTTCTCGACCGCGATCGGACTGCTGGCTTGTCCGTGGGCCGGACTCACTAGCAGACCCGTCAACGAAATCAGATACAGGAAAATCCCGACGCACCGAAGCACACCCAGTACTCGCCCGACGTCAGGCAGTCGAACGCTGACGGCGGATTTTGGCCTTCCACGACGCACGGCGCCGGAACCAAGAGCCCTGTAAAGGCGAGGTTTCATTGGAATTTTCATTTGTGCATTTCTTTGGATCGCAAGCCGCGGGGTGCAAGTGGTCCTTCGTGGGAGTAAAGAGCCCGGGAGACGGTTCTTCAAGGACGCGGGCTCAGGCAATTGTCTTTCGACAGATTCATGGGGCAGGGCCATACTTAGGCACTTGAGCACATTTCGAAATGGCTGCCGATCGGGCCAATCCCTCAAATGCGAATCGGGCATTCTCCGCAAGAGCGGTCAGATCTTCAACCTTCCCAGCTGGTCACTGTGGGTTCATGTGAACGCCGGTGCCCGTGATTACTTTCGTCGCATCGATAAACCCGAAACCCGCGCGATTAGCGGCTTGATCTTTTTCTTTTGAAGGAGTTCAAACAGGGCGATCAAATCCTGTCGAAACAATGCCGGTTTGAAAATGACCGAAAGAGGCTTCGCGGAGGGGAAAAGAAACTAATTCCATCGGATGGTGTTGGGGTTTACAGTACAGGTTGATCGCCACTGCCCGGGCCGTGTGCCGGGTAGAGCTCTTTGGGCCGAATCATGAGATTGAATAAGGCCAACATTGCTGGACTCACATCTCCACGTCAACAGTCCGAGATGAAATGCATCCTGGCCGGGACGTGGCCACCGCTCAAGCCGTTGCCGGTATTTAAGTATGAAACAGGTGAGTATCGCGCCGCGATTGATTTCGACAAGAAGCGCGGAGAGTGGGTGTGTCGAAAAACATCTTTGCCGTCCAACAAGGTTCAGGAACTGCGCGGTGGACTGAGGGCAATCACCATGGCATTGCCCCATGGCGAAGAAGAAATGTGCATCGAAGGCCCGGAACAGCAGGAGCAGGAGTTGGAGAAGGACACGAATCGTCGTCTTCAGGCCATTCATGACTGGAGAGACAACTACGAAAACGGCGCACGCTATTTTGAACTGCGAGACTTTCTCTCGGAGAGCCAGCAAACCGAACTTGACGACAGCCTCCGGCTCTCTCTTACTGCCCGGCAGCTTCAGTTCAACTCGAAGAACGTTGCAAATGTTTTTGACGATCTTTCAATTGCGGGCGGCAGGTTTGCAACGCTCATTCAATTCGCAAAGCGGAATAAGCTGAAACAGGGAACTGACCCCCAGCCAAAAGGGGAAGGAGTTGCGCCCGAAGCCGAATGCGCGATTGACCACGACGAGCAGTTCTTGGGGGCCAGTTCGCACGAGTTCGGACGTGTCCTTAATAACGATAACCCCTTTGTTGGGGATCAGGAAGCCGCAGAGCGTCGCGCCGACGCCGAAGAGTTCCCGGCCCTGTCTATTAAGGATGTTTTCCCGGAGCAAGACCAAGGCTCCTTGGCAGAACAGATGGCACACACTGCATCTCAACAATTTGAGATCGAGACCTCTGAGATTGTGGAAGTGGATTCTCCATCGCTCGTCGAACCTCCTCACCAGGAAGGGCCCCACTCCCCCGCATTTATCGGTTTTGCAGCGCAAGTTCACACGCGCCAGTCGTCCGCGGATCGCATCGCGCGCTCGTCCTCGCGTTTTCCTCGTCTTGCACTATCCGCATTTCAGGTCAATGTATTCGCATTACTGTTTTTGTTCGCAGTGACTGCTTTCACGGTTGGGCTCACCGTGGGACGCGGCCCGGTCGGGAGACGCCTCCGAGATGCCCCAAAATCACTGCTCGCCACTGATGCCAAGCCGCCGACACTGCCTGATCAAGCGGACGAATCGACTTCGCGAACTCCGCCTCCACCAGTGGCAAGTTCCGATGACTCCGCAGGCGCCAGGAGGCTCGACGACGCCACGCCTTCTGAAGAAAAGTCCGAGGAGAGCACTCGGGGCTCAGAATATTCCGCGGAAGCGCGCTCCACGGATTCAGATTCATCTCCGACAGCAGAATCCAAGCCATCTGCAAGGCCCGAAGTCAATTCTGAGCACAGTGGCGCGATCGGGCCAATTGTGCCAAACGTGTCTCCTCCAGCGAGTTCCGATCTCACACGTTCACCCAGGGCTGTCGGACCGATAAGAAGTGCGCCGAGAAGTCCCGCGCCAGACAGGCTGACCTCCACGATAGGCGCAGCGCCGCACCTGCCACGACCTTCCACAGTCCTCGTCAATGTCCCAAGCCGCGGAAGCCAACCGTTTAGGATAAGTTTCCCGAAAAAAGCGATCGCCGCCTCGTCTTCCTTCGCGATGACCTCGCAGCTTTCTGTTCTCGTTTCTCCCGAGCCCGGGGCTATAGTCGGCCATAAACCCGCTCGATTAGAAGCTGGCGAGCTCTTCTCCTTCGTTTGGCCTCGTTATCCAAGGCCGGGGGATCGATATGGGTTGGCTGAAACAATAAGGGTGCGCGCCACCATAGGGCAGCTTGGCCAAGTGCTGGAGGTAAAGTTCTTGAGCGGCTCCGTCTCTCTTCTTCCTGCCACAATGCGAGCCATTCGCCAGTGGCGTTACAGGCCCACTCTGTTGGACAAAAGGCCGGTCCAAGCTGAACAGGACGTCACGATTGAGTTCCGGCCGCCGCAATACTCATCGCAGGTGTCAACTCAGCATTCACCCCACAACTAGTGGCAGTCAAATGAATGGTCTCCCCGAAGCCCCCAACGTAGCCACCATCGTCGCACCTTTACTCTCGACGGTTTTGGTTAAGACATACTTTCTACCGAAGGCAGCTCCGAATGGCACCGCAGCCATATCTGCCTTTG
>WNFW01023768.1_pt1 | contig 10000 bp, 9 predicted proteins | sample 5400131 | NCBI WGS metagenome assembly WNFW01 (sample SAMN13153362, study PRJNA577476) | soil metagenome | isolation source: 20 cm soil or saprolite under grassland replicate 1 | place: USA:California | collected 2016-06-15
AGGGCGGCGGGTGAGCGATCTGACCGATCGCGTCCGCGCGTTCGCGCGCGGGGCCGGGGGAGACGGCCTGATCCACCTCTTCGCGCCGCATGCCACCGCGGGGCTCGCGCTGATGGAGACCGGGAGTGGATCGGAGGGAGATCTCGAGGAGCTCCTGGCGCGCATCCTGCCGCGCGACGACCGGTACGCGCACCGGCACGGGAGCGAGGGACACGGCGGCGACCATCTGTTCCCCGTTCTCGTCCCCCCGTCGCTCACGATCCCGGTCCTCGGCGGCGAGGTGGAGCTCGGCACGTGGCAGTCGGTGGTCCTCATCGATCCCAACCGGGACAACGACGAGCGAACCGTGCGTCTCAGCTTCCTCCCCGGGTAGCGTGCCCGGGCTCGGCTAGAGGTACTGCCCGGGCGCGCGGTCCCGGGCGGAGGCCGGTTGCGAGGAGACCGCCTGGATGTCGCGTTCGCGCAGGAGCACGAGGTCCTCGCCGTCGAGCTCGACCTCCAACGCCGCGGACGGGAGGAACAGGACCCGATCGCCCTCCTTCGCCACCCGCACCTCGGGTCCGACGAGGGTCACGTCGCCCCACGACAAGCGCTTGGGGGCCGGCATGGCCGTGGCAGGGATCAGCAGGCCGGCCGAGGTTCGACGCTCGCCGTTCTCCGAGGCTCGCACGACGAGCCGGTCACCGGTGAGCTTGATCTCCGGTGTCTCGGCGGTCTTCTTCCCGCGGGGTCCACGCGTGCTTCGCATCGTGGTCGACGCCTTCGGCGCCGTGCTCGTGCCCTGTGCGCGTTCCTTCGGGGTCGGCACGAGCCGAGTGTACGAGCCGGCCGCTACCATGAGCGGCCGATGAGAGCCCGCAAGCTGATCAAGACCGCGATCGCGGAGCTCAAGGCCTCCGAGGCGATGGACCACTGGCAGAAGGGTCGTGAGCGGATCGAAGCCGAAGATCTGCTCGCGTTCGTGATGGGCGGATACGAGCCCGACCCCGACGACCAGATCGGGGACGCCGAACGCGACCAGTTCCTCGGCCTGATCGCACGCCGGATCACCGGCGAACCGATCCCCTACATCAAGGGCTTCACGCGGTTCCGGGGCCTGGACCTCGTCTCCAAGCCCGGCGTGTTCGTCCCACGCGATTCGTCCGAGTACCTGGCGGAGCAAGCCGTCAAGCGTCTGCGCGGCCGCCGGTCCCCGGTCCTCGTGGACCTCGCGACGGGCGCCGGCACGATCGCGCTGTCGGTCGCGAACGAGGTGCCGATCGCGAAGGTCTATGGAACGGATCTGTCCGAGGACGCGGTCAAGCTCGCCCGACGGAACGCCCGGCTGTTGGGTCTGAGGGTGCGCTTCGCGGCCGGCGATGTCTTCGGGGGACTTCCCAAGACGATCGCGGGATCCGTGGACGTGATCACGGTCCACCCGCCGTACGTCGCGATGGACGAGGTCGACGACCTGCCCGATGAGATCAAGGACTGGGAGCCGGTGCACACGCTCACCGATCGCAGCAGCGACGGTCTGAGCTTCGTCCGTCAGACGGTCGCGGAGGCTCCGGCGTGGCTCGGCCGGAAGGGGTGGCTCCTCATGGAGACCGACCCGGATCGCGCTCGCGCCGTGAAGACCCTGATGGCCGACGGTGGGTTCCGCGACGTCCGCAGCACGAAGGGCGGAGACCTCAAGATCACGCGCGTGATCGTGGGCCGGCGTCCGGCGTGACCGACCCGCGCGTCGCTCCGTACGGCAGCTGGTCCTCTCCCATCACGCCGGCCATGTTGGCGTCCTCGTCCATCCGGCTCGGGTCGACCTGGTTCGACGACGGCCTGGTGTATTGGACGGAGACCCGGCCGGACGAGGACGGCCGGATCGCGCTGGTCCGGGCGGACGCGTTCTCCTCGCCGGTCGACGTCGTGCCGGCCGGGTCGAACGTTCGCACGCGTGTGCACGAGTACGGCGGCGGCGCCTTCGTCGTCCATCGAGGAACGGTCTACTTCTCCGAGTTCACCGATCAACGGCTCTACCGCCACGTTCCGGGCGGCGGCGACCCGGTCCCGATCACGGCGGAGACCGGCGGCACGCACCGCTATGCGGACGGTCGGGTGACGCCCGACGGTTCCACGTGGATCGGCGTCCGCGAGCGCCACGCCGGCGACCGTGTCCCCCAGGACGTCACGAACGAACTGGTCGCGATCCCGACCGACGGGTCGGCGGAGCCACAGGTCATCGCGTCCGGGAGGGACTTCTACTCGGACCCGCGGATCGCGCCCGACGGCTCGAGGATGTGCTGGCTCGCGTGGGACCTCCCCTGGATGCCGTGGGACGGCTGCGAGCTGTTCGAAGCGGAGCTCGCGGCCGACGGCTCGCTCGGCGAGCATCGAGGGGTGGCCGGGCGCGACGGCGTCGAGTCGATCTGGCAGCCGTCGTGGAGTCAAACCGGCGAGCTCTACTGGGTCAGCGACCGAAGCGGCTGGTGGAACCTGGAGCGGGAGCGCGCGGGCACGCGGGAAGCCGTGTGCCCGCGCCTCGCCGAGTTCGGGTGGCCGCACTGGGTCTTCGGAGGATCGTCGTACGCGTTCCTCGGCGACGGCAGGATCGCCTGTCACTACGGCAGCGGGGGTGTGCAACACACCGCGTTGCTCGATCCCTCGACCGGCGAGCTCGTCGATCTGGACGTCCCCCATACCGCGGTGAGCTATCCGGGGCTGGTCGCCGAGGGTTCGCACATCGCGTTCGTCGCCGGGGGGCCGGATCTCCCGGAGCAGGTGGTGCTGCTCGACTTCACGGCCCGATCCGTCGACGTGCTGCAGGAGAGCGCGAGCACCGGGGTCGATCCGGCGGTGTTCTCGATCCCCCGAGAACTCGAGTTCCCGACGGACGGTGATCGGACGGCGTTCGCCCATGTCTACCTGCCGAGGAACCCGGGGTTCCGCGGTCCCCAGCAGGAGCGGCCGCCCCTGATCGTGATCAGCCACGGCGGTCCGACGTCGGAGTCGACCCCAACGTTCTCGCTCCAGAGGCAGTTCTGGACCAGCCGCGGGTTCGCGGTGGTCGACGTCAACTACGGAGGCAGCACGGGCATCAACGCCGCTCGCCACCTGGCCGAACAGGGCCTCGCGGACGGTGATCGCCTGCTGATCCGCGGTGGCTCGGCGGGCGGATACACCACGCTCTGCGCGTTGGTGTTCCACGACGACTTCGCCGCCGGAGCCAGCTACTACGGTCTGGCCGACCTCGTCCCGTTCATGGAAGGCGGCACGCACAAGTTCGAGTGCGAGTACCTCCTCACGCTGATCGGCCCCTATCCCGACGAGGCCGAGCGCTACCGGGCCAGGAGCCCCATCAACTTCGTCGAAGAGCTGCGAACACCGATGCTCGTCCTTCAAGGTGCCGAGGATGAGGTCGTCCCCCCGGCGCAGGCGGAGCTGATCGTGGAGGCGCTCGAGCGGAAGCATCTGCCCTACGCGTACCTGCTGTTCGAGGGAGAGCAACATGGGTTCCGGAAGGCGGACTCCATCATCCGCGCGTACGAGGGCGAACTGTCCTTCTACGCGCAGATCCTGGGGTTCGAACCGGGCGACCCGATCCCGCGACTGCCGATCGAGAACCTGTCCGGCGTCGTGCGGCCTGCCTAGCGTCCCGAGCCCGAGGCGGCAGCTCGGAGCCTCAGCCGCCGATCATGGACATCGAGCGTTCGGGCTGGACGAAGTCGGGGTGGTTGATCCGATGCCCCGACCATTTCGCCCAGACGCCGTCCCGGATCAGGCCCGCGAGCTCGGCGTCGGAGGCTCCCGCACGGAGCGGCGAGCGCAGATCGGTCTCGTCCATCGCGAACAGACAGCTGCGGAACGCGCCTTCGGCGGTCAGCCGGAGCCGGTTGCATGTATCGCAGAACGGTTCCGTCACGCTCGCGATCACCCCGACGGCCCCGGGCGCACCGTCAGAGAAACGATAGGTCGTCGCCGGCTCGATGCCACGGTTCGCGCCTTCGAGCGGATAGGCCCGGTCGATCGCTTCCAGGATCCGAACGGCGGGGACGACCTTGGACCGTTCCCAGGCATGGTCGGCATCGAGCGGCATGTATTCGATGAACCGGACCTCGTAGCCCATGGTGCGAGCCCAGCGCGCGAAGTCGACGACCTCGTCGTCGTTGGTTCCCGCGATCACCACGGTATTGATCTTGATCGGCGTGAGTCCGGCGGCCTCGGCAGCCGCGAGCCCCGCCAGGACGCGGTCGAGCGCGTCGCGTCGCGTCATCTCGGCGAACCGGTGCCGAAGGAGCGAGTCGCAGGAGACGGTGGCCCGGTCGACCCCTGCCTCGGCCAACGGGGCGGCCAGCCGATCCAGGAGGAGACCGTTCGTGGTGATGGAGATGTCGAGGTCCGGGCCGACCCCGCGGAACATGCGGATCAGGTTCGGCAGGTCGGTGCGGACGGTCGGCTCCCCGCCGGTGACCTTCAGCGAGCGGACGCCCAGTCCGACGAAGATTTCCAGGAGCCTCGTTAGCTCCTCGAACGTGAGCAGCTCCGATCGCGGCAGCCAGGCGAGCCCCTCGGCCGGCATGCAGTAGGTGCACCGGAAGTTGCAGCGGTCGGTCACCGAGATCCGCAGGTCGTCGGCGACGCGACCGAACGAGTCGATCAGCGGGCCCTCGGCGGGCCTGGTCGTGGGGTGGCCATCCATGGTTGGACGACCAGCCTACCCCGCGTCGCCGGATCCCTCCTCGGCGGGTCCGGGGGGCAGGGTCGCGCGGAGCGCCCGGATCGAGGTGGCCAGCGCCTCGTCGCGGGAGGCACCAGCGGTCACGAGTCGCTCCACGTTCCTCCCCAGGAGGAACGTGGAGACGGGGGTGATCCTGCGCTCCACCCCGTGGGCCACGTCGCGCGCCGCGTCCAGCACGGCGGCGATCTCCTCGTTGGTGGGCTCGTCCAGCTCGAACGTCTGCGCGAGTCGATCGAGCCATTCCATGCGAGCGTCCTCCTCCGTGCGCCGCACCGATGGGCGGACGCGATCGTTGCCACCTTATCGTCGGCGGCCGCTCTCCAGGTGCCCGGCTCGTTCGCGTGCGCTCGCCATCGCTCGGCCGACCTGCTATCCATACCTGGCCATGCGGGTGCTGATCCTCTACGAGAGCAGGCGAGGCTTCACCCTCACCGTCGCCCGCGCGATCCGCGACGAGCTCCAACGTCGCGGGATCTTCGCCACCACGGCGCCCCTGCGCAGCGTCGATCGCGGGACCGTGGCGGCGGCCGAGGCGCTGATCGTGGGCACCTGGGTGAAGGGCGCGATCGTGGCCGGGGTGGGTCCGGCGCTCGGCGTCGAGGAAGCGATCGCCCGTCTCCCGTCGCTCGACGGGAAACCGGCGGCCGTCTTCTGCACCTGCGATGTGGCTCCGGGCAAGACGCTCGATCTGCTGGCCGCGTGGCTCCGCCGTCGAGGGGCCACGGTGACCGTCGGCGAGACGTTCAAGCGGAAGAAGAGCCTCCGCCAGGTGCCCCGGTTCGTGGACGTGGTCCTGGAGGCGTTCGCACGCGCTCAGGCGTTCGCCTGAGCGCGCGCCAACCCCGAGCCGGGTGCGAGGATGGGACCCATGGTCGATCGAGCGGTCGCCGCCGTGCTCACCGTCTCGGACGGCGTCAGCGACGGCACCCGCGCCGACGAGTCGGGGGACGTGGCCGAACGGCTGCTGCGAGAGGCGGGGTTCGAGGTGGGGACGCGAGCCCTCGTCCCCGACGATCGTCCACGGGTCGAAGCGACGCTCCGCGAGCTCGCGGGTGCCAATGCGCTCGTCGTGACGACCGGAGGGACGGGCTTCGGCCCGCGCGACGTGACGCCGGAAGCGACGCGGGCGGTGATCGATCGGGAGGCGCCCGGGCTCGCCGAGGTCATGCGCGCAGCCGGGCGAGCGGAGACCCCCATGGCTTCGCTCTCTCGCGCCGTCGCCGGCTCGATCGGCGGGACGCTGGTGCTCAACCTCCCGGGGAGCCCCAAGGGCGTCCGCGAGTCGCTCGACGCGGTGCTGCCGGTCTTGCCGCACGCGGTCGAACTGCTGGGTGGCGTGACCGGCGCGCACCCCACGGGCCACGGGGAGACGCACGAGGCCGCGGGTCGCGATGACCCGGCGGTCCGCGACCGGGTCGAGGTGAGGGCCATCAAGGTCGTCGCGGGCGATCCTCCCTGTCGCGTGGGGATGCACATGACGATCGAACCCGGGGGGCCGGTGCACGGCACCTTGGGGTGCGCAGAATTCGACCAGCAAGCGGTCGAGGCTGCGGCCGAGGCCTGGGATGCGGGTACGCCTGGGACCCGCGTGCTGCATCACGACCTCGGCGATATCGAGGTGTTCGTGGAACCCCACCGACGCCCACCTCGCCTCGTCGTCGTGTCGGCCACCGACGTCGCTCGCGCGCTTCGGACGCACCTTCGGCTGGTCGGCTACGACGCGGTGATCGTGGAGCCGCGCGCCGATCGGCTCGTCGCGTCGGATGAGCCCCATGCCGGGGCGATCGAAGAGCTGGAGCTCGAGGCGAACGACGTCGTCGTCCTGACGGATCACGACGCGCCGTATTCGGCGGCCGTGCTCGCCGCCGCCGTGCGTTCGCCGGCGCGGTTCGTCGGGATGATGAGCTCGCGGCGTCACGTCGTCCGTCACCTCGACGCGCTCCGTGCGCTGGGTCTCTCGGAGGATGAGATCGCTCGCGTCCACGCGCCGGTCGGGCTCGACATCGGCGGTCGCAGCGCGGACGAGATCGCGTTGTCGATCGCGGCCGGGATCGTCGCCGACGATCACGGTCGCGATGGCGGGTGGCTGGACCGGTGAGCCGGGAGGACGTTCGCACGAACCTCGCTTCATGGGAGGCCGACAGCGAGGCGTACCAGCAGCGGAACCGCGCGCAGCTCAACCGTTGGGATCTGCTCGGCTGGGGCGTTTGGGATATCCCGGAGGATGCGGTCGGTGCGCTCGGCGACGTCTCCGGCGCGGACGCGTTGGAGCTCGGATGTGGCGCATGCCAGTTCGGGATCAAGGTCGCGAAGCGTGGCGCTCGCGTCACGGGTCTGGACTTCAGCGCGAACCAGCTCCGGGCCGCAAGGCCGAACTTCGAGGAGACCGGCATCCGGCTCCCGCTTGTCCGCGGGAGCGCGGAAGAGCTCCCCTTCGCGGACGCCAGCTTCGATCTCGTCTTCTGCGATCACGGAGCGATGTCGTTCACCGACCCTGCGGCCACGGTTCCGGCATGTGCCCGCGTGCTGCGGCCGGGTGGGCGTCTGGTGTTCAACACCGCGACGCCCTTCATCAGTGCATGCTGGGGCGACGACGATGAGCCACCCCGGCGGGAGCTTCGCAGGCCGTACTTCGACGCCCGTCGTCGCGTGCTCGAAGAAGAGAGCGGGCCGTTCGTCGTCGAGGATCTCATCGAGCTCCGCCCACCGGCGGACGCCGACACCACGTATATCGACTTCGCACCACTCGCGTGGGCCCGTGACTTCCCCGGCGAGCACATCTGGAAGGTGCGGAAGGAGCGCTCCTGAGGCGCCCGCTGGCCCTCACGCTGGCGCTCGGAACGCTGGCGGTGGCGGCGTTGACGGGCGCCCGCGAGCGGGCGCCCGTCCCCGACCCCCGACCGAACATCCTGGTCGTCCTGACGGACGACCAGACCCTCGACACCCTCCCGACCGAGCCACCCGCCATGCCGTGGCTCCAATCCCAGCTCGAGGATCCGGGTGGCCACTGGGTGTGGTTCCCGAACGCGGTCGCGTCAACGCCGCTCTGCTGCCCGTCCCGCGCGACGATCCTCACCGGCCGGTACGACACGCGGACCCACGTCCGCGACAACACGAGCGGCGCCTTGCTCGATGACTCCAACACGCTTCCCGTGTGGCTGCACGAGGCCGGATACACGACGGCGCTGGTCGGGAAGTACCTCAACAGCTACCCGTGGGGGCGCGCGCCGTTCGTTCCACCTGGTTGGGATCGCTGGTTCGCGAAGGAGAGCCCGAGCGAGTCGACCTCGTATTACGACTACAACGTCGTCGATCGAGGATACGTCCGCCACTACGGTGCAACCCCCCCTGCGTACGCGACCGACGTGCTCGCCGGAGCCGCCAACGCGTTCCTGCAGAGCGCCCCGACCGATCGTCCCTGGTTCCTGTATTTCTCGCCGAACGCGCCACACGCACCGTGGATCCCCGCGGCACGCTATCGCGAGGCATCGGCGGGCATATCCCCGCCGATGCCGTCGCTCTCGCAGATGAACGACGTGCGGGGCAAGCCGGGTTACGTCACATCGCTCCCGCCCGTGACGGCTGCCGAGCGCGAGACGTTCCGAAGGGACGACATGCTCGAACGGTCGATGCTGCGATCGATCGACGACGCGATGCGCGCGATGGTCGACACGATCGCGGCCCGTGGCGAGCTGGATCGAACCGTGATCGTGTTCCTCACCGACAACGGGTACGAGTTCGGGCTCCACCGTTTGGTCGGCAAGCGGTATCCGTACGAGCCGTCGATCGGCCTCCCGTTCGCGATCCGAGCGCCGTGGTCGCTTGCCCGCACCGACCCGACGCTCGTCTCGAACGTCGATCTCGCCTCGACGATCTCCGCCCTCGCGCACGTGCAGCCGGGGCTGCCGCAGGACGGCATCAGCCTTGCGCCGGCGCTGCATGGCCGAGCCGTCGCGGCTCGACCCGGGGTCTGGCTGGATTGGGGCGGGGACGCGAACGTACCGGCATGGTCCGGCGTCCGGACGGCCGCGTACACCTACGTTCGGAACGTCGACGGAACCGAGGAGCTGTACCGCGACGCGGATGATCCATCGCAGCTCCGGAACCTGGCCTCGGATCCGCGGGAACGCGCCGTGCTGGCTCGGCTGGAACGACTGTCCGATTCTCTCGCGGTGGCCGGAGGCGGCCGCTAGACTCCGCCCGATGCAGCAGGCACCCGGCCCGTACCTCAGGCCCGCATCGCCGCGCCATCCTTCGCGTCGACAGCTCGCATGGCGCAGGGGAAGCGCAGCCGCGTTCGTGGTTGCGTTCCTCGTCGTCGTCTGGCAGTTCTGGCCATCGAGCGGGGGTGCAACCAGCGCGCGATCGAGCCATCCACCGACGACCCACGCTCCCTCGAGCCCGACCCCGGCTCAGATCGCCCCCGACAGCCCGATCAAGCACGTGATCTTCCTGGTCAAGGAGAACCACTCGTTCGACAACTACTTCGGCACGTATCCGGGCGCCGACGGGGCGTCCGTCGGCAAGACCTTGCAGTGCGACAACAACCTCGCCCCCGGGCCGACCGTTCCGCTCACCGCCGCCCCCTACGTGTACCCGCATGATCTCGGACACGCCTTCGATCCCGGGCTCATCTCGATCGACGGCGGCAAGATGGACGGGTTCAATTGCGTGACGCTCGGCGACGATCTGACGGGGTACACGCAGTTCAACCGGAGCACGTTGCCGGCGTACTGGGCCCTCGCCGACCGTTTCGTGCTGGCCGACCACTTCTTCACGTCGATGTTCGGACCCACGTTCCCCGAGCATCTCTACACCGTGGCCGCGCAGTCCTACGGGATCGTCGACAACAAGTCGACGACCGATCACCCGGGCAACTACTGCGATGACCCGACGGAGTACACGAAACGGTTCCCCATCGGGAAGCTGTCTCAGAGCGACGTCAACACCATCATGGATCTGGAGGATCATCGGGACGATGACCCCTCGAGCCTGTTCAAGATCGCACAGTATTGGGTGGATACACGCACCTGTGTCGACATCCGCACGCTCCCCGACGAGCTCGAGAAGGCCAACATCAGTTGGAAGTACTACGCGAACCCCGACGTGTGGATGAACGCCCTCCAGGCGATCCGCCACATCCGGAACGGGCCGCTCTGGTCTAAGGTCCAGCCTCCGGACACGATCTTGCAGGACCTCCAGAGCGACTCGCTTCCCGCCGTATCGTGGCTGATCCCTCCCGAGGGCAACCCGAACGAGCACCCGGGTGCGGGCGTCAACATCTGCGAA
>WNFW01009130.1_pt1 | contig 9999 bp, 12 predicted proteins | sample 5400131 | NCBI WGS metagenome assembly WNFW01 (sample SAMN13153362, study PRJNA577476) | soil metagenome | isolation source: 20 cm soil or saprolite under grassland replicate 1 | place: USA:California | collected 2016-06-15
TCATCCACCAACAAATCAAATGGTGCCACAAAATCCAAGAATCGCCACCCAAGCGCGGCGCAGACATCCACACGATTCCGGGCGACGCCGAGTACCTCACACAGCGCATCGAGGCTGTCGAACTCGCTCTGGGCAAGGACGTCAGAGACATCAAAATGGTGAAGGGGGAGGTGAAAGCGGACCAAAACGATGCGCGGCGGCGCTTCAACGCGATTGAGAATCTGAAGTTGCCCAGTCAGTTTCACTACACGGGTTTGGCGGGGGCTGCGGCCGTTGCTGGTGTGTGTGGTGCCAATGACTCGGGACATGCGGACGATTTGGGTGTGCGGACCAGCGACTTGATTTCCTATTTTCAGAACAAGACTAAGGAGTCGGATGGACGGTTGAGCAAGTATCAAGGTCAGTTATCTGAGATTGAGGCCCATCTCACTACGGTGGAGGCCAAGTGTGGTTGAGCAGATTGAGAAGTTGGGGCTTCGGAGGGGCGGCGGTGATGATGGGAAGGAGGGGCTGAGGTAAGGGAGAATGTTGTCGAAGTCACTTTGGGTGGGATGGGAGCTATGCAGAATGGAGGTAGGAGTTCGGGCAGATTCGGTAGGTAGGACTGCGCTTCAACTGTACGAGAGATCCGTTCCGTTGGTAATGGCTAGAGCTCTATCAGTGATGGCCGTTGCCTTATAGAGACGCTCCGACTGCTACCAAGGCATTCCCTTAGCGGACAAGAAACAAGTAGGATAACGTTAATTTACATGATGAAGTTGACCTCCATTCTCCAGTAACACTACCGCTCTGCTAACAATCGTGCCATTCCTGCCATGGTAATCTCCCGCATGTAAGAAATTTCTACATTGCACTACCAACCTAGTCACATCAAAACCTTCCGCATCCGCCTGATCTTCTATCGGTAAAGCTTCAGCAGGATACGAATAGAGTGCCGGGAACAGGCACAGTTTTACTCTTCTAAGGCTCTTCCTGCCTAAATCCTTGATCTCCGCTCCCCCTCTTGTCTTGGCTATCATGGTCGCTGGGTTGAAGATGGTGCCTGGCTCGAATGTCGTCATGTTGTACTGCTCTGTGTTGAGCATGAGATCGATTTTCAGTTGGAGAGCTTTTTGGAACACGTCTTTGCACAACATCACCATATCTTCACTATTCTCGGCCCAGATTGCGGTCCCGTCTATCAGACCATCCGTATTGGCGCGAGGAAGGAATGGTGCAAGTAGTTCTAGGAATTTGGCCACCAACTCTTCACTTTTGCTCGCGAAGGTGTGCTCTCGAAAGTATTTCCCCATGAATAAAGACCCTTGAGCAGCGAAGTCAAGGTTTTTGAGAAAGCGAGGTCCGCCTGCTTTTGTTAGTGTTTCCACAATGATGTATTTGATTGAAGCGTTCACGAACCTCTCTGCCTGAATAATTTCTTTCGATACATCGCCAATAGTTCTGACTCCTGTTCATCGAAATTATGGAAATCAGATTCAAAAATCCACTTGTGAAGGACCGCCGCTGTCAAAGCACGGACAAGATTTCGGTCTCCCACATCCCTCGCAACCTCTATTATCTGTCCCTCAATTGGGGCATTTTCTAACAGAGACGCAAAACTTTGTCTGAGGAAATCCTCTGTTCGTGGTCCAAGATCAAAGTTAATGAGACTGTTTCGAAAGATAATATTACTCCTGTAGGACAAAGCCTTTACCCGATCTTCAATATGACCTATGGTTTCGCATATCTTTTTAGTGGAAATATGTGCACTTCGTTCAACCATAGCCATTTCCTCGCACTCCTGGAGCTGGCTCTTCAAATAAGTGATCGTCACTTCGTTTTCCGTGATAGTCTCCGCAAGCTTTGTTTCGGGATGTTTTATGGCGGCTCTCCAGCAATCGTCCCGATCTCTCAAACGTGTTTGAAAGTCTTCAATTTCACGGGATAGTCGCGAGACTTGGTTCGACAACCGCTCGTTGGACTTGAGGAGTGTCTCGTTTTGCTCTGTGAGTACTGAGATGCTAATGTCACGCTCTGCGATCGATTCCTGGAGGGTCGAAATCCGAGCTTTCGCATGTGATATATCGAGATCCTTTTCTTCAAGCACGTTAACGAAGTTCTCGAATGAATCCGAATCTTCACTGGAAAGGGAGTGCCTGTTGTCCACGTCCATACCAGAAGCTGAACCTTTCAGGGTCGGTTGCAGACAAGGGGTTGACTGGAAGGTTACTTCGTCATTTAGTTGTGCGTCGGAATCATCACTGTCAGAAATCTTTATTCGGTGCTGTGTTGAGCGTCCCGAACTCGATCTGGATTTCTTGGTCGATGGCGAATTTGCCGGTTGCTGCCTTTGAATTAGTGTACTCCGTACAATAAAAAATATTAGTGGAGAGGATGAAATACACATACCAACGATCTGACTCTCTTTGCTAGTTGTAGTCTCCGACCACACCCCCTTCCGCATTCTGCTTGGAGGTGGGCCACATCGCCACCCAGCTCCACCACGGGTGAAGCTGTGATACTTAGCGTTTGTGCAGAACTTCGGAATGGCTCCGTCCTCGGACTATTCGCTATTGAAATTGTTCTACTCCTAAGCTGCCGCCTGTCCCGTAAAAATTCCGATTTTGCATCATTGAATGCCTTTTCTTCTTCGTCCTTGGCCAAGCTGAAGTCAAGACATTGCGTGCCTCTGCTCATTATGTCTTGCCATTTTGTCCCATGTTTACCCAATCTACCCCACAGCCTTTTCAACTTGCCCGTAACAGCATCGTATTTGAAGTCTCGCTCTGGCCATTTCTGCTTCAGTTGTTGCACCACCGTGTCCTCGAAATTCAATTCCAGCTCCACACATTGATCGGCCCAAGCAAGGAGGGTAGATGCTTCTTCGGTAGTCCATTTTAAAGGTTGCTGTTGCAGGATTCCCTTTGACCGCTTTGGCTTTGATTTTCCCATATCGAGATCTTGCTGGAATCGTGGGTGGTGGTGATGCTGCTACTAACAGCGAGTCTCCGATCTACGAGGCAGAATCAAATAGTCAATTGTGAATGCTGCATGGCCCCGGGGGAACGACACTAGACCTTTATGGAAAAATCGCCGCACTTCCTGTCGAACACGAAGCTGACTTTTGAAGGAACAATGAGCTCCTCCACAAAATGGATTGGCCTTTATTGTTTCGGATGAACGGACACCAGTGCTGTGTGACTCATCTGTCAACGCGAACGTAAAGGGGCTGAATTCCGGACGATTGGTGGTTTCATGCGGCGAAGCTCCTTGGCTTGAAACGGCATCACCTCTATATGGCTGCTAGAGTTGCTTTGAAAATTCTCCATCTGCTTCTTCTCACCTTCGTTTGATACTTCTCTAGGCATGCTACTTGCCCTTCAAAATGAACACCTCACAACGAGAGTCTTCCGTTGCGTCCAGCACTACGCTCAAAGCTGCCTCTGTCGCTCCAAGTGGAGTTTCCTCTAGGGCAGCAACTATCGCTTTTGAAGATGTTGACATGATGGATATCGACCCTACATCTCCGGACACTTTGCTGCCCTCCAACAAGAAATTTTACATTGCAGTCGATTATGGCACAACCTATTCCGCAGTGTCATTCGTCTCATTGGAGCCAGGCGAAGACCCCGAAAAAGTCAAACCGAATAGAATCAAGAACATCACAAACTATCCAAAAGATCCTCGAGTCTACGGCCACATCGCGAGGGAAGTGCCGACTGAACTTTGCTATTTGCACCCCTCTGAACAGCACAATGGTCCCAATGAAAATAGATGGTGGCCGCAGTCGTGGGGAAACAGTGCAGAGAAGCACGGCGACTCGGGAGATGGCGAGGATAGCGATGATGCTCCACCTTATGAAGATAACGAATTTGAAGATACTGCACGTTCTGAGGATCTGGATTGGGGTTACATGGTGCAAGACACACTTGGTCGGCCCAACAGAACCAGTCTCGCAGAGTTGAAGCGGGGGTGCTTGCGGCGAACGAAGCTGCTTCTTGATGACAGTGAACATACCAAAACAGCTCGCGAAAATCTTCTTATCCCAATTCAGCATGTAAAGGGAATGAAAAGGATCAAGAAAAACGAGGATGTCATCAGAGACTTTCTTACAAAACTTTTCCGGCACGTCAAACACGAACTCGAAACAAACTACGGATATACAGATCAGTGTGCAGTCGAATTTATCCTGTGTGTACCACCTATCTGGAGCAGTGAGGCTTCTCGGACGATGCACAACGCAATGGCAGCCGCATTGCGCAAGAGTGGTTTCATGCGTCGGTCGAGTACATCTATCCCCAATCTATTTATTGTGTCTGAGCCTGAAGCCGCTGCCACATTCATTCTTACCACTTCACCGAGCAATCATAGGATCAGGGTACGAAATCAGCCAACAACATGTCATCGCTGCTAACGCGTGTAGATCAACGACACTTTTGTTCTCCTCGATGCCGGTGGTGGTACCGTTGATGCAATAACCTATTCTGTCCAAGGCAGAGCTAGAGAGATAAGGCTCAAGGAAGAAGAAGTAATGGCCGATGGTGAGAATACTAGACCCGAAGGCCTGAAGATCGACTGACTCTTGAGTTGAAGGTCGTTTATGTGGATCAAGCTTCATCAATGAAAGATTCAAAGATCACGTCAAGGAGAGACTGGAGCACGCGACCTACCTTGAAAACGACGGTGTAACCATTGATCAAATCATTGAAAGTGAGGCCATCATGGGGAATTTCGAACATAGATTCAAAAGACAGATGAACTTCCAGAGCAAAAGCGCCGCGAGTCAGTACTTCGATATTAACGGACTGAGAGAGAATAAAGAGAAGAACCTCATGAACGGCGGCTTTGAAGTCAGCAGGTAACTTTATTCCTTTCTGAATCGCTGAGAAATCTTGCTGACCAAAATGGTAGTGATGACTTTTGGAACATATTCCTGCCTTCGATGAAGGGGGTCGCTTCTCTGATGGAATCTCAACTGAACCTCGTGAGGCAAGCCAGAAATGGGATGCCAGATGTTGAAGTAAGAGCAGTCAGGGCACAAGTTCGGTTGGCATGCTGACATCTCCTAAAGAAAGTTGTCCTTATTGGTGGCTTCGCGGGTTCTGACGCACTCAGAGACTACCTGAAGAAAAAGCTAGAGAAGATAAATGGCAAGCACAACTCACATATTGAGCTTATCACGCCCACAATCAAGTGAGATTCTTCGTTTACATTATCTTACCTGTATGACTGATCATATATCATAGAGGTGGCCCTGGAATTGCGGTTGCTTCAGGAGCTGTCCTCCTTGCTCTGGATAAGAGGAATGGCCCTGCGCGGATTCTTCGATCCAGCTATGGAATCCTCTGTAGAGAAATATATGACGACGACTTTCCTGGTCATGTCGAGGCTAACAATCTCGCACTGGACCTTGATGGAGAGGAGTATGTAAAGGATTCAATGGTTTGGCTCATCAAGAAGGTACGTTCAAGAATGGCACCACGCCTTTAGAGAGCTACTGACACTATGGTGAACAGGGGGACACAATATCTGGAGACCCCAAGGAGCGCCGATTCAGGCTACCAATGCAGAGGATTATCAGCCTCAAGAAGGGAGAATCTTTCGTTTGCACACAGACATTATACGTATCAGACGTTAGCACAGAATCGCACTACCAGAAAAATCATCCCAAGAACAAAGGTGGGCAGGTACATACGTCGGATATTTAACTGTTCTCTGCTGATCATGGGCAGGTAAACACGAGATTGCAGGCAGAATCAGAGCCGACATGTCTTTCCTTAAAGGGAAAATACTGCCTACTATACCAGGCTCAGGCAATGGCCGTCCGCACTACAAGATTGAATTCGAGGTTGTGCTCGAGGTGATTGACCGAAATTTGTACTACAAGGCAGTATACCCCATTGGTAGCGACGACGACGAAAGCGTGGTTCCCGGATCACAGGGATGGACCAATATAGCGGCGGCATTTCCTCCAGGCACGGAGTGATAAGAGTAGTGCTTCATGCGGTTGGAAATGAGAAATTACTTAGTGCGCAGAAAAATAAGGGCACTTATCCTATCCTACCCTGCTGCAAATTTTTTTCGTACGCACTTACCTTGCCGCAAATTTTTTGAGTGCGCACTTACGAGTATCCTACCCTGCTGTGCCTTAATTTTTTTTTTTTCATGCGCACTTACCCTGCTGCGCCGTAATATATATATATTTTTTTGCGTGCATCTGATGTGCTGTTTTTATCCTGCTTTTCACTTATCCTACCCTGCTGAGCCCTAACTAATTTTTTTTTCGCGCGCGAATAAAAAAAATAAGTGCGAGGCAGGGTAAGCGCAAAGCAGGATAATGGTTAGGCAGGGTCGTGCGCGCGAAAAAAAAATTAAGTGTACAGCAGGGTAAGCGTAAAGCAGGATAATGGCACAGCAGGGTAAGCGTGCTGCGAAAAAATAAATATGTGCTGCGAAAAAAAGTGAACAGCAGAATAATGGCACAGCAGGGTAGTGCACGCGAAAAAAAAAATATTTAAGTGCACAGTAGGGTAAGAGTAAAGCAGATAATGGCACAGCAGGGTAAGTGTGCTGCGAAAGAAAGTGTGCAGCAGGGTAAGTGTGCACAAAAAAATTAAGGCGTAGCAGGGGAAGTGCGCGCACTCTTGCTGTGCCTTAAATTTTTTTTTTACGCGCACTTACCTTGCTGTGCCTTAATTTTTTTCGTGCACACTTCCCTTGCTGTGCTCTAATTTTTCTTCGCGCTCACTTACCCTGCTGTGCCTTAATTATTTTTTCGTGCGCACTTACTCCGTACCCTGCTGTGCTCTTATTTTTCTTCGCACTTACCCTGCTGTGCCCTTATTTTACTTTCGCTTACCCTGCTGTGCCCTGATCCCGCTTTACAATTACCACCCTGCTGTGCCCTTATTAATTTTCTTCGCACTTACCCTGCTGAGCCCTTATTTTACTCAAGGCTGCAGCTGGAGAATGACGGCCGTGCTCGCAGGTTGGGTGGCTTCGAAGACTAGTACTGGGACGTACGACATGATTACTACCGATTCCTATGCATTTTGCTGTAAACCCGATTTAAAAATCTAAGTCGTCATTAAGTTATAAAGAATTGTGTTCTTTCCTCATTATCCGAGTAGGCTGGAGGTGGGCTTGGCTGAGGCAAAAAGGGCTCCGCTAAAGTTAGAAGGGTATTCGCTAAAATTAGAAGGGTAACCTACCCCCCCTGTAACGGATCACCCGGTGTGCCGGAACAAAGTCCTAGGTACTTCGACTTAATCAACGCAGATTCTGCGCACACATTGATATTTTTTGTATAATACAACTAATGTGTCTCCCTGGGTCGCGGGACGCCCGCCGTTACGGGATAAACCATAGGTACTTTGGAATCAAGCAATTCTATCTCTGAGACCGCGTCGAGATTTCCCGCAGTTTTATATCAATCATGTTGCATGCCCAATCCTTAACATTCCTTGCCCCGCTGCTCCGAAAATTACGATCGCGTCATCGCCTTCACGCCTAATTAATCACGGAGAGCTTCCTTTCATAGCATAACAGCGCTCCTCCACCACAGCACCACCATCGAGCTCTCTTCGTCTTTTAAAACTATAGAACGGTTGAATCTAGGTTTCCGAGTCTTTCCCCCGCGCTAGGCCGTTATTATTAGCTATATGGCGGCCGTGGTGTGCTGCGTCATCCACGTCGCTAAATCAGTTAGTACCTCGAATCAAACGATCAAGGATCCCCAGTCAAGGCGAGACAATTTAGTGCGTCTTACAGAAATAATTACTACGTATTTTATATTACATAATATAACTGTGCTCCTTAGGCCTGTGGCTAGTCTGGCCTATGGGCGTGACACTCCTGTCAGCCGAGGCGATCAGGCTCTGATACGTGAATCAACCGAGAGTGCAGGAAAGCGTGCGAATAATGCGAACAGTGCGATTATTGCGCCAAATCCGGCGCGACAGAGCCGGCTGAGCAGTCTTGAACCCTCTAGAAGGGCAGTGGAATGATAGAAGCTATTTAACCCCGCATTGAGGTGAACAAATGCAATATGTGATGGGAAATGCCGTAGGATATGCCCTATTCTAGCATAGTCTGGCTGACAACTCCTAAATGCCAAGCCGAAATCCACCAAATCGTATCGGCATTCCCTGTCCCCCCCTCTGTTGCCTAAAGTCTGGCATTTTGAACAACATCTTGAAAAAGTTCTTGGTGTCCATCACCATCTTTAGGTGCTTCTACATTGGGACGCTCTTAAAGATTTCAAGTGCTGGAGCATCATACTCTCTCTTCACATTGACCTTTGCCGTACACTGTATTCTCATCCACAATGCCTCAATACAGCCACTACAGTGGTATTCTTTCATTAATTCCTGAGGATTCTTCTGCTGGACTTCTATTTCTGAAACAATACCTTCCTCTTATCGATAGTTCTAATCCTCTAATCATGGACGCCGTGTCTCCTGACGCATCACTCATCACCAACGATAGCCCCCCTCTAAAATTCTCAGATGTGCTTCCAATGTTTTCCAAACGAGCAGAAATGTTGGACCACTTTTCACACGCTGATTTCCCCGTTGAAGCTTGGGATCTAGAAGAGTTGAACAGCAAACGGACGGTGATATATTCCAGTATTTCCCGGTGCGTATTTCCATTTCTCTTGCTTGAAGCGCTGGAGAATCTAACAGATATTTGTAGTTCAGTTTTCAAGGGTAGCTCTGATGGAATAGACTGCCGCGAGATGAGTGTTTGCAGGTTAGTAAGGGCACCCGAAGGTAAAGGGATCCAAAACCTCTGGCTTGTACAGGCAACCAACTTCCTCAACCTGAGCAAATTTGCAGCCCGAAACAAAGAAGCTGCAAAGTCTGATTAACGAGGCAGAGTTTTCTCCGCGTAAACCCTACGACGGAGCGCGCTTTTGGACCATAATTCTAATCTGAATCTATAACTTTCGCACAAATGAAGCACCTTTCCTACGCCCCTCTTCACCGTTCAATAATTCACAAACTAACAATCCTTCATTAACTTGTTCTCCTTCCTCGGCTTCACAAATCCACTTTACAGTTCCTAAATACGGTGCCCGACATCCTAGTTCCATTTTCGTCTGTCTCACCACGCAGAGCACAACACCAAATAACGTAAGCATGCTAATGCATGCCAAGAATATCACGCCACGTCGCCTCCCCTCCCTCCGCACGGCGAAACTCCCTGAATGTATAATTCCTCAGGTCAAAGTGGCCTTTTAAGGCTTGGAGCCATATTCTTTCTTGATGAACTTTCCCCCTAGCACTCCGAATTTCGAAGAGACTCCCACAGTCGTGATTGAGCAGGGGGGAGGAGCTAAAGCGGCAATCAATAGCGTCAATGAAACGATCGACAGCATGACCAATACTACGGTAGTTCTCGTTGCAGACTGGTTGCCTAGAGGAGAAATGGCAGTAGAATAGTGACACATCGACCATATCTTTATAAACTTGCGGGGGAGAGAGTTCAGAGGTCTAAAGTGTAAACTCGTCCCGTCACGGCGTGCGTCCCTCAACGTAGGGAAACACGTTAGGAACTTCGACATTTTTGCCTAGCACAAGAAATTAGCGTAAAAGACACCAAACGCCTACTATATTTTACACCGAAAATGGTGATAATTGCCCGATCGTTGTGGATTACACCCTAATTAGTGTTTCACACCTTCATGTGCCCGTAGGGTCACCACAATCCTTAGCCTTCCTCATCACTATTTTCGATATACTCGTCTCCAAAAATTCCACCATGTTCATTCTGCAGGTGCTCGTAAATAACATCTGGATCGAATTCTCTCCCGCAAGCCCAGCAAAAGTGCGTACCGCACAAGCAAGTCATATGATTACATCCGTCCGTCTTATTTACCAGAATACCGCAACCTGGGCAGTTTTTCGTAGAATTGAAGTACTCGAGCGACCCCACGCATTCTTCGCAGGACCAGTTTTCTAGTTCTAAAGGCTGGCCATCGGGTGCGCAGACTCTCTGGACATATCTCTTTGCAACCCC
>WNFW01004296.1_pt1 | contig 9997 bp, 7 predicted proteins | sample 5400131 | NCBI WGS metagenome assembly WNFW01 (sample SAMN13153362, study PRJNA577476) | soil metagenome | isolation source: 20 cm soil or saprolite under grassland replicate 1 | place: USA:California | collected 2016-06-15
TCGACCCGGCCGGCGACCCCGTCCATGCCTCGGTTCCGGGGGCGCGCAAGGCGGCGCCTACCGCCACCACGGCGCAGATGGCAACGATGACGGCGCAAATGCGCCAAAAGGTCAGTTTGCGCCGCATCCGGCGGCGATCAACGATGGTGTCGGCATCGAGCGACATGGCTCACTCCCCTCGACGGCTCGCCTGCGGGCCTAGTCCTTGTTCTCTGATGGCTTTTCCGTTGCGCGCCTGAGCGCGGTGCCGAGGATATCGCCGAGCGTTGCCCCCGAATCGGTCGAGCCGTACTGGGCAATCGCTTCCTTCTCCTCCGCCACTTCGAGCGCCTTGATCGAGACTTGTACCTTGTGGGTGCGGCGGTCGAACTGGGTGACGCGGGCATCGACTTTCTGTCCGACCGAAAAACGCTCCGGCCGCTGCTCGCCGCGGTCGCGCGCCAGCTCAGAACGCTTGATGAAAGTGGTGAGGTCGGTGCCGACGATCTTTACGTCGATGCCGCCCTCCTTCACCTCGGTGACCTCGCAGGTGACGACCGCGCCTTTCTTGAGATCGCCGGCGGTCTCCATGCCGTCGTCCGCGAGTTGCTTGATGCCAAGCGAGATGCGCTCCTTCTCGACATCAACGTCGAGCACCTTGGCCTTGACCTTGTCGCCCTTCTTGTACTCCTCGATCACCTGCTCGCCCGGCCGCTTCCAGTCGAGGTCGGAGAGATGGACCATGCCGTCCACGTCACCGTCGAGGCCCAGGAACAGCCCGAACTCGGTCTTGTTCTTGACGTCGCCTTCCATGACGGAGCCGGGCGGATATTTCTCGACAAAGGCCTCCCACGGATTGCGCATGGTCTGTTTGAGACCGAGCGAGATGCGCCGCTTGACCGGATCGACTTCGAGTATCTGCACGTCCACCTCTTGCGAGGTGGATACGATCTTGCCGGGATGCACGTTCTTCTTGGTCCAGGACATCTCGGAGACGTGAATGAGTCCTTCGATGCCGGGCTCGAGCTCCACGAACGCGCCATAGTCGGTGATGTTGGTGACCCGGCCTTTGAACCGCGCGCCGACCGGATATTTCGCCTCGATACCCTGCCAGGGATCATCCTGCAGCTGCTTCATGCCGAGCGAGATGCGGTGGGTCTCGTGGTTGATCTTGATGATCTTGACCTTCACCTGCTGGCCGATGTTGAGCACCTCGGTCGGGTGATTGACGCGCCGCCACGCGATGTCGGTGACGTGCAGCAGACCGTCGATGCCGCCGAGATCCACGAATGCGCCGTAGTCGGTAATGTTCTTGACGACGCCGTCGATGACCTGGCCCTCTTCGAGATTCTGCACCAGTTCCTGGCGCTGCTCGGCGCGCGTCTCTTCCAGCACGGTGCGGCGCGACACCACGATATTGCCCCGGCGGCGATCCATTTTCAGGATTTGGAAGGGCTGCGGCTGATTCATCAGCGGCGACACATCCCGGATCGGCCGGATATCGACCTGGCTGCGCGGCAGAAACGCCACCGCGCCGTCGAGATCGACCGTGAAGCCGCCCTTGACCTGATTGAAGATGACGCCCTGGACCTTTTCGTTGTTGTTGAAGGCCTTTTCCAGCTTGCCCCAGCTCTCCTCCCGGCGCGCCTTATCGCGCGAGAGCACGGCTTCGCCGAGCGCGTTCTCCACCCGCTCAAGATAGACCTCGACCGTGTCTCCGACCTTGATGTCCGCCTGCCGGCCCGGTCCGGTGAATTCCCGCAACGCGACCCGACCCTCGGTTTTGGCCCCCACATCGATGACGGCGAGATCCTTTTCGATCGCAACGACCGTCCCCTTGACCACAGCGCCTTCCTGCGGACTGCCTTGGGCGAAGGATTCTTCCAGCATTTTCGCGAAATCTTCGCGCGACGGCGTGGCGGAACTGACGGCGGTGGCCATGAACACTCCTTAAGCTAGCGGTCGGCGCCGGATTGTGGGTTGATGGCGTCTTGTTCGCCGGGGCCGAAGACCATGAGACTTCGGCAGCCGCCGCAAGTTCGTGTTGCGCAGACGAGGCGCCTGCGTGCAGCGGTCCGGGCCGTGACCCAGCGATCAAGACAATGATTTACGTCCCGTGCGCCATCAAAGAAGCGGGGCGGAGCAGGCTGATCCTCCATTGACGAAAGCACGGTCAGCCGCGCTTCCGGCCTGCTCGGACGGCTTCGACGATGTCGATGGCGGCCCGGAATGCGGCGTCTATATCCAAATGCGTAGTATCGAGCAAGTGCGCATCCGGCGCGGCTTTTAAGGGGGCGATCGCCCGCTTGCTATCGCGTTCGTCCCGGCGTCGGATATCAGCCAAGACATCGGCCTCGTTGATGCTCTCACCCGCCTGCTCCAACTCGGCGGCGCGGCGGCGCGCGCGCACCTCCGGAGTTGCGGTAACGAAGATTTTCACGTCCGCGTCGGGAAAAATCACTGTTCCGATGTCGCGGCCGTCAAGCACAGCACCGGGCGGCGCCCGCCCGAACTCGCGTTGGAACGCCAGCACGAGCTTGCGCACCTCCGGGATGGCCGAGACGAGCGAGGCCGCCTCGCCGACGGCTTGCCGCTTGAGCGCCGCCTCGTCGAAATGGCGAGGATCGAGCGCCTCGGCAGCCGCCATGGCGCGCGCGCGGTCGTCGGGAGAGTGGCCGGCATCGAGCACGGCCTTGGCCACGGCGCGGTAAATCAGCCCCGTATCGAGGTGGCGCAAGCCGTAGTGGCCGGCGAGCCGCTTGCCCAGGGTTCCATTGCCTGAGGCCGCCGGCCCGTCGATGGCGATGATCATGAAAGATCGGCCCCGAGGCCGCGCATCACCGCCGTGAAACCGGGAAAGCTCGTCGCGATGAACCCGGCATCGTCAACCCGCACCGGCTTGTCGCTGGCCAATCCCATGACCAGAAATGCCATGGCAATGCGGTGATCCATGTGCGTCGCCACCAGCCCGCCACCCGGCGCTCGACCCTTGCCGTGCACGATCAGATCGTCTGCGTCGATTTCGACCTCAACGCCGTTCGCCTTCAGGCCATCGGCGACTGCGCTGAGCCGATCGGATTCCTTCACGCGCAATTCCTTGAGCCCGCGCATCACCGTCGTGCCCTGAGCGAAGCTCGCCGCCACCGCGAGGACTGGATATTCGTCGATCATGGACGGCGCGCGCGCCGCCGGCACCTCGACGCCGCGCAGCTTCGAAGCGCGCACCCGCAAGTCGGCGACCTCTTCGCCGCCGGCGCTGCGCATGTCGAGCGCCTCAATATCGGCGCCCATCTCGCGAAGCGTAACGATGAGACCTGTGCGCAGCGGATTGGTCATTACGTCGGCGAGGATCACCTCCGAGCCCGGCACGATCGACGCCGCCACCATTGGAAACGCGGCCGAGGACGGGTCGGCGGGCACCAAGACGGGGGCCGGCGCAAGCTCGGGCTCGCCCCGCATGGTAATCTTGCGACCCTGCGCACCTTCCGCTTGGACCCTCACCTCGGCCCCGAAATGCTTGAGCAGACGCTCGGTATGATCGCGGCTCGCTTCGCTTTCGACGACCGTGGTTTCGCCCGGCGCGGCAAGTCCGGCGAGCAGCACCGCCGACTTGATCTGCGCCGAAGGCACCGGCGTGCGATAGACGATCGGAATCGGATCACGCGCGCCGGTGAGCGTGATGGGCAGGCGGCCGCCGTCGCTCATGTTCACAGCGCGCGCGCCGATCAGCTCGATGGGGTCGAGAATCCGTTTCATCGGTCGGCGGCGCAGGCTGGCATCGCCATCGAAGGTCGCGAGGATGGGGCAGCCGGCAACCGCCCCCATGGTGAGCCGGCAGCCTGTGCCGGAATTGCCGAAGTCGAGCACGCCATCGGGCGTGCGGAAGCCGCCCACGCCCACGCCATGAACGCGCCATGCGCCTTCGCCGGTGCGCTCGAGACGCGCGCCCAGCGCGCGCATTGCGTTGGCGGTGTTGATCACGTCCTCGCCTTCGAGCAGTCCGGATATGCGGGTCTCCCCGACCGTGAGCGCGCCGAAGATGAGGGCGCGGTGCGAGATCGATTTGTCGCCGGGCACGCGCGCGCGGCCTTTCAGAGCGCCCGTGCGGCGTGCAGTCAGCGGAGATGAGGCGGCATGGTCCACGGGCAAGCTCGCGGTTGGCGGCTCTCTAGCACGGGAGGAAAAGGGCGTCATCCGAGCCGGCCGCGGGTGCGCCGGCGCCGCCAGCGAAAGCCGTTCGGGCGGTATTGACACCGTCATTGTGACTCGCCAAGTGAGGCAGCTCAATTTCAGACCCCGCCAAGGAACCCGGAACGTGGCCAAACCCGACCTCGGCACCAAGCGCCTGTGCACCAATTGCGGCGCGAAGTTCTACGATCTCAGCAAGGACCCGATCATCTGCCCGAAGTGCCACACTGTGATGGAGCTTGCGGCGGTCGCCGCGCGGGCGCGGCCGGAAACCGTGGCCGCTGCCAAAGCCGCCGCTGCGGCTGAAGAAGAGGTGGTGGCGCCGGAGACCGCCGAGGCTGAGTTCGTCTCGCTCGAGGAGGCGGATGCCGAGGTGCAAGGCAAGAAGCCTGAAGGCGAGGCGGTCGAGGGTGCCGAAGAAGAGGTCGAGATCGAAGACGAGGGCATGGACGATGCCACCTTCATCGAGGAGCAGGAGGAGGGCGACGAGGACGTCACCGACATCATCGGCGACGTGGACGACGAGGAGGAAACGTAAGGTCGATTTGAGGCCGGCTGCTGGGGGAAGGCCTCTCCTGGTGACCGCAGGGCCGGCTTGTTACAATTCATTTGAGGTTCGGACGCGATTATCCCGACACCGCGTCCCGCGTGGGGCCATAGCTCAGTTGGGAGAGCGCTTGAATGGCATTCAAGAGGTCAGGGGTTCGACTCCCCTTGGCTCCACCACTTAATAAGAGACTGATATTCAATTGTTTCGCATGGATCGTCGTCCGTCGCACAAACTTGCTGCCTGAAGGAACAACAAGGCGCCTCCTGCTCCCTATTCCACGTCCAACATTCAGGGCAGAATGAATGGCGTCGTCGCCCGTCTCAGGTAGCGAACGCCATGACCCTTCCCCGTCGTCGATTTCTCCAGCTGGCGGCGGGCGCTGCCGCGCTTTCGGCTGCGCCACGGCCCGCCAACGCGCAAGCCTATCCCACGCGGCCGGTGCGCATCATCATCGGGTTCGGCCCGGGCGCATCGGGCGACATCGCGGCGCGCGTGCTCGCCCAAGCGCTCACGCGGCCGCTCGGCCAGCAATTCATCGTCGAGAACCGCAGCGGGGCCGGCAGCAATATCGCCACCAACTTCGTGGCGCACGCTCCGAATGACGGCTACACGCTGCTGCAAGGCACCGTCGCCAATACCATCAACGCCGTCATCACGCCCAATCTCGGCTTCGACTTCGCCAAGGACTTCGCGCCGATCTCACTGTTCGCGACACTGCCCAACATCCTGGTCGTGCACCCCTCGCTCGGCGTGCGCACGCTGGAGGAGTTCATCAAGCTCGCGCGGGCAAAACCGGGCGAGTTGTCTTACGGCTCGGCCGGGGTGGGCGGCACATTGCATTTCACCGGCGAGCTGTTCAACGTCATGGCCGGCACCAAGCTCGTGCATGTGCCCTATCCGGGAACGGCCCAAGCCGCGACCGACCTCTTGGGCGGACGCGTGCAGGTGATGTTCTCGCCGATATCGACCGTGTTGCAATTCGTCGCCGACGGCAAGCTCGTCGCACTCGCCTCGACGGCGTCGCACCGTGCGAGCGCGGCACCGCAACTGCCGACGATGTCGGAGGGAGGGCTGACCGGCTTCGACACGTCCGGCTGGTTCGGGTTGCTCGCGCCGGCCGGCACCGATCGCGACATCATCGAGCGCGTCGCGGCTGCCTCCAGCGAAGCCGCGAAATCTCCCGACGTCATGGCTACCATGGCACGGCAGGGTTTTGACATGGCCGGCGGCAGCCCCGAGGAATTTGCCGCCTTCATCCGCGATGACTTGGCCAAATGGGAGCGCGTCGCCAGCGCAGCCGGGCTGAAGCGGTAACGGCAGGGCCAACCCGAGCCGCCGTCACAACCCCGATCGCCGCCTGCCTCAAGGCTGGCAACGCAAACTCGTCCAGCCGAATGCGGTATATTGATCCGCAACTGAACGCATTTATCGAACGGTTCGGACTTTGAATCCTGTCGGCGCGAAATCTCTCATCGCTCTCACCGGGGCGACTGGCTTCATCGGCCAGTGGCTGTTGCGGGAATTGCCCAAGCGCGGCTACCGGCTGCGCGTGCTGTTGCGACGTCCGAGCGCGGTGCCGATGGAGGCGGCCAGCGCCGTCGTTGGCGACCTGGCACGGCCGCAAAACATGGCGGCCGCGCTCGCCGACGTGGACGCGGTCATCCACTCGGCCGGCGTTGCCCACGCCATGTCCGGATTGCCCGAGGACGATTATCGCGTGCTCAATACCGAGGCGACGATCGCGCTTGCCCGCGCGGCGCAACGCGCGGGCGCCAAGCGCTTCATCTTTCTCTCCTCAATCCGCGCGCAGTCGGGGCCGACCGCGGATCGCGTCCTAACCGAGGATCTCGCGCCGCAACCGACCGATGCCTATGGCCGCTCCAAATTGGCAGCGGAGCAGGGGCTGGCGGAGCTTGATCTCGATTGGGTCGCGCTGCGGCTCGTCCTCGTCTACGGCGCCGGGGTGAAGGGCAACATGGCGGAGTTGCTACGGTTTGCGCGCACACCCTATCCGCTGCCGCTCGGCGCGCTGCACGGGCGCCGATCGCTGCTCGCGTTGGATAATCTGGTGGCGGCCATCGATACGGTGCTGGCCGCGGCCGGGCCGCTGCGGCGGCCGCTCATCGCCGCCGATCCAGCGCCGCTGACCATCCCTGAGATGATTGCCGCGGTACGCCACGGCCTCGGACGTTCTCCCGGCCTCATTCCCGTCCCCCCGGTTTTGCTCAGAACGGCCTTGCGCGCGACGGGCCGGACGGAGATTTACCAACGGCTGGCCGGCTCGCTGGTCGCCGATCCCGGCACGCTCCTGCGCCTGGGTTGGAAGCCGCCGATCACTACGCGGGAGGGACTTGCGGCACTCGCGCACAGCTGATGAACGCACATGCCCGGCACAGGCCGGGCATGGCAACTACGAGGCACACGTGTTGGCGCGGCGCGATCAGCGCGTCAGCACGATGAAGTCCGTGCCCTTGCCGGTCTCCGGACCAAGTCCCTGGTCGGAGATGACGAGCGAGGCACCCGGCGACATCAGCTCGGAAATCCGCTCGAGCGCCTCGGGGGGAATGCTGACGCGCTCGAGCGCTTCGGTCGCGTTCGATGCGGGCCGTACCGGTGCTGGCGGCGGCTCGACGTGCTTGCCCTTGGCCAACTTCTTGGCCGGGGCCGGTCCGGCGCCGGGCATCGATACCACGTTCCAGCGCAGCGTCGTGTTGTCGTCATTGACGGCCAAGGCGGTGAAGACGTGGGTGCCGAATGGCCGGTCGGGTTCGCTGAAGGTGACCGGCACGTAGAACACGGGCTCGAAGCCCTTGCGTACGAACAGCTTGCTTTCCTTGCGGCTGATGAAGACGGAGATCGGCCCGGGCTTGAGCGGCCGCGGCTCCGCGAACTTGAGGTCGGGCCCCGTGTTTGCGATGTCGCGCGGCGGCTCGATCGCATAGGCCATGGCGTCCGACGCCGTCCCGCTGCGCTGGGCACTGAGCTGCGCGAATTCCATCGCAACGGAGACACCGCCCGTTGTCTCCGGGGAAGTTGCTTGCGCCGCGCCGTTCGATCCGGCCGGCTCGCGCTTGAGCGTGAACAACCGCTCGTTCGAGATTGCCGCGGGCGTCACGTCGCTGCGGGCGATAATGACGCGCACGCCGAGTTTGGTGATGCCCCACATCTGACGGGCGAACGCCTCGGGCAGACGGATGCAGCCGTGCGATGCCGGCCCGCGTGGGACCACGCCCTGATGCATGGCGACGCCCGACCAGGTGACCCGCTGCATGAAATACATCGGCGCGTTGTAATACAGATTCGAGCGGTGCCAGCGATCCTTCTGGATGACGCTGAACACGCCGGTCGGCGTCGGATGGCTAGGCACCCCGGTCGAAACGCGCGAATGGGCAATCGGCTGGCCGTCCGAGTAGAGCGTGAGCTGCTGCTTGTCGATCGAGATGATGACGCTGAGCACCCCCTTCGCCTTGGCCGCGACGTCGTCCGTGGCAGCCCTCGGCTTCGCCGAGGGCTTCTCACGCGCGGCCACGACCAAGCCGTTCGGCGTCCCCGAGGGGTAGAAGGCCTGCGGCCGCTGCTGGTTGAGGGGAAGGGCATTCGCGGATGCGAGGCCAGCGAGCAAGGCGGCGCTCGCTGTCATGGCCAAGAGGCTCTGCCGGTTATGGAAATAGGCCGATGGGCCCGAATTGGGCCGCTGAGATTTCTGCACGAAGGCCCCCCTTCTGGTGGTGGCGCGGAATTCCTGTGAACGCTCCATTGAGACTCAGGGGATTAGTCGCGCGGGAGGCCGAAAGGTTCGAGGGCTGCAATGTCCCGATTTTGCACATTGCTGCCTCGATAACCTGAAGGACGATTTCTAGCCGTTCGCAGTTTCAAGGCACCGGTGGGGGCGCCCAGATCAATGCCCAGGTACATATACGTGCAGACTCATAGAATCGTGAGAAGTTTACCTGACAGACCTGACCGCCTTGAGGCGGCTGAGTTCGAAGGTTGGTGGAAAAAGGCGGAAAGAATTGCATGCGAGCAATTGGAAGCCCAGCAGACCTAAGAGGAGCGTCAGGACGGCTCACCCGGTCGGTCCAAATTGACGCGATCGTGCCTCATCGCGCGCGTTCGATTAGAAATTCAATTGAGAGTAACCAGTCTATTAGTCGGCGCCCTCACGTCGCGTAAGCACTGCCTCAGCCACCTCCGCGAGGCGATCGCCTCAGCGGTGTACGGGGGGAACAGCGATCGCGTTGCCGGTCTGATCTCTGTCCGCTCCTACACCCAATCGCATTTGAACCAACCGACCGGCCAAAGCGACAAATAGTTGGGAGCCATCCTCCGGCGAGGGAGCCGGAACAAGGGATGGTAAAATTGTGGGGGCCGCCTTGCACAGACAAAGTGGGCTCTGACTGCGATTTGGTTCGGTGACGGCCATTTGGATCGTTGCCGCGCTCGCATTCAGCGACTTTCTGCGGCTGACGCGCGGCAGGATCTTCCACGACGTCCGTCGGGGAGAATGCCTCTGAGTGGACTCAGATACGACCGCCGCGCGGCAAGGATCAGGGCTAACACCGCGCCGGCGAGGATTTGGATCGCTTTAATGGGGTCCGTTCCAATCTCGCCCTCACATTGGCTCCGCGTTGCCGGTCTTCTGACAGCGCTGATGATTGCCAGCGCTGGGTGGGATCAGACGCAAGCTCGTTCTCCGCGCAACGATCCCCCTAAACGCGCGATTCACGGACCCAACTATCGTCCGCCATATGCGGCCATCGTGGTCGACGACAAATCAGGCTTCGTGCTGCGCGAGGTCAGCGCCAACGAACCGCGTCATCCGGCATCGCTGACGAAGATCATGACGCTGTACCTGCTGTTCGAACAACTCGAGGGCGGCCAGCTCAAGCTCGACACGCCGCTGCCGGTCTCCACCCGGGCGGCGGTCCAGAACCCCACGAAGCTCGGGCTCAAGGCTAATCAGACCATAAAGGTTGAAGACGCGATCAAGGGGCTTGTCACCAAATCCGCGAACGACGCCGCAGTCGTTGTCGCTGAAGCCATCGGCGGCAGCGAAGAGGAATTCGCCAAGCTGATGACCTTGAAAGCAAGAGCGTTGGGCATGACGAGGACGACCTATGTCAATGCCTCAGGGTTGCCTGCCGAAGAGCAAATAACGACCGCCCGCGACCAGGCCGTTCTGGGTCGTGCCATTCAACACCGGTTTCCCGGCTACTACCAATATTTTGCGACTCCGAACTTTCACTATAAGGGGGTCGAGATGCACAACCACAACGCCCT
>WNFW01004297.1_pt1 | contig 9997 bp, 6 predicted proteins | sample 5400131 | NCBI WGS metagenome assembly WNFW01 (sample SAMN13153362, study PRJNA577476) | soil metagenome | isolation source: 20 cm soil or saprolite under grassland replicate 1 | place: USA:California | collected 2016-06-15
ATGCGCTCGCGCGCAACGCCGCTCGACCGCTCGCCGGCAAGCTGCGCCGCCATCTTGACGTTCTCATATGCGGTCAGCGACTCGAAGAGATTATGCATCTGAAAGATGAAGCCGATATTCCGGCGCACCCGCACTAGCTCGCCCCCGCCGAGGCCCGAAAGATCGTGGCCCAGCACCTCAATCCGCCCCTGCTGCAACGAGCGAAGACCGCCGATCAATGTCAGGAACGTCGTTTTCCCAGACCCCGACGGGCCTGTCATGACGACGAGCTGGCCGGGCCGGATGTCGATGCGGTTGTCGAACAAGACTTGGTTGCGCGAGTCGCCCTCGCCGTAGAAGAAATTGACGCCCTCGGCCCGTACGGCCGGCGGCTCGGCTGCGAGCGGGAAGGCTGGATCGGCCGGCGCGATCGTATCCATCAGAAGACCTCGGCCGGATCTGCCGTCAGGACGCGGCGGATCGCCAGACTTGCGGCAATCAGGCACATGGCGAGCGTCAGGGCAAGGCTGAACAGGGTCAGGCTCAGGGTCATGTGCAGCGGCAGAAGAGCGAGTTGCCCGACGACATAATATACGAGGAGACATAACAGCCAGGCCGGGACAAAGGCGATGATCGCCGACAGGGCCGCCTGTTCGAACACAATCCGCATGAGATAACCGGTCCCGTACCCCATTCCTTTGAGCGTCGCATATTGCGGCAGCTGGTCGACAAGATCGGTGTAGATGACCTGATACGAGATCAGCATGCCGACGACAAAGCCGACGAGCGTCCCCATCCAGAAGATCGGCCCGGCCGAGGAAAGATCGGCCTGGAAGGTGGTCTCGAACGCGATGAGCTGCGGCTTCGTGAAGACCCGCACCTCCTTCGAAAGCGCGGCGGCGAGCGCCTGCTGAACGGCAGCGACATCGGCGCCCGGCTGCACCTTGATCACGCCGTACTCCACCGGCAACGCGGCGGCGCTCTCGCGATTGCCGGTCAACAACCCGGCAAAGGTCCGTTCGGTCATCATGACCGTGCCGTTGCTCATGAAATCGGGCCCGAGCCCGAAGCGCCCGACAATGTGCACGGCGCGGCCGTTGATCTCGGTTTCGCGCGCGTCACCGCCCATGCCGAGAAACGGTCGCGCGCGGCGGTCGACGAGCACGGCATCCTCTTGCTTCAAAAGAGCGCGCTGCTCATTGACCTCGGGCAGCAGAAACACTTGCCGGTCCGGATCGAAGGCGAAGGCCTGCACGAGGTAGGATTTGTCGCCCCCCGGCTCCTTCCAGAAGAGGCTCTGCCAGGCGGCATAAAGCGGTACGACGCTCGCCACCCCGGTGACACCGGCGGCTGAGTCGAGATCGCGGCGCGCAAACGGGTCCTCGTCGCCGAAGCGGTATTTGCTCGCCCGCAGAACAAACAGATCGCCGTCGAGCTGGCGTATGACACCGAGCGACGCATTGAAAAACCCGCTCTCGAAACCGAGCTGGACCAGCATCAGCAGCACCGCAAACCCGATGCCGGCGCTCGACCGGATGAGCCGCCGCTTGTTCGACACCAAATTGCGCCAGGCAAGCGGAACGGAGCGGTTGTCCGGAAGAGCGCGCGGAAGGCGGTCGGCCGTTTCTTGAGCCACGCGTTTTCCTCAGAAGATCTCGGCGGGGTCGGCGCGGCGCAGCCGGCCGAGCGACAGCAGCGCCGAGATGACCGACATCAGCAAGGTCGCCGCGAGCACGCCCCCCAGCTCGATCCCCGTCATGTTGACGGGCAGCAGCGTCTTGCTGCGGACCACCGCATAAATGCCAATCGCCACGGCAAATGCCGGGACAAAGGCGATCAGCATGACCAGCACCGCCTCGATCAGCACAATCGCGTTCAAGAAGCCGTTGCTATAGCCGATCGCCTTCAATGTCGCGAATTGCGGCAATTGCCGCGTGATCTGCGTCGCGAGCGTCTGATAGAGCACCATGATCCCGACAACGAACGCCACGATAAGCCCGGACCCGAAAATCAGCCCAGTGCCGGTGCGCGTCGTCCAGAACGAGATTTCGTGCGCGGCGAGTTCGGGGCGCGTGAACACCTGCACGTCATTCGGCAGGAGACCGCGCAATTCGCGTGCGACCAGATCCGGGTCGGCGCCGGCCCTCAGCGTGATAAGACCGTAATTGACCTGCTCCGGCCGCCGGTTCGGAAATATGCGGAAGAAATTGGCCTCATTCGCCAGCACGACGCCGAGCCCAAGAAACCCGGTGCCGAGCACATAATCGCCACCAATGGTCACGCGGCGGTCATTAAGCTCGACGACGCGGCCGGACTGCAGCGGCCCGAACAGCGGGCGCGTCTGGCTGTCGACGAGCACGGTGTCGGGCCGATCGAGCACGGCGGTCTGGTTCTCGATATCGGCGACGGTGAACGGCCGCGCCTGCGGGTCGAAGCCGAACACCGCGATGTCGAGCCGCAGCCCGCCGCCAGGGTCCTGCCATTTGGCGCCGCCGAAATACAGAGGGCTCGCCTGCGCCACCCCGGAGTTGCGCCCCGCCTCGGCAAGGCGCTCCCGCGGGAACTGCCAGGATTCCGCCTGGAAGATGTATTTGTTCGAGGCGACCAGAAGATCAAACCGCATGTGGTCGTAAATCAGCATGCCGCCCTGCGGTACCGCGATGAAAAAACCGAGCTCGACAAAGATCAGCAGGATGGCAATGAAGATGCCGCCAAGCGCCAGCGCGGTGCGGCCCTTCTGATGCGTAAGAATGCGCCAGGCAATGTGCAGCGGCACGACCCAGTTTCCCCTGTGCCTTCACTCGGAGAGTGCAAGAGCGGTGCCTATAACCTTAGCCGACGCGCAGCGCTAGACCGCCACTCGAGAAAAATGCCTGCACTCTTTGGCTAGATCCCGATCTCCCGACGAACCCGAGCGCTGATTGATTGCCGCACCTTTGCCATCTCCGCCCAGGGATCGGCTTTGATCTGCCTCAACCGTGCCGGCACGGTCGCCACCGTAAAGGCGTCCGGCGTGACGCCCTTTTCGACCTCGTCCCAGAACAAGGGCATCGCGACCGTCGCACCGGGTCGCGCGCGGGCCGAGTAAGCGCCAATCGCTGTCGCCCCGCGCCCATTGCGCAGATAATCGATAAAGATACGTCCGGTGCGCGCCCGCTTCGCCATGTTGGACGTGAACCGGTCCGGATACGTCTTGACGAACCGCTCGGCGACCCATTTGGCGAATTCTTTTATTGTGTCCCAGTCGAGCTTCGGCGTCAGCGGCACCACGACGTGCAGCCCCTTGCCGCCGGTCGTCTTCGCGAAACTGCGTAAGCCGATGCCAAGGAGCGCCTCCCGCATCTCGACGGCGGCCTCGGTGACGCGCTCCCAGGGAAGGCCGATATCCGGATCGAAATCAAAGGTCACGATATCCGGCGTTTCGAGCTTTTTGACGGTCGAGCCCCAGGGATGGATCTCGAGCACGCCCATCTGCACCATCGCAATGAGCCCAGCGAGATCCTTGATGTAAGTGTAGGTTCCGGTGCCGGTTCCCGCGCCTTCCGGGATCTGGACCCGGCCTACCACGTCGGGCACCGCGGGCGTCGCGTGCTTCTGATAGAAGCACTCCTTGCCCTGCCCTTCGGGGCAGCGCACCAGGCTTAGCGGACGATTTGCAAGGTGCGGGAGGGCCCACGCTTCGATCGCTGCGTAATACTCGGCGAGCGCGAGCTTTGTGATGCCCTGGTCGGGATACAGCACGCGGTCGGGGTGGGTGAGCCGCACCCCAGCAAATTCGACGCTGCCGTCCCGCGCCGACACGGCGCCAGGTTTGCGTTCGGCCGGTTTGCGTTCGGCCGGTTTGCGTTCGGATCGAGAGACCGCGGGCGCTTTCGTCGCCTTCGATCTCGGAGCCTCACTCGCCCTCGGCTTCGGAGCTCCCCTCCCCGGTTGCGGGTCGGGGGCTTTCCCCAATTTCGCCGGATCGTACAAGACTTCCTCCGCGCTCTTGTCCTCGCGCAATCCCTGGAACGAGGCGTGCCGCAGGATCTTGTCCGCCGTGATGCTGCTGTACTGCACCTCGGCGACAAGGCGCGGCTGGGTCCAATGCACGCCCTTCTTCGAGACGCCTTTCGGCAAGGTGACCGTCGGCTTGGTCTGCTCGATCGCATCAAAGCGCGACCGCAGCTCCACTAATCTCTTCATATCGAAACCGGTCCCGACGCGGCCGGCGTAACGCAGCTGCCCGTCCGGATCGTAGTAACCGAGCAGTAGCGCACCAAAACCCTGCCGGCTGCGTTCGGGGTCGGTGAAGCCGACAATGACGAACTCCTCGCGGTTGAGGCATTTGACCTTGAGCCAATCGGCGCCGCGGCCGGGCCGATAGGGCTTGTCACGCCGCTTGGCGATCGTGCCTTCGAGATCGTATTGGCAGGCCTGGCGGTGGAACTCGTCGCCGTGCCCCTGCTGATGATCGCTGTAGCGGATCATCCCGGCCGAGCCATGCGGCACAATCTCGGCGAGCGCCTCCTTGCGGTCTTCGAGCACCGCGCCGGTCAAATCGTAGCCGTCGCGGTACAAGAGATCGAACGCGAAGAAGACGAGATCGTCGGTGCGGCCGGTGGCGATGCGGTCCTGCAGATCGGCGAAATTCGTCGTGCCATCCGCGGCAAGCGCAACCAGCTCGCCGTCGATCATCGCCGTCTCGACAGGCAATCCCGCCATCGCCCGCGCGAGCGCCGGAAATTTCGCGGTCCAGTCGAGCCCGTTGCGGGTGATCAGCCGGGGCTTGCCCTTTTCGATGCGCGCCAGCAGCCGATACCCGTCGTATTTGATCTCATGCAGCCACTCCGCGCCCTCGGGCGCCTCGCCGACCAGGGTCGCGAGCTGCGGCACGATGCGGTAGGGCATCGCCCGCTTCCGAGCGCCGGCGAGCCGGGCTGCATTGGTGGTTTTTTGCGCGGCTGGTTTCGGCGGGTCGCCGGGAATTTCGCCCTTTGCCGAGTCCCACACCCGGTCGCGGTCTTTGGCGATCTGGTCCATCGAACGGCCGGTCGCAACGCTGAGCGGGTTCTCTTCGACCAGCGCGGCCTCGCTCCCGGGCTCGGCAACGTCGTCGCGCTCCTTGATCAAGAGCCAGTTCTCGTGCCGCTCCTTCGCCGCCTTGCCGCCCATCCGTACAAGCGCCCAATGGCCATGCAATTTTTCCCCATCGAGCCGGAATTTGAGCGCGCCCTTGCGGTAGGCCGCCTCGGGATCGGGGACTTCCGGGGTCCAGGTACCGCGGTCCCACAGCAAGACGGTGCCGCCGCCATACTGGCCCTTCGGGATGACGCCCTCGAAGCCGCCATAATCGAGCGGATGGTCCTCGACATGGACCGCGAGCCGCTTTTCGCCCGGATCGAGGCTCGGCCCCTTCGGGATCGCCCAGCTCAATAGGACGCCGTTGAGCTCGAGCCGGAAATCGTAATGGAGACGGCTCGCGGCATGCTTCTGCACAACAAAGGAGAGCGGCACGGTTGGCGCATGCTTGCGCACCCGGCCTGCCGGCTCCGGCGTTTTGCGGAAATCGCGTTTGCGGTTGTACTCTTCGAGCGCCATCGCGGTGATCGGGCCGTCCTGAATCAAAAAGGCCAGTCACGGCCTTTCGCGTGCAATCATCCGGCGAATATCGGAACGCGGCAATCGCCTGTTTAGGGGTGCCGCAGCAAGCCGGCGCGGCTATGCGCGGCGCGCCATGGCGATGCGGATCACCATCGCAACCGCGAGGCCAAGGACGACAGGGACCATTAGAGCTTTGATCATCGATACCTCCTGTCTGCCGAACGAAACCCGAAAAGCTGCGGTTCCGCTGCCGGACGAGCCCAGGACCTTGCGTCGCGCCATGCGCGGCGTTTCCGGCAATCGCAAAACCGCCCTAATCTCCGGCCATGGCCGCAGAGCGCTCGCCCATCCTGTCGGAAGTCCGCGCGACGCTCGGCATCGCCGCGCCGCTGGCAGCCGCCAATCTGGCGCAGATGGCGATGGGCATCACGAACACGATCATGGTCGGCGAGCTCGGAGCCGCACCGCTCGCCGCCGCCGGGCTCGGCGGGATGCTGTTTTATATGATGGCGATGCTGTGCCAGGGCGTGCTGAGCGCGGTGGCGCCGTTGGCAGCACACGCGATCGGCGCCGACGACCACCCGACCGCGGGGCGTGTCGCCGGCGCCGGGCTGATCGTCGCGGCGGCATTGGCGCTGCCGATCGTCGCGATCCTGACCGCGATTCCCTCGCTGCTCGCGCTGCTCGGCTACGAGCCCGCGCTCGCAACCGAGATCGGTAATTACCTGCGGATGATCCGCTGGGGCGCGCCGGCGTTTCTCGGGTTTGCGGTATTTCGGTTTCTGCTGGTCGCCTCGTTCCGGACGCGCATCGTGATGCTCGTGCCGCTCTGCGCGATCCCGGTCAACGCGGCGCTCAATTGGGTGCTGATCTTCGGCCATTTCGGACTGCCCGCTTTCGGCAGCGCCGGTTCCGGCTGCTCGACGGCTATCGTGCAATGGCTGATGCTGCTCTCGCTGGCCGGCTACATGCTGAGGATGCCGACGCAGATGCCGGTCAGGCTGGCGGTGCGCGTCTTGTCCGAGATCCCGCGCCTCTTGCGGCTCGGTCTGCCGATCGGCGTCCTCCTCGGCCTCGAAGTCGGCGTGTTCGCCATGACCGGCATTTTGATGGGACTGATGGGCGCCGATGCGCTGGGCGCCCATCAGCTCGTCCTCAACGTCGCGAGCCTCACCTTTATGGTGCCGCTGGGGCTTAGCCAGGCGGCGACGGTGCGGGTCGCCTATCAGCTCGGGCTCGGCGTGCCCGCCGCGGCGCGGCGCGCCGCCTATATCGCCGTCGCGCTCGGCGCCGCCTTTATGAGCATGACAGCGGTGCTGCTGCTGACGCTGCCGCGCACGATTGCGAGCGCCTATGTCGCGCTCGACGATCCGGCCAACGCCGCGCTCCTCGCGATTGCCATCCAGCTGTTCGTCATCGCTGCGGTCTTCCAGATCTTCGACGGCGTGCAGGTTATCGCGGTCGGCGCATTGCGCGGCTACCGCGACGCCGCCGTGCCGATGCTGATCGCCGCGATCGGCTATTGGGTAATCGGGTTTGCCGGCAGCTGGGTCCTCGCCTTTCCGCTCGGCCTCGGTCCGATCGGACTGTGGGTAGGGCTGGCGCTCGGTCTCGCCGTCGTGGCGACATCGCTGATTGTGCGGCTGCGCGTCCGGGCACGAACGCAAATGCGCGCCATCCCGGCGCCGCTACTCGCGGTGAAGGAGCTGCCCGCATAGGCGCGGCGCTCAGCTTTTCGTGACGCGGCCGGCGCGCGACAGATGCGGCGCGTCGAGCCCGACCCCGACAAGATGCCCGAACAGCGATGCGAGCCGCGCGCGGTCAGCCTCGGGCAGAGGCGGCTTCAGGATCGAGGCGATATTGCTGCGCAAATGCGCGTGATCACCGGTGCCGAACAAGACGACATCGACACCCGGCTCGTGCCTGACGAACCGGTAGGCCGCATCGACGACGCTGCTGGCGCCGCCCTGATGCACGAGAAAACCGAGCGGATCGGGGTTGTCGGCCAGCTCCCGCGATACCAGCCCGTCATCGGCGAGCTCGCGCATCGTCTCGGCGAGCCGCCCGGGGCGCGAGAAGATGTTGCGCACGGCGAACATCAAGAGCGTGCCGACGCGATGCTCCTGGGTCAGCGGAAAGACGTGCCGGCGCGCGTTCTGGTGCATCATGTGGAACGCGACCATGACGACATCCCAGGCCCCGTCGCGTGCCGCGCGCTGGATCATCTGGTGCTCGGGATCGCCGGGTGAGGTCTCGGTGATGCCGAGCCAGCGGAACTTGCCCTTCTCCCGTTCGCGCAACAATGCCGGCGCCAGCACTTTCAGCGCGTGGTCATAGACGCGCGGCGCGATGCCGTGCAGCTGGTAGACATCGATGTAATCGGTGCCGAGCTCCTTCAGCGAGCGGTCGAGGCTGGCGACGGCGCGCTCCGGCAGGGAATCGGGATTGCTGATGCCGAACGGCGCTTTTGTGCAGATGACGACCTTGTCGCGCGGGACGCCGGCGAGCGCCTTGCCGAGCACCGGCTCGGTGCCATAGGCGGCCGCGGTGTCGAACAGATTGACCCCGAGATCGAGCGCCGCGCGAATGATCGCGATCGCGTCGGTCTCGCTCTTCCCGGTGCCGAGCCCCAAGCGGCTAAAGCCGCCGCAGCCGAGACCGGCGACGCTGACCTTGAGGCCGGTGCGGCCGAGGGTGGTGTATTCCATGCGCCTCTCTTAGCAGCCTTTGTGCCGGAGGTCAGCGCGGCCGCAGCCGGAACGGCGGCGGATGATCCGGCCGCACCGTGATCGCCGCGACCGGGACGACCGGCCGGTTGTCGGCGCGGCTGATCACGAATTGCCGCACCAGACGTGCCAATACCAATACCGCCTCGGTCAGTGCAAATTGCGCGCCGACGCAGACGCGGGGCCCGATGCCGAACGGCAGATAGGCGAAGCGGTCCGGCGGCGGGGCGCCCGGCAAAAAGCGCCCGGGATCGAACGCGTCCGGCTCGGTCCACAGCGTCTTGTGCCGGTGCAATAGCCACGGCGCGATCATCACGATGGCGCCTTTCGGCACCGCGACGCCGCCGGCCTCGTCGGCCCGCCGCGCGAGGCGGAAAATGCCGTAGGCCGGCGGATAGAGGCGCAATGCCTCCTGCACGACGGCGCGGGTGTAAACGAGATGCGGCAAGGCCTCGGCGGCGCCCTCCGGGGCGAGATCGAGCGGGCCCGCCTCCGCCGCGATGCGCTCCTGCACGGCGGGCGTTTCGGCCAACAGATAGAATGCCCAGAACAGCGCGACCGCGGTCGTCGCATGGCCGGCGGCGATCATCGTCGCGACCTGGTCGGCGAGTTTGCGCCGCGAGACGGGCTTGCCGGTTTCGGGATCGCTCGCCATCAAATCGAGCAGGTCGCGGCCGGAGCCGGCGCCGCCCTTCGCCTGGCGCGCATCGATGATCTCGCCGATCAAGCCGAGCCAACGCCGGCGAAACCGCCAGCGCGCGACATCGCCCGGCGTCGGGATCCACGCCGGCAGCAGGATCTCGAACGGCGAGGGCTGCGCCAGGCGCTCGCCGTAATCGTGCAGCATGGCACGCATGCGCGGCGCGAATTTCGCCATCGGCAGCGAGAACATCGCGCGGCCGGCGGTTTCGATCGCGAGGCGGTGCATGTGTTCGAGGAGATCGACCTCGCCCGGCTCGGCGGCCAGGTCGGCGGCCAGCTCACCGGCGACGGCGGCGACATGGTGCGCCACCATCGGCACGGTGCGCGGCGCGAAGGAGGGCGCCACGGTCCGGCGCTGCACCCGCCACTCCTCGCCCTCGGCGAGCAGCAGGCCGCGGCCGGCGATCGGATAGAGGAGCCGCCTTGTCGCCGAGGTGCGGGCGTAATTCTCGGCATTGTCGATCAGCACATGGCGGATCGCGGCGGGGCGGTTCAGGGTCAGCTGCACGCGGCCGAACAGCCGGCGCTCCAGCACCTCCTCGGTGAAGGCGCGCTCGGAGAACGCGGCCAGCACGTTCTGCCGCATCAGCGCGGCGTATTCGCGCGCCGGCAGCACTTCGCGCCCGGCCGAAGGCGGCGGAAAGCGCGGCAGCGTGATGTCGCTCACGAGCGGGACTTCCGGCGTGAGGGTGCCCAATCGCCGATTGCACAGCCCGATCCCGCCGGCCTGCAATTGCAGGTCCTTTTCAGGTGAGTTTCTCCCCTGGTTGCATAGCCTCCGTCGGAGCGCCGGATGTCATGCGCCCTGCGCGTTCGATTTTCGCAACGTCCCACTGCCCCTCGTCTGGCTGCATTTGCAGCGGATTTACAGCCAGAGCCCCCGTCTCCTTTATCGTTTCGAGACGGACGCTAGCACACGATTGTGGCAATTTTATCGTCGATGTGTTCGATGCCCGATTGAGCTTCCGCCCCGGGGTTTGGGGTATTATCCCTCGCGATGGAATTCG
>WNFW01004298.1_pt1 | contig 9996 bp, 12 predicted proteins | sample 5400131 | NCBI WGS metagenome assembly WNFW01 (sample SAMN13153362, study PRJNA577476) | soil metagenome | isolation source: 20 cm soil or saprolite under grassland replicate 1 | place: USA:California | collected 2016-06-15
TTTTTCCGATGGCTGCTCGCGATGTCCCGGCATCTCGTCTGGGGACCGTATCGTCCCACCGAAATTGCGAGATCGACAATCAGCAGCAACGCATCGATCGATTGATTAGGAACCGGCCGGCCTCCATGGAATCGGAACGGCTTCGACCGCTGCCATTGGTCGGCCTGCTCGCTTGCAGCGCAAGAGCTCAATCGAGAGTCCGATAAATAACAATAGGGCGCCAAAAAAAGTGTTGCCGTAGATCTGCGCGCCGCGTGGGAATGGCAAGGCAAGGGCAAGGATCGCTAGCACCGGCAAGCTCCACCATAAAAGGCTTTGGCCTTTCCCCGTGAGCACTCGTTGTGTCACGACCGCAAACGGCAGGATGAGCCATGAAAAAAGATACCCAAACGAAAGCGGTGTGACCATCAGCACCATTAAGATGAGCAGTGCGAATTCAATTGCATCACTTTCTGCCGTCCGCATTGCGCGGTGAGGCATCGCGGCGATAAACAAAATTCCCAATGCTAACGCGACACTTATGATAATCGCATTGACTGTCGCAAACTTAAGGTCGGCGAGGTTTACGTAGATGGGTGTATGCGACGCGGAAGCAGCATCCGCGTCCACGTGGCGAAGCAATCGGTTGCTGACTCCCACAAGGGATTGATTTTTCCAGGTGTAACTGCGCATTGGCCGCTGCGCCACGCCGGACGGGTTGTATTTCAACATTCCGACGCTCCATTGCTTGAGATCGCGCCACGCTCGTTCCCATCCGCGGAACGGTGCCGGCAAAACGAGAAGCAAAAATGCGAGCGCCACGAGAAGACTTGCGGTCGCTTTCCAGTAACGGCGATAAATTAAATAAATGATCGCCATTACTGGAAACGCTTTGATCGCCGCCGCCAGCGCAATCAATGCGCCAGCAGAAATTTCCCGCCGCGCGCGCAACAAAACGAAAGCGCCAAGCATCAGCGCGAGAAGCACGAGACTCGATTGGCCAAGGTGATAGCTGGACCAGATGTAGACAATTACCAGTAGGCTCGGCATCAGATACAACCAAGCATTCTTTGCGTGACTCTGGCCGGTGGCGAGCACCGCAGCCAGTTGCACGCTAGCAAACCAAGCAGCTGAGTTAATCGCAACAAACAGAAGAATCAATCCCGCTTGACCCAGCAAACTCGCGCCCGCCAGAAAAATCGCGCAGGGCGGCGGGTACATGAAGTCGTATTTCCCAAAATGGAGAAAAAAGATCTCCTGACCAGCAAGCACCCGTTTGCCGGTTTCGTACCACAGTTTGTAATCCATGATGCTGCGGCCACGGAAATAATGGAGGAGCGGAACCGCCGAAAATACGATCGCCACCACGACAAAGATGATTATCAACACGCGAAACCCAGCCGGGCTGTTCAGGCGGCGATTGAACGCGGTCCATCCCCGCTTTGCGGCTGAATCGTTCACGCGTTTGGCAGAGTCTCTGCGATTGGCGAACGGGCTCTGTGCCAATCGGTGCTTTGCTCGTAGGCGTGCGCAATTTGCAAAATGCGCGCTTCATCGAGCGCATTGCCTAACAACTGCAAACCGATAGGCAAGCGATTCCCATCGACGTCGGCAAAACCGCACGGCACACTAATCCCGCAAATTCCGGCGAGATTCGCGGGACTGGTGAAGATATCCGCGAGATACATTTGCAATGGATCGTCCGTGCGTTCACCCAGTTTGAAAGCGGGGACCGGCGAAGTCGGCGAAATTAACGCATTGACTTTCTCGAACGCCTTTGCGAAATCCTGCCGGATCAACTCGCGCACTTTTTGCGCACGCAAATAATAAGCGTCGTAATAGCCGGAGCTCAAAACGTAAGTGCCGAGGATGATGCGACGTTTGACTTCGGGGCCGAAACCTTCCTCGCGCGTGCGGCCGTAGTGATCGAGAAGGTCTTTCGGATTTTCGGCCCGGTGTCCGTAGCGCACGCCATCAAAGCGGGCGAGATTCGCCGAAGCCTCCGCTGTTGCCAAAATATAGTAAACCGCAATGGCGTAATCGGTGTGCGGCAAAGAAACATCGACAATCTCCGCGCCCAACGAATCCATGTGTTTCACCGCCGCATCGATTGCGGCTTTCACTTGAGCATCAATCCCTTCGATCATGTACTCCTTCGCCAAACCTAACCGCACGCCGCGCAAGTCTCTTCCCAGCCCCTCAGTGTAATCCGGCACCGGTTGGTTCAACGATGTTGTCTCCTGCGGATCATGGCCGGCGATCGCGTTCATAATCAGAGCAGAATCGCGCACCGTTTTTGTCAGGGGACCAACTTGGTCGAGCGAGGAGGCGAAAGCGACGACGCCGAAGCGCGAAACGCGTCCGTAACTTGGTTTGAGACCGACAACACCCGAAAGCGCAGCTGGTTGCCGAATCGACCCGCCAGTCTCGGTGCCAAGTCCACCAAATGCTTCATCGGCGGCAACCGCCGCGGCCGAGCCGCCGCTAGATCCACCCGGTACGCGTGACAAATCCCATGGATTTCGCGTCAGCTTCACGCCGGAATTTTCGGTGGACGAGCCCATGGCGAACTCGTCCATGTTAGTTTTGCCGAATGGAATTGCGCCCGCCGCGCGCAACTTTCGAATGACGGTCGCATCATAAGGCGCACGATAACCGTGCAAAATCTTTGACGCGCAGGTACAGGGCTCGCCCGCGACGCTAATTATGTCCTTAATCGCAATCGGCACTCCGCCGAGTGGAAGATCGACATTTGCTTTTTCCGCCTCCTTGGCGGCAGCTTCAAAATCGATTGAGAGATAAGCATCGATTTTTCCGTCGACACTCTCGATGCGCGCGCGCAAGACATCGAGCACCTCCCGGGGCGAAACTTCCCGGTGACGCAACAGAGACTGCAGATCGGCGATATTCAGCGCCGGCAGATCTTTTCCGGTCATTCCACGACTTTCGTGACGATGAAAAGACCATTTACCTGGCGTGGCGCATTGCTCAGCGCTTGTTCCGCCGTAAACCAATCGCGACTCTCATCTTCGCGGAAAACGTTGAAAATTGGAATCGCATGCGCCGCAGCTTCCATGTGGCTCACATCCACTGCGCGCAGTTTGTCGGCGTATTTCAACACATCGCCGAGTTGCTTCTGAAAAAGCTCCGTCTCCGCGTCCGTCAAATTTAGCCGCGCGAGCTTAGCAACATATGCGACGTCGAGATCTGAAGATTTGAGCATGATTTGCAGATCAAAAATGCAGATGACTCATTAACCAGATGACCACTGCTGCAAGCCCGGTCACAAGAATGAGAAAGATCATCCGACCCTCCCGCCGTTCTTTGCGCAGCGAACGTGGCCGGCGTCTGCTTCCTTTCTCATCGAAGTAGCGTCCATCTTGCAGCGCGACCGAGACGTGGAGCCGGCTGTCGCCCATGTTGGACTTTATGCGCTGCTCTTCTCGCCCCCGGCGAGACGTCTCCTCCGTGACTCGTGGCGCGTCGGAAATCATCCGTTCGAGTTTGTCGACCTTATCGCGCAGCTCCGATTCCCGACGGGCTAATTCTTCCTGCCTACGGCGAAGGGGTGGAGCCGATCTAGGCGGACGACGAAACATGGCCATCACCGGCTGGCCATCCAAAAGAAAAGAGCAAGAGCAACAAGACCAAAAATGATCAGCGGCAAACTGAGGGCGACGCCGATTTGCATCCACTGAGAAAAAGAGCGTCTGCCGGTGAGTTCGTAAGCGTCCGACACAACGTCAGGTAATGACGTACCGGCGGCGTCCTCGTCACCTGCTTGCAGCCGACTGCGCTGCTCGCCGTACTCCGTGCGCGCATCATCCACTGTGCTCAGAGCCCGGCTCAATTCCTTGTGCAAATCGGCCGGATTCCAGCTTTTCGGATCGATGGCCTCAATTAATTCCAAGTGCTGCCCGAAACTTTCCCGAGTCGTACGAAGTTGTTCGAGTCGCCTTTGCGCGTTATAAGCTTCGCGCTCGAGAACAACGAGCGAGCGCGTCAACTTGTCGGTCATTTCCGCGCGGCCGCGATCGAGTTCTTCCTGACGACGGCTTAGTTCTTCGAGCTCGCGCTTTTGTTTTTCAATTTGCTCCTGCTGGCGCTTGAGCTGAAGCAGTTGCTCCTGCGCTTTTTGCATTTGCGAGTCGAGATGCTCGGCAGAGAGCGCCTCTTCCTCGCTCAATTCCAGCATTTGTTCGATCGGTCGAATCTTTTCTGCCATGACAATCGTGAGCTCCCGCAGCTTAGCCGCTCAAAGCTCGGCCAGCGCCATATTAATTAAGCCACCTGAGAATGCCAGATATTTCCAAAGGAAATTTCCGCTGCACCTTGTCGACTTCCCTTAGCGCCCCGGCATCATCTCGAGCAAAACGCCTTTGAAATATTCCGTCTCTGGCAAAGTGGGGAGCACTGGATGATCGGGCGCCTGCTCGAAACGGCGAAGCCGCCGGGCCGAACGCCGTGCGTCCACCAGCGCATCGGCGATCATCTGCGCGAACGCATTTTCACTGACATGATGCGAACATGAGAATGTTGCGAGAACACCATCGCGCGAAAGCAATTTGAAGGCGCGAACGTGGAGTTCGCGATAACCGCGCATCGCATCGCGCAGCCCGCCTTTTGTTTTCGTAAATGACGGTGGATCGAGAACGATCAGATCGTATTGCGCTTCCGCTTCAGCCCCTCGCAGGAATTGAAAAACATCCTGCTCCCTCCATTGTACCCGTAAGTGATTGCGCTCGGCATTTTTTTGCGCCGCCGCAAGGCTTTCGCTATTTGCTTCCACGCCGGTCACCTCGTTTGCGCCAGCCTGGGCGCATGCCAACGCAAACACGCCCTGATTCGTGAAACAGTCGAGCACGCGCCGTCCTCGAGCGTGTTGTGCGACGATCTCGTAGTTCTCCCTCTGATCGAGATAAAAGCCCGTTTTTTGCCCGTGAAGCAAATCAACCTCTAATTGGAGGGACGTCCCCTGTGGCGTCCCATTTATTTCGATCAGGACCGGTGCCGATGGAGCAGGGCCCTCCAAGACGCCGCTCCGCAACTCCAAGCCTTCTGCGCGGCGGATCGGCGCATCGTTGCGTTCGATAATATTTCTTGCACCGAAAAGTTCGACAACTGCATGCGCGATTAATTCTTTTCGCATATCCATGGCGAGTGTCAGCGTTTGCAGGACAAAATGGTCGCCGTAACGATCGATGATTACCCCTGGAAGTCCGTCGCTCTCGCTCCAGACGACCCGGCAAAGTTTCGGATCCACGTCGCGTCGCGCACGGTATTCGGCCGCTTGTGCGATACGCCGCTTAAAAAAATCCAGATCGAGATCCTGTTTCCGCCGTGAAAAACGGCGCGCCACGATCTGAGATTTTGAGTTGTAAAGCGCGCTTCCGACCAAATGATCCTTACCATCCTTGAGCGAGATCACATCGCCGTCGGCGGGATTTCCAAAAACTTTCAGAACTTCGCCGGAAAAAACCCAGTCGTGTCCGTGCAAAATTCGCGCACGTGGTTTGACGACGATTCCAGCCATGCAGTAATGATGTCGCACTTATGGCGGTCGCTTTACAATCCTTTCTCGATCTTCCTGGAATCACAAAGCTGCGCAGCGGGAAGGTACGCGAAGTTTTTGATCTTGGAGAAACGCTGCTCTTCGTCGCGACCGATCGCCTCTCTGCCTTTGACGTGATCCTGCCAGACCCGATTCCGCGCAAAGGCGCAGTTTTGAATCAACTCTCCACGTTTTGGTTCAGACGCTTCAGCAAGATCGAGAACCACTTTGTCGCGGCGAACTTCAACGATTTTCCGGAAGCATTGCAGCCATTTCGCTTACAGCTCGCAGGTCGTTCGATGATTGTGCGTAAAGCAAGACCGTTGCCGGTGGAGTGTGTGGTGCGCGGTTATCTGGCGGGCTCAGGGTGGAAAGAATATCAGGAGTCGCAAAGTGTGTGTGGCGAGAAGTTGCCATCCGGTTTGCAGCTCGCGTCGCAATTGCCCGAGCCGATCTTTACTCCGGCGACAAAGAGCGATTCCGGCCACGATCTCAATATTGATTGGGAGGAATGCCGCCACATTCTTGGCGACGAGATCGCAGATCGCGCGAGAACTCTCAGCCTGCAAATTTATGCAGAGGGCAGCGACCATGCCGCTCGGCGCGGAATCATTGTTGCCGACACAAAATTCGAATTTGGAATTGTAGACGGCAAATTGATTTTGATTGACGAATGTTTGACGCCGGATTCGTCTCGTTTCTGGCCCGCCGATCAATACGTTGTTGGGGAAAGTCCGCCGAGCTTCGACAAACAATTTGTTCGAGATTATCTCGAAACCCTCGACTGGGACAAGACGCCGCCGGCGCCGAAATTACCAGGGGATGTCATCGCGAGAACGGCCGCCAAATACGTCGAAGCATTCGAGAAGTTAACCGGAACAAAATTGAGATAGGGTCGCGACAACCAGTGCGCGGCGAAGGCGGAGAGCGCGAACCGGTCTCCCGTTCGATTTTTTAGCCAATTAGCTCGCCTACCAGCGATTTTTCTTCCTTTAGCTCCGCGACTGACTTGTCGATCTTATCGCGACTGAATTCGTTGATTGGAACTTTCTGCACAATCTCCCATTTCCCGCCACGAGCACGTACGGGAAATGATGAGATCAAGCCTTCATTAACGTCGTAACTCCCGTCGGAACAAACCGCGACGCTGTGCCAATCCTCGCGTGGCGTGTCGTTAATTAAAAACCCAACGGTATCAACGATCGCATTTGCTGCCGAACCGGCCGAAGAAAGCCCGCGCGCCTTGATCACCGCCGCCCCACGCTGTTGCACGATCGCGATAAATTCCTCTTTTAACCACTTTTCGTCGCCGATCACTTCATTCGCAGGGCGATTGTCGATCTTCGCGTTGTAAAAATCCGGATACTGCGTCGCGGAATGATTGCCCCAAATCGTCATGTTCGTGACGCGGGTGATCTCGACACCCGCTTTGTGTGCGAGCTGCGCGCGCGCCCGATTTTCATCGAGCCGCGTCATGGCGAACCAGCGATCGCGCGGAATGTTTTTTGCGTTGTTCATCGCGATCAGACAGTTGGTGTTGCAGGGGTTTCCGATCACCAGTACACGCACATCGGCTGCGGCATTTCTCTCGATGGCCTGACCTTGCCCGATGAAAATTTTGCCGTTGATCCCGAGCAGATCTTTCCGTTCCATGCCGGCTTTGCGGGGAATGCTACCAACCAGCAACGCCCAGTTGATGTCGCGGAAGCCTTCATCGAGATCAGCCGTGGGCACAATCGATTGCAGCAGCGGAAAAGCGCAATCGTGCAATTCCATAACCACGCCATCAAGCGCGCCGAGCGCATTCGGAATTTCAATCAGATGCAGCGTGAGCGGCTGGTCCCATCCGAACATTTCTCCGGAGGCGATGCGAAAGACAAGCGAGTAACCAATCTGTCCGGCTGCGCCGGTGACAGCGAGCTTAAGCGGAGACTTCATTTCCGACTTTCAACGCTCAACGCTCAACTCTCAACTTTCTTGAAGCCACAGATTCACCCAGATCTTTCAACGCTTGCGGGGTGATGATGATTCAGCCAAAATTTGCAGCCAATGATGAAGCTGATGAGCCAGCTCAAATTTGGGCAGAAGACCAACGAGCCGATGACCGAGCTCGTTTGCACTTCCGCGATCGTGCAGAATCGGAACCTTTAATTCCAGGATGAGTAGCGTCACCACAATCGCGAACACGCCGTCGCTGGACGCTTCGTTCCTGTTCCGGCGCAGTTCGCCCTGGCCAAAGCGTCGCAGCAAACGCATCGGTTCACGTTCTAGTTAAATCAGCGCATCACCACAAGTCCGCACTGCTCGCGTCCGGCGTGTCCGCACAAATCGCTTTGCCCTTTCCCAGCCGCGGATTAGAAGAACCGGGAAATGACAACGCCCTGATGATCTCGAGGTTCCAGAAGTTAAGCACTCCAAAAATTCTGAACGCGGTTGTCAGAGCGATAAAGCGCCACAAACCCGCGATCTCCGGCAGGCATCTCGACATCGGCAGCGGCACCGGCGAATTGATCGGGCTGATTCAAAGCAACTTTCCGGTCGAGAGCGTGGCCTGCGATTACACGGACCAAATCATAACCCGGCCCGGTCAGAAGGTCGATGTCGTCGATTTGAATTCGGAGTGTCTTCCCTATGCCGATGCCGAATTCGATTTGGTCACGATGACCGAAGTGGTGGAGCATATCGAGCACGCTCGCCGTATTTTTCGGGAAGCTTTCCGCGTCTTGAAGCCGGACGGATTGTTCGTGTTGACGACGCCAAACATCCTCAATCTAAAATCGCGGATGCGTTTTCTTTTTTTTGGGTTTTGGAATTTGTTCGGGCCTTTACCCGTGAGCGGGCAACCGAATTACAAAGTCAGCGGTCACATCAATCCCATTTCCTATTTCTACGTCGCCCACGGACTGCGCGAAGCACGCTTTAATAATGTTTTTCTCGAGATAGACAAAGCACAGCGGAGTTCAATCGCGCTTCTGGTTTTGCTCTACCTGCCGGTCAAACTCTTCGGCTGGCTCGCCTATCTGAGGGAGGCAAGAAAATATCGAACGGTCGATGAAGAGAATGCCGCGATTGTGAAAGCGATGAATAGCGTTCCAGTTTTGGTGGGCAGAACCGTGATTGTAGCCGCGACAAAATCGTAGCGCTCAGAACCCCCCTTTGCCCGTCATTCTTCGCCGCCGCCTATTCACGATCATTTTCGTGCAATCTTCCTGGCGAGATAAGCTGAGAAATATCCAGAATACCGTTTTTGCAATTCTGGACGCTGCCAATCTTTGCCGGTGAGTGTGCCGCGGCAGTTGGGCGCGCCGCACTTGCATTTAAGGGAATAATCATTGTTATCAGTGGTCGCCCAATCGTGCGTGAGTTCCTCGCCAGCGCGGATGTCGCGCATCGCTACGAATGTGATCTCGCCGCGAAGGCCGAGGTTCGCGTCGCACGAATGATTGCTATAAAGCATTGAGCCTTCACGCTCCTCCTCCGCCACTGGCGCGATGAATAGATCATCGTCGATCTGAATCTCCACCGGACCGAGCTGCGGTGTGATTTCTTCTAACTGTTCCCGCGTAACGATGTGACCGCCCTTTACCGCCACGATTTCATCTTTCGCAATATCAGCGGTGGCAAACAAACCGCGTCCATGGATCGGACTCGGCCGCACCGCGGTCTTCGCCGAACGATAAGAGAGCGAATTCATCCAGGGACTTACAAAGATCTCACCAAGGCTGCTGGCGCACCGATTCGCTTGGTCCCGATTACTGCGCTGCGGCCGAGACATGGCCAGCGGCGAGACGCCAGTGGCCGTTTTGTTTGACCAGCGTATCGGTGAATTGGACAATCTTGTCGACCGGTTTGCCGTCGTAGACGCCCTTTAGTTTCGTGCGGCCCGTGACGACAGCCGTGGAATCGCCATAAAGGCGGACCTTCATATCGTGATTCTCAAATACGTCATAGTGAACTTTTCCCGACTTCGCATCAGCGATATCATCGGCGCGCGCGCTGATTTCGCCCTTCGAGTTGGTGAGCGTGTAATCCTCCGCTAAGAACTTTGCGATTTTCTCGGCATCACCGTGCAAATAAGCAGCGCATCCATCCCGTTCGGCTTGGAGGATCGCACGCGTTTCCTGAGCGAGCGTTTCGGCAAAAATTGTTGCAGCGCAGATGAAGGAGGTGATCACCACGCCGGGAAATGATTTCATGCGTTAAGCATAACGCCGACAACGGAATTCTGCCGACCAAAAACTTGATCGGAATAGTCACAAGTGAAAAGGTTGCTGCTCTCCAATTCATTATTCATCGCTCGTCACAGTTGCTATTTCGGAATGAAAGAACGCAAAGCCGCCGTCGTTTTTATCTTCATCACGGTCATGCTTGACATGCTGGCGCTCGGGTTGATCGCGCCGGTACTGCCGAAGTTGGTCCTGAGTTTTCTGAATAACGACATGACACGCGCGGCAAATTGGAACGGG
>WNFW01004301.1_pt1 | contig 9994 bp, 9 predicted proteins | sample 5400131 | NCBI WGS metagenome assembly WNFW01 (sample SAMN13153362, study PRJNA577476) | soil metagenome | isolation source: 20 cm soil or saprolite under grassland replicate 1 | place: USA:California | collected 2016-06-15
TCGCACCTGCCAGCACGAAGAATGGAATCGTCAGCATCGCCACCTTGCTGACGCCGTCGGATATTTTCAGCATCACCGCTTCCAGCGGAATTCCGATCGACCAGGCGCCTGCGATCGCGGCCAGCGCCAGCGAATAGGCAATGGGCATGCCGATCAAGAAACACACCAGCATGGTCGCAAGCAGAATGAAGATATCCATGGTTTGCCTTGCCGGATCAGTCGAACGGTGCGACTTCGAGGTTGTGAGCTATCGGATCGGGGGGAGGGCCGAGAAAAATACGCTCGATGATGAAGAGCAGCAGGCACACGCCGCCGATCGGAATTGGCAGGTAGGTGACGCCGACCGACAGGAACGGAAAGTCCGCGATGGTGTTGTGCCAGGTCACTTCGACAAGCCGGCCGCCCCAGACGATCATGAAGAGCGCAATCAGCGCCATCAGCAGTTGAACGAGAAGATCGAGCAGGGTGCGGAGTCGCGCCGGCAGCATGTCGGCAAAGTAGGAAACGTTCATGTGCAGGTTGAGCCGATATCCAGCGGCGGCTCCAATGAACGTGAGCACGATGGTCAGGAGAACCGCCAGCGGTTCAGGCCACGATGCCGCGCTGTTGAGCACGTAACGTGTGAACACCGCCCAAGGGATAACGGCCGATATCAGCACGAGAGCGATGCAGCCGACGACGACGCAGAGGAGATAGAGGTAGTCCATCGATCGGCGAAATAATCCGGCCATTATTCGCGTCCCTGACCACCAATGTTACGCAATTTCCTGAATGCGTTTGATCATGTCCTGATATTTCGGGCCATATTTGTCCCATACCGGTTTGACCGCATTCTGGAACGGCGTCTTGTCGGCGATCTCGATGATCTGACAGCCCGCGGCCTGCGCTTTCTCGATCGCCAGCTTCTCGTACTTGTTCCAGAACTCGCGCTCTTCCAGCTGCGCCTCGCGGGCGAACTTCTTGATCAGGTTCTGATCGTCGCTTGAAAGCGCGGTCCATGCCTTCTTCGAGAACGCCAGCACTTCGGGAATGACGAGGTGCTCGGTGAGGGAGTAATATTTCGCCGCCGTATAATGATTGCTGAAGACATAACTTGGCGGGTTGTTCTCGGCGCCGTCGATGACGCCGGTCTGCAGGGCGCTGAAGACTTGATCGTAGCCCATCGCGACGCCATTGCCGCCCAAAGCGTTCATCATGTCGATGAAGATCGGATTGCCGATGACGCGGAATTTCAGGCCCTTGAGGTCTTCAATCGATTTGATCGGTCGCTTGGTATTGTAGAGGCTGCGCGCGCCGGAATTCATCCAGCACAACCCGACCAGTCCGGCACTGGCATTGGCGGCGATCCTGTCGAGCAACTCCTGCCCGATCGGCCCGTCCATCATCTTTTCAGCATGCGCCATGTTCTTGAACAGGAACGGCATGTTGACCACATTGATCTCGTCGACGATCGGGCCGATGGTCCCGGCGCTGACGCGCAACAGCTGGATCGCGCCGATTTGGGTCTGTTCGATGGTCTCTTTCTCGCCGCCGAGCTGCATCGACGGGAACATCTGGATCGACAGCCGTCCGTTGGTGGCGGCCTCGAGTTTCTTGCCCAGATTCTCGGTTGCTGCCACGGTTGGGTAACCGGGGGGCTGAACGTCCGAGGCCTTGAAAATCGTTTTTGTTTGCGCATGCGTGCGTGACGCCATCGCCAGCGTCGTCGCCATGGTCGTTCCAAGGCCGACGCTCAATTTCATGAAGTCGCGGCGTTTCATCAGATTCCTCCAAAAGTTGTTATCGTTATCTTCCTTCGATCGGCAGCGGCTTGTGTGTCTGCGTCCGTTGTTTCCTGTTAGCGTCGCTCCTCGAAAAACTCCGGATTGATGTGTTGCGTGGCGGAGATATTGTCGAGAAGACTTTCGAGATGGATTTCCATTGCTCTTCTTGCGGCGGCCGAATCATGCGCCTCGATCGCGTCGAGGATGGCCTCATGTTCGGCGATCACCCGCGTCATCCGACCCTGTTGCGGCAGCGTCAGCAGGCGATAGCGATCAACATGTACTTTCACCTGCTGGATAAACTTCCAAATTCCCGGATATCCCGCAACGTCCGCAATTGTGGCGTGAAACATTTCATCCGCCTGATGGAAAGCCTCACGTTCGCCCGCAGCACTTGTCTCACGCTGACGTTCCAGAATCGAATGCAGGATCAGAATCTGGCTCGATGTCGCGCGTTCCGCGGCCAGCCGCGCGGTGGTTTCCTCAAGCGCCTTGCGAACGATGATGGCTTCCGGTAGGGCGCTGATCGGAATGCGCGAGACGAAGATGCCCGACTGGGGAAATATCTCCAGCAAACCTTCGTCCGATAATTTCAGGATGGCTTCGCGAACAGGGGTGCGGCTCACCCCATAGGAAAGCGCGATTTCGGCCTCCGAGATGACTTCTCCAGGCCGCCGCTGCAGAGATACCAGTTCGATCCGAAGATCCGAATAGATCCGTGACGCAGCCGTCGCCGCGCGCGGCCTGCCGCCACGGCGATTGCCGGCGGCTGTCGAGCGAACCGTGGCCTCGGTCTTTTTCGTGGCGCGGGCGGGCATGGTGGCCTTCAAATTCGATTGATATATTAGTATATGAACTGGCTTTGACAAACAGAAAATCAGCCCATCGCTGGCTTAAATGCGCTTCCTCAAAGCAGGCTCATCACGACGGACTATCGCGAGCTTTTCGACCGGTCCGACGGGATTGAACATGACATCGCCGCTATTTGTTACCGCTTCTGAAGCCCGCTCGATCGCGCTGCTCAAGCTGATCGGGACCGGCCAACAGGGCGATCAAGTGCCTGCCACCGCCGGGATCGGCAGCGGCTGCGGTGATCGCTGCCGTATACATGGTCGAGAGTTCGCATCCCGGCGGCAAGCAGCCGGACAGTATCACGCCATCGGCAGAAATGATTTCGGTCGATTGCGTGCAGCCGAGCGGTTTTGCGGCATCGGAAGCCGCCAGATGGCGCATCGCCGTCGCGCCATTCGGAAATATTCTGAGCCGGGCGGCGACCTCGTCGGCGATGCCGAGTTGCCGCAGCACTTTCGCAACATGGATCCCGGCCGTGGATATCTTGGTATCCGGCACGAAGATCGCATCTGCGGCGAGAAACGCGTCGCGAAGTGTTGCGGTGTTGGGAATCCTGATCAGCGGATCGCCTGATCGAACGGCTAGCGCCGTTTCGACTACGCCGATGTCTGCGATCGAGGCAGGGACGATGAGATTTTCCCGCGCCAGATCCGCAATTATCGGCGCCGTCAGCACCACAAGGTCTGTCGGCATTCCCTTGCGTAATTTGTCGGCCATAGCGCCCACGGCGCCGAACTCGCCTTCGATGTCGAGCCCGGTCTGCGCCTTGAATTTCGTTGCAAGGCTTGCAACCAGACCCTGGGCCGCGCCGCCGCTCAGGATTTGCAACGCGCTCATGAGGTCAATTCCATCGCTGCGATCAGGCTGTCGCGGGTGATTGGCAGGTCGCGGACGCGCAAGCCAAGCGCATCGAACACGGCATTGGCGATTGCGGCCGTAACCGGCCCATGGGCTGCCTCGCCGGCCCCGACAGGTTCCATATCCGGCCGCGGGATCACCTCGACCTCCACCTCCGGCACCTCGCTGAAGCGCAGGATCGGATAGCCGCCCCATGTGTTGCTGGTGATGCGCTCGCTGTCAAAGCGGACGCGTTCCTTCAATACCCAGCTGGTGGCCTGGATCGCGCCGCCCTCGATCTGGTTGATCACACCGTCCGGATTGATGGCCTCGCCGACATCGACCGCGATCGTCAGCCGTTTGACGCTGATATCCTCAGCGCCCTCGATCTCGGCGACCGCAGCGCAATAGGCGCCGGTGTTCTTGTATCGCGCAAAACCGATGCCGTAACCGACCCCATCGCGTTTGGCCGGCCGCCAGCTGGCGCGTTTCGCGACCGCGCGGATGACGTCCCTGGCCCTGGCGTCGCCGAGGTGACGCAGCCGGAAGTCGACTGGATCATCGCCGCGCTCGGCGCAGAGTTCGTCGATAAAAGATTCGATCGCAAAGACGTTGCCCTGCGCGCCGAGTGTCCGCAGCGCCGAGGTTCGCACCGGCATGGTCAGCAACCGATGGCTTTTGATCTGCCATGACGGAAAATCATAAAGCGGAACCGAATTGCGGTCGCCGCCGCCGCCATTGGCTTGCGGCGGATTGGTCGAGATCATGCGCGGGAAGGGATTGGCAAGCTCGGTCGCCGCCAGCAGGGCAGGCTGCGCCGCGCGTCCCGGCCGCGCGGCGTGACCATTGCTCCAGATCGAGTGACGCCAGTCGACAATCTCGCCTTGCGGATTGAGATCGGCCTCGATCTCGATCGCCATCGCCGCGCCAAACGGCGCATGCGACATCTCGTCTTCGCGCGTCCATTGCACGCGAACCGGACGGCCGGCGGCCGCCTTCGCCAGCAGCACGGCGTCAAGCGCGACATCGTCAGCGGCATTATGGCCGTAGCAACCGGCACCCTCGATATGCTCGACCGTGATATTCTCGACCGGCAGTTTGACAACGAGCGCGAGATCGGCGCGAAGCAGATAGACACCCTGACTGTGGGTCCAGACGTGGACGCGGTCGCCGTTCCATTGCGCCATCGCGCAGGAGGGTGCGATCGAGCCATGGGCAATATATGGCCTGGTATATTGCCGTTTGATCGTGCGGCGCTTTTCAAGCGTCGGAGGCGCCGTCTTCAAGTCGATGACCGTCGATTCCACCGGCTGGGCTTTTAACCACTCCGCCAGCCTGTCTTGATCGGGAAGGGGTTCGCCTGCGGACCATGTTGCGCCCTTGCGCAGCGCTTTCAGCGCGGCCTCGGCGCCGGGCTCGGTTTTGCTGACGACGCCAACGAAATTCCCGTCGCGCAGGATAGCGACAAGACCGGCAGTGGCGCGCGCGCCATCTTCCTTCAAGTCAAGGAGTTTTGCCGCTGAAAGCTCCGGTCGCAGTACCCGGCCGTGCAGCATATCGGGCAGCGCGACATCGTGAATGAAACGCCGGCGCGCGAAAACCTTGTCGGGGATGTCCAGCCGCTGCACTGAATATCCGGCAAGAGCGCGCCGGGCCGATGATTTGGGTGCAGCGCCTGATGTCGCCTCGCGATCCAGCGAGACCTCTTCGGCCAACTCCCAATAGCTGGTGCGCACATTGCCGGGGCCAGACATCGTGCCATCCTTGATCTCGAGCGCGTCGATCCCGACCCCCAGGCGATCCGACGCGGCGACGAGAAAGATTTGCCGGATCTCGGCGCAGGCGTATCTGACGGCGCGGCCCGACTGCTGCACGGAAAGACTGCCCGAGGTCACGCCCTCATTCGGGCTCCCCGCGGTCGACGCGCGGACCATCTGCACGCGGCCGATATCGACGTCGAGTTCATCGGCGGCGATCTGGGCCAGTGCCGTCACGATGCCTTGCCCGATCTCGACCTTGCCGGGCGAGACGATGACCTGTCCCTCCGGCGAAAACCTTATCCATGACGACAGCCTCGGGTTCGCCGCCAGGCTGACCGGCAATTTCGGCGCAGGGGAGGGCGCGGGCTTTGTCATCGGGATGCCATCTCGGCCGCCGCGCGCAGCACCGCCCGCACCATGCGGTTATGCGAACCGCAGCGGCAAAGGTTACGGTCGAGTGCGGCTGTCACATCGTCGCGGGTCGGATCAGCGTTTCGCCTGAGTAGCGCGGCGGCGCTCATCAGGATGCCGGGGACGCAATAGCCACATTGCAGGGCCTGCTCGGCAATAAGGGCGCGCTGCAGCGGATGCGGCCGTTCCGCGCTGCCCAGCCCTTCGATCGTGGTGACCTCCTTGTCCGCGACCGCCCACAGCGGCGTGTCGCATGCCGCCACCGCGTGATCGCCGATGATGACATTGCAGGCGCCGCATTCATTGGCCCCGCAGCCGAAATGCGGGCCGGTCATGCCAAGCTCGCCGCGCAGAATGCCGAGCAGTGCGGAATCGGGATCGGCGTCGACGCTGGTCTCGACGCCATTGAGGCGGAATCGAATGCTCGCCATCGTGGATGGGACCTTACTGGGCCTTGATCTTGACTTACGGCTTATCGCCGAATTTCTTGACCACTTCGGCCCATTTGACAATATCGCCGCGCAGAAATTTGTCGAACTGTTCTGGAGTCATCGATAAGGGAATCGCGCCCTGGTCGGTCCAGAGCTTGACGATGTCCGGCCGCTTGACCGCGGCATTTACGCTTGCATTCAGTTTATCGATGATCGGCTTCGGTGTTCCCGCGGGCGCCATCAAGCCAAGCCAGATGGTCGCCTCATACCCGGGCACGCCGGCTTCGATCACGGTCGGTACGTTGGGCATCACGCTTGAGCGCGCCTTGCCGGTGGTGGCGAGCGCGCGCACCTGGCTTTCACCGACGTTGGGAGCCATCGCCGGCACCGCGTCGATCATCATCTGCACCTGTCCGCCGATCACGCCGCTGCGCGCCTCGCCGCTGTTGCGATAGGGAACGTGCACGACGTCGATGCCGGCCATGGTTTTGAACAGTTCGCCAGCCATGTGGTAGGGCGTGCCCTGGCCGGACGAAGCGTAGTTCAGCTTCCCCGGCTGCGATTTGGCAAGCGCGATGAATTCGGCAAGCGTCTTTGCGGCGACCTGCGGGTGCACGACGATGACCAGGTCGGAGTAGTTGACCGGCGCGATCGGCGCCAGGTCGCGCATCAGTTCGTATTTGCGTTGCGGCACCAGTGACTCGTTCGCGGTCTGGGTATTCGACATCATCAACAGCGTATAGCCGTCGGGCGGCGATTTGGCGGCCTCGAGCGTACCGATCACCCCACCAGCGCCGGTGCGGTTCTCGACCACGAACGGCTGGCCGAAATTCTCCTGCAGGATGTTGCCGAGCAGGCGGGCCGTCACGTCCGCCGGGCCGCCGGCGCCAAAGGGCACGATGATCCTGACCGGCCGTGTCGGATAATCCTGCGCGAGACATTGCATTGCAAAAACAACCGGCGTCGCAACAAGAGTTGCCGCCAACGCCAGCGCAAACCTTGGGCACGACATTTCAATCTCCCCGGGTCCTGGTCTTTTTCTGCGTGGGCCGGTTGAAACGCCGGCCCACGGTCAAGCCGTTCCCGGCTCGGCGATGCTAGAGGCCTCAAATAGCACCGGAACTTTCTTGTACCAATCCAGCAGCCATGCAGCTGCAACCATGATCAAGATGCCAACGAGGCTGACAAGGAGCTGCTCGGCGAAACCCTTGGAATACTGGGTAAGCATCCAGTGCGCGCTAAAGGACAGAAATATGCCGAGGCAGAAAATCGGAAGCGAATGCTGACCGCATAGGATGGCTGGGCGTAACAGCCGGGAAGTGAGGGGTGGCCAATCGCGCGGAAGGAATCTTACCACCACAACGGCCAAGGCAAGGAAGTGCGTCAGACGCAGCATGTCGAGATCGCTCTTGTCGATCGGGTATATCGCGCGAATTAGTGATTTCGGCACCAGTGACTCCAGAAACGGAACATGCCAGGTCATCACGATCAACAGCGCAAACAGCAACCAACCCACGGCCAATATCATGGTGGCGCGAAAGCGTATTACGAAATGAAGTTTGGCGCTGCCTCCGACACCACACCAGGCGGCGAACACAAACAGCAATTGCCAGGCAAACGGATTGAAGTACCAGGTCGTGCCGGCAGGATATGACGGCAGATTCCAGTCGAACCAGCGTGCCGCGACATAAAAAATGGCAGATCCCAGCAAAGTCAGGCCCGGGCGACGCACCAGGCTCCACAAGATCAACGGCGATACCAGCAGCAACGCCATATAGAGAGGCAGTACGTCGAAATTGACCGGCTTGTACTTCAGCGTCAGCGCCTGTCCAATCATCACATCGGGGTGCTGAAGAAAATTAAAGACGTTGAATTCATCCTCGTACATTGGATTGTCGAAGCGCTTCGCGGTGCGAGCGATCTGCGCCGTGAAAAGCAGAAACAGGAAAATGTGTGCGATGTACAATTGCCAAACCCGCTTCAAAAGTCGCTTGGTGGCGGCGAGAAAATGGCCGCCGCGCACGGCCGGACCGTATATAAAGCCGGCAAGATACCCGGAAATGAACACGAAGAATTCGGCGGCGTCGCTGAAGCCGTAATTGCGCAGCGTCAGCCAGCTAATGACGTCGTGCGGAATATGATCGAGAAAGATCATCCACTGTCCGACACCGCGGAAGAGATCCAGCCGCAGGTCACGCTCGGCGGGACGTAAGAGAGCCAAACCACCCTCGTTCACGATATTCTCCCGATTGGCCCTGAATTGAACGCCAAATGCGAATTCGTCAGTTGGCCGATTAGTTCGAGCCAACTGATTCATGTCAAGAAATCGGCGTGGCGCATCCGGGTGCCCGCTTTTAGTCGACGCCGTCAATTCTAGCTGAAATCGGAATGAATTGTCGACGTAGACTCGATGTGTCTTGTGGGAATAAAAGAGGTGTGCTGCAGGAATAAAAAATAGCCGTGGGTGTACCTGTTATGCCCCGGAACATGCGGAGAGAACCGGCCAATGAGAAATCGGGGACTATCGCGCCGCAACGTGCTCAAGGGATCAGGCGCGTTGCTTGCCGGCGCTGCCTTCTCGACGCGCGTGATGGCCGCAAGCCCTCCGCCGGAACCGGTCACGCCCGCCCTGATCGAGGCGGCGAAGAAGGAAGGCCAGGTCAGTTACTATACCTCGACCGATCTGCCGGTCGCCGAAAAGCTGGCGAAGGCGTTCGAGGCGAAATATCCTGGCATCGCGGTGCGCGTCGAGCGCACGGGCGCCGAGCGGGTGTTCCAGCGCATCGGCCAGGAATATGCCAGCAACATTCACGCGGTCGATGTGGTGAACTCGTCCGACGCGGCGCATTTCATCGTCTGGAAGCGCGACGGCATTCTCGCGCCCTACGTGCCCGAGGATGTCGCAAAATTCTATCCCGCGGATCACAAGGACGTGGACGGCCAGTTTGCGAGCTTCCGCGTCTGGCTCAGCATCATCGCCTACAACACCAATCTGGTGAAGCCGGAAGAGGCGCCAAAAAGCTTTGCCGATTTGCTCGACCCCAAATGGAAGGGCAAGATCGTCAAGGCGCATCCCGGCTATAGCGGCACCATCATGACCGCGACCTATCAGATGCAGCGCGATCTCGGCTGGACCTGGTTCGAGCAGCTCGCCAGGCAGAACATCATGCAGGTGCAGTCCTCAGCCGATCCGCCCAAGAAGCTCGATCTCGGGGAGCGCGCTGTGATGGCCGATGGCAACGAGTACAACATCTTCCAGCTCAAGGAAGCTGGCCGGCCGGTCGAGCCGGTCTATGCCAGCGAGGGCTCGCCGCTGATTATCGGTCCGAACGGAATCTTCAAGACCTCGCCCAATCCGAACGCGGCAAAACTGTTTCAGTCGTTCTGCTTCAGCCGGGATGCCCAGCAACTTATCATCGATGTCGGCGGTCTGCGCTCGGTGCATTCGCAGACCCAGGAGAAGGCGGGGCGTACGCCCTTCAAGGACATCAAGACCATGAGGGATGACGCCGCTGCCGTCGAAAAAGAGGGCGACGCGATCAAGGCGCGCTACACCAAGATCTTCCGCGTTTGATGCGCCGACGGCAGTGCGATCATGACATCCGAATTGCCCGAGATCGCCGGCGCCGAAACGCTTGCGGAAAAAATCGCTGCGTTGAAGGCGGGCGGCCTGCCGGCTGTGACCACGCGCAAATGCGAGGACCTGCTGATCGACGTCGTTGGACTATGCGTCACCGCGCGCAATGAGGATTACATCAGGAGCGCATTCCGGGCTTGCAACGATGACGGCCCGTGCACGGCGATCGGGCATTCGCGCACGTTGAATGCGGCGGGCGCCGCCTTCCTCAACGGCACGGCCGCGCACGGCGAGGATTTCGACGATACCTTTGAAGGCGGTCCGGTGCATGCCGGCGCGGTTATCGTGCCGGCGGTGCTGGCC